>Ga0209521_10000346_pt1 | contig 34949 bp, 32 predicted proteins | sample Rifsed19ft4_FD_184016 | JGI IMG/M metagenome (GOLD analysis project Ga0209521, IMG submission 184016) | Soil microbial communities from Rifle, Colorado, USA - sediment 19ft 4 (version 2) | ecosystem: Environmental > Terrestrial > Deep subsurface > Rock core/Sediment | place: Rifle, Colorado...
CCCGATCCGGCGTGCGTTTCAAACCGTCGCGCTCTGGATTCTCGCCGAATGCAACCAGCATTTTTTCGACGTTCCCGCGAATGGTATCCGTATCGATACCGCCGTTGGTTAATAAATCGGCAGCCTGATAAATTGCCGGATCATCCAGCGTCAGTTCACGTTCGAACCAATCTTTCTTAGCGTCAGGAGTTGTTTGTGAGCTCATCTTTTTTCCTCCTCGATCAATCATAACTTAATGGCGGCGATTTACCAGGCTGCCCGCCAGCTGACGAAAAACAGACTTGAGTTCCGAATCAATAGCGCATTTTTCCAGTGAATCCATAGCGGCATCCATGGAATGTTGGGCCTGCGACAGGGTATAGGCTTCAGCGCCATTTTCCACGAGCAGTTCTGCCAGACGGCTGGTATGACTGGAATTTTCTGAACGCTTTGCCCAGGCATCGGAAAATTCATTGCCTTGCTGCAATCCATATAGAATCGGCAGGGTTTCTTTGCCGGTTATCAAATCACTGGCTTTGGATTTACCAGTGACATTTTCATCTCCCCAGATACCCAGCCAATCATCCTGGATTTGAAAAGCCAGGCCAAGGTGCAACCCGAAATTACCAAGATCGGAAATTACATCCGGATCAGCCAGGGCAGAGACAGCCCCCAATTGAAGGCAAGCCTGTAAGAGAGAGGCTGTCTTGCCCTTAAGCATGAGCCAGTACGATTCCATTGGCAAGGACAACGCGTCCTCAAAGGATATGTCCAGGTGCTGACCGCCTGTCAATTTCAAGGAAGTGGTGGTCATAACACCGTAAGCGCGCAGCGCTGCCAATCCGTTAACAGTCTGTTCCAAACGCTTGACAGCCTCAAACGCGAGGGCATACATGGCATCGCCGGCATTAATTGCCAGCGCCTGACCCCATTTCACCCACACTGTCGGGCGTCCGCGGCGCAAATCGCTGCCATCCTCAATATCATCATGGATCAATGAGAAATTATGGAGCAATTCAACGGCGGCAGCGGCTGGTAAAGCTTTCTCCCATTCACCTCCGCAAGCTTTGGCTGCCAACGTCACCAGCAGCGGGCGCAAGCGTTTACCCTGTGCCTCCAGCCCGGCGCCCTCACCGCCCCAGCCCAGCTGGTAAGCCAGGATCGCCGTCAAGTCAGAAAAGTTTTGGGTCGCGAAGTCTTCGACGACACGGCGCAGTTCTTGATCGATCGCGGGCTGCATTTCGGTATTGAAATCTTTTAAGTCCATTAATTCCCTAGAATTCAACCAACTGGGTTTCGTGAAGAGCCGATAAATTAATAGCCCCACAGGCGAACATGCAAATTTTCATTTCGGTCAAAACATCATCAGCCAGGGCAGAGGATGCCTCATGAGAACGCGAGGCAGCTTTCAAAAATGGACCGGCAATCCCCGCCAGCGAAGCCCCAAGAGCCAAAACCTTGGCTGCATCAACGCCGCTGCGCAGACCACCCGAGGCGATAATCGGCGTTTGCGGTACCTCCTGGCGCACCTGGCGGATGGCGAAGGCGGTCGGAATGCCCCAGTCGCGGAACGCAGCGGCGATCGCGGCGCGGCGCGGGTCTTTCAAGCGGTGCATCTCCACCTGCGACCAGGACGTCCCGCCAGCACCGGCGACATCAATGGCGGCGACTCCTGCGTCTACCAATTGGCGGGCGGTTTGACCGGAAATGCCCCAGCCGACCTCTTTGACAATAACCGGGACGGGCAGATTCTTACAGATCTGCTCTATTTTGGCGAGCAAACCACTAAAGCGGGAGTCGCCTTCCGGTTGCAGCGCTTCCTGCAAGGCATTCAAATGCAAGAAAAGCCCATCCGCTTCGACCATGTCCACCGCACGGCGGCATTGGTCGATGTCGTACCCGTAATTCAGTTGGACTGCCCCAAGGTTGGCAAATAATAGGATATCCGGCGCAACCCGCCGGACCTGAAAGGTTTTAATCGCGGCTGGATCTTCGATGGCAGCTCGCTGCGAACCGAGACCCAGGGCGATCGACTTCTCCTGAGCGGTTTGTGCCAGGTGCAGGTTGATACGTTCAGCCTCCTGGGTTCCGCCAGTCATCGACGAAATTAACAGGGGGGCAGATAATTTTTTACCAAACAGAGAAACACTGGTATCCACATCTGCCAGGTCAAATTCAGGCAGCGCCTGGTTTATGAAGTGGAGTTTTTCCAAACCGGTAGTGATACTGGAAAGGACGTCTTCCTCCAGGTTGATACGGATATGTTCCGATTTTCTATTCCCCAGGGCCAACGGATCATCCATAACTTTTATCCAGACGTGGTGTTTGATTGGTGTCAGTATACCAAAAGCGCTGCAGGCTTGACAGATCAAACGGTCAAGTTAAAATAAACACAAGTTATTGCGAATTCTCTCGGAGGCTCCCCATGAGTGATGTGTACGAACAGGTAAAATCGGTGATTGTTGAGGTTCTCAAAGTCGACGGCGCTGAACTCACGCCCGAAACCCGGTTTATCGAAGATTTAAAAGCCGATTCGATGGACCAATTCTTTTTAATTGATGGTTTTAGCGAAAAATTTGACGTAGCGATTTCTGACGAGGATGCCCGGGGGATTAAGAGCGTCCAGGACGCTGTCAGCTATATCGAAAGTCACAAGTCATAATTTAAATTGATCATCAAAAAAGAGGCACAGAACCCTCTATGCCTCTTTTTTTGATTTAATTTTCGGAATCAACCCCCTAATAACCCCGGGATCTCCTCGGGGTGGCGGGCAACCTGTACACCGGCGTTTGTAAGTGCTTTTATTTTATCGGCAGCTGTACCCGCGCCGCCTTCGATAATGGCGCCGGCATGCCCCATTCGTTTTCCCGCGGGAGCAGTTTGCCCGGCGATGAAAGATACAACCGGCTTGGTCATATATCGGGCGATAAACTCCGCGGCGCGTTCTTCATCACTGCCGCCGATTTCACCGATCAAAACCACGCTATTGGTGCCCGGGTCAGCCTCGAACAATCCCAGCACATCTATAAAGTTGGTGCCATTCACCGGGTCGCCGCCGATTCCCACACAGGTGCTGGCGCCCAGGTTGTGTTGTTTAAGGGCATAAAGCACTTCATAGGTCAAAGTGCCGGAACGAGAAACCACTCCTACAGATCCGGGGATGGCGATATTGCCAGGTATGATACCAACTTTTGATTCACCGGGAGTCAAGGCGCCTGGACAGTTAGGGCCTACCAGACGCACACCTTTTTGATCCAGATACTCACGCACCCGCATCATGTCCTGTACCGGAATGCCTTCGGTGATGCAGAAGACCAGCGAAACGCCAGAGTCGGCGGCTTCATAGATCGCATCCGGAGCAAAACGGGCTGGGACAAAGATGACGGAGGTATTGGCGCCGGTCACATCCACCCCCTGTTTGACGGTATCAAACACCGGGATTTTTCCTTCCAGGACCCAATCGCCGCCTTTGCCCGGGGTCACGCCTGCCACGACTTCCGTACCGTAAAGGACCATTTGGGTGGTATGGAACAAACCTTCATTGCCGGTGATTCCCTGGACGATGACACGGGTGTTGCGGTTGATTAAGATGCTCATTGGTTGCACCTTTCTTTGGCAGCCGTCACCGATTTTTCGGCAGCTTCAGCCAGGGTCTCAGCGGTAATCATATTTGCGTCTGCCAACAAACGCCGGCCTTCTTCGGCATTGGTTCCGACCAGTCGCACAACCATGGGCACGGTGGGTTTTACCTCCTGGATGGCAGCTAAAATTCCACGGGCTACTTCATCGCCACGGGTGATTCCCCCAAAAATATTGATCAACACCGCGCACACATTTGGGTCTGATAGGATGATGCGAAAAGCAGCAGCCACCTTTTCTGCGCCTGCCCCGCCGCCGATATCCAAAAAATTGGCCGGTTGACCGCCGTACAGCTTGATGATATCCATAGTCGCCATCGCCAGGCCGGCACCGTTGACCATGCAGCCAATTTGCCCATCCAATTTAATATAGGAAAGACCGTATTTGCGAGCGGTGATTTCTTCCGGCGCCTCTACATCCAGGTCGCGTTTTTCGGCAATATCCGGGCGGCGGAAAAGCGCATTGTCGTCGATCACCATTTTGCCGTCCAGGGCGACCAAGCGTTTGTCTTTGGTGATCACCAGCGGATTAATTTCAACTAACGTCGCGTCGTTGTCTTTGTACACCTGCCAGAGACCATCCGCAACTGCCATAAACTGACGCCAATATTCCTTGGGCAGGTCAATGGCTACCGCGATATCGCGCGATTGATACTCGCGCAATCCGAGCAGCGGATCGATGTGCAGCCGAATAATCCGATCTGGAGAGCGGGCAGCCACCTCTTCAATATCCACCCCGCCTTCGGCCGAAGCGATCATGACCGGCTTGCGGGATGCACGATCGTTGGTGATGCCAAGGTAGATTTCCTTCTCAATGCCAACCGCTTCATCCACCAGCACGCGGCGCACCGGCAAGCCTTTGATTTCCATACCCAGAATCTTATTGGCCAATTCCTGGGCTTCTTCCGCGGTTTTCGCCAAACGGATGCCGCCAGCCTTACCGCGCCCGCCGACCAGCACCTGGGATTTAACCACCACTCTCCCGCCTAACTCCTCAGCAATTTGCTTGACCTCGTCGGAATTGGAAGCGACCCGGCCGCGCGGAATTGGGATGCCGTATCGGGCAAAGATCTGCTTCGATTGGTATTCGTGAAGATTCATGGACACTCCCCAGCTTAATTTATTTTCCAATCAACCGAACCCGGAAATTATATCACGCGTAATATTGACAAAATGGATAAAAAAACCCGGCAGTTTGAGCTGCCGGGCATTATCATTTTATTGTGAACTACCCTTTGAGGAATTCCTCGAGAGCATCTTTGCTGATACGGAAAGCTGATCCAATCTTGCGGGCTTTCAAGTCGCCAGCCGTAATAGCAGCCATAATGTCTTCTTCGGATACTTTGAGGACCTGGGCAGCTTCTGCCGGGGTCATCACTGAAGGCGTGGCAGCAGCAGCAGCACTGGCACCGGCAGCGGTACCGGCAGCGGCAGCAGCCTGCTGACCGGTCATACCCTGGAGCGATTGACCAATGACATTGCCGAGCCCCATACCAGCGCCAATTCCTGCGGTCAGACCAGCGCCGCCGCTCGGGTTTTGAGCAGCATCGCGCAGGGCATCAGCAGCCTGTAACTGGGTGTAGGTTTGCATATCGAGCATACCCATTGCCCGCAGTTCTTCCGCCGATTTGTCGGAGGGTTTAATAGAGCCGATATAGAAGGATTTCAACAGCAAACCGATGGCTGCGAAATCATCCTGGGCTTTGGCGCGCACGCCGGCGCCGACTTCTTCCACCAGGCCAATCAATTCAGCGACAGACTTGGTCGCGCCGGTTTCACCAAGCAGATCCTGCAGCTTGGAGAGCAGCATCGTGCGCAGCCGGTTTTCAATATCGGACATGCGGTAGATGCCCTGTGCCCCGACGATCTGGGTTACAAATTGCTGGGCATCTTTAATCTGGAAGGAGTAGGTGCCAAAACCTTGCAGCAAGGCAACGCCAAGTCCCATTCCCGGATTGCGGACCAGGATCGGCTGCGGGGTGCCCCATTTGCGGTCGACAAATTCGCGCATCGATACAAAATACACTTCGGCAGTGAACGGCGTCCGGTCATTAAAGACCTTGCCGATCAAGTCCACCAGAAGCGGGATGTTGGCGGTCGTGATGGTGTGCCGCCCGGGCCCAAAGGAGTCCAGCGCCCGACCATCACGCATAAATACTGCCCGCTGCGATTCCCGTACGATGACCTGAGAACCAAGGCGCAGATCAGCAATTCCCTGCTCGGGGAAGCGGTGAACCAGCTCATCCGTCATCTCGCTTGGGTATTCAACAACATCGAAAATTCTAGCCATGGTTGTTTATCTCCAATTTCTCTTGTTTACCAAATATTTCGATTAACCAGCCGCCTGCTCGCCGCCCATCATGACTTCGGAGCGTTTCTCGAAAGCATCGACGCATTCGCGGGTTACTTTCTTGACATTGCGCAGCGCTGCCGGGAGACCATCGGTGCCAAAGGATGCCTCAACATTGTCAATGGCCGCCGAAACGACGTCTGCCAGGTTGAACAGTTCCATGTCATATTCGTAGACACGCGCCAGGTCTTCTTTTTTAAGGGTGACCGAGTCGAAGAAACCGGTATAGCCATATGAAGCCGTCTTGACACGGTCAATAAACTGGCGGAGTTTGATGGCACCTGATTCCAGGTCATCCACAAGCAGCAAATCGCCTTGATCGATTAAATCCCGTTGCAAAGCAGATAACCGCCCATAGAGAAGTTCGAATTCGGCTGCCACTTTTTCGCGCAGCAATTTATCCGACATGCGGCGGTTGTGTTTTTCAATGTACCCGTCGAACCCTGGGATTTTTGACAACAGTTTTTGGAAAATATTTTGATCGCCGGTAACACGATCGAACAGGTCGCTCATAATTCCTCCTAGATTGTCAATAGCTTAATTGTTCATCGTTTGAGTTGATTATAGTCTGATATAGACCCAGTGGGCAAAGGAATACAGGACAGGCCTATACTGACATTGATTCCATTTACGATTATTGAGTTTAAAGGTTGCAATTCTTAGAATTTTAGAAAGGTTGCTGTAAGGAAAAACTATTGCATCATGATCACAATTGTATATAATAACTTGTAGGTGCTCTACAACACAGCTTATGAACAGGAAGGAGGTGAAAACACAATGTTATTCGCACCGAAAGAAAAAGGCCAGGGCCTCGTTGAGTACGCGTTGATTCTTGTTTTAGTAGCGATTGTCGTGATTGTCATTCTTGCCATTATGGGACCCGCCATCGGCAACATCTTCAGCAATATCGTGAAAGCGCTCTAAGACCCAAACTGCTTTTTGTTCAATCAAGCTTGTAATAAAAGAAAAGGCTCTTTTTTAGAGCCTTTTCTCTCATATACCGTATAATGATTCTGTTCCAGGGGGAAAGGAAATTAAGATTTAGCGAATTGATCGAACATGGGTTTTCCTGGTTTAAATCACTGGCTCAAACCTTGCAACCCGCTATAATCAATGTCAGCTTGTTCTGCACATCACAAGTTGACTGATTTAATGGTGCACCTTACAGTAACATTAGGAGGGATAGAAATTTCTTAGCGTATAATAAGCTGTAGTTTGCTTATTCCGATCCACAAACAATCACGTGAGGAGGCATATCCATGGCCGCTAGAGGTAAATCAGGTGGGCGTATCCTTATCTTGGTGGCTCTGATTTTGGTACTGATCGTTGGAGCAGTTTATGTGTGGCTCCAGATGCAGCCCGGTACCACAGCAGAGCAAGGTCAAACACCCCAAGAAGAGGAAATGGTCAACATCGTCATTACAACTCAGTCAATCCCACGGGGGGCTGAAATTACTCAAGGTTCGGTGACCACCATACCCTACCCATCAGCAAATCTGGTTCAGGGTACGTTTATCACCGACATCGAATCGGTCATCGGTTCGCGGGCCAAGTATGACCTTGACCCGGCAGTACCCCTAACCGCATCGGTCCTCATTCCGCCGACAGGTGGATCAGTGGCATCCTTCGACGTGCCGAAGGATTTCGTTGCCCTCCCAGTTCCGGTCGATTCGCTCACATCGGTTGCCGGCGCTCTAGCGCCGGGCGATCATGTGATGGTGGTGGGCTGTATGCTGCTGATCGACATCGATCCGGATTGGCAATCCCGCTTGCCGAATGCCTATGCTCTGGACCCCAAAGCCGGAGAACTTAACTTCACCAATGGCGGCACGACGATCATTACGTCCAAAGATCTTGGGCCAGTCGTCGGCCGGGTACAAGGCGAAGGCTCGCTCAATATGCCATCTTACGTCGTGCCATCAGAACCGCAGCGGCCAAGATTGGTCTGCCAGACGGTTTTACAGGATGCGGTGGTATTACGCACCGGCGATTATGTTGAACCCCAGGTCCAAGCGGTAGAACCAACCGCACAACCTGAGGGCGAAGCTGTGGTGACGCCCGAGCCAGCAAAAGACTCGATCACTCTGGTTGTCAGCCCGCAAGATGCTGTCTCACTTAACTATATGATGGTAGCTGGTATTCGCCTGAATATGGCCTTACGGAACCCGAACGACACTAACCCGGTCGTCACGGATGCGGTCACCCAGCAGTACCTGATGGAACAGAAAAACATCCCGCTGCCGGCTAAATTGCCTTATGCGCTCGAACCTCGCATCGACACGGTTCCAACTGTGGTAGCCCCAACGCCTCTGCCTTAAGCCGAACATCCGGGCATTTATCGGTAGAGAGGTGTAACACTTTTTACGGGAGAATTTATGGCGCAATCTGAAAAGATTCGGGTATTAATCGTTGATGACATCCAGGAGACACGCGAGAATATTCGCCGGATGCTTCAATTCGAACCACGGGTAGAGGTCATCGCCGGTGCCAGGAATGGCGCCGAGGCGATTGAAATCTCCACCCTGGAAAAACCCGATGTTGTCATCATGGACATTAACATGCCGGATATGGATGGCATCGCAACTACAGAAGCCATCCGTAAGAAGGTCCCGCATGTTCAGATCGTGATTCTCTCCGTCCAGGCTGACCCAAGTTATATGCGCCGCGCTATGCTGGCGGGTGCGCGAGATTTCCTGACCAAGCCTCCAATGATCGATGAGCTGACAACAGCCGTAAGACGTGCTGGAGATATGGCTCACGAGGAACGTTCCAAAGCCCCAATCCCTTTCACTGCTGCTGCAGTGGGAGGGGTTCCGGGGGGAAACGGCACCTTCCACCCAAAGAAAGGCAAGATCATCACGGTTTACAGCCCGAAAGGCGGAACCGGTTGTTCGATGATCGCCACAAATCTAGCGGTCGCGTTACAAACAAGTGAGACGCCAACCATATTAGTGGATGGCAATCTGCAGTATGGCGACATCGCAGTCATGCTGAATGAGCAGGTCAAAAACAATATCGTTGACCTGGCCAGCCGGGTAGATGAACTTGACCCTGAATTTGTGCGCGAAGTTGCGGCTGAACATTCGCCTTCTGGAATTCACATTTTGGCCTGCCCACCGCGGTTGGAGATGGCGGAAGATATTACTGGAGACCAATTTGCCAAGTTGCTTGAATATCTGGCTAGAATCTACGCGTACGTGGTCGTCGATACCGCCTCCTACTTGACAGACATCGTACAGTCTGCATTAGAATATTCAGACAACATCGTTTTGATCACCACCCAGGAGATACCCAGCATTAAAAGCTGCAACCTCTTCCTGAATTTGGCCAACGCATCCGGTCTGCGTGATCGGATCACCTTCATCATGAACCGTTTTGACAAACGGATTACGATTACGCCGGAAAAGATCAGTGAGAGTCTTCACCTTCCGGTTACATTCGTCATTCCCTTCGAAGAAAAAATCGTAACAAATTCAATCAACCGCGGAATGCCCTTTGTTGAGGAATATAGAACTCTTCCTATCAGTAAATTGATATTGAACCTGGCGGAAACCTTTCAAGAAAAACCTCAAGAATCCAATGCGGTAAAAGATCGCATTTTTGCCCCAAGAAAATAAGGGCAGATAAGCAGAGGATAATCTTATGTCCATATTAAGAAGAATCCAGAACGATCAAAATCCAACCGATCCAACCGGTCAGGCAAATGAAGGCAACGGGAGTCTGTCACGACCAGCTCCTGTCGCGCCGCAACGGCGTCCGGCTGCCACCGACCGAACAACGGTTGATACTTACCAGGACATGAAGAATCGGGTCCAGAACAAGCTGCTCTCCACCATGGATACCAGCATGGACGTTACCAAAATTGCCGAGGTGCGGCGGACGATTCAAGAACTCTTCGAACAAATCCTGAGCGAAGAAAACGTTGTCCTTTCACGCAACGAACGGGCGCGAATGTACGAACAGATCGCGGCTGAAATTTTGGGTTTTGGCCCTTTGCAAGCCCTGCTCGAGGACGACACCGTCACCGAGGTCATGGTGAACGGCGCCAAGAGCATCTATATCGAGCGCCGCGGGAAAATTTCCCGGGCTCCATTGAGTTTTGAAAACAACGAACATGTAATGCGCATCATCGAACGCATTGTAGCGCCACTCGGCCGGCGTGTCGATGAATCTTCACCGTTTGTGGATGCCCGCTTACCGGATGGGTCGCGTGTCAATGCCATCATTCCACCTTTGTCACTGGTCGGACCGGTCATCACAATCCGTAAATTTGCCCGAAACCCGATTACGATCGATCAATTGATCCAGTTTGGCACATTGACGCCTGAAGCCATTCAATTACTGGACGCCTGCGTCAAAGCGCGGTTAAACGTGGTCATCTCCGGCGGTACAGGTTCCGGTAAAACCACCTTGCTCAATATTCTTTCGCAGTTCATTCCCAACGACGAGCGCATTATCACAGTCGAAAACGCAGCCGAGCTTCAGCTGCGCCAGGAACACGTGGTGACGCTTGAGTCACGCCCGGCCAACATTGAAGGCCGCGGAGAGATTACCATCCGCCAGTTGGTCATCAATACGCTGCGTATGCGACCCGACCGGATTATCGTCGGCGAGGTGCGTGATGATGCGGCACTGGACATGCTCCAGGCCATGAACACCGGTCACGATGGTTCCATGACCACCCTCCACTCCAACAGCCCGCGCGATACCCTTGCCCGTCTGGAAACAATGGTGATGATGGCAGGTATGGATCTGCCGATCCGAGCCATCCGCGAGCAGGTCGCCTCGGCTATTGACCTGATCGTCCATCAGGAACGTATGCGGGACGGCACGCGTAAAGTTGTAAACATCACCGAAATTGCCGGCATGGAAGGTGATGTGGTCACCATGACTGATATTTATGTTTTTGAACAGACTGGGATTGAAAACGGAAAGATCATCGGCAGATTGCGCCCAACCGGCCTGCGACCGCGTTTCTACGAGAAAATCGAAGCCGCCGGCATCCATCTGCCGCCCTCGCTTTGGGGTATGGGCACCAGCCGACGATAATGGGAAAAATACTCAGGACCATATGTCTATCAGGAAGCAGGTGAGATTATGGGACTAAGCCCGACCATCATCTTAATTTTTGGCGGCATAATCGCATTGCTGCTGCTGATCGTGGGCATTGCCGTTTCATTGACCAGCGAACGCAGCATGGTCGAAGAACGCCTTGGTAAATACGTTGAAGAACAACGTGAGACCGATGCACGTGAAGCAAAACGTCAGGGTTTGTCGAATCCGTTCACGGATTGGTTGAATAACCGTGTTGAGGGTTCTTCGTATGCAACCAAGTTATCTAAAAACCTGGGACGCGCAGATTTAAAACTCAAACCCGGCGAGTATATCTTTATTGTTATCGGGTCAATCATCCTGGTTGGTCTGATTGGTTATATAATCGGCCAGGCATCCATTTTGCTGCTGCTGGTCGGCGGTTTGGCTGGGGCATATTTACCAGGCATGTATGTAAAAAGCCGGCAGAATCGCAGGCTCACACGATTCAGCGATCAGTTAGCCGATATGCTCAACCTGATGGTTAATGGTTTGCGCGCAGGTTATTCCACTATGCAAGCCATGGAAGCCGTTAGCAAAGAGCTGCCCTCACCCATCAATGAAGAATTCCGCCGGGTGGTGCAGGAAATGCAGTTAGGCGTAACCATGGAACGCGCACTGGCGAATTTGCTGGAACGAGTACCATCCGATGACCTCGACCTGGTGGTGACCGCCATCAATGTACAGCGCGAGGTAGGCGGTAACCTGGCGGAAATTTTGGATACCATTTCATTTACCATCCGCGAGCGTGTGCGCATCAAAGGTGAAATTCGCGTCTTGACAACCCAGGTCATGTATTCAGGCCGCTTCCTATCCATTCTGCCAATCATCGTAATCCTGATCCTTTACGTATTGAATCGGGAATACATGATGACCTATTTCCAACCGGAAAGCGGAATTTGCGGATATATTGCCCTTGGTGTCGCTGCGGTGTTGATCGTCGCAGGCTATTTCTCCATGCAGAAACTCGGCGACATCGAAGTCTAATAGAGGGCTGGAGGACATTATGACAATTTTGTTAATCATCATCCTTTTGATCCTCGCTGGCGCGATTACCCTTACAGTTATCGGATTGCGCAATCCTGAATCAGAAAATGACCGGGCACTGCAAGCACGTCTGGAGGAATTCAGCCAGACGGGTGAAACCCCGGATTTGCGCGAATTGGAACTTTCGCAGCCCTTTGCAGACCGAATTATTTATCCATTGGCGCGGAATCTTGGCGAGATCGCCATGCGGTTTACACCGCAAAATGCGATGAATTCCATCTCACGCCGTTTGGAACTTGCCGGAACTTCGGCACGGGTCGATCCAACCATGATTTTGGCTTTGCAGCTGGTGATTGGTGTTACCTTCGCCGCGATCGTGGTTCTGGTTTCGAGTCTTGGGGCGGCAAACTGGCCTGCCGGGCGAACAATCCTGCTTGGATTAGTGTTTGGCTTTCTGGGATTCTACTTCCCCCAATTGTGGTTAACCAGCAAGATCAACAACCGGCAAAAAGAAATCCGAAAGGCCATGCCGGATGCGCTCGACCTTCTGACGATTTGTGTGGAGGCTGGGCTGGGTTTTGAGGCTGCTATGGCACGCGTGGCCGAGAAGTGGCAATCAGAGCTCTCGCTGTCATTTGCCAGGGCAATCCAGGAGATTCAACTCGGAAAAGTCCGCCGCGAAGCGCTGCGCGACATGGCCGATCGAATTGGCCTATCTGAAATGACCAGTTTTGTTGCCGCGGTAATCCAATCGGAACAGTTGGGCGTGAGTCTCTCCAAAGTATTGAGGATCCAATCCGATCAGATGCGTGTCAAGCGCCGGCAACTGGCAGAAGAAGCAGCTCATAAAGCTCCTTTGAAGATGTTGATCCCAATGACCCTGCTGATTTTCCCATCACTGATTATCGTCCTCATGACTCCGGCTGCTCTGCGCCTGTTCCAGTCCGCGCTGGGCGGTATGTTCGGGCTCTAACCGACTCTCACCGAAAAACTTCACTTTTCGATAGAGGACTGTTTACACAGATCCATATCCACCCCTACCTGAAGGAAAATGACTGAACCTCAGCGTAGTTCCCAGGTTATTCGAGCACACCACTTTTTGTGGCAAATGATCGATTGGGTCTACCCTCCTCGTTGCGCGTCCTGTGGAAAATGGGGAGACCGGTGGTGTAGTTCATGTCAGGGCAAGGTGAATATTCTATCCACAGAAGAACTGTGTCCCTTATGCGGCATCCCGCAGACGGGGTTGGAACTGTGCGCAGAGTGCTCTACCTATCAGCCAGTTTTTACAGCTCTGCGTTCCTGGGGAAATTACGAAGGAACATTGCGAACGGTAATCCATCGGCTTAAATATCACAGCGATATAGGATTGAGCGAAAACCTTGCCAAACCGCTCACAGGCTTATTGAATGACCTTCATTGGCAAGTCGATCTGGTGACCGCTGTTCCATTGAGCAGCAAGCGCCGGCGTGAAAGAGGCTACAACCAGGCAGCCTTGCTTGCGCGTTGGGTGAGTCTGTCTGTGGATCTCCCCTTCCAGCTGAATGCACTCCAAAGATTGAGGGATACCACCTCTCAGGTTGGGCTGCATGCCCATCAACGCCGTCAGAACGTTGCCGGCGCCTTTCAAGCCAGGTCAACCCTGGCGAATGGAAAAAGTGTTTTGGTTATTGATGACGTGACCACAACCGGAGCCACCATGCAGGCTTGCGCCCATGCGCTAAAATCGGCGGGAGCCTGCCAAGTTTATGGATTGACTTTGGCAAGAGCCGGACAGATTCACCTGAGTTAAGCTATACTAAGATTAAGGAAAAGGAGACGGGGAAGTCCCTGCGCAAGAAGCAGAACCTTATTTTGTATTGGAGGATATGATGGACCTGAAAATTGATACTTTTGCCCGCAATATGGAACTGACAGACCGCATCGTCGAGTACGTTGACAAAAAAGTCGGAAAGTTGGGCCGCCACATTCCCAATGTGGATGAAACCAGGGTTGATCTGTCCTACGTCAAGTCAGCACGAAGCGCCACCGACCGCCAGGTTGCGCAAATCACCATCCGCGGACGCGGCTTTATCCTGCGAGTTGAAGAACGTGCCGACGATTTATTTGCCGCCGTGGACTCCGCTGTCGAAAAAATGCAGCGCCAGATCGAACGCTACAAAGGCAAGCACCAACGCGGACGGGGTGACGGGACATCTGCTGCCGAAGTCGCCGCGGAACCGGTGGAAAGAGAAGAGGCACCAGAGGTCGAGCCGATTGCCCGCCGGAAAACCTTTACCTTGACCCCCATGGATGAACTCGAAGCCATCGAACAGATGAAACTGCTGGGACATGACGAGTTTTTCGTCTTCTATAACGCCAGCACCAATGCCATCAACGTCCTGTACACTCGCCGCGACGGGAGCTACGGCTTGATCGAACCAAAATTAGGTTGATCCCTGAAGATTCTTTTCCTCTCGATAAACTATTCATATAAAAATAATTAAAGTGGAGCCGAACGGCTCCACTTTTTTATTGACGCTGGATGGAACGCGTCCTTGTCATGCCCGACAGCCTGAGCTATAATCGGAACGTTTTGCATCCTCTATTACGATGAAGGTTGGTTGGTTATGATTGACGTGAACGATTTGCGCAAAGGCGTTACCTTTGAACTGGATAGCAGCTTATATAAGGTACTTGAATACAGCCACCATAAGCCAGGGCGTGGGAACGCAACGATCCGTATCAAAGCCCGCAATTTGCGCAGCGGCGGAACGATTGAAAAGACTTTCCAATCCGGTGAACGGGTTCCGGAAGCACGCCTTGAATACCACATGGCACAATTTTTGTATTCAGACGGCGATGTGTACTATTTTATGGATCAGGAAAACTATGAACAATATCCGCTGCGTTCGGATATTTTGGGCGAATACACCGGTTACCTGAAAGAAGAAATGCCGGTCAAACTGACATTCTTCGGTACCGAAGCACTGGACATCGAGCTGCCCACCACCGTTGACCTGAAAATTATTCAGGCAGACATCGCGGTGCGCGGCGATACTGCCACCGGTGTCACAAAAAATGTCACTGTCGAAACTGGGGTGCAGGTACAGGTTCCCAATTTCGTCAATGACGGCGACACGATCCGGGTGGATACCCGTACCGGCACATACGTCACCCGCGTTCAATAGGTTCGCCACGCTCCAAATTTCAGATACACCATGCTCGTCCCCGTCATTGGGGACGCGGCTTTAAGAGAGGGAGAAGGTTTTCCAAGCCATGCGCACACCAGCCGGGACTGAATGCCGTTATTTTTATGGCAATTATTTTCGCGGCAAAAACCAGGAAGAGTGCCGCCTGATTGGAAACCAACCGCCGCCCGGTGACTGGAACCGTAACCTGTGCCAGACCTGCCCGGTGCCGGAAATTCTTCGCGCCAACGCCTGTGAATTTCTCACACTGCATGGCGAGGTTAAACGCACGCTGGGGGTTTTTAGGAAACGGGTGATCGTTTCTGCCTCCTGTACCAAATCGAAAACAAATGTGGCTGAACCGCACGTTGGCTGCGGGCAATGCCATCCTATTCCACCCGTGTTCACAAAGCCCGAACCATGACCCTGACACTGCTCATTGACCTCGACGATACCCTCCTGACCAACGATATTGAAGTCTTTCAGAAGGTCTATTTCAAGCGCTTGGCGGAAGCAATGCGTCCCTGGGTGCCGGTCGAAACGATGATGTCTGCCATGATGGCTGCCGTTCAGGCCATGCTGGTCAAAATGACACCAGCTTTGACCATGGAAGAACAATTCGATGCGGTTTTTTATCCGAAAATTGGCGTCGCCAAGACAGAGTTGACTGAGGTCATTAACAAGTTTTATGCTGAAACGTTTCCGGAATTGCGCAAATATACCGCGCCAAAACCCGAGGCGGTGGATCTGGTTCACCAGGCTATCAAACGCGGTTGGGATGTGGTTGTTGCCACCAATCCCCTTTTTCCATTTACTGCCATTGAACAACGGCTGGAATGGGCCGGGCTGCCAGCCAAAGAGACCAGTTTCAAATGGATTACCAGCTATGAGACTTCTCATTTCAGCAAACCCCATCCAGCCTACTATGCTGAAATCCTGGGACAGCTAAACTGGCCATCCACCCCGGCAGTGATGATCGGCAACAGCCTGGAGGATGATATTCTGCCGGCTGAACGGCTGGGACTGCCAACTTATTGGCTACACGAAAGAGAATCTGACACCTCCGCCAGAAACCCGCTCAGCGCGACCGGAGATTTGAGCGGCGTGTTTCCCTGGTTGGAAAATATCGAACGAGAACAGCCGACGCTCGATTTTCAGAATGAAACCGCGATTTTTGCCACGCTGCAATCGACGCCTGGCGTGCTGGAAAATATGTCCCAGTCTTTGACCCCCGCCATTTGGGTACAGCGTCCGGCTGAAAGCGAATGGAATATCATCGAAATCCTGGCGCATTTGCGGGATGTTGACCGGGAGGTCAATTTTGGGCGGGTTCAACAAACCATTCGCGGCGAAAACCCGTTTTTACCGGCTGCAAACACCGACCCGTGGGTGCAGGAGAGAAATTATGCTGGTGAACCCGGACCGTCCGCGCTCGCCGGATTCATCCACTCGCGCACCACATTATTGAATTTATTGGACGGCGCCACACCTGCCGACCTTTCTCAACCTGCCCGGCATGCCATTTTCGGACCGACGACCCTCAAAGAATTGCTGGGATTCATCGCCACACACGACCGTACCCATATTCGCCAGGCGTGGAATGCAATCCATAATGGCAGATAATCCGTAAAACAAGCTATACGATTCGGTTGCCGCCGATCTTAAAGGATATATAAGAGTTTTATATAAACCTTCACCAAAGCGGTTGACAAACTGGCAGGGGGTCGGATAGATTGGTATAATTTCTAATATAAAATGGACGAAAATTAATCGGTACCCGTCCACGGAGGTATGAGTGAGTTCACGCAACCAATCTTATGTAATTTATCTGCTGTTGTTCATCGCCATAATTGCCATGGTTGTTTACAGCTTTGGGCAACGCGGTATCAGTTCGGAAGTTTCCATTAACCAGCTGGCGGCAGATATTAAAACTTCAAAAGTCACGAAAATTGAAAGTGATGAAGACCGGCTTCAGGTGACGTATAAAGACTTGAGCGAGTCGATTTCAACGAAAGAATCAAACGCTACTCTGGTCGAGCAGCTTTTGTCACTGGGAGTTACTGAAGATCAGTTGGATCCGGCCAAGGTGAAAATTCTGATCAAACCGCCCAGCGCATGGCTTGGAGTATTTACCGCCCTTGGCTATATTTTGCCATTCATGCTGTTGATCGGTGCTTTCTTCTTCATCTTCCGTCAGGCGCAAGGCAGTAACAACGCTGCCATGTCTTTCGGCAAGTCCCGCGCCCGCATGTTCACCGGTGACCACCCGACAGTTACTTTCGCAGACGTCGCAGGGGTTGAAGAGGCCAAGGAAGAACTTAAAGAAGTGGTTGAATTCCTGCGTGAGCCGCAAAAATTCATCCAACTTGGCGCCCGTATCCCCAAGGGTGTGCTGCTGGTTGGCCCTCCGGGCACCGGTAAAACGCTGATGGCAAAAGCAGTCTCCGGCGAAGCCGGTGTGCCATTCTTTTCCATCTCCGGTTCGGAATTTGTGGAAATGTTCGTCGGCGTCGGCGCCAGCCGCGTTCGCGATCTGTTCGATCAGGCCAAGCGCCATTCCCCGTGTATCGTGTTTGTGGATGAAATCGATGCCGTAGGCCGCCAGCGCGGTGCAGGTTTAGGCGGCAGCCATGACGAACGCGAACAGACCCTTAACCAGATGCTGGTGGAGATGGACGGTTTTGATACCGATACCAACATCATCATCATGGCAGCCACCAACCGCCCAGACATCCTCGACCCAGCTCTGCTGCGCCCCGGTCGTTTTGACCGCCGCGTCGTGCTGGATCGGCCGGATGTACGCGGTCGCGAGGCTATTCTCAAGGTGCATGTCAAGGGCAAACCGCTGGAACCCGACATTGACTTGACCACTCTGGCACGGGCAACCCCGGGATTTGTGGGCGCCGATCTGGAGAACCTGGTCAATGAAGCCGCAATTTTGGCTGCCCGCCGCGATCGCAAGAGCATCTCGCAGCCAGAATTCGAAGAAGCCATCGAACGGGTGATTGCCGGCCCAGAACGCAAGAGCCGCCTGATCAACCCCGACGAGAAGAAAATTATCGCTTACCATGAAGCTGGTCACGCAGTGGTAATGAATGCTCTGCCAGAACACGACCCGGTGCAGAAAATCACCATCATCGCTCGCGGTATGGCAGGCGGATACACCATCGCTTTGCCGTCAGAAGACCGGACGATGATGCCGCGCAAACGGCTGGTCGCCGACATGATCGGTCTGCTGGGCGGCCGGGCCGCTGAAGAACTGGTATTTGACGATATTACCTCAGGTGCTGGCAACGACATCGAACGCGTCACCCAGATCGCCCGCCAAATGGTCACCCGACTGGGCATGAGTGCCGAGATGGGTCCCATGGTATATGGTCAGAAGGAAGAGTTGATCTTCCTGGGACGCGAGATTTCCGAGCAGCGCGATTACTCTGAGGCTGTGGCTGAGCAGATTGATCGCGAAGTTCGCCGCCTGGTTAGCGAAGCCCATGAAGCTGCCCGCGCTATTCTGGCTGAGCACCGCGACAAGCTGGATGCAGTTGCCCAGAAATTGCTCGAGGTGGAAACGCTGACGAAGGATGAATTTGAAAAGATTTTCCCGCCGCCGGTCAAGAAAAACGGCGTACCGGCCCTGGTAGTAGCGGTCAGCTAATTTGAATGATAAACCGCGAGGTGAACAACCTCGCGGTTTTTATTATCGGAGGCTGGAATTGACCCAGCCGATTACACCTGGCGAAAGTAAACTGTTTTCGGTTGGAAATCACCGACAACTCGGTCAACCAGCCCAAGTGCGATCGAAACAACCTAATCAGATCCTAGTAAATTTAGGTTTCTATTCCTTCGATATTCATGCGGCGCAACTCGCGGCGCAATATTTTGCCCACAGTTGAGCGCGGTAAATCCTGCCGGAAAGCAACTTCAGCAGGCACCTTGTATCCAGCCAGGTGTTGACCGCACCAGCGGCGGACTTCATCCGCATCCAAAAGCTCTCCGGCTTTGAGGACTACCCAGGCTTTCACGATTTCGACTTTGACCGGGTGCGGCACACCGGAGACAGCACATTCCCGCACTTTAGGATGCATGGCAATCACTTCTTCGATTTCGCGCGGCCAAACCTGAAAACCGCCAATTTTGATGAGTTCCTTTTTTCGGTCCACCAGGTAGAAGTAGCCATCGGCATCCATGCGGGCGACATCACCGGTATGCAGCCAGCCATCTGTCAGCGTGATAGCGTCTTCGTCCGGGCGGTTGTGGTATCCCCGCATGATTTGCGGGCTGTTGATGAGCAATTCTCCGCGTTCTCCAGGAATAACGTCAGCCCCGGTTTCAAGATTCACAATGCGGCAATCCACGTCCGGCAGCGGCAAGCCGATCGACCCGACCCGGTTTTCACCAAACATTGGATTGCAGTGGGTAGCGGTTGGCGCTTCGGATAAACCGTAGCCTTCCATCAATTTTCCGCCGGTCAAGGCTTCAAAACGCAATTTAACTTCCGGCAGCAGCGGCGCTGAACCTGAAATGCAGGCTTTGATGGATGACAGGTCATACTTGCCGGCGATTACATCCGCATGCTGATTGATGGCCTGGTACATGTTGGGAACCCCAGGAAAAAGCGTTGGTCGGTACTTTTGGATGACGCCCAGAAGTTCCTCCATGTTACGCGGGTTTTGCACCAGCACCAGGCTGGCACCCAACCCCATACCTACGCTCATGGCAATCACCATGCCATAAACGTGGAACAGCGGTATGGCTGCCAAAACTGTTTCCTGTCCATCCTGCAGACCCACCAACCAGCGGCGGAACATGGTCGTGTTAGCGACCAGGTTGCGGTGCAGGCCAATGGCAGCTTTAGGTGTGCCCGTGGTACCGCCAGAATACTGAAAAATGGCAACGTCATTGGGTGTGACCCCGGGCAAGTCAACTTCCAACTCTTTGGAACGGGTCAATACCGTTGTCAGCCAGCAATCGGCGTCCGCTGGCGCGCAACCGGCGACCTGCGCCGAGTCGAGCAATAGTGCATCCACCAGGTCGAAAGCGTCCTCAACCTGGGTATAGATGACGGTTTGAATAGGTGTGGTTTTGCGAATTTCATCCAGCAGTTCACGGTGAGTTGCCAGAGCGATGAGAATATCCACCCCGGAATCCTTGAGTTGGAATTCAAGTTCCAACTGTTTGTACTGTGGATTGATCGCCACCACCACCCCGCCGGCTTTGAGGACCGCGTAGTAGGCTAAAACGAATTGCGGAATATTCGGCAGGATAATGCCCACCCGATCACCAACCTTGACGCCCAGATTGACCAAACCTCGCGCCAACACATTGGAAAGCTGGCGCATTTCAGCAAAGCTGATCGTCTGGTCGCGGTAAATCGTGCAAGCTTTATCCGGGTATTTTTCGGCAGCTGCATCCAGATAATGAAAAGCAGTGATATCCGGGTATTCGAGCTGCGCCGGTACACCCGGGTCGTAATGTTGGATCCAAAGTTTGTTCATTTTTCCCTCCTCCAGCCAGTAAAAGCAAATCAGGCGTTATGCCGCCAGATTTTGCGGGACAATCCAAAGCTCGCTGTTCTCGACCAATTTTACCGCCTGAGCAGTGGTTCCAGATTCAGCTTGCAGCCAATGGATGCTCGGATCATTTTGCTTAAACCAATTCGCCTGCCGCCGGATATAGTCACGGGTAAACCGTTTCATCAACGTAACCGCTTCATCCAGGCTAATTTTTCCGTCAAGGTAATCGCAAATTTCACGGTAGCCAATGGCTGAGAGGGTGGGGAGGGCGGCGTCAAAACCCCGATCGCGCAGCTGGCGCACCTCCTCCACCAACCCATCTGCCAGCATGGCGGCGATACGGGCGTCAACCCGGGCGTACAACTCGGCACGGGGGCGGATAAGGCCGATTTTGAGCAGCGAATACGGCGAAACGCCAACCCGCCGTTGTTCGGAAAAGCGGTGCCCAGTCAGGAGAATTACTTCCAGGGCGCGGACTGTCCGCCGCAGGTTTTCCGGTTGAATCACCATAGCAGCTGCCGGGTCGATCAATGCCAGTTTATGATGAAATGGATAGGGTCCAAGACTGCGTCCCCAGGCTTCCAACACTTCCCGCAGGCGGGTGTCCGGCTGTTGGCTGGGTATTTGCCAATCATCCAACAAACCGTAGACATATTGGCCAGTACCGCCAACCAGAAAAGGCAGCTTGCCGCGGTTGTGGATTTCCGCGAGAGCAGTCTCAGCCTCGCGTTTGAAAGCCGCCAGGCTCCAGGGTTCATCCGGGTCGGACACATCGATCAGGTGGTGCGGGACGCGCGCCAGTTCCTCAGACGAAGGTTTGGCGGTGCCGATGTCCATTCCACGGTAAAACTGGCGCGAATCGGCTGATACAATCTCGCCGTTGAAATACTCCGCCAACTCTACCGCCAGCGCAGTCTTTCCAACCGCGGTCGGACCGAGGATGGCTACAACCGGCCGGTGCAGCTTATGCCAGGGCATTTTCAAACCAAACAATTTCAGGTGGAGTGGCACCCGGCTTGCCAAGGATTGCCACAACGTCCACCCGCCAATTTTCAGGCAGCTCTGGATGGTCATCCAGGTACTGCTCGGCAGCCAATAGCAGATGCTCCTGCTTCAATGGCGTAACAGAGTCTTCCGGAAAACCAAATGTATCGTTGGAACGGGTTTTCACCTCGACGAACACCAGCTGGTCTGCCTGTCTCATCACCAGGTCTACCTCGCCGTAGCGGGTGCGATAGTTGCGCTCGATTAACTCAAAACCGCGGTCCAACAGATACTTCTCTGCCAGCCGCTCGCCCCAGGCGCCAATTCTCTGACGGTAATTGTTCGCTGCCATATATCATCCGGAAAATTGATGTCCAACCCAATTATTCTACCCGGATTTCAGCTCGAGTAAGGCCAGCGTTTGGTGATCTAAACCTATTTGTGCTACACTTTGCGTAACCAGTTGGAGAGCTAAACCCACGAAGATACGGTGCATCTGAAACCACCAACTGGCATCCTACCCTGAAGAGGATTGATGTATGCCTGTCGGGGAAATCATCGCGATCGGCACAGAATTGTTGCTTGGCGAAATCCAGGACACCAATACTGCGACCATTGCCCGAAAATTTCGCGATGCCGGCATCGACCTGTATCGCACGATGATCGTAGGAGATAACCCGGAAAGGATCGCGCAAGCCATCCGGGAAGCGCTCACCCGCTCAGACATCGTCATCACCACTGGCGGGTTGGGACCGACCGTCGATGACCCTACCCGTCTGGCTGTTGCCAAAGCGTTTGGGACTGAACTGGAGTTTCATCCAAAATTGTGGGACCAGATCCAAGAGCGGTTTAACCGCTTTCAACGCCGTGCCACTGAAAATAATCGCCGGCAGGCGTACATCCCCGGGGGCTCAACCGCGATCGAAAATCCGGTTGGCACCGCGCCGGCATTTTTCGTCGAGAAGGATGGCAAACTGGTCATCAGTCTGCCAGGCGTGCCGCGCGAGATGGAGCACATCCTGCAGCACGCCGTGATGCCGTTGTTGGACCAACATTACCAACTGAACGGCATTATTAAGACATTCGTGCTCCATACTGCCGGAGTCGGCGAATCGCAAGTTGATGAGTGGATTGGCGAATTGGAGAATAATGCCAACCCGACCGTCGGGCTGCTGGCACACCCCGGTCAGGTCGATATTCGCGTAGCTGCCAAAGCTGGATCAGAGGAAGAGGCGGATGCACTGATCGCAGAAATGGTCAGTCAGGTGCAAAAGTTGGTCGGCGTTGCCATCTATGGCAGCGACCAGATGACCCTGGAGCAGGTGGTCTTGAACCGCCTGGCGCTGCACAACTGGCAGCTCTCCCTGGTGGAATGTGGTCTGGGTGGAGCAGTCGCGGAGAAGCTTAATAGAGCTGGGTTTGATGTGGATCGGGCGCGGGTGCTGCCGGAGTTATGTCAGGTAGCCGATTTGCAGCGCTTAGCCCAGAAACAGCTGGCGGCGACTGGCACGCAGGTCGCGCTGGGTGCCGGTTTTTATCCCGGACCCGTTCAGCAGGATTTGTATTTGTATTTGATTACACCGAACAGCACCTTGGAAGTCAACCGATCCTACGGCGGTCCGCCGGCTCAGGGCCTTCCCTGGGCAGTACAAACCGCTTTAGACTTCGTCCGCAGGAATATCCCATAATCCTTTTATCCATCCCACAAGGAGATTTCCCCACAGATGAGTGACAAGACCATCCTGCTAAAAAATGCCATTGTCCTGACTATGGATGATGATTACCAGATCTTCGAACCCGGTGCTGTCGCGGTTCAGGGCGACCAAATTGCCGCCGCCGGGGCTGAGGCAGGCATTCTGCAAGCGTATCCTGACGCCGAGGTGATTGACTGCGGCGGCAAAATTTTGATGCCGGGGCTGATCAACGCACACACCCATGTTCCGATGACCTTGCTCCGCGGGCTGGCGGACGATTTGCGGTTGGACGTCTGGTTATTGGGATATATGATGCCGGTAGAGCGGGAATTTGTTTCGCCGGATTTCGTGCAGCTTGGCACGCGGTTAGCCTGCGCCGAGATGATCCGCAGCGGGATCACCAGTTTCGCCGACATGTATTATTTTGAAGAGGATGTTGCCCGGGCTACCGCTCAAAGTGGTATGCGCGGGGTGTGTTCGCAATCCATCCTAAAATTTCCGACACCGGATGCGCATTCCTACGAGGAGTCATTGGCGTACGCGCGGGATTATATTCAGCGCTGGAAGGATCACCCGCTCATCATCCCGTCGATTGCCCCGCATGCGGTTTACACCACCACCGAGGACATCTTGCGCGACTGCGCCGGCATCGCAATGGAATACGATGTGCCGCTGCACATCCATATCGCTGAGACCAGTTTCGAAGTGGAGAATTTACGGCGTGAAGAAGGCATGCCGGTGGTGCCGTACGTTAAAAAGCTCAATCTACTGGATGCAAAAGTTCTGGCAGCCCATTGCGTTCATCTGGACGACGGTGAACTGCGCACCTTCAAACATTACAATACCGGCGTGGCACACAATCCATCCTCCAATATGAAACTGGCGTCCGGGATTGCTCCGGTCAAACGCATGCTCGATCTGGGTTTGAATGTCGGCATTGGCACCGATGGTCCAGCTTCGAACAATGATCTGGACATGTTCGAAGAAATCCGCCTGGCTTCCTTCCTGGCAAAGGGGTCCAGCGGCGACCCTACCGCCCTGCCTGCCCGCCAGACGCTGGCAATGGCAACCAGGATGGGCGCACGCGCCATGCATATGGGTCACCTGACCGGGTCGCTCGAACCCGGAAAACGGGCTGACTTGATTCTGGTAGACACCAGTTCGCTGCACAACTCGCCTCGTTTTCGCCGCGACCCCAATAATGCCTATGCGCAACTCGTGTACACTGCCAAGGCAGTGGATGTGTCGGACGTGATGGTCAACGGAGTGTGGTTAATGCGCAGCCGTCAGCTGCTCACTTTGGACGAAGCCAACCTGCTGCGCGAAGCCGATGAGTATGCCCGCAAAATCGATATATTCTTGATGCGCCGCGAAAAATCCCTACTTTCCAAACTTCTTGCGCTGGGCGAGCAAACCGAAGAAGAAGAGAGCTTCGAGGTGCAGGCAAAAGTACCTATTGAGAACCGTGAAGCGGTATTGGAGCGGCTGAAAGACCCGGAAATAGAAGTTATTTACAATCGTCATTATCACCAGTACGACACCTACTTCTCATTTGAAACCCCGGAGGAAGCCCGGCTGCGCTACCGGGAAGATCATTTCCTGGATGAGAAGAATCAAACCCTACAGGTGAGGTCGCGGTTGACACTGATCGGTCCTTCCCGTGAACACTATTTCCCGCAGAAGGTGCTGCTGTCACGCAGCCGGTTTTTAGCCTCCGCCACCCAAAGCCCGCGTTTCTACCGCGAATACTTCAGGCCAGCCCACGAGATCGAAGTCGAAAAAGACCGCCTGCGGTACCTGGTGGAATACAAGGACATGGAGTTCTACATCAACCTGGACGAAATGCTTAAACCAAAACTCGGTCACTTCCTGGAAATTAAAAGCCGCACCTGGTCGCGCAAAGATGCCGAAACCAAATCCCGGCTGGTGGTCGATCTAATTCGTTTCCTGGGCGAGTCGCCGGAGAAGACAATTTCCAATGATTACCTGGAAATGGCTGTCGAGCATACCGAAAAGTAAATCCGGGGGAGACCGTCACCAATGAACGATGAACCCAAATCTCTGAATATTTTGTTTATGGCGTCAGAAGCCGCACCGCTGGTCAAAGTCGGTGGGTTGGGCGATGTGGCAGGTTCGCTGCCACTGGCGTTACGCAGGCTGAAAAAACCGGATATGTCGGGTCGACCATTAGATGTACGGCTGGTGCTGCCATTCCATAATGCCATTAAGGACAAGATTCCCAACCCGCAAGTGGCAGCAGAGTTCAAGCTGGTGGTGCCGCACGGGGAAATGCTGGTGGTGGTCTACCTGACACACGTGGCGGATTTGCCAGTTTATCTGATCGACGGACCGCCAATCGCGCCGGATAACCGGGTATACGCCGCCGATCCCCTGCTGGATGGGGAGAAATATGTCTTTTTCTCGCTGGCAGCTCTGGAAATGACGCGCTGCTTGATATGGAAGGCAGATATCATCCACGCCAATGACTGGCATACCAGTGCAGCCCTCTATGCGCTGGCGCAAAAGCGGAAACATGATCCCGCCTTTCAAACCATGCACAGCCTTTTGAGTGTGCATAATTTACCATTTATGGGCAAAGACGCTGAACTTGCGGCCGCCAGCTACGGACTGCCGCGGTCAAGAGAGAAAAACCTGCCAACCTGGGCGCGCCAATTTCCGCTGCCGCTCGGGCTGCAGAGCGCCGACCTGATCAACGCGGTTTCACCTGGCTATGCGAAAGAGATTTTGACGCCAGAATTCGGCTGCGGACTGCAGGATTTCCTGAATACGCGACAGGGAGCTCTGAGCGGTATTCTCAACGGTCTGGATCAGGCTGATTGGGACCCGGCGACGGATACAACGATTGTCAGCCGCTATGACCATACGCAGTTAGCGCTGAAACATGCCAACAAGACCGCCTTGCAGACCGAATTTGAACTGCCGGTAAACCCGGAAGTACCGCTGCTGGTCATGGTGACCCGCATGGATCAACAAAAAGGCGTCGATATCGCTGTCGACGGGCTGCGGCTGGCAGCCGACCTGGATTGGCAGGCTATCATACTTGGTACTGGCGATCCACTGCTGGAAACACGCTGCCGCTCCCTGGAGTCTGAGTTTCCAGACCGGGTACGGGCGTTAATTCGCTTTGACATCGGGCTGTCGCGCAGGATGTACGCTGGCGGCGATGTATTACTCATGCCGTCGCGTTATGAGCCGTGCGGGCTGGCTCAAATGATTGCCATGCGCTACGGCACCGTCCCGCTGGCGCGGGCGACTGGAGGGCTGCGGGATACGATTGACGATGATCCGACTCTGGCGAGCAGCACCGGATTCCTGTTCGAGGATGCCCGCCCCGAAGCGTTCGCTGAAACACTGCGCCGCGCCATTTATGCCTACCCGGATCGCGAGATCTGGTCTGAAATACAAGTGCGGGGGATGAAACAGGATTTTTCCTGGGAAAAAAGCGCTTTGGAATACGCCAAGCTTTATTACAAACTGGCAGGGAGGTAATTCATGAACATCCGGGCGGTCATTCTGGCAGGCGGCGAAGGCACCAGGTTAGGGGTATTAACCGCTAAACGCACCAAACCCGCGGTTCCGTTCGCCGGGAAGTATCGGATTATCGATTTTCCATTGTCAAATTGCGTCAACTCGCGCATTTTCGATGTGATGATCGTCGCTCAGTACCGCCCGCATTCACTGATCGAGCATATTGGGGCTGGCGGTCCGTGGGACCTCAATCGCGACTTCACCGGCGGAGTGCGCATTTTAACCCCATATCGCGCCCGCGGTTCCAACTGGTTCGTGGGCACGGCTGACGCGGTGCAGCAAAACTTCACCTTCATCAAGCATGACAACCCGGATGCTGTTTTGATGCTATCTGGCGACCATATCTATTCGATGAATTACGAGCCGCTGATTCGCTATCACATGGAACGTCAAGCCGATGTGACCGTGGGGGTGATTAACGTCCCGTACGAAGATGCCTCACGCTTCGGCATTGTCGGTGTGGACGAGAATTACAACGTCACGTCGTTCGTGGAAAAACCGGCAGTGCCGCCGTCCACCCTGGCGAACATGGGCATATATATCTTTAGTATGGAAATCCTCAACAACGCTTTATGGGAGGATCACCTCAACCAGGAATCTGCCCATGACTTTGGAAAAAATATCCTGCCCACTCTGGTGGATAGTGGAAAAAAGGTCGTGGCATACCCGTATGACGGATACTGGATGGATGTTGGAACAGTGGCATCCTACTGGCAGGCGCATATGGATTTATTATGCTCTCCTCCAGCCTTCAACATGTACAACCCAAAGTGGATTATCCATACCCGAACTGAAGAACGCCCACCGGTACGCATTCACGCCGGGGCGATGGTGGAAGACAGTCTGATCTGTGACGGCTGCACTATTGAACCAGGCGCCAGGGTGATACGCTCCGTCCTCTCGCCCGGTGTTACCATCCGGGCCGGAACGATCGTCGAAGAGTCGATCATCCTGACCACCACCAGCATCGCCAGGGATTGCCAGATCATCCGCTCGGTACTGGATAAACGCATCCATATCGACGAAGGGTCCCGGATTGGCGGCCGCGAAGGGGACGATATCAAAATCGCCATGGTTGGCCGCAACTCGTATGTACCGCCTGGAACTGTCGTCCACCCCGGTGGAACGGTCGGATGGGATGTGATATCATCTGACTACTCCAGCCTGGAAATCCACGAAGGCGACTTCGTTCAACCCCGAAGGTTACCATATGAAATTTGAGCGCGCTTCTGGCATCATCTTACACCCCACCAGCCTGCCCGGTCCGGATGGGATCGGAGATCTGGGTCCCGAAGCGTACCGCTGGGTCAACTTCCTGACCGACACTGGCTGCCGCCTGTGGGAAGTTCTTCCATTAGGCCCAACTGGTTACGGCGATTCACCCTACCAGTGCTTTTCGGCGTTTGCCGGCAACCCATACCTCATAAGCCCGGCCTTGCTGCTGGAGCAAGGCTTGCTCACCCGCGGTGACCTGAGCGACCGCCCGGATTTCCCGATCGACCAGGTAGATTACGGCGAAGCCATCCAGTGGAAACTCAAAGTCCTGGACCGCGCCTATTTGCATTTCAACCAAACGCGCCACCCGGCTTTGTGGGTGGAATACGGTCTATTTAAGAGTGCCCAATCGTTTTGGCTCAGAGATTTCGCTCTGTTCATGGCAATCAAAGAGTCGTACGGCGGCGTGTCCTGGGAAAATTGGCCGCAGCTTCTGCGCAAGCGCGAACCCAAAGCGCTTGAATCTTTTATGAGGAATGAAGCCCAACTGATCGAGCGCCATATCTTCCGCCAGTTCCTGTTCTACCATCAATGGGGTGAGTTAAAAAAATACGCCAACAGCCGCGATATTAAGATTATTGGTGATATTCCAATTTTTGTGGCCTACGACAGCGCCGACGCCTGGTCGCATCCCGAATTGTTCTACCTGGACGATGATGGACGCCCAACGGTGGTCGCTGGAGTCCCGCCAGACTACTTCTCACCCACCGGTCAATTGTGGGGCAACCCGCTGTATCGGTGGGATGTGCACCAGAGAACGGAATACGCCTGGTGGGTGGAGCGTTTCAAATCAACATTACAACTGGTAGATATTGCCCGCCTGGACCACTTCCGCGGATTTGCTGGTTATTGGGAGATCCCATACGGGTTGCCGACGGCTGAAATTGGCCGCTGGGTGAGAGGTCCAGGCCGCGACTTCTTTGAAGTTGTGCGCGTGAGGCTGGGCGACCTGCCGATCATTGCAGAAGATCTGGGTGTCATCACCCCGGATGTGGTTGATCTGCGGGAGGAGTTCAAACTACCCGGCATGAAGGTTTTCCAGTTTGCCTTTAGCAGCGACTCAACCGATCCTTTCCTGCCGCACAATTATCCGCAGCAGTGTGTGGCTTTCACTGGCACCCATGACAACGACACATCCATCGGTTGGTACAACACCGCGCCTGAAGAAGAACGGGATTTCATCCGCCGATACTTAGCCTGCTCCGGTGATGACATTGCCTGGGATATGATTCGGGCGATATGGTCATCCGTGGCGGTTTTTGCTCTTGCGCCACTGCAGGACATTCTCAGCCTCGGACCGGATGCGCGCATGAACCTGCCGGGCCGACCTTACGGCAACTGGGGTTGGCGGTTGCCGCCGAATGCGCTCACCGACACGATTGCCCGCCGCCTCAACGAAATCAACGTGCTGTACAGCCGGATCGAAGCGGATACGGATGCAAAACCAGCGGTGAAAGTAGATTACCTGGCCTAAGCTGAATTTTTCAATCCGGCGCGGGATGCCAGAAAAATGCCGGTCAAAATCAAAGCACCGCCGGCCAATTCAGCCGCGCCAGGCGCCTCTTTGAGGAAGATCATAGCCAGAATGGTGGTACCAACTGGCTCGCCTAATAATGCCAGCGACACAAATGCCGCTGGCAAATATTTTAATGCCCAGTTGAAGGACGAATGCCCGATGACCTGCGGGATGGCTGCCAGTAACAAAAACCAGAGGTAGATCGAGCTGGAAAAGCCAGTCAGTCTTTGACCGGAAATACCGACAAAGATCAGCAAGAAAATGGCCGAAGTGCTGTACACCAAAAAGGTATAAGAAAACAAAGAAAGAACCGGGCGTACCTGCCGCCCAACCAGCATATAACCAGCAGCCATGAAAGCGCCGAATAAAGCCAGACCATTGCCCAGCATTGCCTTACCGCCCACAAAGTCCTGCAGAGGCAGGCAGGCCAGTCTGCCGGCATTCCAACTGCAGGCTTCCTGAAGCCCCACCAATGCGCCGCCAAGCATGGCCAAAATCAACCCGAGCCAGGTGGCGCGGCTCATGCGTTCTTTCAACACCAGCGGGGATAGAATCGCGACCCACAACGGCGTGGTGGTAACCAGAACGACCGAACTGGCTACGGTGGTGTATTCCAGCGAGGTGATCCAGGCGCCAAAATGGAATGCCAGGAACAGACCGGAAAGTAAAATCAACCAACGCTGGCGGGCAGTCAGCGAACGTAGAGCCTTGAATGCGCCCGGCAACCCTACAGGCGCCAGGATAACGCCTGCCAGTGCCATGCGGTAGGCCGCGACCACTAACGAAGGTGCCTCCCGCTGGGCAAAGCGGATAAAAATCGAGGCGGTGGATACGGCCAAAATCCCAATAATCAGGATGGCGATGGGGGGTACGTTGGGCCGGTTGGAAGAGGACATGGATGTGATGGACAGAATTAATGGGTTTGGCTTGACAAAGGAAAAACGGGTGACTACAATTTCCCTATGCCAAGTGTACAAAATTGATCCATTAGCCTCGATTTGATCCAGGCTGATTGGAGACAGTTTGTTACACTGATGTGATTTTACAGGGTGCGGTTTTTGAGATGGGTGGATTATAAAGCCGATTTGTGCTTTGAACCTTTCAAACGAACAAGCATCTGAGCCCTTTTCCCTCTTCGTTACACTTTCAAATTGCCAGGCTGAAAATCCATCGGGTTTGATCGCCAAGTGTATAATCAAAGAGATCCATCCACAGCGATCGCCCTTTATATCCCAACTGGAGGAAAACATGACCCATATTATTACCAGTCTTTGCCTGCGCGACGGCGGTTGCGCAACGGTTTGTCCGGTGGAATGTATTGTTCCCGGCAAGCCGGAAGATAAATACCCCTGGTTCTATATCGATCCGGATACCTGCATCGACTGCGGCGCCTGCATCCCAGAGTGCCCGTTTGCGGCGATTTTCCCGGAAGATGAAGTCCCATCGGTCTATACTGCAAAGGGCGGCGAGAAAGTTTCCTGGCCGGTTGGCACCCCCGGGCACGCCGAGGTTTACGACGGGACCAATCATGAGGGCGAGGCAGTCCATTTGGAAGCGACTCGCACCCTGGCAGCCGGCGAAAAGGTCGACCTGACGCCCGATATCCAGGAGAATTACAAATATTTCTCCGAGGGACCCGGGTATAGCACGGCTGGGTAGCACTACATTGTGACATAGAGGAAGTCGAATCGACTTCCTCTTTTATTAATCCATTTTCTGACTTTGGAGATAGGGTTAGTCCATGTCTGAGACATTATTCCGCACCGAACGTGATTCGCTGGGCGAGATCCAAGTCCCGGCTGACGCTCTCTACGGTCCGCAAACACAACGCGCCGTGGAGAATTTTCCGATTACCGGACAAAAACCTTACCGGGCATTTGTCTGGTCAATGGCACTGATCAAACGGGCGGCTGCCGAAGTCAACCGGGATGTTGGTCTGCTGGATGCAAAGATTGCGGACGCCATCATCCAGGCTGGCGAAGAAGTGATGGTCGACAAATGGGCGGCACAGTTTGTGGTTGACCCGTTCCAGGCGGGGGCTGGCACCAGCCACAACATGAATATCAATGAAGTTATGGCCAACCGCGCCACCGTAATTATGGGCGGGACTCTGGGGCAGTATTCAGTCAACGCCAATGACCACGTCAATATGTCGCAGTCCACCAACGACTGCATACCCACCGCCATCCGGCTGGGATGCTTATGGCGGCTGGAAGAGCTGCTGGGGGTGGTCAGCGGATTGGCAGCTGCCTTGCAGGCTAAGGCGGTGGAATTTGATGATGTGGTCAAATCCGGGCGCACCCACCTGCAGGATGCCGTGCCGGTACGGCTTGGTCAGGAATTTGGTGGCTACGCTCGGACGGTCGAGCGAGACGTGGAACGGATACGGCGGGCAGCTGAAGGGCTGCGGCGTCTTGGCATCGGGGGGACAGCTACCGGTACAGGCTTGAATGCGCACAGGGAGTATCATCCGCGCATGGTCAAGGTCATGACACAGGTGTCTGGCCTTCAGCTATATACCTCGGACAATTTATTCGAGAGCATGCAGTCCATGGCAGACATGGCTGATTTCTCAGCCTCGCTTCGCACGCTGGCGATCACGCTGGTGCGCATTGCCAATGACCTGCGCCTGCTGTCTTCCGGGCCATCCACCGGCTTCGACGAGATTCGCCTGCCGGCGGTGCAACCAGGGTCATCCATTATGCCGGGCAAAGTTAACCCGGTACTGGCTGAGATGCTCGACATGGCGATGTTCCATGTGATCGGGCTGGATACAGCCGTCAGCCTGGCGTCGCAAGCGGGTCAGTTGGAGTTGAACGTGATGATGCCCATCATCGCGCATGACTTGTTCGAAATGATGCATGTGGTCATTGGCTCGGTGAAGGCTTTTACCGAGCGCTGCGTGGTCGGGATCAAAGTTAATCGGCCAAAAGCGGAAGGCTGGCTGGCGCGCAACACAATCGTCGTTACGGCACTCAACCCCATCATCGGTTATTCGGTGGGAGCTGCGCTGGTGAAGGAGGCTTTGAGCCGTGATTTGACGGTGCAGGAAGTAGCCCTGGAGAAATCTGCCCAGGGTTTGCTCAAACACAAAGAGACCGGTCAACCGATTGGTGAAGCCGAAATCAAATCAATCTTCAGCGACATGCGCAAATTCACCGAAGGTGGCCTGGTCGGTGGTGGCGGAGGCGGCGGATAATTCAGCTTTGCAGGTGCGCGTAAACAGCAGCACCCACAATACCAGCCTGGTTGAGTAACTGGGCTGGTATTATTTTGGCCTGAGTTTTGATGAGCGGTAAATATTGGCCGGATTCCTTGCTGATGCCGCCGCCAATAATGATCAAATCCGGCCAGATCAGGGCTTCCAATTCGGTTAGATATTCCTGCAGGCGTTTGGCGTATTTTTTCCAGGAAAGGTTTTTATCCTGCCGGGTGGCATCGGAGGCGCGGGTCTCGGCATCCCGACCGCGAATTTTGATATGACCTAACTCCAGGTTGGGTACCAATTTGCCATCGACGAAGATGGCTGACCCGATTCCGGTGCCCAGAGTGATGATCGCCACCACCCCTTTTTGATCCCGTCCGGCTCCGAAGGCCATCTCTGCAGTTCCAGCTGCATCCGCATCGTTGACCGTCAACACCGTGCAACGGCTGACATCGCTCAGCAGACGGTTGACGTCCACGCCAATCCAGCTGTGATGGATATTGGCAGCCGTTTTAACAACCCCATGCCGAACAACAGCCGGGAAGCCGCAGCCGGCAATTCCCTTGTATTTGAAACTGGACACCAGCTGCCCAACCACCTCGGCCATATCATCCGGGCGGGCGCCTTCCGGAGTCGGGATGCGTTTACGCTCGCTTGCCATCTCCCCCGTATCCACATCCACCATCGCAGCTTTGATGCCGCTGCCGCCGATATCGATGCCTAATAATGTTTTCATCTTGACTCCACTGATGGTGTGAAAGGTGATCGGGATCAGGGGCAGGCGTTTTGCAAATGCTCCTCGAAGGTGACAGCAAAGGTGTGCATGCCTGAGCCATCGCAGCGCGCCCGAAAATAGTAATAAGGAGATTCTGCCGGGAATGCCACTGCCTGTAAAGCTGCCAGTCCCGGGTTGCTGATCGGGCTGGGCGGCAGACCCAGGTTCTGATAGGTATTATATGCAGAATTAGTTTCCAGATCGGCGAACGACAACGGATTGGTCCACCAGGTAGACTGATTCTGGTTAAAACCAACCGCATACTGCACTGTGGGGTCGGAATCCAGTTTCATGCCAGCCGCCAGCCGGTTGTAAAAAACCGAGGCAATCATGGGAGCTTCATCGGTGACCATGGCCTCGCGCTGGACAATGGACGCTAAATTAACTGCCTGAGCCACACTCAGCCCGTGCTGCTCGAAACCGGCACGCAGGCTGTCGGAAAGATGGGCATTAAATTCAATCAGCAATACCCGCAGCAAACCGGCAAGGTCGGTGGTGCGCAGGAGTTTGTAATCGCCGGGGTAAAGAAAACCCTCCAGACTGTCGATTTCGATTCCCAGGGTGGTCAACGCCTCAGCCGAAGGATTTTGGACTGCTTGCAGAAAGTCGTTCGGCGCGATACTGAGTCCAGAGGTCGGCAGAGAGGCCGCAATTTCCTCGGCACGCCAACCCGGCAGAATCACGAAGGTCACATCGAGCGGCGTGGCGTCCTGCAGCTTGTCCGCCAGTTCAAGCGTGTTCCAACCTGGCGAAAGTTCAAAATCACCTGCCTGCAGGTCGGTGTCCAGTCCGGAATAAATCAAATAATTGCGAAAGGCTGCCGCGGAATTGACCAAACCAGCCTGTTCCAGCCGTAATCCTATGGAATTGACCGATTCACCCTGGTTAACCGTGAATTTTTGCGAGACTCCCTTGGCGGAAACCGGATTGAGCAAGTCATTACGCGCCAGTAGCAATTGGGCCGCATATTGGACGCGCTGAACTAGATTGAGACTTGGGGCAGGGTCGCCAAAGGCTTCTTGAGCCATGACCGGTATCGAATTAACCACCCAAAATACGCCGCCCGCCAGGATGCAGGACAAAATTAGCAGCAGGACACAGGTCAGCGGGATCGTTCGGCGTTTGGATTGAGCCATGGAGTCAATTCCTCATTGTTTTCAGGCTTGTATAGATTAAAAATGGCTATGCGAAAGAGAATCCAGATAAGATTGCAAGATTACCGC
>Ga0209521_10000349_pt1 | contig 34700 bp, 32 predicted proteins | sample Rifsed19ft4_FD_184016 | JGI IMG/M metagenome (GOLD analysis project Ga0209521, IMG submission 184016) | Soil microbial communities from Rifle, Colorado, USA - sediment 19ft 4 (version 2) | ecosystem: Environmental > Terrestrial > Deep subsurface > Rock core/Sediment | place: Rifle, Colorado...
CCGCCGGCGCCACGAAGACGCGGTACTAAAGTTTCCCATTGCCCGCCCCAGTAAGCTTAAGCCGGAGCCTCCCGAGCCGTTTTTTAGCAGTTCCACTCAAGGATTGGCAAATCCTCTGCAACTTTTAAACGAACTTTTTCCCTGATTGTAACCGCAGGGACACAGCCACTCTGTCCCGGTTTTTGGCAGGTTAGGGCCGCAAATGCTGTCAACATGATCGAAGGCCATGTAGTCAGTCTGATTAGACTGTGGATAGGCTTAGACTGGCGTGGCCGTTACTCCAGCCGCCCCGCGCAGATGTTTCGTTTGGCTTTTTGTAATTCCCAAGCTAAAGCCATGAGGCGCGAATGGGAGACAAAGCATGGCGGACAAAAAGCCCCAGATGGCTATCGTTGATGACCCATCAGTCAGGGAGATTTACGCAAACAAGGTCATAGGCACGACATTCGATGGTGGTGCTCTTTCGATCACGCTAGGCGTGGGTCGGTTTGTACCTAAAATGACCGATGAGGCGCCAAAGCAAGGAGCCCTACCTGCAGTCCACGTGACCGCCCGCCTCTCTCTTTCCCCAGGTGCTGCCGTCGAACTCGCAAACGCACTTAAAATGATGCTTGATAGACTCGGGAAGGTCAGCGCCGAGCGCCAGAAGAACCAGAAGCTTCATGCGGATGAACCCGTGAAAGCTCGCCGCTAACGCGCTCTACCGATTGCTTATCTTCCTCGTCGCCCAAGTATGGCGCCGACCAGCGCTCCTATCAGAGCCCAGGGGGCGCACAGTCCGGCGTAGAAGGTGGCCCATGCCGCAGTGGTTTGCGGAACGTAGCCGGTATGCGAAACTACAATAAAGGCATTGTAGAGTACCGCAAGCGCTGCCCCGAAGACAGCACCGATCAGCGCGTTTTTTGCGCGGCTCATCACCACTCCGCGCCGCAAAATACGATTTAGGCTTGCAGCACGCAGTTCCAGTTCGTGTTGCTGCCCAGGCGTGAGAAGCTCGGTTTCCAATTCCCGCTGAATTTGGTCTAGACGCCTTTTGGCTTCGGCGTACTCCCTCCGGTTCATGGGCGTTCCCCTGCCGAGTAGCCGCGCGGCAGTGATCCATCGAGCCAGGGTCCTCCTCGAGCCTTCACAAGGCTCGCTTGCTCAACCTTGCTGAAAACAGCCCCCAGGTCGGACCACTACTCGGAATCCCATAGCATAATATGCTGGGATGCTGTGAGCATGAGCACGTATCGCCATGCCGAAGCCAAAGCGCGTGAAATCGCCCGCCGTGGCGCCGGCGTTCACGACATTCGCGCCTTCTACCTCGACCTAGAGTTTTGGCGATGCGCCCATATGGCTGGCTACGGCAGCTCTGGGACGAGTTGGCCGGAGCACCCCGTCGCCACTCTCAATATTGGTAGCCGAGCCCGAAGATGACCTTCTCGACGTCGGCGAAGTAGTCGTCCGCCTGATAGTTCGCGTATTTGAACTGAGCGTAGAGGCCATTGCGAAGGGGCGCGTAGGCGTAGAAGTCGAACTCGGATCCGTAGTGGAGGTCCTGCACGGCGGAGCGGAACTCGTGATACTGGGCAATCAGGAGGAGCCCGCCGAAATAGCTGAACGGGCCGCCGGACTTGGCAGAAACTTTGTAGCGGATGTCGGCATAGAAATCCTGGAGGCCGGTCGGCGGCGTCACCAGAAACACGTCGGCGAAGCCGTTGAAAATATGCCCGGTCGCCAGCGGCGTCTGGAACGCGGCGATACCGTTATCGCTGCCCAAGAGTTCGTAGATGAGCGTCGTGGTGAACCCGCTCCAAGACAGCCCCTGCTCGACGCGCGCGTAGTCCACATCGTAGTCGATCGGCGCGTTGCCGTAGCTGGTCTGGCGGGCGTACTCCAAACGGTAGTTGTAGGTGAGCTTGTTGCCGACGGGCTGCTTGCCCTCGAGGAACCCGCCATAGCTCGCATTCGACAGCCTGTCGAGGTCGTAAAGATCCATGAGATAGGTGTAGGCCGTCAGCGTGCCGAACGACATCTCCTTGCTCTTGAGATGGAGCAGATGAACGTTGGAGTTGATATTGCCGACCGGCGATTCGTCGCTGAAAATCCGGTTCACGTTGCCGATATAGGCGTAGAGCCCGGTCACGCCGGGTACCGCTGTGATCGTCGCTTTCGCGCCGTCAAAGGTCTGGTCGTTCTGGCGCCAGGCGACCGAGCCGACGTAGCGCTCGTTATCGAGGTTCTCTAAATAGCGCCCGCCTAAGAGAGCCACGCCGGGAATGTTGTAGGATTCGAGATAGGCCTGATCGACCTCGGCCGATTGGACGTCGGCGACGATCGGGTACTCGGTCTTGCCGTTGATCGTGTTGTTGAAGTCGTCCGGCCCCACCTCGACGACGAACTCGCCTTCGACGCCGGCCCGGAAGCCGTGAAAGAAGCCGGATTCGACGCCGGTCTTGTTCTTCAACGTCGAGGCCCGGGCGTCTTTCGGCAGGTTGCCTTGGTCGACGAACTCATAGCGGTAGCGGGTGTCGGTCCAGAACTTGCCGTTCAAGATGCCTGTATGCGGGACCTGGTAGCGCCCGTCGTCGGAGCCCTGTTGGGGGTCGTACACGGCGTTTTGGGCCATGGCCAAAGAGCCCCCAGCGCCGGCTGAAACAATCAAAGACAGGCCGACCCAAATAGACCGTGCCGCCGGTAAGGTTTTTCTCATTTTTCGCCACCCCCAGGACTTGCCGCGTGGACCAATTTTCCCGCGCCGGCTTTCTGGCGGCCGCTCCCGGCACGCCGTGGCTCACCCCGTTCGACGTCGTAGAGCAGGCCGCCACGGCGAGTGTAGAACCACCAGGTGACAGCGACACAAGTGACGTAGAAGGCCAGGAAGCCCCATAGCGCGAGCTCAGGTCCGCCGGAGAGTTCTATCGAGCTGCCATAGGCCTTGGGGATGAAGAAGGCGCCGTAGGCCGCTATGGCCGAGGTAAAGCCGATAATCGCGGCTGATTCCTTGTCGGCCTGACGGGTTTGCTCGGCAGCTGGGGCATCTGGCATGAAACGACCGATCTCCTTGCGCATGATCGCCGGGATCATCTGGAAGGTAGAGGCGTTGCCGACCCCGGTGGCGAAGAACAACACGAGGAACATCGCGAAGAAACCCCAGAAGGCGCCTGGCTGGTCCTTGATCCCGAGGAAGAAAAGAACCCCCGCGACTGCGGCGATCATCACCACGAATACCCACAAGGTGACGCGGCCGCCGCCCCAGCGATCGGAAACCCAGCCGGTGGCAGCGCGGGACAGGGCGCCGACCAGCGGCCCCAGGAAGATGTAGGGTAGGGAATTGACATCGGGGAACTGGGTCTTGGCGAGAAGCGGGAACCCGGCGGAATAACCGATGAAGGAACCAAAGGTGCCGGTATAGAGCCAGCACATGATCCAGTTGTGCTTGCGCTGGAAGATGACCGCCTGCTCGCTGAACGAGGCCCTTGCCGAGGCTATGTCGTTCATACCGAGCCAAGCGGCGATGGTGGTGATGATCAGGAACGGCACCCAGATAAAGCCGGCGTTCTGCAACCACAGCCGGGTTCCGTCCGAGGCGGTTTGCGGCTCGCCGCCCACCACGCCAAAGACGCCGGCAGTGATCACCAGCGGTACGACAAACTGCACCACGCTGACGCCGAGATTGCCGAGGCCGGCATTGAGCGCGAGTGCGTTGCCTTTCTCCTTCTTGGGAAAGAAGAAGCTGATATTGGCCATCGACGAGGCGAAATTGCCGCCACCAAAGCCGCACAGCAGCGCCAGCACGAGGAAGATGACATAGGGCGTGCTCGGGTCCTGCACCGCGTAGCCGATGCCGAAGGCCGGGATCAGCAGTGACGCCGTCGTCAGCGCCGTCCACAAGCGGCCGCCGACAATTGGCACCATGAAGGAGTAGAAGATGCGAAGGGTCGCGCCGGATAGACCGGGCAGCGCCGCCAGCCAGAAAAGTTGGTCGGTCGTGTAGTTGAAGCCGATTGCAGGCAACTTGGCGACCACCACGCTCCACACCATCCACACGGCGAAGGCAAGCAGGAGCGCCGGCACGGAAATCCATAGATTACGCCGCGCGATTCTGCGTCCGGCCGTCTTCCAGAAGGTCTCGTCCTCTGGTCGCCAATCCTCGATCAGTCCGTGCTGTACGGCGGGCTTCTCGCGCGTGTGCGCTTCCTCGAGTTCGGGGAGCGGCGGCAACGTGGCGAGCACCTTGCCGGCGGCACGGTACTCCATCTGGCGAATGGCGAAATGCATCCAGGCGAGGGAGACGGCGACGATGAGGAAGAGCAGCATGAAGCAGCTCGTCCAGATGTTGGTCAGGTCCGCCATGACGCCAAAGGCAATCGGCAGGACGAAGCCGCCTAGCCCGCCGATCATGCCGACGAGTCCGCCGACCGAACCGACGTCTTTGGGGTAATAGATGGGGATGTACTTATAGACCGCCGCCTTGCCGAGCGACATGAAGAAGCCGAGAACGAAGAGCGTGATCACGAATGGAATGAGGTTCATCCGGGTCGAGAAGGCAATCGGGCCCTCGATACCGTGGATGACATAGTCGGTGTCCGGGTAGGAGAGCATAAACAGGCAGACCAACGAGACGCCAAAGGTCCAGTACATGATCGTCCGCGCGCCATAGCGATCGGACAGATGCCCGCCATAGGCGCGGAACAGGCTCGCCGGAATCGAATAGGCCGCAGCGAGCATTCCAGCAGTTTCAATGTTGAGTCCGTAGACGCCGATCAGGTAGCGCGGCAGCCACAACGCGAGCGCGACGAACCCGCCAAACACGAAAAAGTAATACAGTGAGAACCGCCAGACCTGCTGGTGGCGGAGCGGCGCCAACTGCAGCAGCATCGAGCGCGGCTTCTCCTTGCGCGCCCGGCGGGCCTTCAGCTCGGGATCGTCGTCGGTCGTGAACCAGAAGACGATCGCCATGACCGCCAGCGCCGCCGCCCAAACCACGGCGACCATCTGCCAGCCAAAGGCGACGAGGACGAACGGTGCGACGAATTTGGTGACCGCTGCGCCGATATTGCCAGCGCCGAAGATTCCGAGCGCCGTCCCCTGTTTCTCCGGGGGGAACCACTTGGACACATAAGCGATGCCGACGGCGAAGGAGCCGCCGGCCAGCCCGACGCCGAGTGCGGCAACGAGCATCCACGGATAGGTGGTGGCGTAGGAGAGGAGGAAGGTCGCGACGGCAGCCGACAGCATGGTCAGCACGTAGACGACGCGGCCGCCATACTGGTCGGTCCAGATGCCGAGGAAAACCCGGCAGAGCGATCCGGTTAGAATGGGGGTGCCGATGAGGAGGCCGAATTCGGTCTCGTTCAGCCCGAGATCCTGTTGGATTCTTACGCCGATGATGGCGAAGATCGTCCACACGGCGAAACACACCGTGAAGGCGATTGTCGAAAGCCATAGGGCGCGGGCCGCGCCCGGAGTCGAATGCGTCGCGACCATGTTGCCCCCCCATTCGAGCCCGCTATGACGCATCAGACTAGCAAGCTGAGCGATCGGACAATTTGATGCGCATCAAGCTTGTTGACGTGCATCAAACTTGCGAGGCTTTACATGGCGGCCAAGCAGTCAATGCGCGGCCGCAATCATGACCGCTCCGGCACTGGCCCCCGATTGCCGCGCCCCCGTCCGACGACGTCCCTCACACAGCGAGCGTGCTGTAGTCAACGCGCGCCGCACCGCCAAGCTTGGCACCAGATTGAGGAGCTCGCCAGCGGAAAGATGGCCGGCAAGTTGATTTGCATCAACGTCAGGCACTGTGAGGCGCCCCAAGATCTTACCGAGGGTCTCCTTGGGAGGCCACTTCGGTGTGCAGCGCAAGGCGCAGGTCATGGCCACGACCAACATTCTACCCGACCGCGCAGCCAGGACATCCCAACTAAGGAGAGTTCCGTAGTCCGTAGGGTGACAACCTGAATTCTCGACCGGGTTTAGGTTGGTGAAGATGAGCAATGGGCCAACGCCCTAAGACATGAGCGCCGAACCATGAGCCACTTCCTCGATCGCCTGAGCTTCTTCAATCGCGTCGTCGATGATTTCGCCGATGGCCACGGCGTCGTGACGCGGGAGGATCGGCGTTGGGAGGACGGCTACCGCAAGCGCTGGCAGCACGACAAGATCGTGCGCTCGACCCATGGCGCCAATTGCACCGGCTCATGCTCGTGGAAAATTTACGTCAAGGGCGGCATCGTCACCTGGGAGACGCAGCAAACCGACTATCCCCGCACGCGGCCCGAGCTTCCCAACCACGAGCCGCGCGGCTGCTCCAGAGGCGCGAGCTACTCCTGGTATCTCTATTCCGGCAACCGGGTAAAATATCCGCTTGTCCGTTCGCGGCTGCTCAAGCTGTGGCGCGAGGCGCGCGCATCGATGACCCCGGTGGCGGCCTGGAAGTCGATCGTGGAAAGCCCGGCGAAGCGCAGCGCCTATGTTCAGAAGCGCGGCCTTGGCGGCTTCGTCCGTTCGACCTGGGACGAAGTCAACGAGATCATCGCCGCGGCGAATGCCTACACGGTTAAAACCTATGGGCCAGATCGCGTATTCGGCTTCTCGCCGATCCCGGCGATGTCGATGGTGAGCTATGCCGCGGGCTCGCGCTACCTGTCGCTGCTCGGCGGCGTGTGCATGTCGTTCTACGATTGGTATTGCGACCTGCCGCCCGCGTCGCCCCAGACCTGGGGCGAGCAGACCGACGTCCCGGAGAGCGCCGACTGGTACAACTCCGGCTTCCTGATCCTGTGGGGATCGAATGTCCCCCAAACGCGCACGCCCGACGCGCACTTTTACACCGAGGCGCGCTACCGCGGCGCAAAGAGCGTCGTCATCACGCCCGACTACTCTGAGGCCGCGAAATTCTCCGACCTTTGGGTTCATCCGAAGCAAGGCACGGATTCGGCGCTGGCCATGGCGCTCGGCCACGTGATTGCCCGCGAGTTCCACGTCGAACGGCAGGTTCCTTACTTCGCCGACTACGCGCGGAAATATACCGACCTGCCGATGCTCGTTCGCCTCGTTTCGACTGACGGACGGCTGGTGCCAGAGCGATTCGTGCGCGCGAGCGATTTCGACGGCGCATTGGGCGAGACCGTGAACCCCGAATGGAAGACCGTCGCCTATGATGAAACTTCGGGCGAGGTCGTGGCGCCGAGCGGCGCCGTCGGTTTCCGTTGGGGCGACCCAGGCAAGTGGAACCTGGAGGAGAAGGACGGGAGGGGCAGGGACACTCGGCTGAAGCTCTCGCTCGCCGAGTTCCGCGACGAGCTTGCCGACGTGGCCTTCCCTTATTTCGGCAACCGCGAGCACGACCATTTCACCGGCACTGACCATCCGGGCGCCCTGATCCGCCGGGTTCCGGCCAAGCGCCTGCGCTTGAAGGACGGCGAGACGCTAGTCGCGAGCGTCTTCGATCTCTTCATCGCTAATTACGGGGTCGACCAGGGCTTCGGCGGCGAGCATCTCGCTAAGTCCTATGACGATTTGGAGCCCTACACTCCCGCCTGGGCGGAGAAGATCACCGGCGTGCCGCGCGACCACATCGTCACCGTCGCCCGTGAATTCGCGTGCAACGCCGAGAAGACGAACGGGCGCTCCATGGTCATCCTCGGCGCCGGCGTGAACCATTGGTACCACATGGACATGACTTACCGCGGCATCATCAACATGCTGGTGATGTGCGGTTGCGTCGGGCAGTCGGGTGGCGGCTGGTCGCACTATGTCGGGCAGGAGAAGCTGCGTCCGCAGTCGGGCTGGCTGCCGCTCGCCTTCAGCCTCGATTGGAACCGTCCGCCGCGGCAGATGAACTCGACGTCGGCGTTCTACGCCCACACCGATCAGTGGCGCTACGAGACTCTCGACGTTTCGGAGATCCTCTCGCCCACTGCGCCCGCAGGTCCATGGGACGGAGCGCTGATCGACTACAATGTGCGCGCGGAGCGTATGGGCTGGTTGCCATCCGCGCCTCAGCTTGAGCAGAACCCGCTTTCGATCGCGGCCAAGGCGGCGGCCGCCGGCAAGGAGCCGAAGGACTACGTCGCAGCGGCGCTCAAATCGGGCGAGCTGAAACTTTCCTGCGAAGACCCCGACAAGCCGGTCAACTGGCCGCGCAATCTTTTTGTCTGGCGCTCCAACCTCTTGGGCGCGTCGGGCAAGGGGCACGAATATTTTCTGAAGCATCTGCTCGGCACCTCGCACGGCGTGCTGGGGACGGATTTAGGCGCGACCGGGGCGCAGAAACCCAAAGAGGTGGCCTGGCACGATCAGGCGCCGGAGGGAAAGCTCGACCTGCTCGTCACGATCGACTTCCGCATGTCCACGACCTGCATGTATTCCGACATCGTTCTGCCGACCGCGACCTGGTACGAGAAGAACGATCTCAATACTTCCGACATGCATCCTTTCATCCATCCGCTGACATCGGCGGTCGATCCGGTTTGGGGGGCGCGCAACGACTGGGAGATCTACAAGGGTATCGCCAAGGCCTTCTCCGAGGTGGCCCCGGAGGTGCTCGGCGTCGAGAAAGATGTGGTGCTCACCCCGATCCTGCACGACACGCCCGGCGAGATCGCCCAACCCTTCGACGTGAAGGATTGGAAGCGGGGGGAGATTGATCCGATCCCCGGCAAGACCATGCCGCAGGTCACCGTCGTCGAGCGGGACTATCCTAACCTGTACAAGAGATTCACTTCGCTCGGGCCGTTGATGGCCAAGCTGGGCAACGGCGGCAAGGGCATAAGCTGGAACACCGAGCATGAGGTCGAGTTCCTGAAGCGGCTCAACGGAGCGGTGGAGGAAGACGGAGCCACCAAGGGCTTGGCGCGCATCGACACCGATATCGACGCCTGCGAGGTCGTCCTGAGCCTCGCGCCTGAGACCAACGGCGAGGTCGCGGTCAAGGCGTGGGAGTCCTTGTCGAAGACCACCGGCCGCAGGCTCGCCCATCTCGCCCTCCACAAAGAGGATGAGAAGATCCGCTTCCGTGATGTGGTCGCCCAGCCGCGCAAGATCATCTCGTCGCCAATCTGGTCCGGCTTAGAGTCGGAGAAGGTTTGCTACAATGCCGGCTACACCAACGTGCATGAGCTGATCCCGTGGCGGACGCTCACGGGGCGCCAGCAACTCTACCAGGATCATCTGTGGATGCGCGCCTTCGGCGAGGGCCTTTGCGTCTATCGTCCGCCCATCGACACCAAAACGGTGAAGCCGGTCATCGACCGCAAGCCGAACGGCAATACGCCGATCGTACTCAACTTCATCACCCCCCACCAGAAATGGGGCATCCACTCAACCTATACCGACAATTTGCTGATGCTGACGCTGTCGCGCGGCGGGCCGATCGTCTGGATCAGCGAGGCCGACGCCAAGGAGGCCGGCATCGCCGACAACGACTGGGTCGAGGCCTTCAACACCAATGGCGCGCTCGTCGCCCGCGCCGTCGTCTCCCAGCGCGTCAACGACGGCATGTGCATGATGTATCACGCGCAGGAGAAGATCGTGAATGTGCCGGGCTCCGAGCAGACCGGCCAGCGTGGCGGCATTCATAATTCGGTGACGCGGACGGTGCTGAAGCCTACGCACATGATCGGCGGCTACGCTCAGCAGTCTTACGGCTTCAACTATTACGGCACGGTCGGCTCCAACCGCGACGAGTTCGTCATCGTGCGCAAGATGGCGGAGGTCGACTGGCTCGAGAGGCCGGCCGCGGACGAACCCGCCGAAGCGCCCAGACTGGAGGCCGCAGAATGAAAGTCCGGGCGCAAATCGCGATGGTGCTGAACCTCGACAAGTGCATCGGGTGTCACACCTGCTCGGTTACGTGCAAGAACGTGTGGACCAGCCGGGAGGGCATGGAATACGCCTGGTTCAACAACGTCGAGAGCAAGCCCGGTATCGGCTATCCCAAGGACTGGGAGAACCAGGAGCGTTGGAACGGCGGCTGGCGCCGCAAGAAGAATGGCAAGATCGAGCCGCGGATCGGCGCCAAATGGCGCGTGCTCGCCAACATTTTCGCCAATCCGGATCTGCCTGAGATCGACGACTATTACGAACCCTTCACCTTCGACTACCAGCATTTGCAAACGGCGCCGGAGCTGCAAGCCATGCCGACGGCGCGGCCGCGTTCGCTCATCACCGGCGAGCGCATGGAAAAGATCGAATGGGGCCCGAACTGGGAGGAGATTCTCGGCGGCGAATTCGTGAAGCGCTCGGCCGATGTCAATTTCGAGGGCGTGCAGAAGGAAATCTACGGCCAGTTCGAAAACACCTTCATGATGTATCTGCCGCGGCTGTGCGAGCATTGCCTCAACCCGGCCTGCGTTGCCGCGTGCCCGTCCGGCGCGATCTACAAGCGCGAGGAGGATGGCATCGTTCTGATCGACCAGGACAAGTGTCGCGGCTGGCGCATGTGCGTGTCGGGCTGCCCGTACAAGAAGATCTATTACAACTGGTCGAGCGGAAAGTCGGAGAAGTGCATTTTCTGCTACCCGCGCATCGAGGCGGGGCAGCCGACCGTGTGCTCGGAGACCTGCGTCGGGCGCATCCGCTATCTCGGCGTCGTGCTGTATGACGCCGACCGCATCGAGCAAGCCGCGAGCGTTGCCGACGAGCAGGATCTCTATGAGGCGCAGCTCGGCATCTTCCTCGACCCGCACGACCCGGCGGTGATCGAGCAGGCGCGTGCCGACGGCGTGCAGGAGAATTGGCTTGAAGCCGCTATCCGCTCGCCGGTGTGGAAGATGGCGATGGAATGGAAAGTCGCCTTCCCGCTGCATCCGGAATACCGCACGCTGCCGATGGTCTGGTACGTGCCGCCGCTCTCGCCGATCCACTCGGCGGTGGAGTCCGGCAAGATCGGTTTTGACGGCGAGATGCCGGACGTCCGCAGTCTCCGCATCCCGCTCAAATATCTCGCTAATTTGCTCACCGCCGGGAAAGAGGAGCCGGTCGCGCTGGGGCTGGAGCGCATGCTCGCCATGCGCGCTTATATGCGGGCCAAGACCGTCGACGGTGTGATCGACGAGAGCATCGCCCGGCGCGTCGGGCTGGACGGTCAGGTGATCGAAGACATGTACCAATTGATGGCAATCGCGAACTATGAGGATCGTTTCGTCATCCCCACAGCCCACCGCGAACTCGACGAGGACGCCTTCGATTTGCGCGGCTCCTGTGGCTTCTCCTTCGGCAATGGCTGCTCGGGTGGAACGACCGAAGCGAATCTGTTCGGAACGCCGAAGAAGCATGTCAAGACGCCGATGGAGGTCGTGTGATGAGGAAAACCTTCAAGGCTCTCTCTGCGCTGCTGAACTATCCGGACGAGGAGCTGCAGAACGCCGCGCCGGAGTTGCGAAGGGTAATTGACGAGGAGAACCTCCTACCGGCGGACAGTCGCCGCCTGCTCGACGCTCTAGTCGAAGAGATTGCGAGCGGCGATCTTTATGCGTTGCAAGAGCGCTACGTTGACCAGTTCGATCGGACGCGCTCGCTGTCGCTGCATCTCTTCGAGCACGTGCATGGCGAAAGCCGCGACCGCGGCCAGGCGATGATCGACCTGAAGAGCCTTTACGAGCAGAATGGGCTTTACCTGAGCGCCGCCGAACTTCCCGACTTCGTGCCGGCGTTTCTCGAATTCCTCTCCACGCGCCCTCTGGCGCAAGCGCGCGCGCTGCTCAGCCAAACCGCGCATATCCTGATCGCGCTTGCCGAGCGCCTACAGAAGCGCCACTCGCCTTACGCCGCAATATTCCAGGCCCTCGCCGCGCTCGCCACGCTGGCGCCGGACGCACCGAACGTCGAAGTTGTACCAGAGGGCCCAGATGCCGATCCCAACGATTTCGCTCAGCTCGATGCGCAATGGGAGGAGGAGGCGGTGACCTTCGGCCCGGGCGCCACACCGAATTGCAAAGATCGGCTCGTGGCCCAGATACGCGCGGGCAGACGCCGGCCTGCCGACGTGCAGGCCTAGGGAGAGCACCATGGGCGAATTCATCAATCAGGCTCTGTTCGGCTGGTATCCCTATCTCTGCCTCACCGTGTTTCTGGTCGGCAGCCTGCTCAGATTCGATCGCGAGCAATACACCTGGAGGTCCGGCTCGAGCCAGCTGCTTCGTCGCAAGCAGTTGACATGGGGCTCCAACCTCTTCCATGTCGGCATTCTGGTGGTCTTCTTGGGCCACTTCGTAGGTCTGCTGACACCGATTGCCGTGTTCGACTTCCTCGGCATCTCGCACGGCTTCAAGCAGATGATGGCGATCGTGGTCGGCGGCGTCGCCGGCATTGTCTGCTTCATCGGGACGACGCTGTTGGTGCATCGGCGTCTGTTCGACTCGCGCATCCGCAAGACGTCCTCATTCGGCGACATCGCCATTCTGCTGTTGCTCTATGTGCAGCTGATCCTGGGTCTTGCCACGATCCCCATCTCGCTCGGCCATCTGGACGGACACGAGATGGTCAAGTTCATGAATTGGGCGCAAGGAATCCTGACGCTGCAACCTGGCGCCTCCGCCTATGTCGCCGACGCCAACCCGATCTTCAAGCTGCATCTCTTCCTCGGCATGACGATCTTCCTCGTGTTCCCCTTCACGCGACTTGTGCATGTGTGGAGCGCGCCGGTCTGGTATCTCGGGCGGCGCGGCTATCAGGTGGTGCGCACCAACCGGCCAGCGTCGGCCTTCGCAAGGCAATATAGCGGCGCGTCAGAGCTGCAGGGCCTGTCTCCCGGTCAACACGCAGCTGCGCCCCGTCCTCTTCCCGGCGAGTGATCTCATGGATTGCACCTTTCGCCAAATCCTGGCCCAGGCACATCCAAGCGTCGTGAGCGTCAACGGCGTTGTCATCGGGCACGAGGCAATTGCGCGCGAGGTTCAGCACCACCCGGCACCAAAGCCAGTCGCGGCCTGGCAGGAGGCGGCGCGGGCACTCGTCATACGTGAGCTGCTGTCGCAACGGGCACGTCTGGTCGGAATTATCCCCGCCCCTCTCCGAGACAGTGCCGGCAAATGCGAGACCGAGGAGGAGGCTCTGATCCGAGGCTTGATCGACGAAGAGGTCCCAACACCTGAGCCTGACGAGGAGACCGGCCGGCGCTATTACGAGCAGAACCGGCGCCTATTCTGCTCGCCGCCGATCTACGAAGCCGCCCACATCCTCTTTGCCGCGCGCAAGGAGGAGGCTGAGAGATATGAGCGCGCGCGGCGCGACGCTGCTTCAGTCCTCGCCGAGCTGAAGCGGCAGCCTGAGCGGTTTGGCGACTTGGCGCGGAGCTACTCCGCCTGCCCGTCGGCTGCGCAAGCTGGAAATCTCGGTCAAGTCACAGTTGGCCAGACGACACCTGAATTCGAGCGGGCGCTCGCGACACTCACGCCCGGGTCGATCAGCCAGATGCCGGTCGAGACGCGTTACGGAGTTCACATTATTCGCCTCGACCGCAAGGTCGATGGGGTTGAGCTGCCCTTCGAGCTCGTGGCCGACCGCATCGCAGACTACTTATGCGAAAGCGTCAGGCGACGAGCCGTGGCGCAATATATCGCGCGTCTCGTGTCAGACGCCGAGGTTACAGGCGTTGCACTGGAAGGCCCGGAAGCGCATCGGGTCAACTGACAGGCCGTAACATGGTGCTTGGCGATTTTCTTGCTTGCTTTGGCGATGAATCCGCCGCTGCCGAGGCGGTCCTCAGCCTTGGCGACTTGAGATTGGTTGCCGGCTTGCGCCAGCGCGCGGCCGCGGAAGGGCTTGGGCTTGGGACTTTCGCGGCTCTGGCTGTGCGGCGCTATGCGGAGGAGGCTTCCGACGAGGAGTGGGTCACGCTGATGGCCGAGCTCGGGCGGTCTGCCGATCCAGGCCTCGCCTTCATCAAGCGGGCTCTCTCCCACACGGCCCACATCCCTGGGTGACGTCCGAGGAGGCCCCATGCCGCCGCTCGATCGCAGCCTCATCCAGTCCTTGCCGGTGTTCAGCGCCATGGATGACGTGGAGCTGGATGACGTCATAAGCCGAGCGACCGCGCTCCGGATTCCCAAAGGTGCAGCCGTCTTCGAACAGGGGGAGACCGCGAAGGCGTTCTACGTGCTCCTCAACGGCCGTCTCAAGGTGATGAAGTTGACGCCTGACGGCCAGCAGGTGGTCATACGCTTCGTCGTACCCGGCGACATCTACGGCATCGCCAAGGCACTCAACCGGGAGGATTATCCGGCCACCGCGACGGCGCTCGTCGACAGCGTCACGCTCGCCTGGGACATGGCCGTCTGGGATGAGTTCATGGATCGCCACCCGGCCTTCGCGCGCAACGTCATGCGTATGTTGGGGCGGCGCATTGAGGAGGCCCATACCAGGCTGAAAGAGATGGCGACCCAGGACGTAGAGCATCGCGTGGCCCACGCCGTGCTCCGGCTCGTGAGCCAATCGGGACGTAATGTCGAGGGGGGAGTTCTCGTCGATTTTCCCGTCACGCGCCAGGAGATCGCCGAAGTCTCAGGCACGACCATGCACTCGGTGAGCCGAGTCCTGAGTGCTTGGGAAAATGCGGGCCTTGTTGTTGTCGGCCGTCAGAAGGTCATCGTCTGCGACCTGGAGCGGCTTTCCCGCATTGCCGAGGAGACTGGCGGCGAGCGCTAGTAGCCCCGCGCCCCGCTCGGCAGGCGGAGGCGCCCCGCGGCGATATTTCGCACCATGAGTTTGATGTAGCGCAAGGACCGCGCTGCGATCCTTATTTTACAAAGGCATGTTCGCTAGCTGCGCCTCCGTAAGAGCGTTCTGGCAGAAATGGGAGGGGAGCGATGTCAAACTCAAGGTTGCTATGGCCGACGCCCGAGCAATTGCAACGTCGGTACGAGCTGATGGACCGGATGATGCAGAAGCGCGGCGTGGACGCCGATGCGGCGCTTCGCGTCGATGGCGGCTTAGCCTTCATCGAGGCCGGCGCCAAATGCCGCTATTGCCTCCATGAAGAGGCGTGCCGCCGCTGGCTGACAATTAGGGCACCGCGGACGCCTCCGGATTTCTGCCCCAACGCTGCGTTCTTCCTGTCTTGTCTTGCCGGAGCGCTGACTGAGGAAACTGCCTCTGCCTAATTTGGCCTGCAACAATGAGGGGCCAGAGGCTGCGATGCTAAGGCGATCAGCCGCCGATCCGCTTCAATAGAGCGGACACCGAGGAGGGAGGGAGCCGATGCCGATCGCAACGCCCCGGTGGCGGAGGGAAGTCTTACGCCATCAAGAGCTGATGGACGACATGATGGCGCGGTGCGGCGTGGACGTGCTTGACGTAATTCGTAAGGACAGAGGGCAATCCTTCGTCGAGGCGCGCACCAGATGCCGCTTGTGCGCTTGCGCGGGTACGTGCCGCGACTGGCTGCTCGCGCCGGACGGCGAACTGTCCCGGCCTCCTGATTTCTGTCCCAACGCGCGCTTCTTCCGCACCTGCCTGTAGGAGGAACGCTAAGCCCGCAAAAGTGGCGCGTGCCGGGAAGAGCGCAGCTTGACCCAGCCCAAGAAGCAAGAGGATGAGAAACGCAGCGGCCCCGCACGCGCCCCGTGACGAAGGAATTTCGTCGGCGAGCCGGGCGGCCCGTGCCAGCGCCCCATGTTCACTTCAGCTTTGCTCCGAAGCGGACGAGCAGCAAGTGTGAGATAATGAGTCTCAAATCGCAGTTCAGGCGGCGAGAGAGGGTTCTCAGCCACGCAGCTAGCTATCGAGCGCTAGCCTAATCGGCAGAATTCATTGACTCTTTCCGCACCCTGTATCTGTGCGCCGAAGAGGCCGCAAAAGTACGAGACTAGGTGGCTGTGCTCGCAGTCTGCAGCGGAACGCTCTCGCTCCCTCGAAATTCCCTGATCCGCGGGAAAATAGAGGGAATTTTGAACGCTTCGCCGCCTCGGCCGGCTCGAATGGCGCGAAAGCCAAACAATTACACGCCAGTTCCCTAGCGGATCGAACAGGGAATTTAGTCGGAGAACCCGGCTGGGTGTGCACGAGGTCCACCAAGCCTCCATACTGATACTGACAAACCATCTCGCCACCCCCGTGACGCCGCTCGCCGACGAGACCTAGAAGCAGCGGCTCCAAGGATGCTGCTCTGGTCGGGCTTCAGGGTGCGTTCTCAGAAAATGATGGAGCACATGAAGGAGAACCAGAACATGTTCTTTGTCACCACGCGCTTGAGCAGTGCGGATGTCATCGGCAATCATGTCCCGGACTCTATCCAAGCCGTGATGCTCTTGATGCACTAGATAGGAGGCAAGTGCGGCCGCGGCGATCTCAGGAAGATGCTCATGTTCCGCAATAGCGAGCACCTCCTCTTCGGTCAGGCCGCATAAGGCCACGCAGTCCTCAAGAGTAATCATGAACCAATCAGTTCGAAGGAGGCATGCAACCGCCGTTCCGTAACAACCCCAGGGGTGTCTCTAGACGAAGTCGCAAATGGCGACGACGGGGGCATGCAGGGACTCAGGAGGATGACTGATGCGACTGTAGGCGACCAGCTCATCTTCAAGCATCTCATTGTGAATTTCGACATCGACGAAATGCGCAAACAGCGCGCGGCTTGCCAAAATATGATCGAGCATCTCCGGCCGTCCGTGATGCACCGCCGCACGATCTTCGAAGGAAGCCCCTTTCTGGTGCGTGTTGCCGAGGCTTTCGAGATTGAAGGTGCCAATCCGCATCAGGCAGTGCCGAGGAACGGATAGCGCTTCATATCCTCACCCGTCCAAAGGGCTACGCCGCCGCTTCCAGCCACGGTCTCGATCAACAGCACGTAGTCCGGATCGTCAAAACGGATCCGACCGGGGTTGCCGGCAGATGCCAAGGCTCCGAGCAGGACATCATCGAGGAATCGCTCCTCCTCAGGGGTGGAGATTGTCCCCTTCAGCCCACGGCGACGTAACCTCACATGGAACGACTTGCCGGCGAGCCGCGGACCATAGGAAAGGGCGATCTCGCGCGATTTTGCCTCGAACTCGGCAGCATTCTTAAACACGAACACGTGCTCGAAGGGCACGACGTGAGACATCGCATTGAGGATGCCGGGTGACTCTCCGACCGCGGCGGCAAACTCTTGAAGAAAAGCTGCCGTGTCCGAAACCGCCATGACGGCCACGTTGTGGTACTCCGTGCGCCGAAGCGGTCCCCATCTTGCAAGCAGCTTGCGGGCGATGCGAAATGTCGGTTCAGCCAAGGTCACGATCACGTTCCAGTCAGGAACCATTGGCTCGGGAGGGGGAATTGGGCTGATCTCGCCTAACATCAGATCGGTCCCACTCTATGGGCGCCGGCAGCGCCTTGTGGCGGATTTATTCCACAATGTGGTGCTTGCCGATCGGGGTGACGCTGCTTGCCTGCGCGCCCTCGACGCCTTCATCCTCTGCGATCACGAGCCGGACTTCGTTGCCGGTCTCAAGCTTGTAGAAGTCACCGTCAATCACGCTGTTTTTGTGGAAGTAGATCTCTTGGCCGTCAGGGGTCTCGGCGAACCCGTAATCCTCGAGGAGCTGAGTGATCTTGCCGTGAGCTGGTGCGGCGTGGGTCTTCACGGCTCCACGCATCCGCCGCGCATGGTCTTCCAACTGCCGACCCGCCGCGTTAAAGGCATCGCGGATGGCGACATAGACATCCTCATGGGCGTGGTTCAGCGGTCCAGTATGCCCCACGAACACATCCTTCCCCGGTACACTGACGTCGATGCGCACATTGTAGAGCTTGCCATGGCGATGATGACGATGGGGCGCCTCGACAACGACTCGGCAGCCCACGATTCGATCATGAAAGTGCTCGAGCTTGGCAGCTTTCTCGCGAATACGGGCTTCGATCACGGGTGACGGCTCCATGCCGTGAAAGCTGATCTGCAAGGGCATCTGCATTTGAGTCCTCTCCACTCTTGAAGTCGGCGGACCAAATCAATTCAATCTGCAGCCCAGGGGTGCCCGTTAAGTGTCGCGCACCCAATTCACGCGGATGAAATAATCGTCCTCGTCGAAGTGCAGCTTAAGATCGCCGTGAAAGGCGTGGTGAACCGCGGTGCCAATCCGCCGTGGCAAGTGGACATCGGTGGTCGTGATGACGAGCGTATCCGGCTCCTCCTTGTCGATCGCCATGATCCGGTTGAGCGGATGCTCCTGTTTCTCAGCCTGCTCTAGGTTGCGCGCCAGATTGACAATCTCCTCTTCGTGCTCCCTGACCGTGGGGCCCTTCAGCGTAACAATGCCAGCGGGAAATTTGTCGTTGATGCGATGGCAGGCTTGGCACAGCTCTTCATGAGCACCCGCAGGGGGCAGCTCCATCCATTGCCAACGTCCCTCCTGATAGACCGCTCCACAAGCCGGACATCGCGTGGGCTCGTGTAGCTTACGTCGCAACTTATAGGGATCGCCGACGCCATCGTCCTGAGCGCGGCCGAGAATGCGCCGGTCACGCCGGCCCCCTGCGAAAGGGCTCCCTGCCGGAATACTCTTTGGCTGTTTCATGTGATTACCTGAATGCGAAGGAGGCGGTTCGACACTTTCTAGCCCGACTAAATCAGCCTAAGGGGCCCGCGCCTTGCGACAGATCAAAGATCACTCCCAATAGGCTCCCACTGATTGGTATCGCCTTGTTCCTGCCTGAAGCGTGGAAGCGCAGCATTAGTCGGCTTCTCGCAACAATGGCTAGCTTGGCCGCGGAGACTAACCAAAGCCACGGCGATTACCCTATTGAAGTGGACTATTTTGTTGTGCACCCTCCCGCCCTCACCGGGAACTGAGAGGTCACACGTGTGTGAGAATCTCGGGCACGCCGGGAAATGCAGCGAGGCAACGAATTTCCTGGGGCAGCCGCTCCTGCGCCCCTATGACCAGATAGCCTGGCACAGAGAGATGCTCAAGGAGGCGGGTCAGGACCTCCCGTTGCAGCGGAGCCTCGAAATAAGTGAAGGCAACATTGCGGCAAAGGATGAGGTCGAAGGAACCATCTGGCGCTTCACAGCGCAGATCCTGATTGAGAAAGCTCACGCCTTCCCGGTGCCGCGGCCGCACGCAAAATAGGCCGCCGCTGCGATCGAAGCCTTGAGCGATGAACGCTTCTGGCAATTCGCGGAGACTGCCTTTGGAATAGCAGCCCTTGCGGGCACGTTCGAGCACGGCGTCATCGATGTCTGTGGCAACGACTGAGCACTCTATGCCGGGAAAATCGCTCGCCACCGCGAGGTCCCAAATGATCTTGAGTGTGTATGGCTCTTCGCCTGATGCACAACCGGCTGACCAGAAACGGGCTTGTCGCTGATCCTCGACGGCACGCGCTGCGATCTCGGGTAAGACGCGCTGGCTTAGCGCCTCGAAGACCCTGCTATCGCGAAAGAAACGCGAGATAGTGATATGGCACAATCCATCTAGAACGGTCCATTCGTCGGGATCGGTGGTGAGCCGCTCGCGATAGGCGGCAAATCCTTTAAGGCCGAGCTTTTTCACGCGGCGGTTGAGCCGCTTGCAGACTTGGCCGTGGACCTTCCGGAAACCCTGCCAGCGCAAATCAAGGCGTGGCAAGGCCCACTGCAAAAAGGCTACACAGTCGGCATCCCGCATAGGCTTGCTCCGCTTGACCTTGAATCGACAGTTCTGAAGGTTCAGCCACGTTGATTTATCGCAAAGCCGGTCCCTCTATTTCAGCCTAAGAGGTTGGCGTCTTTGCCGAGCGCCTGCCGGAGCAGGCTCTTGGCTTCAGTAGGTGGTTACGATGCCGGTTTGGAGACTGATACCAATCGATCTAGACGACCCGAATTGGGAAGCGAGCGCGCATCGCGGGTTGGTCGTCGTTCGCGCGCCGAGCGAGGCGTCGGCGCGCGAGGAAGCCGAGGCCGCCTTTGGTGTTCCGACCCGCTTTCGTCCGGGAAAGGGTATGAGAGTGCCGCCCTGGATGCGATCGGAGCTGGTTCGGGCCGAGATCATCGACACCCCAGTGTACCCTGCCGAAGGCCCGACCGAGGTTCTGGAGCCTTCCTTCGACTAAGGCTTCGCGGAGGCTCCTGAGGGGAGGACCAACGATCCGTAGCCAAAGCAGCCAGTCGATTCGGTACAGCTCTTTAAAGGGCCCAACCAGGCCAGCGAAGGATATCGGATTCTCGCCTCGCTGCCTCTCGCTGTTTCAAAAATGGGAGCTCCTAAATGCTAAAGCAGTTGACTGAGGAGCAGGCACGGCACATTGCAGCTCTTGCGAGAGGCGTGCGCAATGCAAGGGACGCCTTGCTCGATAACGTGCCCGACGAAGATATGGGCGAGCCGCCGGCAGCGCGAGGCGAGCAAAACCCCACCGCGGCCTTTGCGCTTGACCCCTTGCCTCCTGATGATCCTGCCGTCGCCGCTTTGCAGCAGGCGCTAACTGCTCTTGAAGCGGCCGCCCGTTCAGAGCTGTTCGTCTTGATGCGGATGGGCCAGGGTGACTTTGCGATTTGCGATTGGGATCGTGCCCTCTCCGAGGCTGATCTACTCGGTGAGAAGACGGTGACGGCCGCACTCATCGAGGACCTCGATCTGCACGACCACGTGACCAAGGGCCTTTATGAGATCGGGTCCTCCTCCTCGACCTAGGACGTCCCGACCGGGATTAGACAGAGCGGGATTTCATTGCTGAGGCGTAAAAGGCGGCGCAACTTTTCGTCCGTGAATGCACCGACCATTGCGGTCGCCAGACCCGCGCGACGGCTCGACGAACTTCAACGACTGCGCCCGGCCTGCACCATGATCGCAGGGGAGCCAGCTCACTCCTGAAGCACGTAAGTCCCCGGCGCATCTCCGAGCGCCGCAAAGCCTAGCGGAAGGGCGCCAACTGCAGGAGGAGCAATGGGCGCGCCCGAGCGCGCATTAAGCCAAGCCACCCACTCTGGCCACCAGGATCCCCCCTTGCGCGGCGCCTCGGCCATGAAAGTTTCCGAATCGAGGTAACGGTCGTCAGGCTTCTTGGTCATCACCTGGAAGCTACGCCCCTCGTGACCGGGCTCCGATACGATGCCGGCGTTATGGCCGCCCGTCGTAAGCAGGTAGGTGACTTCAGTATCAGTTTGAAGATGGATCTTATAAGTTGAGCGCCATGGCGATACGTGATCGCGCACGGTGCCCACGGCAAAGATCGGTACGCGGATATCGCTGAGCGCGACCGGCGTGTCATCGATGACAAAGCGACCTTCCGCGAGATCGTTGTCGAGAAAGAGGTGGCGCAGATAGTCCGAATGCATCTTGTAGGGCAGGCGCGTAGCATCGGCATTCCATGCCATCAAATCGTTCATCGGCCGCCGTTCGCCCATCATATAGTCGCGCACCATGCGCGACCAAATGAGGTCGTTTGAGCGCAGCATCTGGAATGCTCCTGCCATCTGCCGGCCATCCAGGAAACCTTGCTCCCACATCATGTCGTCGAGGAACGCGAGCTGACTCTCGTCGATGAACAGCATCAACTCGCCGGCATCGGTGAAGTCCGTCTGCGCCGCGAGCAGGGTCAACGATCTAAGCCGGTTGTCGCCTTCGCGTGCCATCGCCGCAGCTGCGATCGACAGCAGCGTTCCGCCAAGGCAGTAGCCGACCGCGTGAATCTTTTGCTGCGGGAGGATGGCGTTGACGACATCGAGCGCTGTCATCACCCCGAGCGTCCGGTAGTCGTCTAGGCCGAGGTCGCGATCCTCCGGTTCTGGGTTCCTCCATGAGACCATGAAGACGGTGAAGCCTTGCTCGGTGAGGTAGCGCACGAGCGAGTTTCCGGGCGAGAGATCGAGGATGTAATATTTCATGATCCAGGCGGGGATGATGAGCACCGGTTCGGGCCGGACCTTTTCCGTCTGGGGTGTGTATTGGATGAGCTCGATAAGGTGATTGCGATAGATCACCTTGCCGGGCGTCACCGCAACGTCACGACCTACGACATACTTCTCCGTGCCGACCGGCTTCTTGCCGCTGATGGCGCGCTCCCAGTCCTCCATCAGGTTCTGGAAACCGCTCACCAAGTTCATGCCGGCCTTGCTGAAGGTCTGCCTGAGGATTTCGGGATTTGTCAGCGGAAAGTTGGACGGCGACACCATGTCGAGGATCTGGCGCGCGCCAAATTCGACCATGTCCTCATGCCGCTTCGAGATCCCGCGCAGGCCGGTCGTGGCGTTGTGCCACCATTGCTGATTGAGCAAGAACGACTGATAGATGAAGTTGTAAGGCCATTTCTGCCACTCTTCGCCGACGAAGCGCTTGTCTTGCGGCAGCGGCGCGATGCAGAGATCCGTCTTTCCGCCCTCCATCGCGCAACGACAGGCGTAATTTACGAACCGGACAGCTTTCCGCATCGCCTTGTCGACGAGCTGCAATTGCTTGCCCGGGGAGTAGGCAAGGTGCGTTGCCCAATCCAAATAAGCATGCGCGAGCGCGGCCGGCGAAAGCCCGTTGGTGAAGCGCGCAATCGCCGCATGCAGCGAGCGGTCGGTGATGTCCGCGATGGCGGTCACGGCATATGAGTCGCGCTCCCTGGTATCGGCGGGCGCAGTTACAGCTTTCAGCGCGGAGCGCTCGGCAGACGATAAGGCCTTGAGCCTGGACATTGCTGCCCGTGTCTTGTCGTCGGCATCTGATACGGAAGGGGTAGGTGCCGTCGTGATCACAGCGCGCGTAGGCATGGGGTCAACTCCGCGCAATCTTAACTCGAGGGACGAAATAGCTCGCAAGGGCGCGAGCTTGCCTTGAGGTATATCAAAATACGGACTGAGAGGGCAGCCCGAGGGCGCAAATCCTTAGCGTCCTCGGCAAATTCGATTGAGGGATATGTGCCGGCAGTCAGTCTGCTTCTAATGCGATCCGTTCCACTTCCCTTCGGCAATTCGGTAGAGACTTCGCAGAGACGTTACCTTGGCCGTGTCAACGCAAAGATAGCTGGCAATCTTTGGGTCAGAGAGGCCAAGATCTGACAGCGCACGCAAATACGGTGCTCTGATCGGCCACCTCGAGATGCCCACCTTTGCTCTCCCGCTCGTTCGGGTTGTCCGCTCCAAAAGAGCGCCGAGATTCGGGCTAGCCATTCCTCCCTCCCTGGTTAGCGCACTGACACAGGAACGCGAGAAGCGGGAAGCGTCTATGATCTGCATCAAATAACGCGCTGCCTCGACGAGGCTTACTGTCAACATCGGAGCGCGCTGAAGGTGGGACTTGGATTTCTGAGGCCGACTGGACTTTAGGTTGCTCAGGTGCCCGCGGATCCGGTCGGGGCGGGTGAAGCGAAACGAGAGAACCGTCCGTGGAACGCCGAGGTTCTTCGATAATCGCCGCGCTAGACGCTCTGCACCGGGCGCCCTTCACTATTGCCGACGTACTGCGCAGAGCACAGAGCGAAGCCATCGGAGCATTTGGGTTCGGCCCACAAGAGTGTCCCCACACCATAGTAGCCTCGGGAACGCATTGGTATCTCCGCGACTATGCCGCTCACCCCACATCGCCGTCCCTGCTGATCGTCGCGGCGCCGATCAAACGGCCATATATCTGGGACCTCGCTCCATCGGTGAGCGCGATTAGCCGCTGCTTACGAGAAGGCCTGCACGTCTATCTGCTCGAATGGGCGCCTGAGGCAGGTCGCACGCAAAATAACGGCCTGGATGAGCACGCCAAAGCCATATCCGAATGCGTCGCGATGATCTCGGGCCAGACCGCAGGCACGAGACCGTTCCTCATTGGCCACTCGCTCGGGGGTACGCTCGCGGCGATCTTCAGCGCCCGGGCACCGGCGAGCATTCAGGGTCTCATACTCCTCGGAGCGCCGCTTTGCTTTGAGCCGGCAACGAGCAAGTTCCGGGACGCTCTCGTCGCGTTGCTGCCCCCGGACGTGTCGGAAGCCGATCCTTTCCCGGGCTCGCTTTTATCGTGCATGGCTACGCTGGCAGCTCCTGGCACATTCATATGGTCGAGGCTGCTGGATGCAACGCTTAGCGTCACCGACGGCCAGGCGCTGGAAATCCATGCCCTTGTCGAGCGCTGGAGTCTCGATGAGGTCACCCTCCCCGGCAAACTGGTGCACCAGATCATGCAGTGGCTTTTTCGCGAGAATCGCTTTTGTCGAGGAACCTTGGAGGTCTGCGGGACGGTCGTCGGTCCCTCGAACCTGTCAGTCCCCACCCTTGCCGTCGTGAACATGGCCGATGAAATAGCCCCCCTGACATCGATCAAGCCGTGTATTGACGCAATTCCGTTAGCGGATGTGCGGCTCATCGAATACCCGGGCGAAACTGGGGTTGGTTTGCAGCATCTGGGCGTGCTGATCGGGCGACAGGCTCACGCCCGCGTGTGGCCGGAAATCATCTCCTGGCTCAAGGCCCACGGCCAGAGCGACGCACTGCGTGCTCGGCGGGGACAACATGCGTAGGGAACTTTGATCAGGATCAGCGCGCGTATGGCCAATAGAATGGTCTCGTGCACAGAGCCCTACTGAAGGCCAATGCCACCATGCAGGTTCAAGTGGAGACCTATACCGGCCACAGCGGAGTGGAAATGCCGCGGCGATTCCGCCTGGATGGACGCGAGATCGAAGTAAGCGATAACCTCGATCAATGGCCTGGCCCTGACTATCACTACTTCAAGGTCAGAGGTGGGGACGGAAATCTCTACGTCCTGCGGCTCGATGAGAGTCGGGGTGAATGGGAGCTGATCATGTTCCAAAGCGCGCGGTCTGAAGCAGCTCCGGCCGCGAAGTTAGATTCAGGCAAACAGCCAAGTGGCCATGTTTGATGTCGTCGAATGGGGTAGTTGAGAGAATTTCGCCCACGCGATGGGAGCATTTTCCTCACGATGCCGATGTCGGCGTGCGTGGGCGGGGAGCGACCTTGGCAGAGGCATTCGAACAGGCGGCTGTCGCTCTGACTGCCATCGTTACCGACGCCAAGATTGCCGAAAAAAATTCGGCCGAGGTCTCATGCGAGGCGCCGGACGTGGAGCTCCTGCTCGTCGATTGGCTGAATGCCATCATTTATGAAATGGCGGTGCGAAACATGATCTTCGGCCGGTTCAAGGTCACGCTCAGTGACACGAGCTTACAGGGCGCCATGTGGGGAGAAACTGTCGATCAGGCGAAGCACTCTCCCGCCTGCGAGCCGAAGGGCGCGACGTACACAGCGTTGCGCGTAGCGCAAGAAGCCGACGGCACCTGGTCGGCAGCTTGCGTGGTCGACGTCTAGGTGCAAGGACGGTCATGGACCCCGCTCGTTTCACCCAGGTTGATCAGACGACATGGCGGATTGAACCGACCGGCGCCATGCGCGTGCCGGGAGTCATCTACGCCGACGAAGATCTCATTCGCGATATGGACGATAAGGTCTATGAGCAAACCGCCAACGTCGCCACGCTGCCGGGGATCGTCAAGGCGGTCTATGTCATGCCCGACGCCCATTGGGGATATGGCTTCCCTATCGGCGGCGTGGCCGCTTTCGATGCGGATGAGGGCGGCGTGATTTCCGCCGGCGGAGTCGGTTTCGACGTCTCCTGCGGCGTGCGCACGATGCTGACGGCCCTCAAGGTGTCGGACATCACGCCGGTGCAGAAACAGCTCGCCGACTCCCTGTACCAGCAGGTTCCCGCCGGCCTTGGTAGTAAGGGCGCGATTACTCTCGATTCCTTCGAAATGGACGCCATGCTCCAAGGCGGTGCTCGTTGGGCCATCCAGCGCGGCTGGGGCAAGGCCCGTGATTTGGAGCGCATCGAGGAGGGTGGCCAGATGGTGGGCGCCCAGCCGTCATGCGTGTCCGATCGGGCGAAGGAACGCCAGCGCCGCGAGATGGGGACGCTTGGCTCCGGCAATCATTATCTCGAGGTTCAGGCGGTGAGCGAAATCTTCGACGAGGACGCTGCCGCGACTTTCGGCCTCAAGCAGGACGAGGTCGTCGTCACCATCCATTGCGGCTCACGCGGGCTCGGGCATCAGATCGGCACGGAGTTCTTGCGGGACATGCTGCCGGCGGCGGCAGCGGCGGGCATTGCGCTTCCAGACCGGGAGCTGGCTTGCGCCCCCATCAAGTCGGAGGTCGGTCAGCGCTATCTCGGTGCAATGCGCGCCGCCACGAACTGCGCCCTCGCCAATCGCGAGATCATCGGCCACTACGCAAGGCGGGTCTTTGCGCACTTTTTCCCCAACACCGACCTCGACTTGCTGTTCGACGTGTCCCACAACACGTGCAAGGTCGAATCCCACAGGGCTGACGGCGGCAGCCGCCAACTGTTCGTGCACCGCAAAGGCGCAACGCGGGCATTCGGTCCAAACCATCCCGATCTGCCGGAGGCTCTACGCAAGATCGGTCAGCCCGTCCTCATCGGCGGCAGCATGGGGACGGGGTCTTATGTGCTGGCCGGTGCCCCGAGCAGCGATGAGAAATCCTTTGCCTCTGCCTGCCATGGGGCGGGTAGAGCGATGTCGCGTCATGCCGCGCTGAGGAAATGGAGTGGGCGTCAGATCGTCGACGATCTCGCCGCGAGCGGAATCATGATTCGTAGCCCATCAATGCGCGGCATCGCTGAGGAGGCACCCGGCGCATATAAGGATGTCGGAGCTGTCGTATTGGCGGCTGAGCAGTCGGGCCTTGCCCGGCGCGTCGCTCGCCTCCGACCGCTCATCTGCATAAAGGGCTGAGTGGAATACCCGACATTTTGCCCGTTGATCCAGGTCATGGTAAGCTGGTTGGAATTTTTGTCACTATGCGCGCGAAAGTCGCAAGCTTACTGCGATTGACTTAGAGCAAGGTCCTGGGCCTCAGTGAGCTTACCCCAAGCCCTCTCCAGAGCCCCGGACTGCATGCCCGCATGAACTGAAGCATCAATGGAAGAGGTAGCGGACATACAGTTGCGCGACGACACGGGCGTTGCGTTGGTAGAGATCGCGCAGGGCCTCGCCCATGAACTTCATCCGCGACGGCGGACCGCGTTGCGTGCCGGATTGAACAGTTCCCTCGAGCGTGACTGGGGATTCGACAGCCTATCTCGTGCGGAGCTGATACTTCGGGTCGAACGCGCCTTCTCCGTGCGGTTGCCCGAGCAGCTGCTCGGCGAGGCTGAGACGCTTAAGGATCTGTTGTCGGCGCTCGCAGGCGCGCGGAGGCTGCCCTCCTTGGATGCGACTGCCCGGCATATTATTGCCGAAGAGACGGCCGAGCCGGCGCCGGCCGACGCGACGACGCTCACGGAGGTGCTCGACTGGCATGTGCTTCGGCATGGTGAGCGCGTCCACGTCGTCCTTTGGCATGGCGATGGCGAGGAAACCAGCCTCACCTATCGACACGTCGCCGAGCAGGCCCATGCGGCAGCAAATGGCTTGCGTCAAGCGGGGCTGCAGCCGGGCGAGCGGGTGGCGATCATGCTGCCAACGAGCGAGGCCTTTTTTGCCGCGTTTTTTGGCGTGCTCTATGCCGGCGGCGTGCCGACGCCGATTTACCCGCCGGCTCGGCCGTCACAGATCGAAGAGCATCTCAAGCGGCAGGCCGGGATCCTTCGCAATGCACAGGCGGTGCTGCTGATCGCCGCGCGCGAAGCGTCGGCCATAGCGCGTCTTCTCAAGCTCCAGGTCGAAAGCTTGCGGGCCGTGGTCAGCGCGGACGAGCTGGGCCAGGGCCCGGGAAGCTGGAAGTCCAAAGTCCAGGCCCGGGACACTGCCCTCGTGCAATACACCTCCGGCAGCACGGGCGATCCAAAGGGTGTGGTGCTGAGCCACAGCAATATGCTGGCGAATATTCGGGCCATGGGCGAAGCAATGGAAGCGGGCCCTGCCGACGTCTTCGTAAGCTGGCTTCCGCTCTATCACGACATGGGACTCATCGGCGCCTGGCTTGGCAGCCTCTATTTCGCTGCTCCACTCGTAGTCATGTCACCGCTCACGTTTCTCGTGCGGCCGGAGCAGTGGCTGTGGGCGATCCATCGTCATCGCGCGACCCTTTCTGCATCGCCGAATTTCGGCTTCGGGCTTTGCCTGCACAAAATCGAGGACCAGGCTATTACTGGCCTCGATCTCAGCTCTCTGCGGATGGTGGCCAATGGCTCGGAGGCAGTCTTGCCGGATACCATCCGTCATTTCGCGGCACGCTTCTCCAAGTACGGCTTCCGGCAGGAAGCGATGGCACCAGTCTACGGTCTGGCCGAGAATGCCGTGGGATTAGCCTTTCCCCCGCTGGGACGGCCCCCGATCATCGATCGCATTGATCGTGCCGGGCTCACGCGGCAAGGGCGCGCCCTGCCCGCAGCACCTGACGATCTCACCGCACTTGAGTTCGTTGCCTGCGGCCGCCCCTTGCCGGGACATGAGATTCGCATCATCGGCGCGACCGGCGAGCTTAGCGAGCGAGAGGAAGGGCGGCTCCAGTTTCGTGGTCCTTCGGCCACGCGCGGCTATCTAGACAATCCCGCGAAGAACCGCGAGCTGTTTGACGGTGATTGGCTTAACAGTGGCGATCTCGCCTACATTGCCGGCGGCGACGTCTACATCACTGGCCGTTCGAAGGACATCATCATCCGCGCCGGTCGCCATATCTATCCCGAGGAAATCGAGGCAGTAGTGGGCGATGTTACGGGCGTGCGCAAGGGCTGCGTTGCCGTCTTCGGCACGCAGGACCCGCATCGTGGTACCGAAAGGGTGATCGTCATCGCCGAGACGCGTGAGACAGAGCCCGCTGTTTTCGCGCAGCTACGCCAACGCATAGAAGAAGCGGCAACTCCGTTGCTCGACGCTCCGCCGGACGAGATCGTTCTCGCTCCACCTCATGCGATTCCCAAGACATCAAGCGGAAAGCTGCGCCGCACATCCGCGCGTGAGCTGTTCGAGCAGGGTGCGCTCGCGCTCCGACCTCAGCCTCTATGGCAGCAAGTGCTGCGGCTTAGCATCGCTGGTCTAGGGCCACAATTGCGGCGAACAGCCCGCACCCTGAGCGAGTTTCTCTATGCGAGCTGGTGGTGGATCATCATTGTGCTGATGGGAGCCGTGCTCTGGCCTACGGTCCTGCTGCTTCCTCGCTCAAGCCAGCGCTGGGCATTGATGCACCGCGCGGCGCGCGGTGCGTTCTGGCTAATGGGTATCCGGGTAGACGTGACCGGCACTTGGCCGGAGGCGGCTGGCGTCGTCATCGTAGCCAATCACGCGAGCTACCTCGACGGATTAGTTCTCGCGGCGGCAATCCCAGGCGAGCCCGCCTTCATTGCCAAGAAGGAGCTTGAGCCGCAGATTTTTGCCGGCCCCTTCTTGAGGCGGCTAGGGGCGCTGTTTGTCGATCGCGCTGATCCCGAAGGAGGCGTCGAGAATGTGAACAAGGCACTCGAGGCTGCACAAGCTGGGAGGATGCTCGTCTTCCTTCCCGAAGGCACCTTTACGCGGGCGCCCGGACTCCTGCCATTCCGCCTCGGAGCCTTCGTCATCGCGGCGCGGCAGCATCTCAGCATCTTGCCGCTGACGCTGCGGGGGACGCGATCGATCCTGCGCAGCGATCAGTGGTTTCCGCGGCGGGGCGCCGTCTCTGTTCGAGTAGGATCGTTGGCTTCCGCCGACGGCGCCGACTTCGCGGCTGCAGTCCGTCTGCGCGATAAGGTGCGCGCGGAAATTCTCGCGAATTGTGGCGAGCCAGACGCGGTGGAATCATGAGTGCTGCGGTGGACGACGATCAGCCTGCTCTCTCGCGGCGCCTTCCCTGGGCGGCTCAATACCCTCGCGACGTCGACTGGCTGCTCGATATACCGGTGCGGCCGGTGCACGCCCTGCTCGATGACGCGGTTGCAGCATTCGCGGCGAGGCCGTTCCTCGATTTTCTCGGAAGCCGGCACACCTATGCCCAAGCGGCACGGCTGATCGCGAAGGCGGCGGCCGGCTTTCAACGGCTTGGCGTGCGCAAGGGCACGAAGGTCGGGCTTCTCCTGCCAAACTCTCCCTACAGCGTGATCTGCTACTTCGCGATCCTTAAGAGCGGCGGCACGGTGGTGAACTATGACCCGCTCGGCGCCGAGCAAGCACTCATTCGGCAGATCAAGGATTCCGAGACCGACATTATGGTCACCCTCGATTTGACGGCGCTCTACGGCAAAGTCGCTGCCGCGCTCGCCAAGACGAGCCTCCGCCATATCGTCATTTGCCAGATGGCGCAGGCTCTGCCCTTCTTCAAAGGTCTTTTGTTTCGGGTCGCGCGCTGGCGTGAGATCGTCAAGCCGTCACGGGGCAATGGCCATATCTTCTTCGACGAGTTGATCGACAATGACGGCGCGTACCAGGCTATTGAGACAGCACCTCTCTCGGACGTGGCGGTCATCCAATATACCGGCGGGACGACGGGCGAGCCAAAAGGCGTGATGCTTTCGCACCAGAACATCTATGCGAACACGTGCCAGAACAGGGTGTGGTTCACGCGCGCCGAGCCGGGTCGGGAGCGCTTGCTGGCGATCATCCCGTTCTCCCATTCCTTCGGCATGACAGCGGTCATGAACTTTGCGATTTCCTTGGGCGGAGAGTTGGTGATCTTTCCGCGCTTCGATCTCAAGCGGACGCTGCGGGCGATCGCGCGCAAGCGCGTGACGATCCTGATCGGTGTTCCCACCCTTTTTCACGCGATCAACCAATACCCAGAAATCAAGCGTTACGACCTATCGTCACTCAAGATTTGCATTTCCGGTGGTGATTCCCTGCCGCGCGCAGTCCAAAGGAAGTTCGTCGAGCTCACCGGATGCCCTCTGGCCGAAGGTTACGGCCTCACGGAATGCGCACCCGTCGTTACCTGCAGCAATCCGCTCGAGGGCATTGACCGTCCAGGTTCCTGCGGCTTGCCACTGCCGCGAACGACGGTGGAAATTGTCTCGCCGCAGAGTCCCCGGACGGTATTGCCGGCAGGCGAGCGCGGCGAAATCTGCGTCTCCGGCCCGCAAGTGATGCTCGGCTATTGGCAGCAAGAAGAGGCAACGCGCAATTGCCTAAGTGACGGGCGCCTCTCCACCGGCGATATCGGATGGATGGATGCTGATGGATTTCTCTATTTCGTGGATCGGTTAAAAGAGGTCATCAACGTTCACGGATACAAGGTCTATCCGCGAAATGTGGAAGAGGCGATTCGTCAGCATCCGGCCGTAATCGACGTGGCAGTGGTCGGGGTGCCGGACCCAATCCGAGGACAAGCGCCCAAAGCGTATGTTGTCCTGGCCAAGGGCACACAGCTTAGCGAGGACGGCCTACAGGCTTTCCTTGCCGACAAGCTCTCGCCCGTGGAGATTCCATGCGTCGTCGAGTTCCGCAACAGGCTACCGAAATCTGCGGCGGGAAAGGTTCTGAAGCGGGCGGTATGACACGTGGGAACGATCGCCTGCGCCTGCCCGATCGGCCGGATAAAGCACCGCCGCTCCTATCTTTTCGAAAGCCTCGATTTCCCCTGGCCGCTAGGGATTGCACCTTACACCCTCTATTGCGATCCCCCGTTCATGCTGCCTTTCCTGCGGAGGAACGAGGCCGCGGTCGCGGTCGTGGAGACTCCATAAAGCGCGATCGTTTCGGCCCTAGAGCGACGGAATTGCACTAGCGTGGCAGCCGGTTCAATTGAATGCCCAGGTCCGCTTCGGGTCTGAGAAGTCTCCGCGCCGGCGGGTGAGGTCGGCTTCCGGTGCGATTGCGGATATTCTGGTTTCAGGTTGATGGTTCGCCTGGTTGCGCGATTCAAGCTCCCAAAGATTTGAGCCATGCGATACGCCCTCGAAGATCTGCGTGATCGACGAGTGTGACCCCCGAAACTGCCCTGGAGAGATAATGACCGAGAAATCACACACTCTCGCAATGAGAGAGCGTGTCTCGACTCTCTTTCGGGAAGTGCATAGCCATTCGGTGGCGCATTTCCGGGCTTCTTCCGGACTGTTTGCCGAGGGCTGGGAGAGAGCCAGAAAACCCGCGACTGGGTGGCTGTGCTGGCAGTCTGCAGCGAACGACTCTCCGTTGGTAAAATTCCCTGATCACCGGGAAACTACAGGCAATGTCGTCGATTTTGGGCCAATGGCGCCTGTCGCACCCCCCGAAACACAATCGGTTGGCGGCGGAATTCCCTGATGGGCAAAACAGGGAATCTTCTCTGAGGAAACAGGGAGCGTCGCAACTCAAATGGGGAATCCGCATCTAGGTTGATGAGCGGACCTTCCGAGCTAAAGCACCCACTTCTCAGAATGACCCTTACCGGACGTTGGAGGTTATCCACGCCCTGAGCATCGTCAAATTTTTGCTCGCGCCCTAAAATCGAACGGAGTTCCTGGATTGGGGTGTGGCGAACAGATGTGTGCAAAAGGCGCTATTTCTAGAATTCGACCTCGGCGTCGAATTTGAAGGTGACGTCCGATGTCGCTTCCGAAACCCCAAATAGGGCGCCGGCTGCGAACTCCCATTTAGGCTCGCGCCCGCCGAACTCGAAATAGGCTACCGGCCCTAGTCGGTGCTTCTGATCCTCGAAGGTGCCAGCATGCGCGAGATCCTCGATCTCGCTATAGCCTTCAACGCCCAAAGCGAATTTATCGCCGAACTCGTGCTTCAGCCGCCAGTTGACCTTTAACTCCAGGCTTTCGATCTCGGCCTCATCGCCAAGCTGCCCAATGAAGAAGGTGTTGATCGTGGCCGAGTCGCGACCGACGACATATTTGGCGAGCGGGCCGAACAGGATTTCGTCGGGAGAGTGATCCTGGAGCGCAAACTCGTAGATGGTGCGGAAGGCGAATCCCAGGCCGTCGCCTTGGCGCTCGATGATCTCATATTGGCCGCCAAGCTCAAACTGCCGCGCCGTGAGGCTCTCGCCGATGTCCTGTCTGAAAAAGCCCTCAACAATCCCCTCCCATCGGTCGGTGAAGCCATATTTTAGCTCGACTTCGTGTGATTGCCTGCGCTGCTCTTCTTCTCCCGGCCCGGAGTAGACCGCACCGTGTTCTTCGACCGCGAGATCGCCCTTCTCTACGTCGGGTGAGCGCACATAGAACTGCGCTGATGCCACAGAGGCCGTTCCTATAAAAAGGCCTGCGCCCAAGGCACAGGCGTAGAACTGTGGCCAAATTCTCATTGCATCCCCCTGCTGCGCGCACGGTCTTTACCCTGAGGCAAAAACCCGGCAACCCATACAACTACAGGCGTGGCGAAGATGTACAAAATGAAAATCTTTAAAGGTAATAGCTGCACATTGCGCACGCCTTCGCCGCAGCCGTGTTTGCAGGGCCAGGACTCTCCGCTTTTGCACTTTCCGGACCAAGCCATCCTGAGCCGCGGTCCCGTCAGATTCCCCCGACCTGCTACCGTATGACAGAAAGTAGAGTTCGCCACTCCCCTGACTGTGGGGGGAACTTGGTGGGCGGCGTAGAACCGGGCTTGGGTTCAAACTTGGCAAAGATTGTTGCCATTTACCGACGCGTAAAGTTTGCTAATCTGCCGTCTCGATAGTCGGCAAGTCTTTCTTGGGGGGCTGCACTTGCGACACCGTCCAATGCTGCAGCGAAAGCTGCAGCACCTAGCCTCCACTGTGGCGGTCTCCACCGTCGTGGTGGCGTGGCTGACGGTCGCCGGCACAAAGCCGGTCCTCGCTGAATTCGAGATTCAAGAAGCTGAGATTGAGAAGGGCGAGATCGAGATCGAATATCGCGGTGCCTATCATTGGGGCATACCGAAATCGGCCGAGGGCGCCGAGGAGGAGTTCGTGGCCGGGGAGGTCAATAACACCGTTCAGAGCCACGAGCTCGAGGTGCAGATGGGTATCACCAATTGGTGGATGATTTCGGCAGTCGCCGGTTTCGACCAGCCAAATTGGCGGGTCTATTCGCCGTGGCCATGACCGCTTCCCATCTCCATGTCCTGCATCATTTCCTCATGAGTTTTTGGCGCGCTCTTCACCAGCGCCTGATATTCGTCTGGCGTGAGATCCGGTAACTTCCGCAGAAATGCCACAACGTTCCAAACAAGGTCATCGTCGTGCGTCACTCCCCAAGCCGGCATGCCGCTCATCTTGAGTCCGTGTTTCACCACCCAAAAATCCTCGGCCGGCGTAGCGCGACTTCCACGACGGAGTTCGGGCGCCCTGGGATAGAGGCCTCGGCTGATCTCGGTCCGCTTCATGCCAGGAGCAAGATGGCAGCTGCTGCACATCTCCGCGTATTGGGCGGCACCTGCGGAGATGCGCTTGGGATCCGCTAGGTCGGGCGGGACGGTTATGCCTGTTGCGCGAGCCGCGATCGATCGAAGCTCGGTTACGGGGTGGCCTGCAACCTGGTAGCCTCGAACTATACTGGCGCCATCCACTTCATCAATCCTAACGCTGAGCAGATTCTCGGACGACGTTGTTATCCGTCGATCAGCGCTGCGCCCGCCCCGATCGATCTCGTGGTCATTATTGTGCCCGCAGCGATCGTGCCGCAGACGATCGAAGCCTGCGGCGCGCGCGGCGTGCGATCGGCCATCGTCGTGTCCGGCGGCTTCGGCGAGACCGATCGGGCCGGCAAGGAGCTCGAACGGCGCAGCGTCGAAATCGCGCGGCATTTTGGCATGCGGCTAATCGGCCCGAATTGTATCGGCCTGATCGATACGCATGTGCCCTTCAACACGACGTTTATCAAGAGCGTGCCGCAACCCGGTGAGATTGCGTTCGTGTCACAGTCGGGCGCGATCTGCCAGGCCGTTATCGACTGGGGCACCGGCATGGGCTTTGGCTTCTCGCGCGTCGCCTCACTCGGCAACCAGGCCGA
>Ga0209521_10000351_pt1 | contig 34650 bp, 29 predicted proteins | sample Rifsed19ft4_FD_184016 | JGI IMG/M metagenome (GOLD analysis project Ga0209521, IMG submission 184016) | Soil microbial communities from Rifle, Colorado, USA - sediment 19ft 4 (version 2) | ecosystem: Environmental > Terrestrial > Deep subsurface > Rock core/Sediment | place: Rifle, Colorado...
GCACCCTCTCGCGGAAAATAATTTCTAAAGAATGGGAACACGTGAGAAATGGAATTGTCAAATGTGGTAGTTGTCTAGTAGACAAAAGAGAAGAAAATAAAGACATTGAATATAAAAAATTAGTAGAAGATGCTGGATGCGAGTTTATACGAGTCGAAAGAGATTATGATAATAAAAATGAGGCTATATTAGTATTTAGATGCAAATGTGGAAATAAAGAGGAGTCTAAGAAAGAGGTATATAGATTTAAAAAATATTCTTATTGTATAGAATGTGGAGAAAAATTAGGACAAAAAGCTTTCGGGATTAATGCTCATACTCCAGAAGCTAATGAAACTCGAGTTAATACAATTAAAAAGAAATATGGAGTTGAGTGTCCTTTCTCTGCCAAAGAGATTCGAGAAAAAATTAAGAGGACAAATATAGATAAATATGGTTGTGAAAATCCATTTCAGAACGAAGAAATAAAACAAAAAGTAAAGGAAACTAATATTAAAAAATATGGGGTTGAGTCTGCTCAGCAAAATGCTGAATTTAGAGCGAAAGAAATAGAGTTAAAAAATTTAAGATATAAAGTTCCAGATGGGACGCTCGAGAGAGGGGGCACCCTCTCGCGAAAAGAATTTATTTACGACGGATATGAAATATATGCTATTAAAAAATTATTGGAGGAAGGATATGAAGGGGATGATATTTTAACTGACTATGAATTATGTAAAAATCATGAATTATTTGACGAATTTTGGTATGAGAAAGATGGAAAAAAACATAGATATTTTCCAGATATTTATATAATTAGTGAAAATAAATATATTGAAGTAAAATCTGAAAAAGGACCTGAATATCAATATAAAAATTTGAAAGAAAAGATTAAATCGGTTAAAGAAACTGATCATGATATAGTTATTTGGTTATTTAAAAATAATGGAGCATTTGTAAAAGAATGTTTTGATTATCCATTTTAAATTTAAATTATTAAAATTAATATATTTTTTATGTCTTAAAACACCATTGTCTATTCCCCTTATATAGAGCCAGCGAAACATCGGGGGTTGTCGTTGGATTACAAACTTCGACGTACTCCGGTCTTCTGAGCCCAATCCATGGTATAGGATCGTAAGAATCATGAGAGTCATAGGAGGTAGTGCGACCAGTGAAATAAGCACCGCCCGTTTGTAATTGATCTCGATCGGCAATATATTGCTGATGATTACGGATAACATCTTCACCTACTGCCTGAGAAGTAACCCACGATTTATAATCCATTCCAGGAGCACCGTAATCATGTTCTGCATAATGAAAAGTATCCTGTCCTTCACAAGCACATTCAGTAACTTTTTTAATTTCATCAGGATCTTTGCAAACTTGGAAATATTCCATCTGATCACGCAATGCTTGAATAGTTTTAGATTCATAATCTAAATTTTTATTATTATTATTATTACTCGGACTCATTCCTTCAACCAGAGATTTACCAGTCCTAGTAAAAGAAACAGGTTGCCCAACTCCATCGGGTGTAAATCTGCTTTTCCCATTGGATATCATCATAACTAAAATAATGATAACTAGAATTAAAAACGCATCTAAGGATGACATATTAAATATCTTATATATATATCATAAAATAATAAAAAAAAAATTAATAATAATAATAATTTATTTAAAACTTATATTCATCTAATTTATCAAATTTCGCATTACCTATTATACGGGATAAGTCATTAGTATTTAAATTATTATAATTATTACAAGCTATCCTTTTTTCAACAAGTTTTTCAATATATTCCTTAATGTATTGATTTTGTTTGAGTAATTTTATAAAAATAGCCAGATCCTCCCAAATGTGATAAAAATCTTTAATAATTTTAATTTCATCTTCAGTCATAGAATCATAAATGAATAAATTAGTCGTATTAATACGTAAATCTGTAATTATAAATTCAATATTACTATTATAAGTGCCAACTAGTTTAATAATATTTGGTAAAACTTTGATTAGCGAATTTTTTGTATCTTCAATCTTAAGTTTTAAATGTTGTGCCTTCATATCACAAATTTCTCCCTTGAATGTTAACCATCTTCGAATTGAGAAAATATCATCATTAGTATCAAGATCATCGACTATTCGCCTACAAAATTCCTCATCACATTTAGCAACTTGATTGGCGAATTCAATAAGTTGAGATAATACATCTACCTCATTGGTATCTAAATTAATAAGAATATCAACACAATTAGAATTATTTAATTTTTTAAGTAAATGTTCTCTAAATCCCTTTTGAACATTTTTATAAATAGATTTATATTTTTTTCCGATTTCATTCATGACAATTTTATCCTTCCCGACTAAATTATCACGAAAAGATTCTAAATATTTTTTTCCTCCCTTAACTGAATCATCATCTCTTTTTTTATAATCATCAATAGACATATCTTCAAATTTATCGGAAATTAATCTAGCCATAAATCCTAATATAGAACCGTCAATATAATAATCAAGATCTATTTCATAATTAAGGGCCACATAAACATTAACTAATTCCATTTTATTACCGACAGACGGATTAGCTTTTCTCCCCTTAATATCAAATGGATTAGTATTTTTCGTAACAACATATTGAAAAGTATCCCCAACTTCTGGAATTTCATATAATGATGTCATTTTTAGATCATTGCGATCTTCATATTTTTTCCTCATTTCCTTCATTCTTTTAATAAAAGTTAAAATTTGAATATTACCAGGTTTACCTTCTTTCGGTAATTTATATTTAGCATTTATAATAAAATTGGTTAAATCCCATTTTTCTGTGTATATCTTCTTAATCTTATTCTTTATAATTTCGTCTAAAGATTCAGTACAAGATGGTGAACAACATTCCCGTAAAATCTCCATGCCAATAGTCTTGGCTAATTGAGATTGACCTTGTTTAATAATTTCTAATCCGCGAATAAATATATCTTTATCATCAGGATAGAAATTAATAGTTTTTAAATGTTGAAATCCAAAATATTTCTTTTTGCCCGTAAAGACAACAGGAAATAATACCTCCTCATAAGCCATATTTAAAAACAATGTTCCGTTATTTGTAGCTAACATATTATTAACAGTTGTTCTTAATTTGTCGAATGAAATTTGTGTTAATTTTACCATTTCAGTCCAATATTCAATAATATTATTATTTGTAGAATATTTTTCATCAGCTTGTTTAAATATATCTTCAGGAGAACTACCATAAACGCTATCGGTATCGCCATACCATATTGTATATCCTAAATTTTCCATAAAATTTGCGACCATTTTAATATTATATTGTCCAGCATTAGTAATTGCACCAGCTATCAAAAGTTTATATATAGCAGAATTTGAATTTCCCATTTCTCCGTAGAATGTATTCATGAAAATTTTAACTGCCTTTTGTTTTGAGTCAACTTTATTTTTCCAAAATGTTATTTCGTCAATTAATTTAGATATATGATTCTTTTCCATTAATAATGTTTGATCGAATAAGTTTAATTTTCCAGCATATTCCGTTGAAATTAAATCATCATCAGTAATTTGAATAATTTCATTGATATCTGTACAATTCTTTATTTTAATTATTTTTTCATTTAATAATGAAAGTTTAATAAGCGATTTCTTTAATTTAGCCCTAAAATCGAATAACCATTTAAGTATATATGGAAATAATCCCATACGTTCTCCCCGTAAATGTTGTCTATCTGAAATATTAGGAATCAATTTGTTATTAATATTTTCATAACCTCGTATAACTTTATCCCCTTCATTAATCACATTATTATGTTTTACAGTCCAACCAGTGATTATATCGGTATCATCCAATTTGAATTCTATTCGATGTAACGAATAACCTTCTGATATTAATCTATTAGCTTCTTCGGGATCTTCAATTGATTTATCAGGAGAAAGATTATAAGTCATCATAAGAGATGGATACAAGGAGCTAAAATCTAATCCCGTAACTGGTCTACGTCTATTAACTCCTCTTTTTGGAGGAAATACCCAAGCACCAGGGAATTTTTTCCTCGGATTATTAACACGACCATTACTAAACATAATATTAAATTTTGGATCTCTGGCCATTGAACCGATTAAATTCCTCACTTTCATTCCATTAGCGCGATAAAAGGAATCATAAAGCGTGACATATGACATATTGGCTAGTTCCCTTCTATCATCAATAATAGTTCGTTTAACGCATAACTGCTGACATCGGAACGCATCAGTAATACAATAGCTAACAACATCAGTCATATTTTCAGCAGTTTTTTCGGACGGTTGTTTGGACGCTTCCTCATAAATTTGAAACATTTTTTTATAGGGCATATCTTCTTTACTAGGTAGACCATTTTTTCCGAGGAAGAAATTTAAACTATGTTTTCTATTTACCTCCATTGTTGGATATAATTGCATGAATACTATCATAATATCAACATCAATTATTCCAGGAAATTTCATAATAGTAGAATACATATCCTTTTCAGCATTGATCTTAATTTTTTCACTTTCAATAAAGTTCCATTTATATATTCCTCCACTGTTATCATAGCCTCGTTCTAAATTGTGTATTTCTTCAGCATATGCTTGAATATCAGATTGGTTCTTTGAAAGTATGGCTTTGCGTTTACATTCATCAATTTTTTCGAGTAATTTTAAATCATGTGTTGATTTAAGAGAGCTTAAATGTTGTTTCATAAACATCAATCCGCAATTAACACCTAAATCATCCTTAATATGTCTAAAACATTCTTCACGAAATAATGGAGTATCAAAATTACCATTATTAAAACCCATCATAATATCAGGTTTCATCCTGCCGATAACTTCGATAAAAGATTTCAAAACATTTTCACGAGTTTTACATATAATTAAATAATCAGCATTTTGTGGTAAATTAGAATCAACATCAACAATTCCGATTCGTAATATAGGTTCCGTGGAAAATTGATAATGAAAAGTGCAACAAATATTGAAAATAATAAAATCAGTGCTTTCTTTAGTCGGTACAGTTTGTTTATCAAAAGAATAAGTTTCAATATCCCAAGTCATAATAATAGTATAATCTTTAACAAGAGGATTTAAAATAGTATCTTGTTTATTAAAATTATCATTTACTAATTTCATTTCATCTTCATTCATTCCCTTAATATTTTCGTAAGAAATAACGAATTCGTATTCGCAATTAGTTTTACTAAATTTAGAATTATGCATATTTTCATATTTTTCTATTTTATTCCAACTGTTAGTATTATATTTATTTTCTCTAGCTAATTTAATGAAATAATAATTTGAACCAAATGATCCATCATCATTCGATGCGGTTTCAAATAAAGTATTAACAACGGCTAATGCGGATTTTCTGTCTTTGAGCGTAGCAAAGAAACACCGTATATAATTTTTTTCTTCTAGATAAAATTTATTTAAAGGGAATCCCTTAATATCAGACATTCCCTTATAATTTAATTTTTTCCTCATTAATATATCCCGCAAAAGGCTTTTAAATTGATTTGGATTTTTATCATCGGGAACTCTAACATCAAAGAAAACTGGAGCATCGTTAATTATAAAACATGTTTTTGACCCATCTGGCATAATACCGAAACAATATATAACGTATTTCCAATTTCCTTTAAAATCATCATCCTGATCTACAATATCAATAGGAAGAAAGTATAATGGTTGATTATTAATAATATCAGTATTAATTTGTTGATTAATTTGTTTATTAATAAAATCTAATCTTGTTGGCAAGATAGTTAATTGTTGTGTATCATCATAATTAATTTTTTTCCCCATAGGTAATGACTATAAACTATATAAAATAATATTCAATTTTAAAATTGATTTATAGTATCATATTATTAAAATGGATTCATATGAATTAAATGTTATTATATATCAAGCTAATACCTTTTTGGGGATTGAGGACATAGTAAGGTAGCATCAGCCAATATATTATGAAAATTGGAATTCGGTAAATTATGTAAATTATTAGGTATCGAATAGATTTCATATATTAATTAATAAAAAACCTAATAAAAGAACATAAAGAATTTATATTAAGTTTGCCAATAAAAAAATATATAGGTTATTTTCGAGGAATATCGTTTTCGGTAGCAACATTGGCTAAATTAAATATATATGCATCCATGGTCATAGATTATTAATACAATTAATAATTGAAGAAGATAAAAGAAAAATTACAGAATTTAATTCGCAAGATTTGTCAAATACATCATAACATTATCTCAGTGAGCAGGATATATGAAAATGATGCACATGGAAGAATATAAAGAAAATTTTGATAAAATGAATCAATAAATTTTAATACGATACCTAAAAAATTAGAAAAAAGTATTAATACTGCTATAATCCTAATTGAAAAAATAAAGAAGAATATTTAAGAAAATTATTAAAATAATCTACCATCACCAAATACCCATTGAATCATAACATCAGATCGTGGCCCATATAATAAATCATTAAATTTAAATAGTTGGAGCCCTTTATCCGTTTGAACCTCTTTAACAACAATAGGTAGAGAATATTGGAGATTTTTAGGATTTGCGTAATCATATAATTCAACTTTAAAATCTATCAGTTTACCAAGATGTCCCATATCTTGAACTTCCCTTTTTGTATTCCAAAAAGCACTCTCTAATTTGCTCATCCGGCAAGTTTTGGCAGTGAGAAGTCGAACAACTGTCACAGGTCTTTCCAATAATTCTTTTTTTGGGATATCTAACAAATAAATATTTCCAGGTCTTTTTAATGTGTTTGCACCAGATTTTAAAGTTGATGTTGGAACTGCTTCATTTTTTCCAAAATGTGTACAATCCCCTTTTGGCTTATAATTGTAATACCAAGAAAGGGATCCATCAGTAGCTACATTATGAGCCAAGGGATCAACATAAGAATAATCAGGATCACTCTCAAGATTTAAATAACTACGATGGCTTCTGAGTGGGTACAGATTATAATAATATATTAATACAATAACAAGGACAAGGAAAAATACGAATAATAAATTAGAATTATCCATTTTTGTATATATACAATTATAAAAATTTATGTAAAGTAAAATAATAAATATTAATATATACAAAAATGGAAAATGGATTATTGTATAATCCAATAAAAGTGGTCGTTTATAATCCAATAACCAATAAGAATTTAAGAACATTTACATTTATAGGAAATGTACCAAAAAGAATTCAAACAATATTAAAAAATATAGATGAAAGGACAAATTACGAAGAATTGAAAGAATATTATGGGGCAAATTGGAGAGCAAAATTAGGACTGAATACTGTCAGCGGAGGATTGGATGAATATGGGGAAGAAATATCTAATAGCTCCTCAGAAGATTTATCAAGAACAATGATAGGGAGCGAAAATATAGATTCAATTCAAATAACTGAAAAGGAATTAGAATCAAAATTAGAAAGGGCGATAATATCTGAGGAATCGATTGACGAAGTCACATTTAAACCAGGAACCGAATTTATTTATGATATATCAATATATTCCGAAGATAAATTTTCGGAATTAAGAGAGAAGATATATTTAGGTTTAGGGATACCATTTTATCGTCAGCATATATTTTATATAGGGGCAGGTCAGACGCAAATATTATACCGATTATATATCGATATATTGTATCAAATAGATATAAGAAGGCTTACAAAATATTCTATGAACATATTAGGAATACCAATAGATAAAGAAATATATGATGAGAGGGATAATATAAGGATAGAAGCATTAGATACGTTTAGATTAGTGGGAAATTGTTTATCAGCGAACAATATATTGTATGTTGTGGATTTAAATATAATACTCGAAAAAATAAAATCAGAATTAGTGAATATATTTGATGATACATATCAATTCGAATTATTTTATTATGGATTTATAATAAAATATTTTCCACATTTTGATATCGAGGCATTAAAAGCATATTTGGAAAATGAAGGTACAATGTCAAGTAAATACCCAGAATTAGCAAAATTTAAATCAACATTAAAAGCTAAATACATGCACGAAAGAGAAATACTGGATTCAATATACAAAACGACAAAACAGCCTGGAAATATATCATTAGCAATAACACAAATAACAGCATCACCAGCGGAAATAAAATATCCAGTAAATATTCGTAATTTATTTGATAAATTTGCAACAAATATATATTATCCCGAAGTAAGGGCATATATAGAATATGAAAATAAAAAGTATTATTTGAGGAAGACATATGTTACCGACAAAAATAAAATAACATTTCCGGTGAACATAAAACGAGGAATAGTGATAGCAGTAAGTTTAAAAAAAGAAGACCAAGAATCATTTCATAAGAGGCGAACAGTAACAATAAGAGAAAGTGAATTATCTCGATATATGTTTATAAATATAATAGAGGATGGTAAATATTATGTAAAGGCTGTATGGAATGAAGAGGATGGAATAGATTTTGATGACGTAATAAAGATAATAAGTAAATTTTCATCTTCGGTAATAGAAATAATTAACGGATTAGGATATTCAGTATTTCCACTTGGGGGAAAATTGTCCGTCATAAATAAAAACAATATTCAATATCATTCGATCAATGTTTCTTTATTTTGGAAGAAAGCGGTGAGTAATAGTTTATTTAAACATATGGGGGAATATTTGGCAGAATTTATAAAAAGTGGAATAGTAAAATTACGACCATATCAACAAGAATCTGGATATGAATTCGTATTTATGAAAGGTATGACAGAATTTGAATTATCAACGATAGAAAAAGTAATCTCAGCGGGAACCCAATTTAAAATAACGAATTATTATTCATATTTGACTAATAATTTAATAAAACAGAAATGGGATCAATTATATAGCGGAAGAATAACAAAAATCATACATAGAACAACAGACATTAAATTTGAGGTAATGAATATTCACGAAAAAGAATTCGCATTATTTAAACGATATATAATAAATATAATATATCATATGTCATTAAAAATTTCAACATATATTAAACATACAGACATAACAGCCATAAGAAAGCTAAAAAAATTAAAGGAATTCGATCCAGAATTATATAATTTAAAGAAGCATGGAAGTAGAAAGATATATTCAATAATATGTCAAAAACCGAATCAGCCGAATGTATTTACAGAAAACGAATATATGGAACTACAAGGAAATGAAAAGAAGAATGTAATAAAATTTTGGAATTTTACGATGAATAGACCAGCATATTATACATGTCCTAATAAAAAATATCCCCACCTATCATTTAAATCATCAATACACCCGAAAGGATATTGTATTCCATGTTGCGATAAAGGGGCGGCAGTAGAAGGATCAAAACGAGAACTAGCGAATAAAATATGTTTAAAAAAATATGTATATACCGATGATGAGACTGAGATAAAATCAAAATATGTGATAATTTATACGAAAGAAATAGCACCAAATCGGATAGCAAAAATGCCAACTAGTTCAATAAGGAATTTATTTTATAATATTCAGTATAAAGATTCAAATTTATCATACTATGTATTTGGAGTTCCCCAAGATACATTTTTGATAGATTCAATAGGAATAATATACAGTTATGCGAATATATTAGATATTTCGATGGAAGAGTTTATAAAAGATATATCAGAAAATATAACAGAAGATGTATTTAATACATTATTAAATGGGGAATTATATGATTATTTTTCAGATGCGAAAAGTTTTGCATCTGGATTAAAAGAATTATTTATTAATGGGCGATTATTAACGGTAGAAGAACGACGACTAGACGAATGGAATCGAATATTTTTAGAATTAATGTTCAGAATAAAAAATATATATACGATATTATTCATCGATGAAACAGGTAAAGGAGAAAATATAACATTAAAAATGACAGGACTAGAGAGTAAAGAAGAATATAAATATGTAATAATAATAAAAAAACATGATAAATATTATCCAATATATTTGTTAAATATTACAGAATATTTTAAGGAAGAGAAGATAAATAAAAAGATTTATTCAGACGAGGATGATATAATAAAAATAATAAAAGGAATGATGAATGTATATAACGAGAAAAAAATAATAGAAAATTTAGATAAATTATATAATTTAGAAATAATAAAAAAATATACCGAAAAAACAGATTTTGCGGGATTTAAGATAACAAAAAAATTAATAAATATGAGAAATTTATGTTATGCAGTAATACTTACTAATTCTCAGAACGGGGGATCTGCTGTCTATTTACCAATAGACTATTCAATAAATGTATCTGACGGAATAACAGAAGATACTTCGGTATTTGATCAATATAAATATAAATTAACATATTCTTCACTGTCTCAAGTAATAGATTCATTTAATGAATTTATAAAAAAAGAATACAAAACGGGAGAACAATTATATTATTATAAATTAATAATAAAGGAATCTTGGTTGAAATATAATAATAAAATAAGAGCAATGATAGCAACAAACGGATTAATATATTATTTTAATGATGAATTTAAGGCCGAAGTTCCTTCGGCCGTAGAGACAAGTTTAACTAAAGAAATACCAGTACGGGACCAAGTATATGATTATGTAGAAATAAATAAGGCCATATTAAAAAAAGAAATCGTCAAAGATGCTGATGATAGAACAAAGCTATTAGGTGAGAGTTTATATAATAATTATCTCTATAAAATATTTATACTGGAATTTATTAATTACATTAATAAGGAAAAAAACGAAAAAATACGAGAAAAGCTTAAAAAACTAATTGAGAAAACAAATTTTAAAACAGATTTTGACGCATTCATGACCGAATTTAAAGAAATAGGCAAAGAAATAAATGACAACGATATAACATTATTAAATGCACAAATAGCATTATCAGAATATTTACAAATAAATAAACATAAAATATTAAATCAAATAGATAATGTAAGATATGATTTCGACAATATAACAATAAATCGATTAAAAAAATTACCAAAGGAAGAAATAATAAGTGAATTAAACCAAATAGCTAAAGAGATAACTGTGGTCAAAGAAATATCAGAAATAGATTTCCCTAACGTATATATACCATGTGATTTAAATCCAAAAACTCCTGGATATTGTCAGGGGAGAAAATTAATATTTAAGGATGCTTTATTGTTAGAGAAATACATCGATATATTAGCCAATGATATATTAAATCCGATAAAAGAAAAATATTTAACATCTGGTTTATTGGTAGAAAATATAATAGATTATTTTAAATTTGATAAACATCCGAATGAAATAATATCAATTTCCGAAATATTATAATATATTCAAATATATATTCAAATATATATTTAGCTTAATAATGGCTAGTGTTAAACGACGACGAGTTAATGAACCTCCCGCTCAACTTCCAATATCACAGGACCGAGGATATATACCGCGAATTCCAATACCACCGAGACAAGGATATCCCCAGGTACCTCAACACTATCAAACCCAACCACAACAATCACAACAACAAATATGGCAACAACAGCAACCACAACAGCAACCACAACAACAAATATGGCAACAACAGCAACAAGTACAGCAACAAGTACAGCAACAAGTACAGCAACAAGTACAGCAACAAGTACAGCAACAAGTACAGCAACAAGTACAGCAACAAGTACAACAACAAGAACAGCAACAACAGCAGCAACAAGAACAGCAACAAGTACAGCAACAAGAACAGCAACAACAGCAGCAACAGCAGCAACAAGTACAGCAACAAGTACAGCAACAACTATCAGAATATTACGGGCAAATTATACAAAGTATATCATTAGCGAACGGATGGACTCGTCTATATATGTCATTAAGACCAAAAAGATTTAACTTTCCAGGTCAACAAATATTATCAACCAAAATATTTGGAGCTCATATTACATTGTGTGAAATATGGCTAAATAATACATTAGTAGAACCTGCAAATTATGATGATAGAGATAATACAATAAAAGTACAATATAGTCCTATAATCTACAATCGTAACTTAATGGAGGATATTAAAGATTATTTAACCAATAATCACATTAAAATAATACCAAAACACGAAATATCTAAAACTGGAAAATTATGTACAGGTATACTCAATGATGAATATGCTATCGAAATGATGGTAATACAACAGGTAAATCAGACGGAATACATCGAAATACCAACAAATAACCTGATAAACTTCATTGAAGGTAGACTACTTGGAAAAATACAGGAAATAGAAAACCCAACTAATACACCAGATAATAATCTACAAAAAATAAGTGTCAATATAAATGCTAATAGTAATATCAAACCAACGGATAGACAACAAGGTTACAATACTCAATTATCATTTGATGTGTATAGTACAAAAAGGTCAGGTATAAAATTTATGATAAGAAAATATCTACAACCCAAATTGCATCTAACATTAGGAAACCAAAATTTATTTATATTTGGTAATAATAATTGGGTAATAGATGACGCAACAAGAGATATATTAGGTTTAAAAACTATAACTAACAAATTGAAGATCCAGAAAAAGGATCCACCATATGAAATCTATGGTGGAATAATGAATTTAGGGGATAAATATATAATTAAAATAATAATGATAATAATAATAATAAGTATAATAATATATTTTTGTAATTTAGTACAAAAAAAATATTATCCAATATATAAATCATATGGATAGCGACGATATATCAGTATCAAAAAAATATAGGCCTAATGATTTTTCAAATTTAATAAGTGGTTTATGTAACGGGATAAATTTCAAGATGGCAATATTTCTTTTTATAATATATATATTAATTCATAATGATATTTTTATAACTAGAGTATTGGCACAAATAGATGGAACAGTGGGAGAAACTGGTCAATGTCCTACGACAAAAGGTACGATAATATTGGGGACAATATTGATAATAATATATATAATAATGGACGAATTAATGAGGCATAAATTGCTTTAAAAAAAGTTAATAATATATTAATCATTTTTATTGTGTAGACATTAATTTTAATATAGAAACGATATAATTATAATTGACGGCCCTTTTATATAAATCAGTTTGTTTATATTCTGGAGATTGCACGAATGTATCTATTTCTTTTCCGCGGAAGCGATATTTTATGGTTTTATAAAAAGGAGGAGGGCAATCTAAATTACCGAATGAAATTAATCTATTTTCATTAATAAAGTCATTAATTACTGGGGAATTAATATCAATTTTACAACCTTTAATAAGTGAACCAAATACCCCAATAATATCAGATTTATTCGGCAATGTATTTCTTTTTGCATAAACACCCAATCGTAAAACTTTATTAAGGATGGATAACCCACTGGCTAATTTATGATCAAAATATATGGGAGAAACTAAGAGGAACTCTTTAAGAGAATCAGTCGATGAAAAAACTTGGAAATTAAAATTATCCTGAAGTAATTTATTTAAATCAATATGTGCATCTGTAGCCTCTTGGTTTATATTTTTAAAAATATAAGCCGATTCAGGTATATAGAATTCAGTCTTTGAATTCTCCCATAAAGAAATAGCAGATGAACCTATAAAAGGACAAGCTATGAAAAAACTGAATCTATCTTTTGGAATGTTAAATCTTTTTAGGTTATATGTAATATCCAAAATGCTCCCGAACATATCTCTTACAAATATATTACTAATTTCATTTCCTGAATATGCGACATCATCGGGAACAATTATTAGAGTTTTATAATAAGTGGCATATTCAACAAAATAATGTATCATATTGTGAAACATAATTTCGGTAATTACGTAAGTGATTCGTTTAGTTCCTTCTCCTAACATATTAAATAATATGATAGATATCCACGTATTTGATTTTTTTAAGTCCGCTGTGATAACAAAGAATATTTTATCAAATTTATGAATATATGAATTAATGGAAACAGAAAGGTTATAAAGACGTCCCATAAATTCATCAAAAGAAATATGCTTTATAACACTTTTAACAAATATAGCTATTTGTTTTGCTGAATCATTTCCTTGTAAATCTATCCATTTATTGAATTCATCTGAATTGATAAGGGGATATGATTTTACACCATAAACCAGATCTTTATTCTCTAACGCGAATTCTCTAAATATATTAGGATCTAGTGATAAATCATAAAACATATTATCTAATATAGATTTACCCATTCTATCCCAATCCGGGAACTTATATGTGTTAGCCATAATATATAATCAATAATATTATTTTATAATAATTCATCCAAAATATGTTTATCTTTATTTAAAGATCTTTCGTTAAAAGTATAATTAATTTCATGATAAAATTTATTCGGGCAACTATTATCAAAATCTAAAATTTCTTGAGTAGGGGAGGGAATTTGTCCATTAACTTTATAAATATTATTTTCACAATTTTTAATAAGAGAGCCAATAGAACCAATATTATTATTGCAACCATAAAATGACCCAATCGCTAATAATTTTTGAAACGTAAAATATCCATTGGGTAATTTATGATCAAAATAGATTGGATATAATTGAGATTTATATTGAAAAATTTTATAATATTCGGGAGAAGAAAATAAATGCCGTAATGATTCAATATTAGATAATTTTTTTTCAATGTTTGGTTTGAATAAAAGATTTTCGTTAATATCTCGTTTATTTAGAGCTATTTGATCAATTAACGTATTAAAAAATTCAGTTTTTACACTGAAATGTACAAAAGGTAAGCGATGCAAATTATTAAATGCTAAATTTCCAATAAAAGGAGAACAAATAATAAATGAAAGATTTTTAAAATTATTTTTAGAAAGATAATCTAATTTAGGTTTTATACTTGAAATAAACTGATTCCCGGTAAATAAAACATCATCGGGATATAAAAATAGAATTTGAAAATCACGTAAAGGTGTAATGAACTCTATAATTTCATCAGATTTAATAATATCAGTAATTATATTATTATTCAGAGTTTTACTAGATGTTCGCAACATTTTAAATAATAACACTGATATCCAAGTATTAGAATTTTGTATCATATTGTCAATAATAAGAACAACACGATCAAAATGATTTTCTTCAAAGTTTAATTGTATAGTACCGGAAATTCGGAGAAGAGTTTCGTAAAATTTCATAAAAGAAATATGTGTCATATATTTCATAATAACATTAGCGAATAATTTAGGAATTTCATAACATTGAAGTTCAATCCATCGGTTTGATTTCTGAATATCAATCGGATAAGTATCTTTAGGATCCATTAAACATTTCTCATAATTTTCATTAATAAATTTATCAAAATTAATAAGTCTTGATAATCGATCCATATTAATACTCTATATTTAATAAAAAAGAATAATTATTATACATATTTCAGTTATCATTAAAACATGTTTAAATCAAGTTATATTGTTAATACCTAAAAATTATATTTTCTACTTGAGTTATTTAAACAATTCATTAAATTGTGAATCAATTTAGTAAGGGAAATGATGATATCAAATTTGTAATGCCTAAAACATTATATAGTTTTGGATCAAAAATTATATTATCAAAATATTCAAGAAGAACATATTCATCATCATCATCATTAGGATCAACAATAATAAAATTATAAAATTTATTAAAAATATCTAATAAAAACATGTAAATTTGCGAGGTAATATCATCATTAAAAGCACCCAAAATATTAATTTTTCCGCTCATAAAAATATTAATCCTAACTGTTTTATTATGATTCTCTTGAGTAGGGGTGTGAAATTTGACACAAAGTTTAGTATCTTCGAAAGAATATTTGGTATCTCTAATCATAGGATGTTCACAAAATGAGTTATAAAGGTGAAAATAACTTTCAAGATCATTAGGTAAATCTATTGTAGGATCTTTAAATTTAAGAAAAATCTGTTGAAGGATATGTAAATCAATCAATTGATTAGGTGATAATTCAATAGTAAATTTATAATTTTTCATAAAAGGATTCAAACTAACTAATTTAATTTCAGGATTATTTAGGGAAGATTTTAAAAGTTGAACAATAAAATCAGTCTTAGAAACAATAACAGGCAAAATATCAAGAGTTGCTCCTGGGAGTTGAATACCACCAGTTCTAAAAAGTTTAAATTTGAAAGGTTTCGGCTGTGGATTCAAGAGTATTTCATCGGAGTTGCGTTTAATAATAAAAGAGATTTGACTATTAAAATGTTTTCCGCTCCCTTGTTTTTTCCTAGGACGTTTAATTTTGATGTGTTTTTTTCTCCCTCTATTAGAAACTTTAATTTTTTGAATTTCATGATATCCTTGAAAATATTTTTCTCCAAAATTGCATTTAATAGCGACAATATTTTCAGTTGGTTCTAGAATTTTAATAAGTTCTTCTTCCATGAAAATAAGATTATCAATTTTACCAGAAAGTGTGACCGTAGTTGAAGTAGGAAGTGAAAATAGGGAAGACGAATCAACATCTAAACTTGTTGATAATTTTTTAAGAATATTATCAGCTAAAATATTATTATCAGATAATTCACAATATTTTATAGATTCTTTTGTAATAATAGTTTGTTTTTCATCAACTTCAATTTCATTAATATGTTTAGTTAGAACATCGACAGAATTATCCGTAGCCATAGTGGATAGATCTGTGCTATCATCAGCATTAGCTAAATAAAAATCAATATTATCATAAACTGATGGATCAATATGATGAGTCGTCATGGAATATGTATATAATATATAATTAAATATTTTAAATTCAATTTTTACCAAAATGAGACCGTTAAGCTTTTAATTTTTATCATCATAACCTTCATCAATATTTCGAATACGATTCATGGCATCGCCCATGGCTGAATCGGAATATAATTTTTTACTACCGAATTGTTGTTTTCTTAATTTGCTATACATAAACATACTCGGGATAAGTTCAAGAACAATTCTCAAGCCTGGGCCGATATTATAATCGGCCATAATACCCGAAACGAGGGTTGATGTGTCATGGCGCATTCTTCTTAATTTAACTTGAACGTGATTATGCCATCCAGTTAAATCAGGGGAATATTTACCCAACCAAACATTATCACCATTAAACAATTCTTCAAGACCATGAGCACCGAACAAAAGAAATTCTTCTGCGAAATTGCAATATCTAGTGCGATCATTTTTGAGTCTCAGTGTTTTATGTACAGCTGAGATTTCTTCGAACGTATTTGCTTGAGTAACAACGGGAATACGATCAACATTAACATCATCCTCAGAGAGAGTTAATCTAAGTGAATCAATTTCGTCAAGCATGGTGGCTTTCATATCTTCTTCCTTTTCTTTTTCAATAGACCAAACATTAGAGCTTTCGCCACCCATTTCTTTGATAACATGTTGAATTTGCATATGTCTTTGCTGTTCCATAGTTCTTTCTTCTAATTCGGAAGTTGTTGATTTGCCATGATAACTTGTAGCTTCACCATAAGTCGATTGATTGGGTATAGATTGGTGAGTGGTTTCCCCACGATTCGTTGCCACACCCACCGAGGATATCGAAGTCATGTGTGCATTGGCTTCAGGGCTTTGATTTTCAATATTCTTCTGAGAAGAATCATCTTCGCCATCATCATCATAATTTTCTTCATCAGAATCTTCAGGATTTACCGTGTTAAAATCAATCCCGATTTCTTTAGCATATTCTTCAAGTTCATTTTTAAAAGTAGTATCAACCGCGGGACTTTCCGTATTTTTATCACTAACAATAAGTTTTTCAATTTCTGCAAGGTTAATACCCGGTCGAACATTTTGTTCATTAACGATAGAACTTAACCCTTTAACTAATGAAATATCCTTAGACATATTAATAACGAAATACAATGTTAATATAGATATAAAAGTATATAATCATATATCAAGTATTTAAATTAAAAATTAGACAGTATCAATATCCACTGCACACATGATAATATTAAGTTTCGACTGTGCAAATAAATCATTAGCATATTCATTAGTAGAAATTCCTGACGGATTAAAAATAGAAAAAAAGAAACGAAATGAAGAGGCGATAATGAATATAGACGAGATTGATGACTATAAAAAAATAAAAATTAAAGAATGTGATGTTGTGAATCTATTAGGAGGGCGAAAAGTAAAAGATGTTGATAGTATAGAAAGAGCGAGATGTTTAAGAAAATATATAGATAAAAATTTCGGAGAGAAGCTTAAAATTTATGAACTTGATGATATAATAATATTAATAGAAAAACAGCCAGAAACCATAAATATAAAAAGTTGTGCAATAAGTGACCAATTATTATTCTATTTTGCTAATCTTAAAAATATAGCAACAATATCTCCAACATTAAAGAATAAAATATCATTTAATAGTGAATTAGCATATAATAAATATGTATCAAAATATTCGAATAGTTATTTGGCTAATAAGAATCACGCTAAAGCAAACCTTTTATATTTCTTAAAAAAAACAGAACAAGAATATGTATTAAAAGATATAAAAAAATCGAATTACAATGATTTAGCTGACTCATTTATGCAAATAATTGCATATTTAACATTTTAACACTTTAACAATCAATTTCTTAAGACAAGAAGAAACCCCATCAATAATATAATATATAAAATAGGAAATAGTATCACTAAAATAGTAAAGTAAAAATAGAACAATAATAATAAGTAGAATGGTCAAATTATTATTTTTAGTATTATTGCCAGATCCTATTTTATCTGAAACTGTATGATCAAAAATATTAGTATCCATAAATCCGCCAGAAATTTCTTCAACTTTAGCTTCTGTTTTCTCTTTATGCGGAGAAGATTTAATAGATTTTTCTAAATATTGTTCATGAATTTTTGCAAAAACTCCTTCTTTTTTTTCTTTTTCACCAGTTTGAGCTACAATTTCTCTAGCGGATGTTTCAATGGTATTACCTTCCTTCGTTATAATCTCCTCGTTTCTCGTTCGTTTTTTGCCAGTAAGAACAATATTATCCGGAAATATTTGTTCAATATCTTCAACCAGAGTTCCCGGTTTTTCTAATTCTTTTTTAACAGTTGTCATCATTGTCTTCCCTAATCCGCTTAATTCACCGGGGACAATAATTTCTTTAGTATCAGTGGGTTCGTTATTAGGCATATAAGTTATATAATTTATAATCTATATAATATTAGATTAAAATTATTATCAATAAATAAATATAGATAAGATTCGTTATACGAACTCACAAGTTAAATGGCTGAAGAGGCGAATCATTTGATATCAACCAAATCAGTGATTAAAGGAAGTGCAATTCTCATAACCGCATTAGCATGGAATACAGCAATTAAAGAATTGGTGGATATGGGATTTCGTAGGTACGCCGTATTATCTCGAGTAATATATGTTGCAATAGTAACAATATTATCAATTGTGATAATATTGTTGTTTAATTATTTCGTCATAAAAAAGACCACATTTATATCGAATAAAAAAACGAATTAAAAAAATAATACGATTAATATATGATTAACCAATAAAATGTCCAAAATAACAACGGATTTTTTATATAGGCGATCAAATAATTTACAAATTTCGCTATATGTAAATGAATTAATTAAATCAATAAATGGTGCGATATTAGAAAAACATAAGGCAGGTTATTCCGAAATAGGATATGAATTGCCCGAGAATTTTACGATACAAAATTTAGAACGAGCAGATGCACAATTAATAATTTATAGTAGAATAATACAGCATTATAAAGAAGCGGGATTTACAGTAAGAATAAAACTACGTCCAGATCCGGAAGGGTCTCATATATATATAAAATGGGATACAACATTAGATCCCGAGGAGAAAAAAAGGATGAAGGAATTAATATCAAAGCATTCTATTTAATTTTAGATTCGAGTCGACTAAGATATTGTTTAATTTCGTTAATAGCAGAATTAAAATGAATAATGATAAAGATAAATACGATGAAAATAAAAAGATGAAGAAGAGTTTCTTGAGTAATTGTTATGGGTGAGTTCAACGATGTAAAGGATTCTTTAACAATTGTTTGGTCCTTATTTCTACCACCGAGACAAATGGGAGTTTTTTCAAATTCATCAACTCTTCGTTCAAGAGATTTAAGTCTCATAGGAAAAAGTCTCTGATTTTTTTCATCTGGAATCATTCTAGATTCTTCCATATTTTTATTCAAACAAACAGCATTGGCAGAAATTTTAGCTTGGTGTAATCTAAATAAATTTTCGGGAGACCCTAAATTCATATCGGGACAATATTGATCACGTAATCCGAATTCGTCCATTATGTAAATATATATTTAAAAATATAAATTAATATAAATAAAAATAATAAAGTGGTATTTATGGAACCATCAAAAGGGCAGTCATATATATTATTTTTGAAAGGTATAAAATTATCTGATTTTAGAACCCCCGAAGACGATTTCGAATCAAAATTAATGGAAAATATTAATGATGTGTTAACTACCGATATGAATAGTAAATATCAGGCAAATCCGTCAATATTTACAACAATGGAAACATGGATAAAATCGACGAAATGTCACTGTTGGGCCTGTGCTGGGGAATTTCTCGGAGAACCAATATTTATTCCATCATATATAAAAAAGAAAGAAGATGGAAAAATAGAAATGGGTACATATGGGAATTTTTGCAGTTTTAATTGTGCACAAAAATGGATCAACGAGAAACATAAATACGACGGAACCCACGATGATAAAACACGATATTTAAAAATATTATATGAGAAATTTACGGGGAAAAAAATCCAAAAAATAATCGAAAGTCCAGATAAGACAATAATGAAACAATATTGCGGAGATTCAGGAATAGAATTTGCTGAATATAGGAAAATAATTATGTCATTAAATTATGATTATGATTTAGCGGGATATAAATTATCTCAATTAAAAAACGATTAACATACAAATATTTTGACGATTAATGATTAATTTATAAAGATATTTTTTTAAAAAATATATATATACAATGAATCTGATTAAAATGAGCCCCGCATTTATAAGTATTTATTCTTTTCTATGTTTAATAATTATACACGATGGGTATATTGATAAAGTTAAAGGATTAGCTCCGTGTGTCAAGCCTATTTTAGAAATAATTCCCATAAATACTACATTAATTTCTAATATAAAAACTTTTGATGGAATATCAACTGAATATATTGGACAAACATTTAAATTAGATGATAATTACATATTATACGCATTAGGAGTATGGTTCAATAATTCAGTAGATAAAAATTTAAATATGGATTTATATCAGGAAAACATAAAAATAACGAGGATTACATTTTGGGCAAATAACCGATCGAGAATTCCTGACGGTAATTTTCACACAATAGAATTGAGCAATCAATATGCATTAATAAGTAATACCAATTATACATTAATGTTTAGAGATTCGGGAAGCCAAAATATACCATATTACCCACTGTGGATAACTTCAACGACGGATATATTTCCAAATGGAACCATGATTATAAAAAATGGAATTATACAAGAAATGCCAATCGACGCATCACTCAAATTATGGGGATGTCCAATAGGTCAAACAACTAAACGAATAAATATTACTCAAACTATATCAACTTCTATGGGACTTTCCAGTAGTTTATTAAGTTCTGGGGTGCAGAGTGTTTTAGCAATTTCATCAACAATTTCATCAACAATTTCATCAACAATTTCATCAACAATTTCATCAACTATTTCATCAACTATTTCATCAACTATTTCATCAACAATTTCATCAACAATTTCATCAACAATTTCACCAACAATTTCATCAACTATTTTATCAATAAGTTCATCAACAATTTCATCAACAATTTCATCAACTATTTCATCAACTATTTCATCAACTATTTCATCAACTATTTCATCAACTATTTCATCAGCAATTTTGTCAGCGATTTCATCAACAAGTTCATCAACAAGTTTATCAACAAGTTCATCAACAAGTTCATCAATAAGTTTATCAACAATTTCATCAGCAATTTTGTCAGCGATTTCATCAACAAGTTCATCAACAAGTTTATCAACAATTTTATCAACAAGTTCATCAATAAGTTTATCAACGATTTCATCAACAAGTTTATCAACAAGTTCATCAACAAGTTTATCAACAAGTTCATCAACAAGTTCATCAATAAGTTTATCAACGATTTCATCAACAAGTTCATCAACAATTTCGTCAGCGATTTCATCAACAAGTTCATCAACAAGTTTGTCAACAATAGCAGTAGCCAGTTCATCAATAAGTTTATCAACAATTTCATCAACAAATTCATCAATAAGTTTGTCAACAATTTCATCAACAAGTTCATCAACAATTTTATCAACAATTTCATCAATAAGTTTGTCAACAATTTCATCAACAAGTTTATCAACAAGTTCATCAACAAGTTCATCAACAAGTTCAATAATGGTATCAACTAATCAGGCCAGTTCATTAATAATATCGGCAGTTAGTTCATTAACAAATCAATCAGCAATTTCTTCAATAATAGCCTCAACCAATTCATTAACAAATTCATCAACAAAATTAACCAGTTCAATAACAAGCCTATTAACAAATCCAACAACAATATATCACAGCCAATTAACCGATATAGTGACAGTTAGTTCATTAACAAATTTATCAATTCAAACCAATTCCTTGCAAGCCAGTTCATTAAAAAAATCATCAATATATTCATTTACAATATTAACACGTATAAATACAACCAATCAATACAGTACAAAAACAATATCAAAAGTACAAAATGTATTGTTACTAATATTAGTATTAGTATGTTTAGCAATAATATTAATAATGATGATAGGATTAATTATATATAATAGATATCAGGGATATAATGTATATAATGTGTCGAATAGAAAGGAGACTGACGTGATAGAATTAGAATAAAAAATGAAATTGATATACCCAATAATTAATACTGAGATAATTTGACCGTGATGAACATACTATTATACAATTACGTTAAAAGATATTTCACAATAGCTGGATTTATATCAATTCCAGTAACAACAATAAATATGTTATTAATATCAGAAAATCGTAAAAATAAATATAACGACATGATGTATATAATGAGTGGGCTAAGTAAAACAATGATATATTCAAGTATATTTCCCTATATGATATATCAGATGAAGAATGAACGATTTCGAGAAGATTTTATGAATCCCGAAAAAAATATAATTGATATGTTTTCATCGAAACGGAAGCAATAGCCGTAAGGCCAGTTCATTGATTAATGATATTGCGGTATCCTCTAATAAAATAAATAATTTTTTAATTATAATAATATATAAAAATGAGTGTATGCTCGAGAAAGTGTTGTGGAAGAAACAAATGTAATATAATATTGCCGAGTGAAGCAAGATTATCTAATATAATAAGACGAGAAAGGGAGGGCCGAGATTATATTCCGTCATGTTTGAATGAGCATGTAGAATCATGTCACAGGAACCGCAATAATTTACCATCACTAGTGAGAGCCAAAGAAATAAAGGAGACCGAAATTAGATTTAAACAACCATGTATAAAATGTCGTCAACTAAATAGACTCGGTCGTGTATATCCAGAGAAACCATTGGGACCACCAGTCTTTGCACAAATGCCTTCTCATGCACTCCGAGATAGAGTCAATCAATCAGAAAGAGAGTTTAAAGAGCCAGAATGTTACGCAACCCGGTTACTATTTTCACTGGACGACAAAAGTAAGCGATAAAAGGCTATAAATTACTTAAATTCAATTTTCAAATCGGAGGTAATATGATCAAAAGAGCAAAGAGCAAATTTATCACCACCAGCAAGAATAATAGGCACATTAGTTGAGCCCTTAAGATCTAAAGTGGTAGATAAATTAGAATGTCCAGCTAAACAAGCAACAATATTATGACCAGCAATAGTATTAATAAATTCATTTCTATCAGAAGAATTTAACAAGAAGGGGTTTAAATGAAAGAAAACGATATAAGGATCAATAGGATTTTTATCAAGAATATCTTTAAGAAATTGATTTCCAACAGAATCGGGAGAAACATTAAGACAAACAAATTTCAGAACTGGGTCCTTATTTTTGGAATAAAAGCCAAATTGATACCTGAGTCCAGAATGTCGATATTGAATATAATCAATAATTAAATTTTTTTCGCAACAGCATTTGGAAAAAGAATCACGATTTCCCGCACATAAATAGACACGAATTTTTCCGTCAAATCTTTTAACAATATTTTCAATATTATTTCCGAAATTTCCTATAAGAATAAGTGCCTTAATATCATCATCAGTATCATTAATTTCTTTATCAACTCTATTTAAGAGTTCATTTTTCTCAGAATCTAAATCAGAAATTAAAATAAATTTGGAAATTTTTCGCGGAGCGTCCATATAATTTGTGAGTTCGTAAAGCGAATCTTATATATATATAAATAAAGTAAATAATTAAAATTTTAACCTTCTAAAAATAGAATAATTTTCTCGCTCATTAGAATTATTTTCTTTTGGGAAACATTGGATATAATTATTACAAGGGTGTTTACAGGATTTTAATTTGATATGTTTATATAATTCAGGATCCGAAGAAAAATCAGCCAATAATTTTTCACCATAAAACTGTTCAAGTTTATCATCATTATCAGAGTCAGACTCAGACTCAGGATTCTCATCTGATGTCTTGATAATTGTATAAGTTACATCCTCATATTTTTTATATCCACAAAACATAAATATGATAACAATAACGACAGCAACAATTAACGAAAGAGAGATAATAGTTTTATCCGTAAATTTGGGAGGCATTTATCCAAGCCAGCGTATTAATTATAAATGCTACGCGATGGTTCGCAGAACGAATCGTGTATATTAATAATTATAAATTGAATTTTAAAATAAATAAAATATAAACAAAATGCCAGAAGGACCTGAGGTAACAATAATAACAAATCAATTATCTAAACTATTAAAATCTCAAAAATTAATAGGAATAAATATATTAACAACCAAAAAATATGCGATAAATAAATCAATAGAAAATATTAAATTATATATGAAATTACCAGTAAAATTAATAGATGTGAGGAAAAAAGGAAAATTCATATATTTTTGGTTCGCAAATGATTTGATAATAGGTTCAACATTAGGATTATCTGGTGGGTATACATTAGATCGCTCTAATCAATCATTGATAGAGTTCATATTTGAAAAAAACAAATTATATTATAACGATGTGAGACACTTCGGAACATTTCAAATAATGTCTCTATCAGGACTAAACAATAAATTAGATAAAATAGGGCCAGATATATTAACGGGATCAATAAGACCACAAGAGAAAAGTTATTTAGAAAAAGATGAAGCAACTGTAGAAAAATTTGTAGCAAAGACGAAAAAATATCCAGCGAAGCAAATTGTGCAAATATTAGTAGATCAAAAAATAATATCAGGAATAGGAAATTATTTAAAATCTGAAATATTATATAAGGCGAAAATGTTTCCAGGGAAACTAATAAAACAAATAAGCGTAATTGATTTAAAGCGATTATATGATATAGCTAGAATGATAAGTAATAATAGCTTGGAGAATGGCGGTGTCTCGATAAGGGATTATCAAGATATTTATGGTAAGAAAGGGAAATATCATCCAACAATATATGGAAAAAAGAAAATAGATGATAAGCCAGTATTAACCAAAACGTTTAAAGATTTAAGAACAACATATTATCTTAAATATGATTAATTAGCGTTAAATTGTGACCTGATGCTTTCAATCTCACAAGAGATAAAAGTATTCATGGCATAAAATTTTTGCGGACAAAAATACCTATCATCTAATGATAAAGTGTTTATTCCAGTCAAAATTTCATATAATTCATAATATGATTTATTAGGCAATATTGCTAGAAAAGGACCAAAGTAAAGTAAACTACAACGTTTACTCAAATCAGATGCGATACATTTAGGGCATTTTTTCGTAGAATTTTTGCAACTAGTACAAGAATCCATTTGAAATATGTTTATTAAATAAGTATGAAAATAAATTCAATTTTTTCTCGTGAGCCAAAGGCGAGACGTGCGAGATCTTTAGTATAATTTGAGATGTAAATATTAAATAATATTATATAGATCAATTTATGAGTTTATATGTTCAAGGTTAATTAAAAATTGAAAATAATATAGTAATATAAAATAAGAATAAAATCAATAAGTAGTTAAATATATAATGTCTTATTAACTAGCGTATAGATTAGCGGAATTATAAGACATAAAATATAAAAAATAAATTTATTTTTTAATTAAAATATCAATAATGATTTTCTTTAAGCCATTGTATTAATTCTGAATGATTTCCTTTAATAGCATTACGTAAAGATTTTTTAGATCCTCGACACCCTTTCTCATGAAGCCATTTAATAACATCAATATAACCATATTTACAAATTATATCCAATACATCTGATAATTTATCTTTATATTCATCTTTAAATAACAATTTAACTAAATCCAATTGACCATCAGAAGTTGCCATAAATATATCTCCTTCTTCAAATATGTAGCCAATTTTTTTAAGAAAATTTATTTTTCCAAATTTAAACGCATTATAAATTATTCCATTAGGTATGATAGGATGACCATTATCATCATCCCATAGATGATTTTTTTCCACCCAATCAATAATATGCCAATGCATATTTTCTGAAGCAAAAATTAAAGTTTGAGAATCAATAGAATGACCATTTTTAAATAAAAATTTCATAATATTAAGATTTCCAAATTCAGCAGCCTTATGCATATATTTTTGATTAACAATGGGTTCTTTTTTATAGAGCCATTTAATAAACCCTAAACGGCCATATTTTATAGAATATAAAATATTTTTAGTTGAAAGTCCAATATCAGAGAATTTTAAATATTTAAAGATTTCTAAATGATTATATTTAATAGCTAATTTACGTAAATAGTCAAATTTATCTAGTTCGGAGGAAGACCAACTAGCATAATAATTATTTGAATAGAGCCATTTAGCGGTTTCAAAATGACCACCAATAACAGATAACTCAACAGCATGTGATGTAGCGAAACGATGATTATAATGTAACCATTTTATTAAATCCAAAAAACCATATTCCGAAGCCTTTTCAGCTATTTTTGGGGACCAACCTTTAATTTTTAGATTATGGAATAATTTTAGAACTCCTAATTGATTATATTTGGCACATTGAATAAATATATCTTCATCTAATCTATCTCCTCTATTAATTTTTAAACATAATGCATTAGTCAATCCGAGAATGGAGCACATACGAACATCAAAAGGACAAGCATAAGTTAAAATTAAATTAGCGAGATCTTTACTTAAATTAGTATATTTAAGTAAAAGATGAGATAATGCACTACACATTTTTAATTTTTAATTGTTAAATAAAAAAATTCAATTTTTTATATTAGGATTAAAATTATCTAATATAAAAAATTGAAAACTATATGAATGAAAGGTATATATAAATGCCACGGAACTTAACAAACGAAGAGTTTATAAAAAAAGCGACAAAAATTCATGGGAATAAATATAATTATGATAAAACATTATATAAAAATATGAAGGACAAAATTATAATATTATGTCCATTCCATGGAGAATTTAGTCAACAACCCGATAGCCATTTAAAGGGTTCAGGATGTAAAAATTGTAATAATAAAAATGGAATACAAAAAAAAATGACAACGAAAACTTTTATAGAAATATCTGGAAAAATATGGAAGGATAAAATAGATTATTCTAAAACTAAATTTAATGGAACAAAACAAAAGGCAACTTTTATCTGTACAAAACACAGAGAAGAATTTACCCAAATATGTTACGATCATAAAAAAGGTAATATAGGATGTGATCAATGTAAAAAAGAAAAATCCAGGGAAATCATAGAAAAAAGAGGGGAACATTATGTGTATATCGAATTCCCAGAAATATATGCGGAAATAGATGAAAAAAGATTTAAAGAAAAATATAAAGATAAAAAAATGACCGATTTAACAATTGGGTCTCATATTAATATTTGGTGGAAATGTAAAAACAATCCCAAACATACATGGCATTGCGAATTAAAATCTAGAATACCAACCGAAACACAAATTAAAGGAACAGGGTGTCGCGAATGTGCGAAAAATAGTTGTGGTCGGGATAATAATTTATTGGTAAAAAGACCAGAATTAACGAAAGAATGGGATTTTAATCTGAACAAAATATCTCCAGAAAAGTATGCCGAATATTCTCACGAGGAAGTGTATTGGATTTGTCCTTTACGTGGATGTCATTATAGAATGAAAATAAGTGAACGTACATCACAAGGATCTTCATGTGGACAATGTAATGGGAATGAATTTGCCGTATGGAAATCGTTGGCGAATAATTTTCCAGAAATATTAAAAGAATGGGATTACGAAATGAATACGACAATTGAACCGACAAAAATATCATATGGTTCATCAGAAGAAGTTTATTGGAAATGCAAAATGGGACATAAATGGAAAGTGAGTATAAATAGCAGAACATCTCTAAGAACTGGTTGTCCTGACTGTAATGATACAAGAAAGTATTCTAAGAAAGCTATAGAATGGTTAAACTATATGTCAGAAGTGTTTAATATAACAATTCAACATGCTGAAAATGGCGGAGAATATGTAATTGAAAATATAAAAAGCAAGCGATGGAAGGCCGACGGATATTGCGAAGAACGACTTTGGATATTTGAATTTTTAGGAGATAATTGGCACTCAAATCCGGAAATTTTTATTGGAAAAGAAAATGAAATAAATGTATTAACTAAAAAAACACACAAAGAGACATATGAACAAACAATGAAACGATTAGATATTATTTCAAATAGTGGCTATATCGTAATTTACATTTGGGAATCGGAATGGGAAAAAATTAAAAAGGATTCTGTCATATATAACAACAAAATAAAAAATAAAATATAAATTATTTTTAATATTTTTTTAATTTAATTAATTCCTGATGGTTCTGCCTCTTTACGTTGAATATCTGAGAACGGCCGATCCGTCTGAGATGAGTAAGAAGTTAATAGCAATAGCAACAACAAGCAACGTAGCGACCGGCGGATTAGTGATACTACTGAAGGGAACAAGAGTGCCGAAGCTAACTTGTTCAGGATCTGCTCCGAGTACCCCAATATAAGAACTGGCATGTTCGATATAGAATTCACGAGCTCGGGAAATGTTCATGTGACCGCTAGGTTGATAAGTGCCAGGATATAAACAGAAGTTAATCATGAGTGCTCCTTCATCATCAGGGGTAACAATATTATATCCTCCATATTGCCATGGCATATAATCCGAAAAGAATTCATCAGGGAAATCGGCAAACAGAGTAATACCGTGAGCCTTAATAGTGAGACGATCAATTGTCCGAATAGAATTGGAGAAAGTGCCACGATCACAAGACGATGTGCAGGTTGCATGGGCAATATCATCTGGGGTTAACGTCAAAACGGCACCATTTATTGCCGAAAAAGGCGCCCCACCAACTTCGGTATGCGTAGCATCAAATCCTCGAACAAATGGAGTTTGAACCTTACAAACGGCGTCGCTGACCTTATCAACAAGGCGGGTCAAATGGTGCCAATCACGCCATTGATTATAGTTATGTTCATCAGTATTCCATTTAGGTCGGTAGCCGACGAACATAGTTTCAATGGGCCACTTGAGCTGACTTAAGAGAATGTCAGCACCGCTCGCACTAGTTTCAGCAGTTTGCATACGATGAACGCGAATAAGGCTGAAACCGATACGTTTAATATAAATATCGTGAATTTCAGGATTAACGAAAATATTATTAATATAAAGTTCCATCTTAAGAATTGATGGTTGACTAATGGAGCTACCACATCGAACAGGAACCATAGACAGACATTTATTATATTTATTAATATGAATAACGGTTCCTTCAGCTGAGGGATCAGCGAAATAGGTGGTTTGGGCATCCGCATTCTCTTGGATAAAGCATTCAACCTCAAGTTTCAGCCATAAATTACCTGGGGCAGTAAAAAGGATTTGATTGGATTGAGACAATTTAAGCTTAACATATCGCTGGCCATAAGGAATAGAAACCGAGGGAATAGAAAGACGACAATCACGATTAAACCAGAACAGAAGGGGAATCCACATATCCAATATAGGCTGAGTTGCCTTAGGAGTTTGAGGACCATCAACAACAGTGGTTAACCGACGACTCGTTACATCCTTATTAACAGCTACAACATTAGTAACTCCAGCGGGAAGTCCAGTTTCAGTGAAATTTGAGCAACAAACGGGAAAAGGAGATGAACCTGCAATGGTAACAAGATCAGAATAACATTCCTTGGGAACTTCTTGACCAACGAGACGCTTCCATCCAACTAATTTACCAGGAGGTACACGGAATTTGCGATAAAACATCGAAACAGTGGTATCATATTTATCTAATGGATTCCCGTTAACCTCAAAAGAAACCTCATTAAAGAATCGTTCGCCAGGAAATTCAGCATACCGAACGAAATCAGTACAAAGATCACCAGGATTTTTTACAACACCAGCTTGATTTACATAAGTATATGTAAATTTATGAACAGTGGCAACTCCATTGACAGGTTGTGCCGAATCATATCCAACTCCAGCAGTCAAAGTTGTAGTACCAATTTGGGTCGGAAGAGCTGGAACAGCTCCGCCAGTAGCAGCGAATTCTTTGATAGATGTATGAACAACCATATCATGGAAGAAATCACCAAACTGTGGAACGCTAAAACTAACATCCTCTCCCCAATTCGTTGTTCCAGATGGCGATACCTTATTATATTCATAACCGATCGCAGCGAAAGGTTTGAAGTGGGCATTCACGAAAAGAATGTGTGTCCGTTCGATATCAACCAATGTCGGAGTGGGATCAGCCAAATTTTGTTGTGCTCGTTCGCACATAATATCCTTGATCCGTTGATTGAGCAACTCCGTTGCCATAATCATGCGATCTGCCTTGCCATCATTCGCAATGAGTTTGAAAACACCTCCGGCCGCCATACTAAAAAGTTATGTATCTATATATAAGATATTCAAAAAAATAATTAAAAAAAAATATTTATATATTTTAAAGAGAATAAATTTATACCAATAACATTACAATAATATGATCATATTTGAGAGTTCGTAGGAACGAATCTTGATTTTACAAAATATTAAATTAAACATTAAATATAATAAATGATAAATGCAATGGGGGACTTAATTAAGGACTGTACTCAGCCGATATCGACCCCCATGTCTAATCTTGTTAAACAAATAATAAATATTCCCGGATTAGAAAATTTACCTCTGATTCACGGGAGAGAAACCGAAGAATGGACGGGGAAGGATTATGAGAAAAATTGGCAACATACACCATTAAAATTTGTTAACAATGACTTTTTCGCTGGAATATTATTGAATTATGGGATTACAGATTACATTTCAGCATTAGAGTATATATTTAATTATAAGGGAAAACTTCCTTTTTTAGATGTTACGGCCACTAATTATGAGCTTTATCGATTAAATATGGAATGCTCAACAGGATTAGGTATGATATTACAATATATTATGTATAAATATTTTGGGAGGGAAAAATATAATTATTTAATAACTGGAATAAATAGAACAATATTGAGAGATGATTTCGCAAAAGTGATAAATGATACATACACAACTAGAGAAATAGCTCAAAATGTAATAACTGGCGAAATAGGAATTCAACATCCATTAATATGGGCATTATGGTATGTCCGCGATAAAATAATAGAATCCGATATGGCAAAAGAACTAGATAAATCATTAGAAATAGGAAATTGTATATTTGCGGGATGCAAAGAAACGATGATCGAATCACCATATTATAAATTATTAGACGAACAGGATAAAAAAATAGTTGATAAGATGGATATAAATGGATTTAAGGGTTTATGGGGTTTGGTATTAGATAAGATTGATGATAAACCAAAAATAGTTGCGGTAACATCATTAGGAGTAAAATATTCATATGGCATTCATGAAATATATATGCATAACGGAAGATTATACGATAATTATTTTAAAACTTCTTCATATTCCTCATTATTATCTGAGGAAGGAAAAAAATTAGTGGACGAGTATATAGAATACAGCAAAAATATAAAAAAATATATCGCACATGTGCATAAAATAAATGAAGAATTATTAAAAAATTTAGTATATGGAAAGAGATTTGATACAGAACTATTCAAATTTGCATTACATAAAGCATCATTAGTATTTACTACAATAGAAAAAATATATGCAAAATAATCATTTGAATAAATGAATAAATATAATATAAACCTCCAATGAGGGGGATTAATCCCATCCCCGCATTTTTAATGTTTAAATTAGATAAATTGGCAGAGGAGATGCCGACATCTATTAAAATGACATTAGGCAAATGTGAATTACCATTACACAAAGAAATAAAAGGGGCAATGATTAATGCAATAACAGACGAAGAAAAGAGAAATAAAGTATATCCAAGCGGACTTCCAGAATTAAAAAATGCATTGGCTAAATATTATAAATGTAGTGAAAATCAGATAGTTATTTCTACAGGAACATCCGCAATATTCAGGAATATATATCAGATATTATTAAATGAAAATAATGGTGAAGGGATTAATGTAGAAGTATTATTACCTCGACCATATTATCCATTATATTTAGTATGTGCTAAAATTATCCCGAATGTTATAGTGAAATATTATGATATTGATTTAAAGACTTCGAAAATTCAATGGGATACATTTAATATAACAGATAGAACTAAAATAGTAGTAATAAATAGTCCGGGAAATCCATTAGGAAACATAGTATCGCAAGAGGATGTTATGAAAATGGATGAAATAATTAATAAACACAGAAACGGAGTTTCTCCGTTTCTAGGAGCCACAATAATAAGTGACGAAATATATTCAAATATGTATTTTGATGAGAATAAAAAATATTCAATTATCGATATTACTAATATTAAATCACCGTTTATAATAACAAATTCATTTTCAAAAGGTTATCGCATGTATACAAGTAGGGTAGGATGGTGTATAACTAATAATTTAGATTTAGTAAAAAAATTAACAATAATGCAAGAACATACATTATTAACAACTGATCCTGTAATGCAATATGGCGGAATAGAAGCATTAAAACATCAAGAAGAGGTAGAATATGTAAGGAAATTATATAGGAAAAAATTCGCATATGCCAAAGAGAAATTAGGAGATAGGATTCACGAATCTGAAGGGGGATTTTATTTTATGATTTCACATGAAGGAAAGAATGGGGATGAAATAGCCTGTGATATATTGGAAAAAGTGGGAGTCGCGGTAGTGCCAGGTGAAGACTTTGGAATACCTAATTACTTAAGAATATCATTCACGACTGAAAAATTTGAGGAAGGCATAGATAGATTAACAGAATATTTTAAGAAATTTCTTTAAGGATTAAAAATTGATTTTTTAATTATATATATAAATTATCAAAGATACATTAAGAGAAATATCATATTATTTAAGTACGCGAAAAGACGTGATTAACTTAGCAATAGCTACTTGTGTCAGATTTATATCTAAAAATTTTTGTGATAGATGGTCAGAAGTCCATCCGAATAGACCAGAATGGATTTTTAGCAAATTTAATGACAATGATTTAATTTATAACCAAACATTTCCTCCAGAAACTGCCAAATTTGCTATTAAAAGAAACAAAGATTTTACAAAAAGTTATATTGGGTTTTCGGGCGGAACCAAAAATATTACTAATGATGAGTTAGATACGATAGTGTGTGATAAATCAATGATATTAATAGGAAAGAAAAATGAACCCCCCATAAAAATAGATATAGAAAATGATGTAAAAGGAATAACATTAAGAAAATTTTTGAGTTCTTTACAAATTTATTATATTAATATTCATGGTAAAGAATATGTTAAATTTATAAGCGACGAATATAAATCGGATCGTAGCATATTATTCAGAAATATATCCGATAATCATATATCATGGGGTTCCGAAGTATCAATGGAGAATCATTGCAGAAAGGGAAATAATAAATTGGCTAATGCTCCTAGAATTAAATGTGATAAAATGGAGTGGGGATTAGGCATAAGAACAAAAGCGTTCCTAAAAAATGAAGAAATAATTTTGGAATCTGAATTAGGCACAATTATGAACATGTCTCACATAAAAAATCAATTAAAATATTGGATGGAATTAAATAAATGTCAAAATATTATTTTTGATGGAAAATTATATGTAGGTGATTTAATGATTAGTAGCGATGCCGGGTGTATATATTTATGTATAAATACCGGAATGGAGATATATATTCGAATTCCGATAGTTCATTAGATGAAGAGGAGAAGCTAAGCTATCTATATGATGCGTGCGAATATGAAGCTAAACCAAAAAGGAATACTCCAATTTATTTTGAAGACAATTATATTGAAGAGGCATATGTAGAATATAAAATTTTCGGTATAATTGGTGGTGGTATTAAATTATATATTC
>Ga0209521_10000357_pt1 | contig 34342 bp, 34 predicted proteins | sample Rifsed19ft4_FD_184016 | JGI IMG/M metagenome (GOLD analysis project Ga0209521, IMG submission 184016) | Soil microbial communities from Rifle, Colorado, USA - sediment 19ft 4 (version 2) | ecosystem: Environmental > Terrestrial > Deep subsurface > Rock core/Sediment | place: Rifle, Colorado...
CCCCATCCCATGTGTCTTCCTCCTCTGAGCCTTCGTGTTTTTCTAAGTCTTGTTGCCATTCTACATCATTTTCCTCACTTGTACAAGAAGCTCCTTATGACTACCTAAAATTCCGCCCTCACCATACATCTTTTTTGTATTTCGCTTAAAGCCATGTTTTGGTGGAGATAATGCAAACCACGGTTTTAGTGGTTTTAGCTTTGATAACGAAGTTGTTCCTTCTACTAAGGATTTGGCAAGTTCATCTGCACTTTTGAATCCAAGTTTTGCAATGTCTTCTGCGGTGATTTTTTTGTATCCACTTGTTCGAGCCTTTTTTTCCAAAAGCTCTTTTGTGGTTGACAAATCTAATTCCTGCCAAGAAACATAGTGCTTTATCTTATCCAACATGCCTTTGGTGTTTTCCTTGTCTGGAATTATTGTCGCTCTAAATTTTTTGTCTAGATGCAATAGTTTAAGCGTGGTTCGTGCCCAGTGCGGCACATTTACTGTTCCCCTCATCCGCACTACCAAGAAAGCGTTTGCCATTTCAATCAACCTTGACTAAATGTCTGTCTTAGGCAGTTAAGAACAGCTTTAGATGTAGAATTCATTGTATTTGTAGAACCCTTACTTTTTGTCCATACGTCTTTTAGTCCTGCAAGTTTCAAGAGTTTTCTAATGTTTCCTCCAGCTACCAGTCCAAGACCCCTTGGTCCTGGTATAATCTCAACTGTTACACTTCCTCCCCTACCTCTTACCTTAAATGGAACAGAGTGTGGCTGGTCACATCTACATTCCCAACTTCCACAACCAAGTTTCACCGGACTTACAGCAAGATATGCTGCGTTTGTAGCTTTTTCAATTGCAATTCTCATTTGTTTTGATTTTCCTTGTCCGATCCCAAGCCATCCACCTTCATCCCCAGCTGCAACCAGCGCCTTGAATCTAGTGTATTCACCGTTGGTTGTCTGTTTTTGTACAATTCCTACATCAATTACTTCCGTTTTAATACCTGGCAAAAGTTTTTTGATTATTCCCGCTTCCTGAATTCTATAACCGTTTTCATAAATTTCTTTCATTGAGGTAATCTTGCCAGTGTTTACCATCATACCAAGTTTTGTTCTTGGGATCCATTGCTCTTCTTGTTCTCTTCGTTCTCTCCTAAGTTTTTGTTCTGTCTGACTCACTTAGTTTTAACCTCACTGTCTATTGCAGATTTTACTTTGTTGACATCATTTGTAACCTTAAGATGTTTACCTGCAAGTCTTTCTTCATCTGGAAATGTTTCCTTGTCTGCCGGCACTTGCAGACCTGCATCAATTACACCTTTTAGTGCTGCTGCCATTCTTTGTGTGTATCTTCTTGTTCCACTGTAAAGAACTGCATCTTTAGCACCATGTGCAAGTGCCTTTTTTCCAGCAAGGTATCCTGTTAGATATGCGGCTGGAATACTTTTTCTTGAGCCCTTCCAACCCTTTCCAAGAAGGGATCTTGAATGTGCCGATGCAAGCACTTTGTCACCTTGCATCTCTGGTTTATGAATTTGTACCAAAGTGTTCTCACTTGAAATCTGTACAGTAATAAAGTCTCGTCTACCCATGAGAAGATTCCTTCTTTTTCTATAGTTGGTCTTCTCGTCCCGCAATCGACGCAATATTTGTGAATATGCCATTTACTAATCTCTTTCACAAAAAATTTCGGTAAAGCTCTTATAAACGTTAGACTCTTAGTAGTGCAATCATCAGAGATTTTTGTGCATGCAATCTGTTTTCAGCTTCGTCCCAAACAGCTGATTGTGGTCCATCTATTACAGAGCTTGTCACTTCCTGTCCCCTTTTTGCTGGAAGACAATGCAGAAAAATTGCATTTGGTTTAGCTTTTTTCATCAGAGATGAGTTTACTTGAAAGTTTGGCAGAAAATCCTTTGCCCTATCGGTGGTTTGATGATGTATGGATACAAATGTGTCAGTCATCACCACATCAGCATTCTTTACAGCTAAGGTAGGATCATGTAATAATTCAATATCAGTGAACTTTTTGGATTCCTTTACAACCCTAGAGTCTGGCTCATATCCTTTTGGTGTTGCAATTGCAATATCAATTCCTGTCTTAGCACACCCATAAATCATTGAATTACAAACGTTATTGCCATCTCCAATCCAAGCAAGCTTCAAGCCACTAACCTTCTTCTTTTTTTCTTTTATTGTCATAAGATCTGCTAATGTTTGACATGGATGAAAAGAATCTGACAGTCCGTTTATCACAGGAACAGTCGAGTTTTTTGCAAGTATTTCTATTTCTTCGTGCAAGTACACTCGTGCCATTATAATATCGACATAGCGCGAAAGTGTCTTTGATGTGTCTTCAATTGTTTCGCCTCGTGCAAGCTGCAAGTCGTCTGAAGACAAGCTTAAAGCATGTCCTCCTAACTGAAACATTGCAGTTTCAAAGCTTACTCTAGTACGTGTTGAAGGTTTTTGAAATATCATTGCGAGTGTTTTGTTCTTTAGGAGCGGTTTGCAAATTCCAGCCTTGAGTTCCCTTTTTAGCTTTATTGCATTATCAATGATTACACCAATTTCTTTTTTGTCAAGCTCATTTAATGTGAGCAGATCTTTTGTTTTGAGCTTCATTTGCTTCCCCAACCAAATAGAGAACGCTTCTTTTTAGGTTTAGTATCTTCTTGTTGCAAAGTCTGTTTTTCTTCTACTTGCTCTTCTCCAGCTTTTGGCCTACCCTGTGAAATCCATTTTTTGATTTTTGTTGCCAATTCAACAGCTTCTTTATCATTTTCTGGTGGTGGTATGTCAAAGAGCTCAGAATATTTTTGAATGTCTTTTGTTTCAAGTCCTGCAAAAGGATCAGAATCTTCATCTTTTTTCTGTGGCAGCTCTTGTTTTACAGGTTGAGGTTCAACTTTTGTTTCTATTTTAATTTCAGGTGTGGGAGGTGTTTTTGGTTCTGTTTTTTCAACTAGCTTAGACGCATCCTCTTGTTGTTGTGTTATTTTGATTTCTGGTTGAGCTAGTTGTGTAGGTGTAATTTCTTGTGCTTCTCCAAACAAACTTTCCAAAAACGATTCCTTATCAAAGATCTTCAAGTCTTTGTATTCTTGTCCAACACCTAGATACAGAATTGGAGTTGATGTGACTTTTACTATTGAAATGGCAGCACCTCCGCGTGCGTCAGCATCGCTTTTTGCAAGTATTGCACCATCAAACTTAGTATACTGGTGGAATTCTCGTGCTTGGTTTACTGTATCATTGCCTGCAAGCGAATCTCCCACAAAGAGTTTCAAGTCAGGGTTTACAACCTTGGTGATTTTTGCTATCTGGTCCATGAGATTCTTGCTTGTCTGCATCCTTCCTGCCGTATCAATTAGGATGCAATCAATTTTGTGGGATTTGGCATAAAGAACTGCATCACGGGCAACAGCTGCTGGATCAGAACCATAGTTTTGTGCTATGATCTTTAGATTCAGCCTCTTTGCGTGCTCGCTTAGCTGTTCAATTGCACCTGCCCTATAGGTATCAGCTGCTGCAATAACAACAGAGAACTTGTTTTGCTGTAAGAGATGTGCAACCTTTGCTAATGTGGTAGTCTTTCCTGTACCATTTATACCCAAAAATAATATGATGTAAGGTTCTCCTGTCTCCTTTTTCTTTCTGATATTTGTTAAAATGTCAATTTTTCCTGCAGCATCAAACAAGTTAGAGATGTTTTGTCGCAGAGTCTGTTTAACTATGTTTGCTACCTGTTCTTTTTCAACCGTTGTCCCAATTAGTTTCTGTTTTAAATCGGATTTTAGTGAATCAATAACTTCGATTGCTACGTCAGACTCCATTAGTGCAACTTCAAGCTCAAATAAAACCTCGTCTATGTCTTTTTCTTTTAGCTCCTTTTGGCCAAAACTTTTGGCTGCAGAAGAAAACGCGTTCCTTAGTTTGTCAAACATGATGTTTTGCCTTTTACTACTTTGAACCGCGGCTTGCTTGTATTAGCTTATTGATTTCCTTTTGACCTTGTTCAAGTCTTATTGCAATGTCTTGCCTTTGAGCAGAAATTTGCTGTAATGCAACTTCTAATTCCTTAATCCTTGCTTCCACATAATTAACTGCGGCATTTTTGTCGTGTTCAATAGCGGTACCTGCGCCTACGCTGACAATCATTTTATCATCTGGTTTTATGGTTGCTTTTACATATGCCCCCATACCCATTGGCACAAGAGTCTCATATGGTGTGTTACCGTCTAGAGCCTTCATTGATTCTATGGCACCGGATGCTTCTTGCACAAGTCTGATGACAGCCTCTTCTTTTTGTATTAAGTCTGCCATGTAAGCTTCAAGTGCTTGCATCTGTTGGATTAGTGCTTGGGCTTGTTCTTCGCTCATTTGCAAAAAATTCTCTTTCCCACGTATAAATGCATTCTGAACTATACTTCTGGTAAGATGTTTTGGAGGTTGATGTAAAGATAGTTATGGGTAGATTGTTTTGTTTGAGGCTATTATTGCATATAAAATTAGGAATCCTAATGTAACTAGTACAGCAACAATAATGTACTTCATCATATTATAACATACAATTTATTGGTTATAAGTTATTTTTTTCTTACAAGTTTTGGGAAAAATCAAAAATAAAAAAAGTGAAAAAGCTTATTTCGCTTTTGAAAGTCTCTTGTCTACTTCGTCCCAGTTTACTACATTCCACCATGCTGCTATGTAGTCAGGGCGTTTGTTTTGATATTTGAGATAGTAGGCGTGCTCCCATACGTCCAATCCTAACAAAGGAACCAAGCCTTTTGTTCTAGGACTAGTCTGGTTTGGCATGGTTGTAAATTCAACCTTCTTGCTTTGTGGATTGTAAGCTAGCCAACCCCACCCGCTACCTTGTATTGCACCAGTATCTTTTGAGAACTTTTCTTTGAACTGTGCAAAGCCACCAAAAGAGGACTTGATAGCATCAGCAACGCTGCCTCCTGGTTCTCTTCCGCCATTTGGTTTCATGTTGTTCCAAAATAGTGTGTGGTTATCATATCCTCCACCGTGGAAATTAACTGCGCCTTTTACGTTTTCAGGCACCTTATCCAAGCTGGCAAGTAGTTTTGTGAGTTCCATATTTTGCAACTCTGCACTTAGACTTTCTAAAGCAGTGTTCAGACCATTTGTGTAAGCCTGATGATGTTTTGTGTGGTGAATTTCCATTGTTTGCGCATCAATGTGCGGTTCAAGCGCATTGTATGCATAAGGCAACTTTGGAAGTTCGTATTTTGCCATGTAGCTCCCCACGTATAGATACAATTTATGGCTTTGGTTACGCAATGGATTTTATCTGATTAGATTATGAAAAGTCTGATGGAACTTTACAAAATCATATTTTTTTCTGTTGTTGTGGTTTTGTGCGTTGTTTTTATTTTATCAAATGTAGAAAATGAGCAAAAAATTGAGGTATATCTGGAAAAAAGTGTGCCCCTCATTGGTGCTGATCTTCCACGAAGTCTTGGTTTTGAAGGAGAAGGAATCAAAATTGCTATCATAGATACTGGAATAGATTACAATCACCCAGATCTTTTTGGTTTTGGTCCTGATGGAAAGGTAGTCGGAGGATATGATTATGTTGACAACGACAAGGAACCACTGGATACAAATGGTCATGGAACAGAAGTGGCAGGAATCATTGCTGCTAATGGAGCCCTAAAAGGAGTAGCACCAAAAGCTAAGTTAATTGCATATAGGGTTTCATCTACTGGAGAATCTGTTTCATCTGATTTTATAGTTGAAGCTATTCATCGTGCAATTGAGGATCAGGTTGACATTATTAACATAAGCTTGGGTGTAAACAAAACAAATAATGAGCTTGATAATGCTGTTCGAGAAGCTGTAAAGCATGGAATAGTTGTTGTTGCAGCCGCAGGAAATAACGGTCCGGGAATTGGCACAATTGGAAGTCCTGCAAAAAGTATTAGTGCCCTAACAGTTGGAGCTTCATACAACAATATTACTTCAAGTCTTGTTTCAACATTTGAAGTTGGAGAAAAACAATACCAACTCATTCCTATGCTTGGAACGAGTGATTTAGCTGAACCAATTACTGCAAGAGTTGTCTTTGGCGGATATGGCAGGGTACATGAGCTAGATAACTTGGATCTTAAGGATTCAATTTTACTTGTAGAGCGAGGAAGTGATGTAAAAGGAGAAACGGTTTATTTTTCTGAAAAAGAACACAACGCAGCACAGGGTGAAGCCAAAGCGGTTGTAGTTTACAATAATGAACCTGGAATATTCTTTGGCGAGCTTGCTCACCCAAACGCTGATTCTAATTATTACCCTACCATACCTGCCTTATCAATGTCAAGAGATGATGGCATTGCCTTAAGAGAAGCCTTGCAAAATGAGACAATTGCAAAATTGAATGTGTTTTATCATCCAGACTTTGTTACGCCTTTTAGCTCCCGTGGACCCGTATCACCATTTTACATAAAACCAGACCTTGTAGCACCAGGTGTGTTTGTAAATTCTACTCTTACGGGAGGAAAATACAATCTGACTAGTGGAACAAGTTTTGCAGCTCCACATGTATCTGGAGCCGTTGCATTACTTTTAGAGAAAAATCCAGATCTTATGCCTTCTGAAGTTGCTTCCATACTTTCCACCACAGCCGATCCAGTGTCAGACTCTTACGGAAATATTTTCCCAGTTGAAATATCTGGCAGTGGAAGAGTCAATCTTACCAGAGCATTTTCTGCAGATGTGATTATCATACCACACAACATTGTTTTCAATATCTCTCTTGAGAAACCATTTCAGACAAAATCACTGCATTTGAAAAACATTCAAGGAGTAATGTCACCGCTTGAAATAGAATTTTCATTAGAAGAAAGCGGTATAAAATTTGAATACTCCCTTGAAAATGATTTACTAAATGTTAAACTATCTCTCACTGAAGAAAAACTTGGAGATTTTGAAGGCGTGCTCACACTACATGACGGTAAAACACGTTATCACGTACCAATTCTTATTAATATAACAAAAGGTGCGATCAACACAACAGAAAAAGATGGAATGCTAAGTTTTAGCCTTGATTATCCAGAAACTTGGTCATATGCAAAAATTTCTGTAACAAATATGGAAACTAGTCAGACTAGGATCACATCAATTACACCTGAAAAAAATTCCTCACTTGTGTCATATGATGCAGGAGAGAATTGGGTTGAAGCTCAGATAACTACAAAGAACGGAATTGATACTGCATACGGGACCATAATAGTACAGCATCCTTCAGAAAAAACAGGACTAGAATTTTTGGAATTACTTGGTATTCCTCTAAAGCATGTTCTTATAATCTCAGGAATGCTTGTAGCAGCCGTTATAGTTGGACTAAAGTTTAGGCATTCTTGATGCATTATGAAATGTGTGGTCCTGCATCCATTATTTCTTTTGGAGTATCTCCAAATTTCTTAAAGTTCTCCACAAACATCTGTGCAAGCTTCTTTGCAGAAAGATCATATGCGTCTTTTTCTACCCAAGTGTTTTTTGGATTTAGTATTTCTATAGGTACAGCAGGACATGTGGTAGGCACGTCTAGATTGAATATGTCATCATGTTGATACTTTACAATGTCAAGCGTGCCTGTGAGTGAGGCTGTGACCATTGCTCTTGTGTATTTGATGTTTATTCTCTTACCAATTCCATAAGGTCCACCAGACCATCCTGTGTTGATCAAATAGACAATAGTGTTATGCTTTGTAATTTTTTCTCCTAGCATCTTTGCATATACTGATGCATGGCGTGACATGAATGGTGCTCCAAAGCATTCCGAAAAGGTTGCTTTTGGTTCTGTTATTCCTCTTTCGGTTCCTGCCAGTTTACTTGTATATCCTGACATGAAATGATACATGGCACCTTCCTTTGTCAGTCTGGCTATTGGTGGCATTACACCAAAAGCATCAGCGGTCAGAAATACAATGACTTTAGGATTTCCTCCCAAGCTTGGTATAACTGCTCTGGGAATATAGTCTAGTGGATAAGCGGCACGAGTATTTTCAGTAATGCTTCCATCATTAAAGTCAGGTGTCAATGTGTTCTTGTCTACCACAACATTTTCTAAGACAGCACCAAATTTTATTGCGTCCCATATCTGCGGTTCCGCTTCTTTATTCAGATTTATGCACTTTGCATAACAACCTCCTTCAAAGTTAAAAATTCCCTTGTTAGACCATCCATGCTCGTCGTCTCCTGTTAGCATCCTATTTGGATCTGCTGATAGTGTTGTCTTTCCTGTACCAGAAAGTCCAAAAAAGAGGGCTGTATCGCCGTCTTTTCCAATATTTGCAGAGCAATGCATAGGAAACACACCGCGCTCAGGGAGAATATAGTTCATCACAGAAAACATTGCTTTTTTTATTTCTCCTGCATATGAGGTAGTTCCTATCAATACAATCTTTCTTGAGAGATTTATCAGAATAAACGCATCACTTCTTGTTCCGTCAACTTCTGGCATAGCATCAAAGTCGTTTATTGCAAACAAGGTAAATTCCGGCGTGTGTGATTCAAGCTCTACTGCAGAAGGTCGGATGAAGATCTGTCGTGCAAAAAGATTCTGCCAAACATGGTCGTTTATGATGCGGATCGGCAATCTGTTTTCATGGTCTGCTCCAATAAAACCATCAAAGACATAGATCTCTTTTCCTTCAATGTGTTTTTTCATCTTTTGAAAGATTTTTTCAAACTTTTCCTCAGAAAACGGGTGATTTACCTTGCCCCAATCTACATTGTTATGTGTTTCATCATCATCAATTATGTAACGATCATCAGGAGATCTACCAGTGTATTTTCCAGTCTTAACTGAAAGTGAGCCATTAGAGGTAAGAATACCTTCGTTTTTTTGAACTGCGAGTTCCACAAGCGTTTTTACTGGTAGGTTTCTGTGTATTTTGCCAGCCTTGATTCCCGCTTCTTCAAGCTGGGTGATAAATTTGCTTGTAACTTTAGGTTTTTGGTCTTCAATCATGATAAAACACTCCGCCTCACATTTACTTATTACTCTTACTGTATTCTTGATTGTAGAGTTTGTTCCCAGAAACACATTTATTTTAAAATTCGAGCAGAGTCATCTACATGCCAATCAATAAAGAAATACTGGAACTGCGAAAAAAAGTATCACATAACAGACCAGCCTTTGTAAGACAAGAGAGTTGGAGATATGCCAGGCTTGCAGAAAACTGGAGAAAACCAAAGGGAATTGACAATCATCAAAGAAAACAGAAAAAAGGATGGCCAAGAATTGTAAGAGCAGGTTTTGGTGGACCAAAGATCGCACGTGGATTACACCCATCAGGATATACCGATAATCTAGTTTACAACATTAAAGACTTGGAAAAACTCAATCCAAAAATTGATGGGGTAAGGTTTGGTCACGGGGTAGGAAAAAAGAAAAGACTTGCAATTTTAGCTAAGGCCAAAGAGAAGAATTTTAAGATGTTTAACGCGAGGGTGTCAACAAGTGGTAGTAAATCTTAAGACAAAAAGACGACTGGTCTCAAGAATTTTGGGAGTTGGAGCAAACAGAGTTAGGTTTGACTCTGAACATCTTGATGATGTTGCAGACGCAATCACAAGAGATAACATTAGAAGTTTAGTTACTGCAAATGTAATAGAGGTAAAACCGATAAAAGGAACTTCGCGAGGCAGATCATATTTTAAAAAGTTTCAAAGACACAAACGTGGAACAAAACAAGGTTCAAAGAAAGGAAAGAAGGGAGCTCGTGTGGGCAAAAAGGAAGTTTATGTAAAGAAGATGAGATCGATGCGCCATCAACTTAAGGTCTCAAAGTATAGAAAAGAGATTACAAACAAGGATTACTGGAATCTATACAGACAAGTTACTGGAAACCAAATTAGAAACTTGGCTCATCTTCGTAGTTTGATAGAAGAAACCCATTCAAAAAGACGTAGTTAGAATCTGTGGATATTTTTTAGATCAATAATTTTTCCGTTTTTAATTTTCAATCCCTCTTTTAACAGCATACTAGCTTTTACTTCTTCACCCCACGCATAACCTCCTATTTTACCATCAGCTTTGATGACTCTGTGACATGGAATTATAACAGGATACGGATTTTTGTTCATGATTTTGCCAATTACTCTCTGGCCATTTTTAAGACCTATTGCCTTTGCAAGCTCACCATATGTAGTTACTTTTCCTGCTGGAACTTCTAGAAGTTTTTTGTAGACTTTTTCTTCAAGCCTCAAATCTTTATTACCTCAAGTTCTGTTGTTTCTAAAAAATCTATTACTTTTTGTTTATATTTTCCTAATCCACTCCAATCTAAGAGTGCAAATTTGGCTTCATTATTTCTTTTTAACATATGAGAAAATAGATTCTCATCCAAAAATTCCAAGGCGTGTTTTGGCATAACAGTGCCTAGTGCATATTCGCTTTCTATTAGAGTCTTTGTAAATTTTGTAGGATAATGAGTACTGCCAAAGCATATGGCTACATCATATCTTTTTTGAGGTTTTGACATAACCTCCACGACTATTTTAGCAACTTCTTCGCATAATGACTTGTCATTCCACTCTTTTTCTGTAGTACCCACCTCAATAAATAAGGCGGGTTTGTTGAGTGCTGTTGGCCCATGATGTGTTGCTTCTATGGTAATTTCAAATTTCGCAAAATTCTCTTTTTTTTTCCAGAGTGATTGGATGTATGATTTTTGCAAGTGCGGGTGAGGAATTGCTACCTGTTTTGCAAATCCACCAAAAAGTGCGTCTGAAAAATTCCCAGTACTGTGACATGTAAGTGCTAGTGTACCAGTTTCAGAGGCATGTTTTGACAAAAACACGAATCCATCATAGCTGTGTTTTTCTTCAAGCCAATCTGCAGATATTGCAGGTGTTGGAATTACAAGGAGATCGAAGTTTTTTCCACGATAAATATCACCATCATACTCCATGTTTTGAGATATGAAATGTGCCATGTTAGAGCCAGCAGGATCTGATTTGTATGCAACAAGCAACTGCACAGGATAAGAGATATAAGTACACTTTATTAACGTCCTCCAATGGGCAATCCAAGACAGTTGCTAAGGAACATGGTAAGCACAATAAAACTTGCCAAAAAATCAGACAAGGATGACTATATGCAGCATCTCAGGTTAGTACTTCTTGGAGTTGCTTCAGTTGGCACAATAGGATTCATAATCCAGTTTGTGTTTACAGTAATTACTTTCGGAAATAGATGACATTGTCTCAGGAAAAGTCTCACTTCTTTGCAGTAAGGACAACAGGTGGACAGGAAAAGATAGTCATGGGCCTATTAGAAAACAGAATAAAACTAAAAAAAATCAATATTCAGTCTGTTTTGCTCGTGGATAATCTTAAAGGGTATGTCGTAGTAGAAGCAATAGATGCAAATGCTGCCTTTGATGCCATGCAAGGAATAAGGCACATACGTGGACAGCTAAGAGGCGAATTACAATTCAAAGACATAGAAGGCTACCTAGTCAAGAAGTCAACAGTATCAGAACTTGCTGTGGATAAGGTTGTTGAGATCATAGGGGGACCATTTAAGGGCATGAAAGCAACAATTACTAGAGTTGATCATGATAAAGAAGAAGCAACAGTAATTTTGCTTGATGCACCATACCAGCTACCAGTAACCGTTGACGCAAACTACCTGAAACTTTCAACATCGTAGCAAGGATTAAATTTATAGATTTAGGGAAAGAAAAATTATGACAGATATTCAGACTGTTTCTGCACTCGTAACAGGAGGACAAGCAACTGCTGGACCACCACTTGGCCCGACGCTTGGTCCACTGGGTGTTAATATTTTGCAAATTGTAAGTGCAATAAATGATAAGACAAAAGACTTTGAGGGAATGAAAGTTCCCGTTACAGTTACGGTTGATAAAGGAACAAAACAGTGGACAGTTGATGTTGGTATTCCATCCGCATCAGCTCTTATTTTAAAGGAAGCCGGTTTACAGAAAGGTTCGGGAACTTCAGGCGCCACGTGGGTTGGGGACGTGAAGATGGATTCCATAATTAAGGTTGCAAAGTTGAAAATTGATTCTTCCTATGCCCAAGATCTCAAAGCCGCTACAAAAGAGGTTGTTGGGACTTGCTTACCACTTGGGATCAAAATAGATGGAAAAAACCCGAAAGAGATTACAGTAGAAATTAATGCTGGAAAATGGGACGAAAAGTTCAAGTAATTATTCTGTTGTGATATAGACTTGATCTTTATCGGTTCGTTGTAGTTCCACAAAGGTTTCTGTGTTTTGAATTCCTTCAATCTTACCAATCTTTTCTATTACCACGGTATGTAGTTCCTCCAAGTTCTTGGCACGCACTGTGATTATAATATCAAACCTGCCTGTTACCTCAGATATCATTATCACCTCTCGAGTCTTCAAAAAAGCCTTGTGAATCTGATCTTTGAGTTTTGGATCACGATTTATTCCTACTGTGGCTCTGACGCCTATGCCTATTAATGATTCATCTACCACAATAGTAAATTTTGTAATCAGTTTTTTTTTGATCAATCGCTTTATTCTACTGTACAAAACAGAAGTGTTGATTCCAAGTTTTTTCGATAGATTAGGAACTGAGACACCCCCATCCTTTGTGAGTTCAGTAAGGATCTTCATGTCTAGTTCATCAAATTTGTGCAAGGCTGTGCGAGCTAGTTTTTGTTACGATTTAATAAATGTAAGTTTTCATTCCAGAAAATTTTGTTCTTACAACATAAACTCAATAATATGAAATTTTTAGATTAACCTGATCATTTTTTAGGTTTTAACCTGTAAACGATTTTAAATAGGTAACCCAGAAAAGTTTGCGTAATGATTAATGAAAGTCAGTTAGTACAGATGATAAAAGAAGCCAAGACAGGTCAGAAAGAACGTAAGTTTAAACAAGCTGTAGAGCTGATAATGGTTTTCAAGGATATTGATGTTAAGAAGGGTTTTGCAATAAATGAGACAGTCCAGCTTCCAAGAAAGATGACCCAACCAGCATCTGTATGTGTGGTTGCATCAGGTGACTTAGGCTTGAAAGCAAAGAGTGCAAAGGCTGATAGAGTGGTTGATGGAGCTGAACTAAATCAAGTAGGTGCAAACAAACGTGAATCTCGTAAGCTGATAAACGGTTACGACTTTTTCTTATCAGATACACAGCTCATGGCAACAGTTGGTAAAACTCTTGGTCAATTCATGGGTCCAAGAGGCAAGATGCCAACTCCTGTTGCTTTCAATGCTCCTATTGACTCTTTTTTGGAAAGATTCCGATCTTCCATACGGGTAAGAGTAAGAAACTCGCTTTCACTTGCCTGTAAGATTGGTGATGAAACTATGACAGATGATGATTTAGTAGCAAATGCCAGTGCCGTAATAAGCATGGTAGAAAAGAAGCTTCCAAGTGGAGATAAGAACATTAAAAAAATTATGGTAAAGACAACAATGGGAAAGCTCATCAAGCAGCCACAGGTAGAAAAGAAGTAAGATGCACCAAAACAGAACCAATTACCCACAGAAGAAAACCCAGATGTATCAACAACTTCAGGAACTTCCCAAAAGGTACAATGTTATTGCACTTGTACGCATGGAAAAAGTAAGATCATCACAACTGTTACCTTTAAGGAAAAAGTTCAAAGGTGAAGTAGAGATTCTCAGTATAAAGGACAAGGTAGCGCAAAAGGCACTTGCGGGACTAAAAATTCCTTCAATTGAAAAGATGTTGGATAAACTAGTTGGCCAGTGTGTTTTGATGTTTACAAATATGAGTCCTTTTAAGCTAAACATTCTACTTGGCAAAAACAAGATAATGTTGCCTGCACGTGGTGGGGATGTAGCTAGTATTGATGTAGTAATAAAGGCAGGAAACACAGGCATCACACCAGGTCCAATACTTACTGATTTTAAGGAGGCGGGAATTGCTACAAAAATTGATCAAGGAACAATTTGGATAACAAAAGATTCCACTCCAGCTAAAAAGGGAGGTGTCATTTCTGCAAAGCTTGCTACATTATTGAGCAAGCTTGATGTCAAGCCAGTTGAGGCAGGCATCTCGCTAGACACAGCAATAGCCGATGGCATTCTCTACACAAAAGATGAGATGGTAATAGATGTGGAAAAGTATCGAAATGCCTTTGCACAAGCATATCAAGAAGCATTATCACTTTCTATAGAGATAGGCTATGTCACAAAAGAAAACATCATACCATTACTTTCAAAGGCGTCACAGAGAGCAAAATCTCTTGCAATAGAAGCTGGGTATCTTACAGATGAGGTAAAAGAACAGGTATTACAAAAAGCTCATGCACAAGCAAGAGTACTTGCAGCAAAAGCCAAGAATTACACTCCAGAATAGAATCTAATTATCAAGATCAGATAAAGTCTGAGCACAGAAAATTAAAAAGTTCTAGATTTTTTCTCTTACCTTTGGGAGGTTCCAATTGTATTTCATTGCGACAAGCCTGAGTATTGTTGTAATTGCTATACCAGCTATTGTAACCACATGCAATTCTGCTCCCAAACTTAGAAGAATGTAGAAAGCCAAAACTCCAACAAAACTTGCAGAAGCATAGAGCTCTTTTACAAATACAATTGGCACTTCATTTACAAAGACGTCACGTAAGATTCCTCCCCCCACCGCTGTAAGCATTCCCGCTAATGCTATTGCAAGAAAGTTCATTCCAAAAACGTGGTACGCGAATGTAGCTCCTATTATTGTAAATACTCCAAGGCCGAGTGCATCAAATTTTAAAAACAGATTCCAGTGCTTCTGGATTTTTGGATACAAAAAGAATATTACAACTCCTGTTGAAGCAGTAATTACAACATACCAAGGATCTGAAAGCGAATTTGGTGGAAACTTACCTATTATTATATCTCTTAGAGTGCCACCAGCCACTCCAGTTATTGTAGCTAAAATTATGATCCCGACAATGTCTGCTTTGTGTTCAATGGCCTTAAAAGCACCAGTCACAGCAAATGCCATTGTTCCAAAAAGATCCAATGCATAAATAAGGGTCTGAATTGAGAGCGATAATTCTGGCAAACCAACACATTATTGTGACGTATGTTAAATAATGTTTAGAGATCTACAACAACGGTTAGAATAGAAAGAGAATTTAAAATGATTTTTTTAACCAAATAGTGCTGAGAGGCCTTCCATTGCTTGTTCTTCGGTTTTTGCAGATGGAGTCTCAACTTCCTTTGATTTTTCTTCCTTTCCGCCAGCTGCTGCCAGTGCGGCTGGTGCAACGGCAACAGCCACTGGGGCTGCCTTGATTGCTTCGTCTATATTTACGTCTGCAAGTGCAGCCACAAGTGCCTTTACCTGAGCTTCCTTTACCTCAGCTCCAGAGGCTTTGATTATATTAGTAATGTTAGCTTCGTTGATCTCCTTTTTCTGCTTATGTAAAAGCAATGCAGCGTATACGTATTCCATAGTAAGCGGATTTTGCTTTAGGCATAATATAAAACTATGGAGAAACCGTGTGTATTTTGATTCAAAACCTGTTACTTGCAAAATATAAAGATGGCGTACAAAAGATGTTTGACAAGTACGGAAAGTTGCCAAGGTATGACTAAGTAAGAATCTTAAGACTTCGACATATTGAGTATAGATGCTTTTTCAGTTCTTTATCGTATAAGGTATCCATTCTTTGTTTGAGAATTCTTTTTGCTTGATCTTTTTCTGAACCATCTGGGAGAGAAAGAACATTGTTTATCATCTCAGGTAGTGATTCTCGGACCCATCCATCAATAACTGAATACGCTTTCTTGTCTATTTTTATCACAGGATCTGAGTTCATATCCAAAACACCCGTAAAATTTTCGTGTTCAACTCTATAGATCAGAGCTAGGATACAGTTAGTGGGATTGGGGTTTTTTAGGATCTCTTCAGACCTCGGACCAGCTTTTCCCTGTGAAATTTTGTTTTTTAGGCCAACTGCATTTATTATGATGCCATTTACACCTATCTTTGAATCTTCAACGCCTGTCACTATACCAACTATGACATTCTTGTACTCTCCGTCAGATTTGGATGAAAATACATAATCGCCTTCTTTCCATTTATTTTTACCAAACATAGCAAACTTTTGAAAATGATTGTATTTAATTTGTCGCCTCAGAATGCTTAATATCGGTCAAACCGAAAACTTCTCAAAGATGGATAAAAGTCAAATTCTTGCAAAGTTTTCCTCTGATCCTGAGAGGTATTACAAAGTATCTCTGTTTGAAGAAAAAGGGTTTATGCGCAAGTCATGCACAAAGTGTAAACGATTTTTTTGGACTTTGGACCAAACCCAAAGCTTTTGTCCAGAGGATGCTGAAAATAACTACTCCTTCATAGGAAACCCTCCAACAAAGAAAAGATTTGATTATGTTCAAGCATGGAAAGAAGTAGAATCATTTTTTGTGCAAAATGGCCACAAATCAGTAAGTAGATATCCTGTAGTATGCAGGTGGCGAGATGATTTGTATTTTACGATAGCGTCAATTGTTGACTTTCAAAGAGTCATGGGATCAAAAGTTGTTTTTGAATTTCCTGCAAATCCATTAGTTGTACCTCAGATTTGTCTTAGATTCAAAGATATTGAAAATGTAGGGGTTACAGGTAGACATTTTTCCAGCTTTTGTATGATTGGTCAACACAGCGTACCAAACTCCCAAGGATATTGGAAGGACAAATGTATTGAACTAGACTTTAGACTTTTGACTGAAAAGTTTGGTATTGATAAAAAAGAAGTTGTATTTGTTGAGGATGTCTGGGCAGGTGGAGGTTCGTTTGGATCTTCTTTAGAATATTTTGTGCGAGGCCTTGAACTTGGAAATGCAGTCTTTACAGAGTTTGGTGGGGATCTGAACAGCTACTCAGTTTTAGATCAAAAAATAATTGATATGGGAGCAGGCCTTGAGCGGTTTGCTTGGATTACCATGGGTACCCCTACCGCATATGATTGCTGTTTTGGTCCAATCACAAAAAATCTGATAGAAACGGTAGGTATTGATGTAGAGCCTAAGCTGTTACAAGAATACTTCACTGCCATATCAAAAGGACTCAGAGAATCAACGGATCTGACACAAGTCAGGAAAAGTGCTACAAAACAAACAAAGATTGATGAAGCAAAATACAACAAAATAATAGCACCGCTTGAGGGAATTTACCTCATTGCTGACCATCTGAGGACGCTGGTATTTGCAATTTCTGATGGTGCTCTGCCAAGTAATGTTGGTGGAGGCTACAACCTACGCATGATCTTACGAAGGGTGATAGCTACAATGGACAGATTTGGATGGAATCTTGATTTGAAAGAATTAGCTGATATGCATATTGACTATCTTAAATCTACATATCATGAACTTGATGAAACACGAAATGATGTAAAGACGATAATTGGAATAGAAAGGGAAAGATATGGTGAATCAAAAACAAGAATGAAAGGCATTGCAAATACTCTAAAGACACAAAATAAAATGCTCACAGTAGATGATTTAATTAGACTATACGAATCTGGTGGCATAACACCAGATTTCTTAAAACAAGAGCAAATAATTTCAGAGATACCTTCAACATTTTATGAAAGACTGTCTAGTTTACATCAATCAGAAAAAGTAGAGAAAAAGGAGATCCTCAATTTAGATGGAATTCCAGATACAATTGCGTTATATTATGGAGAAGATCCGGCCGAATTTGAAGCTAAGGTTTTAAAAGTAATAAATAAAAAATTTGTAATTCTTGATAAAACTTCGTTTTATCCAAGGGGTGGAGGACAGGAACCAGACTATGGAAAAATTGCTGGGTTTGATGTTGTTGATGTAAACAAACATGGGAATATCATAGTACATGAGCTAAAAGGCGGAATTCCAAAAGAAGGACAAGCTGTTTCATGTGTAGTTGATTCAAAAAGAAGAGATGGAATTACAAAACATCATACCAGTACACATATTCTCAATTCTTCTTCTCGGAATGTTTTAGGTTCATGGGTTTGGCAGCATTCTGCATTTAAAGAAGAAGATCATGCAAGACTGGACATTACACATCACTCTGCTTTAACGGAGGAAGAAGTTGCAAAAATTGAAGAGCTTGCAAATGCCAAAGTCAAAGAAAACATTACAATAATAATTCAAAATTTCGATAGGGGAACAGCAGAACAAAAATATGGATTTAGAATTTACCAAGGTGGAATTGTTCCAGTAAAGTCAGTCCGAATTGTTTCAATTAAAGATTTTGATGTAGAGGCGTGTGGTGGAACACATGTCAAGAGTACAAAAGATGTTGATCTTATCAAAATTACAAGAACAAAAAGAATTCAAGATGGTGTGGTTCGACTAGAGTTTGTAGCTGGAAAAGCAGCTCGTGAGTATATCAAAAAACATGCGGAAGAATTGCAAAAACAGTTACATGAAAAAGCTGTAAAAGAACAAAGAGATAAACTAAGAGAACAACGAAAACAAGAAGCTAGAGAAAAGATTCCAGCTTTGCTTCGGCAAGTTTATGAACCGGATTTAATTGCACTGAAAGATAATAAAATTTATGTATTTGAAGTCAAATCTAGGAAATTTGTCTATACTGCAAATGACCACTATGATGAATATTTTCACATTAATTTTGGTGAAGAGTTGGTAAAGCACGATCCAAGAATAGTATATTGCGGAGTTTTTGAAGAAGGGGGAAAAGTTAGGACAATAATTCATGCAGGAGAAGAGGCCTCAAAGCAGAACAAAGCAGGCGATATAGCGAAAGCAATCTCCCAAATACTTGGAGGTTATGGAGGAGGCAATCCAAGATTTGCTCAAGGGGGAGGACCAAACAAGTCTAAAAAAGATGAGGCCATCAACAAAGCAAAATCAATGGTTTTGGAATAGTGTAAACCACATGGAATTAGATTGGTTAGGTATTGAAAAAAAATGGAGACAAAGGTGGATTGAAGCTAAACAATTTGAAGCAGATCCAAATAAAAAAGAAAAAAAATTCATTACAGTAGCATATCCTTATCCAAACTCACCACAGCACATTGGACACGGCAGAACATACACAATAGCTGATGTTCATGCCAGATTCTATAGAATGAAAGGATACAATGTGTTGTTTCCAATGGGTTTTCACTATACAGGAACCCCAATTCTTGGCATGGCAAAAAGAGTTGAAGCTGGAGATTCTGAAATTATTGATGGACTAAAAAACATCTATCATGTTCCTGATAAAGACATCAAAACATTTTCTGAACCAATAAAGATTGCAAATTACTTTCATGAAGAGATTAAAGCTGGCATGATAGAGATGGGTTACTCTATTGACTGGCGCCGAGAATTTACAACAATAGATCCTGTCTATCAAAAGTTTATCGAGTGGCAAATAAATACATTAAAAGAAAAAAATCTAATCATTCAAGGATCTCATCCAGTAGGATGGTGTCCGAAGGATCAAAATCCTGTATCACAACATGACACACTTGGTGATGTAGAGCCAGACTTTACTGAATACATCTTGATCAAGTTCATGTTTAGTGATTATATCATACCAACTGCTACACTACGACCAGAAACTTTGTTTGGCGTTACAAACCTGTGGGTGAATCCTGATATAAATTACAAAAAGGTAACAGTTGATGGAGAAAAATGGATTCTAAGTGCAGAGTGTGCACGCAAGCTGGAATTTTTGGATAGAAAGATTAGCTATGACGGTGAGATTTTAGGTTCTGAGCTTGTTGGAAAAGAGGTAACTGTCCCACACAAAAACAAAAAGATTCCAATGCTTGAGGCCAGCTTTGTAAAATCAAACACTGGGACTGGCCTTGTAATGTCAGTTCCAGCTCATGCACCATTTGACTATCAGGCACTCCTTGATTTTAAGAAAGATCAGCCTCAAGGTTCTGAGTATCAGCTAATCAGACCTATTTCAATTATACAAACTGAGGGATATGGCGAGTTTCCTGCAAAAGAGGCAGTTGAAAGACTTAGCATAAAGGACCAAAATGATCCAAAACTTGAACAGGCAACTGAGGAGATCTATGGAAAAGAGTTCTATGGTGGCGTTTTAAAACAAAATACCGAACAGTTTGCAGGAAAAAAGGTTTCTGAAGCTAAAGATGCCATCAAAAAATGGTTAGCTGAAAAAAAGTATTCAGATGTTCTTTTGGAATTAACAAATTCTCCTGTAAGATGTCGTTGTGGTGCTGAATGTGTTGTTAAAATTCTGACCAATCAATGGTTTCTAAATTATGGTGACAAATCCTGGAAGGAAAAGGCAACAAGGTGTCTTGATAAAATGAGCATTTTGCCACCAGAGATACGGCCTGAATTTAATTATGTTATAGGATGGTTGCGAGAACGAGCTTGTGCAAGACAGCATGGACTTGGTACAAAGCTTCCATGGGATAAGGACTGGATTGTTGAAAGCTTGTCAGACTCTGTAATTTACATGGCATATTACATTATTGCAAAGTTTGTAAATGAAGGAAAGATATCAGCTGATTCATTATCAAAGGAGTTTTTTGATTGTGTTTTTCTTGGAATAGGCAGTGTAGTGAAGGTTGCCGAAGTTACTAAAATTCCAAAAGCTATAGTAGATGAAATAAAAAATGAATTTTCTTACTTTTATCCTGTTGATTCGAGACATTCTGGCAGAGATCTTGTTCCAAACCATTTGACGTTTTTTATTCTAAACCATGTTGCAGTATTTCCTGAAGAGAAATGGCCTTGTGAGATAGTTGTAAATGGTTCTGTTTTGATGGATGGTAAAAAAATGTCAAAGAGCATGGGAAATATCATTCCACTGCGACAGGCGATTCGTGACTATGGCGCAGATCCAATCAGGCTTGCAATAATCATATCAGCTGAATTATTGCAAGATGCTGATTTTAATCTAGAATCAGTGCGTGGAATAAAGAACAAGCTTGTTTCATTATTAGAGGAATGCTCAAAGATAAAACCCGGAAAACCAACCAATTTGCAGGCGGAGGACAAGTGGATTCTAAGCAAATTACAGTCTCTGATATCAAATGTTAGTACAAGTATCGAGAAAATGAGACTTCGAGAAGCACTTCATTATGTTTTGTATGAATTTGATTCTGATATACAATGGTATCAAAAGAGAGTAAATGCCAAAAATAGAGCTGATATAACAGGCATATTACAGGAGGTATTATCTACAAGAGTTGCTATGCTTTCTCCCTTTGCACCTCACATTGCAGAAGAAATGTGGGAAAAATTAGGAAACACTGATTCCGTATCAAAAGCAACGTGGCCGTCTTCCGTTGATAATAAAATAGACATTGCGTCTATTCAATCAGAAAATCTTCTAAAGTCAACCATGGAAGACATAAAAAATATACTCAAAGTAACTAAAATAACACCAAGAAGAATTATTATTTATACATCAGATTCTTGGAAGATTAAGGCCTACCAGAAGATTCTTGCAAATATAATAAAAGGCGAGTTAAACATAGGGGTTTTGATGAAATCATTAATTGCAGATAAGGAAACAGAGCTTGTAAAAAAAGATCCAGATTTTGTTAAAAAAACTGTCAATGACATATTATCGGAACCTGCGGCGGCACGAGAAGCAAAAGCAAAGATTGGTCTTGTTGATGAAAAAAAGATCCTTTCCGAGTTGGATTCGCTTGTGCAAAAAGATTTTGGTGTAACTATTCAGGTATTTTCAGAATCTGATCCAGAAAAGTATGATCCAAAGAACAAGGCTAGGACTGCAAGACCATTTAAGCCAGCCATATTAATCGAATAAGACCCTATTCCTCTAATTAGTTTTGAATATGATTTAAAGCGTCAAAAGAAGACTACATCCTTTTATTAGGTATTTTTTAGAATAAGGGTTAATTGAAAATTGCAGTTGTAGGTATAGGAGTTGCTGGAGGTTATCTTCTTTCTAGACTAAAAAAGGAACATGAAGTAGTAGGGTTTGAAAGATCCTCTGAAGAAACACATGATTCCATATGTGCATGGGGTACAACTAAGGGACCAATGCAAAAATTTGCACAAAAGTGTGACCTTGACTTTAATGATTATGTAATCCATGACGGAAAAAACATGTACATAGATATGAATTCTGAAAGATTCAACATAAAGCTGATGGGTCTATGCACGTATGATAAGATTGGTCTCATAAAAGACATGGCTAAAGGATGTAAGATCCATTATAACACTATACCAAAGCTTGTTGATTTGGAGTCAGAGTTTGATCTTATCGTGGATTCAACTGGTTTTTACAGAACTTATCTTCCAAGACCTGCCAGAGACTTTTATCTGCCCACCTATCAGCACAAGATAGAATATGAGGATCAAGTTCCCTTTGATGATTTTTACCTAAAGCCATTTTCTTCCATTAGTGGATATTTTTGGTATTTCCCATTAGATAAGAAGCATGCTCACATAGGTGCAGGAGACAAGAACCGAAGGCATGTAGAAGAGACTAATGAATTTGTAAAAAAGCACGGTGGAAAGATAATCAAGACAGTTGGAAGACCAATACGTCTTGCAACTCCAAATATGTGTGAGCCGTTTTACCATGGAAAAGTAGTTGGTGTTGGAGAATCAATAGGTACAGTTTATCCACTTTTGGGCGAGGGAATAATACCAAGTATGACCTGTGCAGACATATTCATAGAGAATATTGGTAACAACAAAAGGTATAGAGAGCAGGTGCTTGAGAAATTTGCCATATATCCAAAGGTATTGGCATTTGTTAGAAACAAGATGGATAGTAAGTTTGGTATGCTAAAGCATTTTGCAGATCTTATAGCTATATACAGATACATGAAAAAGAATGAAAAAAGATTTGGAATGGAAATTCGTATAGGCGATATGATGAAAGTCGCAAGGGCCTAGATATTCATAGTAACAAAACCAAAGTTTTCTCGTACTGTTCTGTTTGAAGACATGTTGTAGTCATATATGATTTTAGAGTAATCTAGAAGAACGTTTTTCATTGGATCTATAGATTTTGCAAGATAAAATCCGGGGCAGTCTCCTGTAAACTGAAAAGTAGCATGAACTCTTGCTTTTCCATTTTCATTTTCAAGCCAAGAAGAAAATGGATACAGATAACAAACACCAGGCCTTCCGGGGTGCAAACCGCAATAGCCTTTTTCATCCAAAAATCTACATGGAATGTGAGTTCCATCCTCTGCCACAGTTTCATCCTTTTTTCTCTTTAGATTAATCATAGTCATGATAGTGTTTGTGTTACCAGATGGGCCGTTTTCCTGCCACGTAGCAATGTTTGTCTCGTTTTTTATAAAAGTCGATGTTTGTTTGTATTTTAGACTCTTTCCAATTGTGATAAGATCATCTGAAGTGAGTGGCAACCTACCTTGCCTGTTACAGCAGTTGTGACAATCAGGCCAATAGCACTTCCAAAGAATGTAGCTGTCTTCTTTTGTCAGACATGGAATATGAAATATAACATCCTTTACCTTTACTACGAATTCTGAAACGTCATCACACTGCCCCAAAATGAAATTTCGTATAATTGGATCAACATCCCATTCCTTTGATAAAAGATCAAGTGATTCTTCAAGTTCTCTACGCATCAACTAATAAATTACAATTAAACTTTTGAATGTTGTTAATGTTAAGAGAGAAAGGTAAGTATGCTTCTGCTACTGAAAACAGAAGATTTGCATGGGAGAAAGTCATGTGGCCTCTAATTTTAGAATTGAACAGTATCAGCTTTACAATGATGCAATATAAGAAAAAACGTGATCAGATATGCAAAGAGCTAGACATTCCACCATCAAGAATAGCTGGAGGCTTTGTATCTCTTTTATTAAAGGGAATACTCTACAAGGAGAATGATCTTTATTCAATCCATTACAGATTGATACCATATATGAGACTCAAAGCTGATTGTGATTATGCAACTGCAGTACGCGAAACTATTACCAAATAATTATATTCTCAACTAATCAAAGTTGCATTAGTAGCCCGATAGTCTAGTGGCCAAACAATTTTGGGTTAGGGATTCCAGGCTCTGGATCTTATGAGAGGATACCTGGGGACGGCAGTTCGAATCTGCCTCGGGCTACTTTTCTGTTTGCAAAAAATAATCCGCTTATCGTGAAGCCATAGCTATTCTTTCAAGCTCATTTTTCTTTTTTATAGAAGGAGCGTTCATGTCATTTTGTGCAGCCAATATTAAGTGCTCTGCAAGGTTTTCTTCTATTGCCTTTGGATTTGAAAATGAGGCATCCCTTACACCTTCTGCAATGAATCTTAATGCAAGGTCTACTCTTCGCAATGGAGCTACGTCTACTGATACATGATAGACTGTACCTCCATAGACTATTCTTGTTGTGTCTTCGTTGGGAGCAGAGTTTTCAATTGCTCGTACCAATACCTCGATCGGATTTTTACCTGTTTTTAGATGTATGATTTCAAGTGCAGCCTTTACTGTCTTAATTGCACGAGTTTTCTTCCCACCCATCCTGCCAGTGTTTTTTGCATATCTTTTTCCAAAGTGTAAAAGCTTGTTTGCAAGTCTTTCAACTATGTTAACTTCGGCCTTATTGAAGCGCTTTAACGCAGAACGGCCGAAGGTCAAAGGCATTATGATCTTATTTATCGATATAGCATTTTTTAATCCTGGATCTTTTATTTCAATATTTGATAGATCCCATTTTCTAAAAAGTAGAAGATTTGCTGTTTCTGCCATGTTTATCTCCTTGGTTTCTCTTTCTTTCCATAAACGAGTTCTTTTAGCGACGTTCCATTCACTTTAAACACTTTCCATCTTACACCAGGAATATCTCCCATTGCACCACCCATAGACGCACCCATTCCCTCCACATGCACTTCATCGTGTTCATCTACGAAGTTCATTGCACCGTCTTTTGGTAAAAATGCGGTGACAGTTTTTCCATTTTTTATAAGTTGAACACGCACACACTTTCGTACTGCAGAGTTTGGTTGTTTTGCTTCAATGCCTACTTTTTCTAAAACAATTCCACGAGCCTGTGGGGCACCACCCAATGGACTTGCTTTTTTGTCAAGACCCAAGTTTCTCCTTTTGTAAGTACCTATAGCCCATCTTTGTTTCTTCCTTTTATCTTTTAGAACTCTACCAGCAAACAGACCAAGTGGTGACTTTGACATGTATTCACTCCATTATTTGTTGTGGGCTTTGTATTAGAACACTGGAAATTTGAAAGTATCTTTTAGCAAGAAGTCTTGCCTTTTCAGCGTTACGACCTTCTCGCCCAACCACTATACCTTTCTTTTTTGGATCAACCATAACTATTGCCTGCATAGAACCATCAAGTCTCTTGTTTATTTTTACTTCTGAAACAAGTTTAGGGTTTAACATGTTTTTTAGAAACTCTGTTGGATCTTCTGAATATTCAACAAGCTCAACATTTCTTTTTACTACATTCTGCAAGTTTCGGATGGTGATACCGCCCTTTCCGATTGCAAGGCCCATCTTACCCTGGTTTACAACAAATATGACTCTGTCAAGTTTCTCGTCTTCAATGCAATCACGTGCTGTTGCGCCAGTAACATTTTGAAATAGTGACATCAGTTTGATTTGATCAGTAGTGAGTTTGATTGTCTCCGTCATGCCTATGCCTATTTTAAACTCCTTGCCTTTGTGGACTCATTTAAATCTTCATAAAAAATTGTGTGAAAACAAGACATTTATTGTTGGTTCTCCTGTTCCGCTTCCTTCAAAATTGATTTGAGGTTTGCCTCACTCAAATTTTTCAGCGAAATGGCGGAGATTCTAAACTGTGTGCTACAAAGTCTTCCAAGTGCAATAGATGAACCCTTGAAATTCAAGGTTGGCACTTTTGAATTCTTGGCATTCTCCAATATTTTTTGTAGCATATTTTGTTGGACAGACTCCGATAATACTATTAGCTTAGAGTTTTTCATAGAACCAATAACTTCTTTAGCGCCAAACGAGCATTTGTTGTCTTCCATAGCGTCTTTGATCACTTTTTCTAAAAGCTTAGCCATCCTCTACCACCTTCATGTATAGATCTACAGTTCCTGTTCCGATAGGTATGTTTCCACCGACGATGACATTTTCTGTTACACCTTTTAATCGTTCAACTTCCCCTGTTAATGCAGCTTCTGCAATTGTAGGAACAGTAATTTCAAACGCTGCTCTTGCAAGTACGCTAGTCTTTGTACCAGCAATTCCATGTCTGCCAATTTGTTGCATGTATCCTCTTGAACACATCAAATCAGCAACAAGCATGATATACCTAATATCAACTTCAAGACCTTGATCTTCAAGTGTAGAGCTAAGTTCATTTATCAACGCGTTTCTTGCAGCCTCGATTCCAAGTGTATTTCCAATCTCAAAGACGTTGTTTGTGCGTATGTTTTTCTTGTCAATTCCCTCAATTTCCAAAACTTTTGCAATATTAGAACCTGATGTCTGTATAACCCACTCGTCACCTTGTTGTACAATGGTAACCCTTTCCACATCAGCTACACCTTTCACTTTTGTTCCAATAACTTTGTTTCTAAGAGCAAGTATTGTTTGCGCATCAGACTCTTCAGCAAGAGTAAGAGTGATAGAGTTCCCGCTTGTTTCAATTTCAAATTTCTTTTTTGAGGATTGTAACGCTTCTTCAACATCAGATATTGTACATGCTCGTTCCTTTAGCTTGTCAGGATTTAGATTCAGCTTTATCTTTGTAGAATAATCAGTCTCTGTACTAGATATAAGTGCACTAATTTTTGTATGCAAAATTTCGCGGGCAGCCTTAATTGCCTTTTCTTTTGACTTTTTGTAGCTTTCCTCAAGATAGATATCCATTGTTGGTGTTACTGGTTTTTTGCGTGCATCAACAAGCTCAATTAATCTTGGAAGACCAAGAGTTACGTTTCTTTCTCTTATTCCTGCAAAGTGGAACGTCCTCAGAGTCATCTGAGTTCCAGGCTCGCCTATGGATTGTGCAGTTACTATTCCGACTGCTTGTCCTGGTTCAACTTTAGCTTTTTCATACAACTCTAAGGCTTTCTTGGAAACTTTCTCTACTCCTTCTTTACTTAGTTTTGAATCAAGCAATGCTTCTTGAACTGTCTTTACCAATCTTGGATTGAATGTCTTGGTGTATTTTTTTGCAAGTTCAATAATCTCGTCCTTTGTTGCCTTTTTACCTGAATCAACAATGGTTTCAGATTCGACCAATCTCTCGATTCTAAAGGCTTCGCCGTGATCGCTTTTTGCGACATCGATACCATCTTCTCCATACAAGAATTGTATTATATGGCCATGCGGATCTCTGACTGTTCCATCATATTCCAATTTGAGATGCTCAAGTGCATTGATCAATCTTCGTTGCATGTAACCACTTTGTTGTGTTCTAACTGCAGTATCTACAAGTCCTTCACGACCTCCCATAGCATGGAAAAAGAATTCAAGGGTGGAAAGGCCGTCTCGATAATTTGATTTCACAAAACCCCTTGCGTCGGGATTTGTATCATTTTCTTTGAAGTGTGGCAAAGATCTATTATTGTATCCTTTTTGTATCCTTCTTCCTCTGATTGATTGCTGACCCAAGGCTCCTGCCATCTGTCCTATGTTTAATGAGGATCCTCGTGCACCGGTTGTTGCCATTATTCTTCCTGAATTAGTTTCATCAAAGGACTTGTCTGCTATGCTGCCTGCTCTATCCCTTGCTTTTGAGAGATCATTTACAATGTATGCTTCTAAGGCCTCTTCCGCAGAAAGTCCTCTGCTTAGCTGTAATGTACCTTTCTTTGCCTGAGAGATTAGATCATAAACCTTGTCATATGTTTCTTGTATTCCATCAAGTATGTTTTCTCTTGTTTTTTGTGATAATTCAAGATCAGAGTATCCATAGCTGAATCCGTAATGTGTGATAAACTGTTTTAGCATTATCAAAATAGAGTTTAGAAATTTAGTTGCTACGTCATTTCCGTAATCCTTTGTTATTCGGTGCAACACACTGTCTGGTTCTTCTGCTCCTATTGATGACTTGTCTATTACACCGCTAATTAGCTGACCGTTTTTAATCACAACATCTTTTGTTGGACCCTTTGTTCCTTTGGACCACTTTGATGTTATAACATAGTTGAAATCTTTTGGTAAGAACAACGAGAAGAGTTGCTTTCCAGTATACAGCCAACCGCTTTTATTTTTAATTGCAGGTTCTGGGAAGACTCCTTCATATCCACCAATCATTGCAAGGTTTGCAAATTCTTGTTTGGTAAGTGCTGTTCCATCTTTTGTCAATAGATATGCTCCAGTGATAAAATCACGTAGCGCTCCTATAATTGGACCACCATACCTAGGAGAAATTAATTGATCTTGGACCCGCATCAAAAGAATTGCTTCTGCTCCAGCTTCTTCGCTTTGTGGTACATGCAGGTTCATTTCATCACCATCAAAGTCAGCGTTGTATGGTGGACACACTGATGGGTGTAATCTGAAAGTCTTGTTTGGTAAGACCTTGACATAGTGACCCATGATTGACATTTGATGCAACGAAGGTTGCCTGTTGAACATTACAATATCACCATCTGAAAGATGTCTTTCTATTAGATAGCCAATTTCGATGTTGTTTGCTATTGTTTCTCTGTCTTCTACAAAGTCAAGTCGAATCTTTACCCCATCAGGTCTTACAATATAATTTGCGCCTGGAAACTTGCTTGGACCGTTGATTACAAGCTTCTTTAGTCTTTCAATGTTCCACTCTGTCACAACCTCAGGAATTGTAAGTTTTGTTGCAACAAATTCTGGAACTCCAACCTCTGATATGTCAAGGTTTGGATCTGGAGAAATTACAGTTCTGCTGGAAAAGTCTACTCTTTTTCCAGAAAGCGAACCTCGGAATCTTCCTTCTTTTCCTTTCAGTCTTTGTGTTAGAGTTTTTAGAGGCCTACCTGATCTGTGGTGAGCTTGTGGAATTCCAGAAACTTCGTTATCAAAGTATGTCGTTGTGTGATATTGTAGTAAATCTACAAGGTCTTGTACAATAAGTGGAGGGGTTCCAGCTTCTTTGCTTTCTTTCAGTCTCTGGTTTACTCTGATTATGTCTACAAGTTTATGAGTTAGGTCGTCTTCTGATCTTATGCCCGTTTCCAAAATTATGGATGGTCTTACTGTGACTGGTGGAACAGGCAGAACTTGTAATACAAACCATTCTGGTCTTGCAGTAGCAGGATCGTATCCTAAAAGTTTCAAGTCGTCATCAATCATGTGAGAAAATCTTTCTCTTATTGTAATTGGTAGTAATCTATTTTCTCCAAGCTCTGTTTTTTCAATAAAGATAGTTGGCTTTGTAAATATCAGATCATATTGAGATTTACCGCAATGGGGACAGGTTTTTTCTTTTTTTGCCTTTTCTATGATTTCGTCAGGAATGTGTTTTATTGATATTACGGTGTATGCAGCCTCTTTGCTTAACACTTTGTGATATTCATCAAGTTCTTCTTGCAAAATTTTTAGTCTGGAACACGACCTGCACGTTGTCAAGAGAAGCTTGTAGATATTGTCGATAAATGCAATATGCAAAACCGGCTCGGCAAGCTCGATGTGTCCAAAGTGTCCCGGACATCTTGCAGCCGTATTACCACATGTTATGCATTTTTGTCCAGGTTCTAGAGTACCAAGTCTTCCATCCATCAATCCTCCTTGTACAGACATACCATCTTCATCGTAGGTTTCTGGTGCTGTAATCTCAGCAACGGAATATTTTCTGATTTCAGTTGGAGACCAAACTGAAAATCTAATTCCATCAATTACCTTTATTGTTTCAAGTGACATTATACTCTCTCCTTAATCAAAAGTCGTGGAGCAACATCCAAGCTCATCATTTCCTGCAACAGAAGCTTGAAAGCATAAGCCACGGAAATGGATGTTACTTTTGCTTTGTCGCCGCACACTCTACAAACAAATTTTCTTTGTTTTATATCATAGTACGAAACAAGCCCACATCTTTCACAAATGTAAATGTCAGCCTTGTCCGATTCATCAAGTAGCCTATCCTTTAACATCATTGAAGCTCCATATGCAATTAGACAGTCCCTTTCCATCTCTCCAAATCTCAGACCACCTCCACGTGCACGTCCTTCTGTTGGCTGTTTTGTCAACATTTGTACCTGTCCTCTGGCTCTAGCATGAATTTTATCAGCCACCATGTGGTGAAGTTTTTGATAATATACAACTCCAATGAAAACTTCTGCTGGGAAGGCTTTTCCTGTTCTTCCGTCATACATCATTTCCTTTCCTGAATACTTGAAGCCTGCAGACTCTAGCACTCCTTTTACGTCTTCTAATTTTTCTCCTACAAATGCAGAACCATCGATCTTTGTTCCACGCAATGCTGCAGCTTTACCCGTTACGGATTCAAGAAACATTCCAACCGTCATTCTGGATGGAAATGCGTGGGGGTTAATCAAAACATCTGGAACAATGCCGTCAGAGGTATATGGCAAATCCTCGTGGTTTACAAGTAAACCAACGACACCTTTTTGACCATGCCTTGAAGCAAATTTGTCACCTATCTCAGGAATTCTTACGTCTCTTACTCTTATTTTGTACATTCTCCCACCATCATGTGACTGTGTCATTACTACAGTATCTACAACGCCAGTCTCAGATGGTCTTACTCCAATTGATGTATCTCTTCTGTATGGACCTTTTACTTCAAACTCTCTATATTCTTCCATGAATCTTGGAGGACTAGTCTTTCCGATTAAAATGTCTCCGCCTTGAACCATGGATTCTGTTGCAATTACACCATCCTCTTCCAATAATCTGTAGGCTTTATCTCCACGGAAGCCGCGTATGTTTCCTTCCGCATTTGGAATCTCAAAGTTGTCGCGCATACCTCCTGGATATTGTTTTGCTTCAGCCTCGTAAATTCTATAAAAGAAAGTTCGTCCCAATCCTCTTTCTACTGAAGACCTGCTCAAAACTATTGCATCTTCGATATTGTAGCCATCAAAAGGCAACACAGCTACGACACAATTTTGTCCTGCAGGCCTGTCTTCAAGTCCCAAAAGCCCCATGGCCTTCGTTGTTACAATTGGAGTTTGAGGATAAAGCATGAGATGTTGTCGTACGTATGTACTTGCATTCATCAATGGTGTTGAGAATCCTAAGCTTTGCTTTGCCATGGCAGATTCGTAGGTATTTCTTGGTGATTGGTTATGTTCAGGATATGGTATGATTGATGCGCCTGCACCCAAAATTGCGGATGGAAATATTTCCATATGTGTGTGTTTTTTGACATTTTCTTCATCCATGGCAATGTAACAGTTTTCTTCTTCGTTTGCATCTATTAGTTCAATTACTCCCATGTGCAAAAGATCATTCCAAGAAAGGAATTTTTTGCTAATCTTGTCTATGAGATCTTGAGTCAAGAGTAGCTTGTTGTCTTTTATTACGATTAATGGACGTAGAACTCTGCCTGCATTACAATTTACATATAGCCTCCTTGTTGCTCCTTCGATATCTGACTGGTACAAAAATATACCAATATGTGGATGGATCTTAGAGTTTCGCCTAAATTCCCGCAATGAATCTGCAAGCTTCTGTCCGTCTTTGTAATATCCAATGAGTCTACCATCTACAAAGATTCTTGCTCCATCTTTTTTGAGTTCATCTTTTGCGTCTGAAACATATGTTACACCAAGGTCATAGAGTTTTTCAACTATGTCTTCTGATTGTACATTTACTGATATGATTGCAGAAAGTGCAAGGTTCTTTACTAGTCCACAATTTGATCCCTCTGGTGTTTCGCTTGGACAGATTCTGCCAAAGTGAGTTGCATGCAAGTCTCTTGCTTCAAAGTTTGGCTGACTTCTGCTAAGTGGAGATTGGATTCTTCTGAGGTGGCTTATGGTTGATAGGTAGTTTGTTCTGTCTAAAAGCTGTGTTACTCCAACTCTACCCCTTCCCCAGTTTCCTGTTGCAATAGCATTGTTAAGCTTGTCAGTTACTATGCCTGGCCTTACAGCAGCCGCTACTGCATTAATTCCTCTTTTTTGACCTGACCTTTCAAGCTGGTATTTCATATCCCGCACCAAGTTTCTAAAAGCTGTTCTAAACAGATCTGCAAGCATCTGACCTGCGAACTTTATGACTTTGTTTCCATAGTGATCTTTATCATCAGGAGCAAGCCAACCAAGTTTTAGTTCAATTAATTTGCAAGCCGCTTCTCCCAAAAACTGTGCCTTTTCTTTTCTATTATCAGGATGCTTACCAAGGTGTGGCAACAGTCCCCAGTCAAGTAAAGTCTCTGCTCTCTTTATTTGAAATTCCTCAAGCATTCCAGGTGCTATTCTCTTACTTATGTATACAATAGCATCCTTAGCAGTTGGCACATCGCCTGATTTTTCAAATGAGGCTTCAAGCTCATCTTGAATTTCATTAACAAGTGAAACTGCTGCAGCAATTTCTCTGTCAGATTCAAGTCCAAGTGCACGCATCAGAGTAACCACAGGAATATCAACTGGAGATCCTGGAATTTTTGCAACAATCAGTCCATCATTTTTCATGATAAGCTCTAGCTTTGCACGATAACCAACAATAGATGAATACACTTTTGCTTTGAATACTGCATTTCCTCCCACTGTTTCTTTGTCAACTATTATTTTGTTGTAAGAAAGATCCTCAAGCCCAACAATTACTCGCTCTGATCCATTTATGATAAAGTATCCGCCAGGGTCATTTGGATCCTCACCATGCTCGATTAGTTTTTGATCAGAAAGGTTGTGCAAAATGCAAGCATTTGATCTAACCATTACTGATATGTCACCAATATGCACAAATCTAGATTCTAAAATCTTTCCATCCTCTACGACACTTGCCTCAAGCATTACTGGGGATGCGTATGTAACGTTTCGTAGTCTTGCTTCCATTGGAGCTATGTGTGTAATGGAACCATCAAGTTCCATCATTCTTGCTTGTTGTAGTTTTAGCTTGCCAAGCTGAATTTTGTATGGATACTCCGCACTTTCAATTTCTATTTGCCCTACCTCATCAATTATGCTTTGAAGACCACGTTCCAAAAATTCATCATATGAGTTAAGGTGTTGTCGTGCGATTCCCTCTCGTTTTAATATGTCCTGAATAATTGGCCATCGTTTGTTTGAGATGTTTGTCATTATTCTTCCACCACGTAACGGTAGTAAACACTCTCGCCTGCTGTCGAACTTTTTCTTGTTATTTTTATCATATCACCTGGTTTTACTCCTAATCCTTTGATTGCAGGATCTGTTACGTAAATGAGTGGCATTTCGGTCGGCTTGGTGTGAAATTTCTCTAAGACTTCTTCTTCTGCTTCTTTTTTGGTCATTATTTCATGTTTTGGGACATAGATATGATCTGGAACGAGGATGTGGTCTTTTTTAGTCAGCAAATTAATAATCTCCTTAGAACAACATTAGCTGTAAATGTACCATTAATACACAAACCACGACACTTGGACCGAGAGGTTAATATATATGTAATCGGATTGAGTGCCCTAAAATTCTGTTTTTTGTCAACATTATTTTCAGTAACCTTAAATAATCAAAAAACATGACTTCCAAATAACATGAGTACTAGTTTTAAAGGATTTGCTTTACTTGCAATTCTGGTTACAGCTGTAGGAACTGTTCCAGCTTTTGCACAAAGTCCTTTGGACACTGTACCAATTTCTGTCACGACAGACAAGGAGTCGTACGCAGATGGTGAAACCATCATTATCTCTGGTGAAACGCGAGACTATATTTCTGGAGTACAACTTACCATCTCCGTTACCAATCCAGTTGGTAATCGTGTGTATATTGACCAAATAGAAGTTGGAACCGATAAAACATATTCTGCAGAAATTACTGCAGGCGGTAGCTTGTGGAAAGCCGCTGGTACATATACTGTACATGTCCAGTATGGCGGTGACAATAGAGCAAACGAAACAACGTTTGAGTTTAGTGGTTCTACAGGGGGACCCTCAGGAAAAACGATCAAGGTAGTGAATACTGACTTTTCCGTTAGGTATGAAATTACGGGCGGCAAAGTCCTAGGAATCACAGCTGATGTAGAGGGCATATCTCTGTTAATAGAGATAGAAACAACAAGTGACGGAATGTTGACAATACACCTACCACGGGCATTGATTGATGCAGAGATAACTCCTGGAGGAGAGGATGACAACTACTTTGTCCTAGTAGATGGCGAAGAGTCAGCAGACTTTAGTGAGGTAGAAACAACATCTGATGAAAGGACTCTCAAAATTCCCTTCACTGATGGAGCAACAGAGATAGAGATCATTGGTACCTTCATAGTTCCAGAGTTTGGTCCAATAGCAGCTTTGGTACTTGCAGTTGCAATTATATCCATAATTGCTGTTTCTGCAAAGACTAGGCTAC
>Ga0209521_10000359_pt1 | contig 34257 bp, 28 predicted proteins | sample Rifsed19ft4_FD_184016 | JGI IMG/M metagenome (GOLD analysis project Ga0209521, IMG submission 184016) | Soil microbial communities from Rifle, Colorado, USA - sediment 19ft 4 (version 2) | ecosystem: Environmental > Terrestrial > Deep subsurface > Rock core/Sediment | place: Rifle, Colorado...
CCCGAATGCAGTCAAGTTCGAGAAGTTGAGTTACATAGAGACGCTAAACCGCCGTCTGGGAGTTATGGACAGCACCGCCATCACGCTGTGCATGGAAAACAAACTGCCAATCCTGGTACTCAACCTGTGGGACCCGGACGCACTGCGTCTGGCGCTGCTGGGTGAAAACCGCGGTACGCTGGTATACGGATAAAAATCCTTCAATCAAGGCAATAAAACTGGCAGCTCATGGCTGCCAGTTTTATTTAGTATTTGTCTTGTCATCCTGAGCGAAGCGAAGGATCTCGAAGCGTTTGTTTTGAGATCCTTCGGTCGCTATGCTCCTCAGGATGACATATAACCTACGCATCTTTGAAATCACCCTCAACCACTTCACCTTCCGGGTTTTCTCCGCCGTCATGACCGTTCGAGCCAGCTGATTGATCTTCCGGCTGTGCAGCGCCTGACTGCTGGATGCGCCCAAGCAGCTGCTGCGCCTGCTGTGTCAGATTACGGATGCGGTTGGTTTCATTCCCAACGGACGTTTGGCGCAACTGGCTGACCAGGTTTTCAGCTTCGCCGCGCAATTCGGATGGGACACTCGCGCCTTTTTCCTGAAGTTCTTTTTCCACCAGGTAGGCCAGATGGTCCGCCTGGTTGCGCGCCTCAACCAGTTCACGCTGATGGGCATCATCTGCCTCATGCGCCTTGGCTTCATCTACCATGCGGTCGATGTCGCTGCGCGACAGGTTGGTCGATGCGGTGATGGTCACTTTCTGCTCGTGGCCGGTTGCCTTGTCTTTGGCGGTCACGTTGAGGATGCCATTGGCGTCCATGTCAAAGGTGACCTCCACCTGCGGCGTACCGCGCGGTGCAGCCGGAATCCCGTCCAGACGGAAACGTCCCAGGCTAATGTTATCGGTCGCAGCGGTACGTTCGCCCTGCAGCACGTGGATATCCACTGCGGATTGGCTGTCCTCGGCGGTCGAGAACACCTGCGAGCGTTTTGCCGGGATGGTAGTGTTGCGTTCCAGAATGGGGGTCATAACGCTGCCTAAAGTTTCTACGCCTAATGTCAGCGGAGTGACGTCCAGTAGCAGAACATCCTTTACTTCGCCGCCCAGCACGCCGGCTTGAATAGCCGCGCCGACTGCCACAACCTCGTCTGGGTTGACGCTCTTATTGGGTTCTTTGTTGGTCAACTGGCGGACCAGTTCTTGAACCATCGGCATGCGGGTTGCGCCGCCCACCAGCACGATTTCATCGAGTTGGCTGGCAGTCAGCCCGGCGTCCTTCAAAGCGGTTTCGAAGGGATTGCGGGTGCGCTCAAGTAAATCTTTGGTCATTTGCTCAAAATTTGCCCGCGTCAGCCGCAGCTGCAAGTGCTTGGGTCCGCTGGCATCCGCTGTGATGTACGGCAGGTTGATTTCGGTTTCCATTATGTTGGAAAGTTCGACCTTGGCTTTTTCAGCCGCTTCGCGCAGACGCTGCAATGCCTGACGGTCTTTGGTCAGGTCCAGCCCATTTTCATTTTGGAATGTCTCGACAGCCCAATTGACGATGCGCTGATCCCAGTCATCGCCGCCCAGGTGAGTGTCACCCGAGGTGGATTTGACCTCGAATACGCCTTCGCCAACCTCCAGAATAGAAACATCGAAGGTACCGCCGCCCAGGTCAAAGACCAGGACTTTTTCATTCTTTTTCTTGTCCATCCCGTAAGCCAGGGCAGAAGCCGTCGGCTCGTTGATGATGCGCAGCACTTCCAGACCGGCAATTTTGCCGGCATCTTTGGTAGCCTGGCGCTGATTGTCATTAAAGTAAGCCGGCACTGTGATGACCGCCTGGGTCACTGGTTCGCCTAGGTAGGCTTCGGCATCCGCTTTAAGTTTGCCAAGGATCATGGCAGAAATTTCCTGCGGAGTATATTCGCGGTTGGTCACCGCAATCTTCACCCGCGCATCGCCTGCCGCTCCTTTAACTACCTGGAAGGGCGCCATTTTGCGTTCCGCCTCGACCTCATCGTAATGCCGACCCATGAAGCGTTTGATCGAGTAGATCGTGTTTTCCGGGTTGATGACCGCCTGCCGTTTGGCTGTTTGCCCGACAAGACGTTCACCATTCTTATTGAAAGCCACTACCGAAGGCAGCAAACGCGGGCCTTCAGCGGTTGTAATGACCGTCGGTGTGCCGCCTTCCATTACGGCAACCACACTGTTGGTCGTTCCTAAGTCAATTCCGATTATTTTAGACATGTTTAATTCTCCTTACATTCCCGAACCGGGATACTATTACCTTAAAAGTACTCCCAGAATGCAAGAAAACCGTTAACACCACATCAGAAACCTGTAAGTGGTTTCATAATAAGCATTAATTTTCTTTCGAGCCAGTTTGCTATAATGAATACAGGATTGATAGGGTTCGACCTGTCAGGAGGAAAGATGGACACGCATCGCACCAGGAACGGCTTTGGACTGGCCATTTTACTATTGGCGGCGGTATTGCTGGTACACCCGGCATCCGCACAGTCGACGGCTGGATCTCCGCTGGTCTTAACCTTGAAAGTCGAGGGGGCATTGACCCCGGTAATGATCAGCTCCATCGAACGCAGCCTGGAAATTGCACAAAATGACTCAGCAGAGCTGCTGATTCTGGAACTCAACACACCGGGCGGTTCGATTGCGCTCATGAATGAGATTGTGACGGTCATGCGCGGCAGCGAGATCCCCATTGTGGTCTATGTATCGCCTCAGGGTGCCATGGCGGGCAGCGCCGGCACCATTTTGACGCTGGCGGGCCACCTGGCTGCCATGGCGCCGGAGACAGCCATTGGCGCCGCCAGCCCGGTCGGGTCGCAGGGGGAAGACATTGGCGAAACAATGTTGGCCAAGGAAAAGGAAATACTGCGCGCCACGGTCCGTTCGCTGGCAGAAAATCGCCCCCCGGCTGCCATTGAAATCGCAGAACAGACCATCGAGAGCGCCAAAGCAGTGTCATCAACGGAAGCTTTGGACGTTGGTTTGATTGACTTCATTGCGCTGGATGTGAATGACCTGGTCGGTCAACTCAATGGCGCCAAAGCCCAGGTGCTTGGCAGCGAAGTGACGCTCAACACCCAGAACGCGCTGGTACGGGAGGTCCCGCTGACCGTGGTCGAGCAGGCGTTAATGCTTCTCACCAACCCGAATATTGTCTTTTTGCTGCTGTCGATCGGGGTACAGGCTATTTTGATCGAAATGTCCAGCCCAGGCGGCTGGGTAGCCGGTTTTATTGGGGTGGTCAGCCTGGCATTAGTAGTCTACTCATTCGGCATCATACCGGTCAATCTTTTTGGCTTAATTTTCCTGGTGCTTGCTTTTGTGCTTTTCATTCTGGATGTGAAAGCACCAACCCATGGCGCGTTAACCGCGGCTGGAATCGGCTCATTTATCGCCGGCTCATTGATTCTATTTAATTCGGTGCGTGCACCAGGATTTCCCCAGGTTTCTGTTCCGTTGGTGGTTGGCACCGGTTTGTTCCTGGCGCTCAGTTTCAGCGTGATCATCAGTTTTGCCATCCGGGCGCTCAAAATACCCAAAGCCATGGGCCGAGAATCGATGGTGGGCAAATCCGGGGTTGTCAGTCAGGTACTGGACCCGCTTGGCAGCGTTCAACTTGCCGGCGAGTTGTGGAGTGCGGAACTGGCCGAGCCTGGCGAACCGCTACCGGAAGGCACGCACGTGACCGTCACCCTGGTTGAAGGACTGCGGTTGAAGGTAAAGAAAACGGAATAGAAAGATTATTAGTAGGTTGCCGCTTCAGCGCACCAATAGATCGCGCCATCGTAGGGTGCCGCTTTAGCGCACCAATATCGGGTGCTGTTTAGCATACGGTTTATGGTGGCTACTCATTTGCCCTTTTCGATGCGCTTATAAATATTTCCTACCCGCTTTTTCAATATAATTTAATTATTCCTGTTGCGACGCCATTCCTCATGCCAAACTACCGCCGATATTTTCAACCAGGTGGGACTTACTTCTTTACGGTCGTTACTTATAACCGTATCCCGATTTTCAAATCCTCAATCGCCAGAGAACTCCTCGGAGTTACCTTTAGGGCAGCTAAAGAACGTTATCCATTTGCCATGGAAGCGATTTGCCTTCTACCAGACCATTTGCATTGCCTCTGGACATTGCCAGAAACCGATCAAGATTTCTCCATCCGCTGGAGCTTCATAAAATCCTTCTTCACTCACCGATATATCTCGCAATCGGACCGGCCTGTAAACAGTTCCCGTGAGAAACGCCGCGAAGGTAGCGTTTGGCAGCGTAGATTTTGGGAACATTTGATTCTCGATGATGATGACCTTGAAAACCATTTCAATTACATCCACTTCAATCCAGTCAAGCATGGTTTGGTTCAAGAAGTTGAGGAGTGGAAGTATTCAAGTTTTCATCGATATGTACAGATGGGTTGGTATCCACAACGATGGAAAGACTGCGAGACCGGGGATAAAATCGCGAATCTCGGCAGCTGGGATTGAGGGTGGTGCTCTGGCAAGGAATCGGTGCGCTGAAGCGGCACCCTACAGGGGCGCTCTTGTCAACACCATAAATTGGCGAAATATTTAGGTATGATACCGGTGCGATTAAGGTGCAACCGGCCGTTCCAAATTTACGCCCGCCAGAAGCCGCGCCGCACCGGGCGAACATCCTCGGCGGTGACGAATGCCTCGGGGTCTGTATCGCGAACCAATTTTTCCACTTGCTCCAGCTGCTTGCGCATCACATCCACGTGCAGCAGCGTAACCGTGCCCCCCAACCCGCGCGCCGAGATCTCGGTCACCGCAAAGCCATGTTCTCGCAGCATTTCGGCGATGCCAGCACCCCGCGCCGGGCTGACAATCGAGATATGGATATGACCAACTGCCAGCCGCTCTTCGATCAACATGCCCACCACGTTGCCGGTGGCAAACCCCGCGGCATAAGCGAAAATCGTCAAAATACTCTGTTTGTTGGTCAATACATTGCTAATGGCGATGATAAACACCGCGGATTGAAAAAAGCCGAGAACCCAGGCTAAGGCTTTACGGCCGCGCACCACAAACAACACCCGGATTGTGTCCAGCGACATGTCAACGACGCGCAAAAGAAAAATACTTAGCGCGATCAACAGCGTTGAGGGCGTTAACCACTGTTCCATAGGGACCTCCTAGACGGCTTTTTTCTCGCGAGTCATGCAGGGTAGATACATTTCCTGCAAATATTCTTTGACCATGCGGCGGGTGCTGAACTGCGGCACCAGCGTGCGGATATTCTCTTTTACGCGCGCCAGCCAGGCGGTGGGAATGTCATCCAGCGTGCGTTCTTTGTAATACAGAGGAATGATTTCGTTTTCCAAATGGTCGTAGAGGCTGCGGGAATCGGTTTCGTCCTGGGCATTGGGATCGACCGCATCGGTATCATCGCCGATTGCCCAGCCATTTTGGCCGTTGTAGCCCTCACGCCACCAGCCGTCCATCACCGACAGGTTGAGAACGCCGTTTAAGGCGGCCTTCATCCCCGAGGTACCAGAGGCTTCGTTGGGCCGGCGCGGGTTATTCATCCAGATATCCACACCCTGTACCAGGAAGCGCGCCATGTTCATGTCGTAATCTTCCAGGAAGACCAGCCGTCCGCCAGAGCGCGAGTCCTTCACCGCCCGGTACACCTGCTGAATCAGCAGTTTGCCAGGTTCGTCAGCCGGGTGCGCTTTACCGGCGAAAATGATTTGTACCGGCATATCCACATCGGTGACCAGTTTAATTAACCGTTCGTAGTCGCGAAGGATCAAGTTGGCGCGTTTATAAGTGGCAAACCGACGTGCAAACCCGATCGTCAGCGAGTAGGGTTCCAGGAAAACCCCGTCCGCCAGCGCTTGCGCCGGGTGAATGGTGCCGCTTTGCCAGGCAGTTCGTGCGCGGTTATCCACGTATAAAACCAGTTTGCGTTTCAGGTGACGGCGTACCGCCCACAAATCGGCGTCCGGAATATTACTGACCATATCCCACAGGGTGGGATCGTCGAGCCGCTCTCGCCAGTCATTGCCAAGGTACTCGTCAAACAGCACGCCCATACGGCGCGCCAGCCATGAGAAGGTATGAACGCCATTGGTGATATGCGATATGGGCACATCATCCGGCCGTTTGTTGGGCCACATGAAGTTCCACATGCGGCGGGAAACCTGACCATGCAATTCCGAAACGCCGTTGGCGTGTTCGGACAGATGCAGCGCAAGCACTGGCATGCAGAAGCTTTCTCCCCAGGGAGTGGCCTGGCGGCCAAGATCAACGAATTGATCGCGGGTCATGCTCAAATCCGCCCATACATTGGGGAAGTATTTGTCAATCAACCACAGCGGGAATTGATCATTGCCAGCCGGCACCGGTGTGTGGGTGGTGAATACATTGGTGCGGCGCACTTCCGCGGCAGCTTCTTCATAGGTTGAACCTGAATGCACCAGTTCCAGCGTGCGTTCCAGCGCCAGGAAAGCGGAATGACCTTCATTCATGTGCCAGACGGTTGGATCGATGCCCAGGCGGCGCAGAGCCCGCACCCCGCCCATACCCAGCAAAATCTCCTGCGAGATGCGAACCTCCAGGTCATTGCTATACAGACGGGCGGTTAACTGACGGTCTCCATCCGAGTTGGCGGGTAAATTTGTATCCAATAAGTACAGCGCGATTCGCCCTACCTGCACTTCCCAGACCCGTGCAAAAACGCTGCGGCCGGGCAGGTCAACAGATATGGTTACTGGTTGATCATCCTCTCCATATAACGGAACAATGGGGGCATCCTCAAAAGTCAGGTAATGGGTGCCGGTCTCCTGCCAGCCGTCTTCGGTAATACGCTGGGTGAAGTAACCCTGGTTGTAAATGAAACCGATCCCGGACAACGGTAGATCCAGGTCGCTGGCTTCCTTCAAGTGGTCGCCGGATAAAACACCGAGACCGCCGGCGTAGACCGGCAGCGACTCATGCAGGCCGAATTCAAAGGAAAAGTAGGCAATTTCGCTGTCGCCCAGTTTGGGGTATTCACGTTTGAACCAGGTGGACTGGTCTGCCATGTAGGCGTCGAATTGTTGGATGACGCGGTCGTACAGCTCAAGGTAAAAGGCGTCATTGGCGACCGCGTTCAGTTGGCTGCGCTCGACCTTGCGTAAAAAAGCCACCGGATTGTGACCAACTTCATCCCAGACCCGTTTGTTGATAGTGCGGAAAACATTCAACCCTTCCGGATTCCAGGCCCACCACATGTTATACGCCAGGTTGGCTAACCGATTGATGCGGCGCGGCAGGCTGAAATTGTTCGGAAGTTCCCTTTTAATCAATGGTTTCATTGATGATCCAATCGTCAAAAAAATGCGACCTGCGCTTACCATTAATGCCTGGATATTTCAGGTGGTGGTTGCTGCAGGTCAGAACAACGGCGCAAAATTATATCACAGAGGGAATTATAATCATTTTTCACCGTCGAGCGGGGTCCTGGCAGGGACAAAGTCGCGAATGAACCAACCCGTGACGCCTGGAATGGGACTGAAATAAGGTGAATGTTATAATTCAGGCATGAAGAAAATGAGTATGATCCTGCTCGGGCTGCTGACCCTTAGCCTGGTCGCAGTCGCGGCAGCCTTGTGGATTCCAGCAATCCGCGAGCCGGTATTTTTTCAAATCAATGAACTGCGTGTGAAAGTCCAATATGCATTAAACCCGCCGGAAGAAGCGGTTTTTGTGCCTGAGAGTGAGTTGGCAACCATCGTTCATGCGACGATGCAAGCCCAGGTGACTCCCTCTCCGACGATCGCCCCCTCGCCCACCGCTACCGTGCCGGGGCCAACCCCCACGGTGACGCCGACCCCCACCCCGCTGCCGGCAGCAATCAGCCTTACCGGCGTTCGCTATATCGATCAGCACGGCCTGTGGAATTATTGTGCGCCGTCGACGTTAGCCATGGCGCTCACCTACTGGGGTTGGCAGGGCGAGCGCACAGACGTTGGACCGGTGGTCAAACCGTTTGACAAAGATAAAAATGTCATGCCATATGAACTGGCGGATTATGTCCACACCAATACCCAGTTCAAAGCTGTGGTGCGAGTCGGCGGTAATCTTGAGCTGCTAAAAAGGCTGGTCGCTGAGCAATTTGTGGTGTTGATCGAAAAGGGCATCTGGATCAAGGATTACAATGGCAAACTGGGCTGGGTGGGACATTACGCGGTGATCACCGGTTATGATGATGCCAAACGCGAGTTCACCACTCAGGATGCCTATTTCAGCGCGGATTATATTGTCAGCTATGATGATTTGTTTACCCAGTGGCGCGACTTCAATTACACCTATCTGGTTATTTACCCTGAAAACCTCGCGACTCGTTTAAATCAGACTCTGGGGACTGCTGCGGATGAAGCCGCCAGCTACCGCACCGCCGCCCAGATAGCAGCAGATGAAGCCATCCGCTTAACCGGTGTGCAGCAATTCTATGCCTGGTTCAACCGCGGCAGCAGCCTGGTAAACTTGCTGGACTATACCGGGGCAGCCGCAGCCTACGATCAGGCTTTCAGCCTGCTGGCAGCGCTGCCGCAGGATGAACGTCCCTGGCGCATGATGTGGTATCAGACCGGCCCCTATTTTGCCTATTATTTTTCAGGCCGCTATGAAGATGTTATCAGCCTGGCTGATACCACCATCAAGTCAGCTGCCGAGCCGTACCTGGAAGAGAGTTTTGTGTGGCGCGCCCGCGCTAAGATGCTGCTGGGGGATACCGCCGGCGCAACTGCTGATGTTCAAAAGAGTCTGGAATATCATCCCGGATTCGGCCCCAGCCTGGATTTAGCTGCCCAGCTCGGTATCCAACCGTAAATATCATTATGATCAAAGTCCTCCACTTCGCTGACGCCCATATAGACATCGCCAACTACGGCAAACATGACCCGGTGAGCGGGCTGCCCTATCGCGTGCTGGATTTCCTCAAAGCGCTCGATACCATTGTCGATGCAGCCATTCACGAAAAAGTCGACCTGGTAATCTTTGCCGGCGACGCCTATAAAGATCGTACGCCCGCCCCAACCTACCAGCGTGAATGGGGTAAGCGCATCATGCGCCTGTCGCGCGCCGGCATCCTCACCTTGCTGCTGGTTGGCAACCACGACCTTTCGCCTGCCACCGGCCGCGCGCATGCCATGCAGGAGTACGACACGCTGGATATCACCAATGTAAAAGTGCTGGGCCAGCCGGCTCTTCTCACGCCGGAAAAATTGAGCGGGCTGCCGGTGCAGGTGATGGCGCTGCCGTGGCTGTCGCGTTCCAACTGGATGGCGTCACGCGAAGCCAGCGGCATCGAGATGGACGAAGTATATGAACAAATGGAAGATGCGCTCGCCAAGATGGTTGACCTGTGGTTTCAGTCGATTGACCCGACTCTGCCTGTGATCCTGACCTCGCATGGATCTGTGCAGGGTGCAGTTTTCGGCGCTGAGCGCAGTGTAATGCTAGGGAATGACATGATTTTACCTGGCTCGCTGGTGCGCGACCCGCGGCTGGATTATGTTGCGCTTGGCCATATCCACAAGTCGCAGAACCTGAATGAAAATCATCATCCTCCGGTGATCTATCCCGGATCGATCGAACGGGTCGATTTTGGCGAAGCAGCCGACGACAAATTCTATGTCATCGCCCGGGTGGAACGTGGGCACACCGAAGTCGAATGGCGCAAGCTCAACGGACGCCGCTTCATTGACCGCAAGGCCAATCTGGCCAAAATCAGCGAGGATGGGATGCCAAACGCAGATGAACTGCTGACCGCCATGCTGGACGCACTGCCAAAGCGTGATCAGCTGCGGGATGCGATCGTCCGCCTCACCATCGAGTACCCGCGCGACTGGGAGTCCCTCATCGATGAGCCTGCGCTGCGCAAGCATACCGAGGAAGCTTTTGATTTTCATCTGATGCGCCGCCCGCAATATGACAAACGCATCCGATTGCCAGCCGATGAAGGCCTGAGCACCTTGCCGCCCATCGATTTACTCGGGTTATACTGGGGGCGGGACGGTAAGCCAGATCCCGATAAAGCGGAATTGGACGTGTTGGCGCGCCAGATCATACAAATGGCTGAAAATAAAGGGGAAAGCGAAGGTTAGCCCAAACGGGCTGAATGGACAATTCGTTGGTCGAAATTCTAGTCATCTTTGTCCTGCTGATCATCAACGGCATTTTCGCAATGTCGGAATTGGCGATCCTGGCTGCGCGCAAAATTCGGTTGCAGCAAAAATCCGAGGAAGGCGATAAATCCGCGCGTGTGGCGCTGGACCTGGCCGAAACGCCAAATCGTTTCCTCTCCACCGTGCAAATCGGCATCACGCTGGTGGGGATTCTGGCCGGCGCATTTGGCGGCGCCACCCTGGCAGAACGCCTGGGTGTGGTATTAGCGCGCGTCGATTGGCTGAGACCCTACGCAACCGGCGTGGCATTTGCCATTGTGGTGCTCTTGACCACCTATTTCACTCTGGTGATCGGCGAGTTGATTCCCAAACGCCTGGCTTTGAATAACCCCGAGAAGGTCGCGGTTGCGGTTGCCAAACCCATGCGCTTCCTCTCGCGCATCGCGTCGCCTGTTGTCAGCCTGCTCAGCGCCTCCACTGATTTTGGACTGCGGCTGCTTGGCATCACCCCGCCGGCCGAACCGCCGGTGACGGAAGAGGAAATCAAAGTGCTGATGGAACAGGGCACTCAGGTTGGTATTTTCGAAGCTGCCGAACAGGACATGATCGAGGGTATTTTCCGCTTAAGTGACCGCTACATCGACGCGCTCATGACCCCGCGCACCGAAATCGAGTGGCTGGATCTGAGCGAGACGCGCGACGAAATCCTCTCGGACATTCTCAACAGCAAGCACAGCCGCTTCCCGGTTGGCCAGGATAACCTGGACAACGTTCAGGGTATTCTGCGTGCCAAAGATTTTTTGGAAAAACTGGTCGCCGGCGACCCGTTCGAGATTCGCGACCTGCTGGTGCCGCCGCTGTTCGTGCCGGACAGCATGTCTGCTTTGAAAGTGCTGGAGCTGATCAAAGTTGCCGGGGTGCACGAAGCGTTGGTGATCGATGAATACGGTGGCTTGCTGGGGATGGTCACCTTGTATGATGTGCTTAAGGCGATCGTCGGTGATATTTCCGGACCGGGCGACACCGGCGAACCTCAGGCAGTGCAGCGCGAAGACGGATCCTGGCTGTTGGACGGCTTGCTCGACATTGTCGTTCTCAAGGATATTTTAGATGTCGATGACCTACCCGATGAAGACCGCATCGGTTTTCAGACTCTGGGCGGTTTTGTGATGAGTCAAATCGGCAATATTCCGACTTCCGGCTATACCTTTGAATGGAACGGCGTGGCGTTCGAAATTTTGGACATGGACGGACGCCGCGTGGATAAAGTCCTGGTGACCAAGAAACCGGTGGAGGATGACAACCCTGCCATATGAATCCTGTCCGATTACAGCTCACTGGTTTTCTTTCCTATCGCGATACGGTCGAAATCCCCTTCGACGCGATTGACCTGGCCTGCGTCTCCGGTCATAATGGTGCCGGAAAATCCTCCATTCTGGATGGCATTACCTGGGCGCTATTTGGCAAGGCGCGCGGCAAAGACGAGGATGTGATCAACAGCCGATCCGAGGCTGCCGAAGTGGTGCTGGATTTCGACCTGGAGGATTGCCTGTACAGGGTGCAGCGTTCCAAGGCGCGCAATAAAACCACGGTGCTCGAGTTCATGATCCGGGATGGGGATAACCGCTGGCGTCCGTTGACCGAGGCTACGGTGCGCGCCACCGAGGAACGCATCGAGCAGGTGCTGCGGCTGGATTACGAAACCTTTATCAACGCGTCTTTTTTCCTGCAGGGCAAAGCCGATCAATTTTCTCAGCAGCGCCCCGGCGACCGCAAACGAATATTGTCCAATGTTCTCGGGCTGGACATCTGGGAGGTTTACCGCCTTCAAGCTGCGAAAAATATCCGCGCCCAGGAGCTGGAACGGAATGTGCTGGCGGGGCAGCTGCAACAAAATGATGAAGAAATTGCCCGTGAGCCCCTCTACCAATATGAACTCAAGCAACTTGAGATTGAATTGGAGCATCTGACCGAGCTGCTGAAAAGCAAGAATGCCGCGTTGGAGGCTGCCGTGATGCAGGAAGCCGCCCTCAAGAGCCTGCAGAAATCACTGCAAGATAAGACCGTCCGGCTTAACAGCGAACAGCAGCGTCTGGCTGAAGCGCAGCGCCGCCTGGAGGAACGCTCGCAGGAGCGCGAGGTTTATCAGCAGGCATTGGATGCTGCCCCCGAAATCGAGAAAGAATACCAGGCCTGGCTGAAGGATCGCAAAGCACTCGAACACTGGGAAACTTTGGCTGCCAGGCTGCGGGCGGTCAACGAGAAACGCAGTGAGCAGCAATACATATTGGACAAAAAACGCGCTGAACTGACCGCCCAGCTGAATGCCCTGCACCAGCGCCTGGATGAAAAAAACGCCCGTGAGAGTGAAATCCCAGCGTTGGAACAAACACTGGTGAAGCTGCATGCCGAAGCCGAAGTTCTGGCAGGCCAAAAACAGCGTATGACCGACTTGAACGAGCAGCGCGGCACGGTTCGCGACCAGGTGTCGGACGGAGAATTAGGAGCTCAAGCCCTGGCACGCGAGTTAGGCCTGTTGACGGAGCGTATCGCCCGGCTGGGTGAAGCTGAAGAAGAATTGTGCCCGGTGTGTAAAAAACCGCTGACTGCCCGCGAGCGCCAGGTGATGGTCAGCGACCTGCAAGCCGAAAAATCCGCGCTGGAAACCCGGGTGCGAGAGCACACCAGTCAATTGCAGATTCATCGCTCGCAGTTGAAGTCGGTTGTGGATCAGTTGAACACGCTGACCACCATCGATTCCCGCTTGCAGCAGAATCACCAGAATATTTCCCGTGAAGAAGCCCGCCAGGCGCAGATTCGCGAAGTGGTCGCCAAATTCCAGGCGGATTTTTTCCCGCAATTGCAGGCGGTCGATACGGCACTGCAAAACGAGGATTTCGAATCAGAGGCGCGCGCTGAACTGGTTAAATTGGATCAACAGGCCAGTCAGATCGGCTATGATCCGCAAGCGCATGAAGCCGTGCGCCAGTCCGAACAGCTTGGAAGGGAAAGCGAAAGCAAAAAACGCACCGTTGATGATGCCCGCGCCACCTTGCTGCCGCTGGAACGTGAAATTGGCACGCTGGCAGCTTCCATCGCGGTAGAGCAGCAAACACTGGAACAGTTGCAGGCCGAAACGGCCCAGGCTGAGCAGGAGTATCAGGAGCTAAAAGCCAGGTTACCGGATAAAAGTGTGCTGGAACGCGAGGGTTTGGCGCTCAAGGAGCAGGTCAACCGCAAAAACCTTGAGGTCGGCGGCGCACAGGGCCGGCTGAAGAATCTGAACAATATCCGCGACCGGCAAAAGACACTGACTGCCCAGCGCGACGCGATTTTACGCCAGATCGGATTGCTCAAAAAGTTGGAGCATGCTTTTAGCAAAGACGGTGTACCGGCTTTATTGATCGATCAAGCCCTGCCGGAAATCGCGGACCAGGCCAACACCCTGCTCGAGCGCCTGAGCAACGGCAGCATGTCGGTGATTTTCGAGACACAGGCCGATTACAAAGACGCCAAGCGCACCGATAAAAAGGAAACGCTGGAGATCAAGATCAGCGACTCAAACGGCAATTACCGTGAGTATGAGATGTATTCCGGCGGCGAGGCTTTCCGTGTCAATTTTGCTATTCGGTTGGCGCTGTCCAAGGTGTTAGCCCACCGCGCTGGGGCGCGTCTGCAGACCCTGGTCATCGACGAGGGTTTCGGCAGTCAGGACGCCGACGGACGCCAGCGCTTGATTGAGGCTATCAACCTGGTGCGCGGTGATTTCAAGAAAATCCTGGTGATCACCCACCTGGAGGATCTCAAAGACGCCTTCCCGGCGCGCATCGAAGTTGAGAAGGGCAGCAACGGATCAACCGTGCGCGTTCAATTGTTATGAACCAGATTCCCGTTCGCCTGGGCGTTCAACAGCGGATTTTCCCGATCTACCGCACGCCGTTCTTCGAGGCATTGGGCGAAGCCTGTCCTCAGGGCCTGAGCTTGTTCGCCGGACTGCCGCGCCCCAACGAGGCGGTTGAATCACAATTCATCCTGCAGCACGGTCGGCTGGTGACTGCCAAAAACCTGCATATTCTGGGCGGAGCCGCCTACTTTTTGTGGCAGCGCGGTCTGCTGGAATGGCTGGAGGTCTGGCAGCCGGAAGCGCTGGTGATGGAAGCCAATCCGCGCTACTTGAGTACGCCGGCAGCCGTCCGCTGGATGCACGAGCGCCAGCGTCCAGTAGTTGGCTGGGGGTTGGGAGCGCCGAAATCGGCCAGTTGGCGCGGACGCTCCTGGCAGCGCTTTTTGCAGCGGTTCGATGCCCTGATCGCCTATTCCTGGCGCGGCGCCGAAGAGTACGCCGCCAGTGGCTACCCACAGGAGCGCATTTTTGTGGCGCCCAACGCTGTCACCGCCCGACCAACGCAGCCGCCACCCCTTCGCCCGGCATTGGCTGACGCGCGGCAAGTGACCGTCTTATACGTTGGTCGGTTGCAGCCGCGCAAGCGGGTCGATTTGCTGCTGCGCGCCTGTGCAGCTTTACCGCTGTCGTTACAGCCGCAAGTCTGGATTGTGGGCGACGGTCCGGAGCGGCAGGAACTGGAAACCCTGGCTGATTCTGCCTACCCCTCCACCCGTTTTTGGGGTGCCCGTTACGGTCACGAGCTGGATGATCTGTTCCGCAAGGCAGATTTATTCGTGCTGCCCGGTACTGGCGGATTGGCTGTACAGCAGGCTATGTCGTTCGCCCTGCCCGTCATCGTCGCCGAAGCCGACGGCACACAGGTCGACCTGGTTCGCCCGGAAAACGGCTGGATGCTGCCGCCTTCCGACGACCCGCAGGCTTTGACCGGCCTGTTATACAAAGCCCTGACCGACCCCGCCCGGCTGCGCGAGATGGGTGCGGCCTCATTCCAAATCGTGGATGTGATCAATTTGGAGGGCATGGTAGCCGCGTTTTCGCAGGCAGTCACGGCTGCATTGAAGATTTACCAAAACCCTCTGGGTTAATTATTTCTTCCATTTATTAAGGATATTTTCTGTATGCATATTCTTTTGGTTGCTGATGGGCGCAGCCCAATCACCCGCCGCTGGCTAGACAGTCTGTTGGCGCTCAATTACCAGGTGACGCTGGTCTCGTCCCATCCCTGCGATGCACCGCCAGGGGTTCAGGCCATGCACGTTGTGCCGATCGCCTTCAGCCGTTTGACCGCTGGCAGCGGCGGCAGTCACAATGCGGCTGCGGCAGGCGATTTTCGGCGCACTCTGGTTAAAACCTTTCGGCCGGCCTTTCTCTCCGCCCGGTACGCGCTGGGACCCCTCAGCGTCCGTTCTCATGCAAATCAGTTCCGCGAAATTGTGGCACAGGTCAAGCCGGATCTGGTCCACGCCATGCGCATCCCCTTTGAGGGCATGCTCGCCAGTCACACGCCGTCAGCCGTGCCGCTGGCGATCTCCATCTGGGGCAATGACCTGACACTCCATGCTCCCCGTTCGCGGACTATGGGGCAGTTCACTCGCCAGACCCTGCAGCGCGCCGACGGACTGCACACTGACGCCCAGCGCGACCTGCGCCTGGCATACGATTGGGGATTCACAGCGGATCGTCCCGGGCTGGTGGTGCCAAGCAACGGCGGTATCGATCTGGAACGCGTCCAACGGATGCGTGCCGCCCTGCCACCCGAGCTGGAAGCCCGGATTCCTAAAGACCACGACCTGGTGATTAACCCGCGCGGGGTGCGCGCCTACACCCGCACCGACACCTTCTTCCAGGCTATTCCGCTGGTGCTGGAACAGCACCCAAAAACCACTTTCCTGTGCCCGGCCATGGCCGGTGAGGCTGAGGCAGAGCGCTGGTCGTCCGCCATCCAGGCGGATGAACGCGTGGTGCTGCTGCCCAACCTGTCACAGGGTCAATTGTGGGATCTTTTCACTCGCTGCCCGGTCTCAACCTCAATCACCAATCACGATGGCACGCCAAATACCCTGTTGGAAGCCATGTCGTGCGGCAGCTTTCCGGTTGCCGGGGACATTGAAAGCCTGCGTGAATGGATCGACCCCGGTGTCAATGGGCTGCTGGTCGAACCAGGCTCGCCATCACAGCTGGCAGGTGCCATCCTCCAGGCGCTGCAGGACACTGCCATGCGTGAAAAAGCCAACCAGATCAACCTTGACATGATCCGCGAGCGTGCTGAAGTCTCGCACGTCCGACCAAAAATCGCTGCGTTCTATCAGCAGGTGCTGGCGGAGGTTGCGCAGAAGCGTGACGGAATGAGGTAAAATTGCGAATGACTCCTGGAGGAAATGCGCAATGACCCTGCAAACCACCCATCGTTTACGCGGCGTCGCCGTTGGTGCAGCCGTGGGCGATGCCCTTGGGATGCCGCTCGAATTTGAACTGGCTTCGCCGCCTGAAAGTTTAATCCGCGAGATGCACGCCGGGCGCTTACCGGCGGGCAGTTTTACGGATGATACTGAAATGGCCCTGGCTCTGGCTGAAAGTCTTTTGGAGCAACGCCAGATGGATCCGCGGGACGTCAGCCAGCGGTTTCTTGACTGGTACAAGCGCCGTCCGCCAGACGTTGGCATTCACACCACCAACGTGCTGGAGGTGATCGAAAAAGGCGAATCCTGGGAAAAAGCTGCCTTCGAAGTGCAGCATCGCTATCCCGATAGCGCCGGCAATGGCTCGGTGATGCGCAGCTGGCCTGTGGCCTTGATGTGCTGGCATGATGGGAAATTACTGGACGCCTGGTCGCGCCTGAGCAGCCAGGTCACACACGCCCACGAGGATTGCATCGCTGGTTGCGCCTTCATTAACACCATGATCGCGCAAATGGTGAACGGCGCCGAGCCGATGGCAGCTTATCACCATTCACTTACTGCCGTGTCTATGCCCGAGGGATTGCGCCAGGCCATCAAATTAGCGCCGCGCCGTAAACGTGACGAGCTGCGCAATACCGGTTGGGTCCGTCACACCATCGAGAGTGCATTGTGGGGTCTGCTCAATACCGATTCGTTCGAAGAGGCGCTGATTCAGGTGATTAACCTGGGCGCTGACGCCGATACCGCCGGAGCGGTAGTGGGTGCCCTGGCAGGAGCTGCCTATGGATTGGAAGCCATTCCGGACCCCTGGAAAAAAATGCTGCGCGGTGAATGGCCGCTGCAGAGCGGGTCTGTTTGGCGGCTGGCGGACTTCATCGCGCTGGCAGATCACCTGGCGGGCAGCCTCAACGCAGATGCCCGCCGCGCTATTAATATCAACGACCTGCCGGGATAATTTAGCCTTTCTACTCATTACCTCTTAATGGTTTAATATTAAAGAATCTGACCGTATCGAAGCGGGAACCCGTAACTTGTTTTCACCGTCCCAATAGAACAGCAATCTGTAATGAAGCACGTCCCAACAAAAAGGAGAAAGAGCATGATGCAAATTTCAAGAATTGTCAGTATTTCCACCTTGTTGATCCTGATGCTGGTCCTCACAGCCTGTAATGCTTTCGGACCGCAAACACCGGCCACCGTTGATCCAAACGTAATTAAAGCCACGGTTGACGCTGCCTCAACTCAGGCTGTGCTGACGATTGCCGCCCAGTTGACCAGCACGGCACTGGCGCAGCCTACCAACACCCCCACTGTGACTTTAACCCCCACCCTGGCGGTCACTTCCACCCCGCTTTCTACCAGCACCCCGATGGCAACCGCCACCAACACCCGCGTTCCCTTCACCCTGGCACCGACCTTTACGTCAACGCCGGCCAATTTCAATTGCAGCTTGGTGAGTTCGGCGCCCGCAGCCGGCCAGAAGTACAACATCAATGACGAATTCGATGCCGTTTGGGTGGTCAAGAACACCGGCATCAAGAATTGGGAAGTGGGTACGCTGGATTTGCGATATGACAGCGGTCAAAAGATGCAGAAACTTGGCGACATTTTTGACATTCAAACTTTAATTGAACCGAACAAGGAATTGACTCTGGTGGTGGATATGGCAGTGCCCGCCACCGCTGGCAAATACAGCGCTACCTGGAAGTTGTTGACCGATAACACGACATTGTGCAACCTGTCCGTAAGTATTGAGGCAGTAGTGCCGTAAGGCGTACCCGCCCGCTGTCTGGTTTCATTATGGGGTTTGCGCAGGCCAGCGCAAACCCCATAATTATTTATGCCTAAACGAGTGGAGGTAGGGAGCGCGGCGATCTCCTCGGTAAATGGGTTCCCTTTTTCATTATTAGATTCTCTAGTAGTTAACCGCAGATTGCTTCGACCTCTGCGAAGTCTCGCGATGACAGTGGGGTTGTTTTCCTCGTGAGCCACGGCCATGTTTGTGAAGAGTTCCATTATCCACCCCCCGCTTTGACGGCAAACCCGTCCTGGGCTATACTTGCTGATGCCTGAGCGTTCAGGCCATCCCTGCGATGCTTGTCAAAAGAATACAGGAGGGTTCATTAAGTATGACTGCAGACAGCACGTTTAAGCTTACTTATGCCACCATGTTCAACCCGCCCGAGGAGCTGCATGCCAGCTTTGAGGCTGCGCTGGAAAAGTTGCGCGGCAACCTGGGTCAAGAACACGCCATGATTATTAACGGTAAAGATGTTTTCGCGGATGAAAAATTTGAAGACCGCAACCCGGCCAATACCGATCAACTGTTAGGCGTTTTCCAAAAAGGCGGGGTTAAACATGCTGAAGATGCCTTGAATGCAGCCCGCAAAGCCTTCCCGATGTGGAGCAGGATGAAATGGCAGGAACGCGTGGCGTTGGTGCGCAGGGCTGCCGACTTGATGGATAAACGTATTTATGACATGGGCGTGGCAGTTTCCCTGGAAGTTGGCAAGAACCGTATGGAAGCGCTGGGCGATGTAGCCGAGACCGCCGATCTGCTGCGCTATTCCTGCTCGCGCATGGAAGCCAACGACGGCTTCGCCATTGAATTGGGACGCGACCCCCTCACCGGTTTTGAATCGAGAAATGTTTCGCTCCTCAAGCCTTACGGCGTATGGGTGGTCATCAGCCCGTTCAACTTCCCGGCGGCGCTGACCGGCGGACCCTTGGGCGCCGCATTGGTGGCTGGTAACACGGTGGTTTTCAAACCCGCCACCGATACCCCCTGGACCTCGCGTCTGATCGCTGAATGCCTGCGCGACGCCGGCATCCCCGACGGCGTGTATAACTTTGTCACCGGACCGGGCAGCACACTCGGCCAGGCGATTATTGAAAATCCGCAGGTGGACGGCATCACCTTCACCGGCTCGTTTGACGTCGGCATGAAGATCCACCGTGACTTCGGCGGCGGGCGCTGGGTGCGGCCTACCATTCTCGAACTTGGCGGCAAGAACCCGGCTATTGTCAGCCGCCACGCCAATCTGGATGATGCCGCCACCGGCATCGTGCGCTCGGCTTTTGGCTTGCAAGGCCAAAAATGCTCGGCCTGCTCTCGTGTATTTATTGAGGAGCCGGTCTATGACCAGTTGGTCGAGCGGATCGTGGCGTTGACCAATAAACTGGTCATTGGCGACCCCACCGAGCGCCAGGTGTACCTGGGTCCGGTAGTCAACAAGGGCTCGTACCGCGACTACCAGGGTTTCTCCGAGGATCTGCACCAAAACAGCACCATCCTGACTGGCGGAAAAGTATTGCTGGACGGCAAGTACAGTCAGGGCTTCTTCTGCACGCCGACCATCGCGGTGGACCTGCCGGAGGAGCACAAACTGTGGCAGCAGGAAATGTTCGTGCCCATCACCACCATTGCCAGCGTCAAATCACTGGACGAAGCCATGCGGCGTGCCAATGACGTCGAGTACGGCCTGACAGCCGGCTTCTACGGCGCTCCAGAAGAAACCAGCTGGTTCTACGAGAACATCCAGGCGGGAGTTACCTACGCCAACCGTCCGCAAGGTGCCACCACCGGCGCCTGGCCCGGTTTCCAACCCTTCGGCGGCTGGAAGGGCTCTGGCTCGAGCGGCAAGAACTCGGGCGGCCCGCATTACGTTCAACTCTACATGCACGAGCAGATTCAAACCCTGGTGCGCCGATCCTGATCCTTTATTGATGATGATTGGGCAGCCTTGCAGCTGCCCAATCCTACCCTAAACATGCAACTCTTTAAAGTTGGTACATTCTTCATGATGGTGGGGGCAGTTATCCTGATGCTATTTTTCTTCGCCGCCAAAGCCGGCGTTGATAAAAGCGCCGGGATGCTTTTTTGGGGACTTTTAGCCTTTGGCCTGGGGGCCTTTCTCTACTTCCGCTTCCCTAAACCACCGTCCGAACCCAGTGGACGCTTTCGCTTGTTGAAAAAAGGCAGACGCAAGCCATCTCGCCCGCGCTGGGAAGAGGAAGAAGAAGAGCAAGAGTGATAATTGTTGTATATCTTCAAAATCCAATTCACACTCAATTTTTTCTAGAAAAAATTAAACCGCTATGACCAAACTTTGTACCCTCACTGAAGCCGTCAGCCAGTATGTGCAGGATGGCGATATCGTTTATGCAGCCGGGTTCACCCACCTGATCCCTTTCGCAGCCGGGCATGAGATCATCCGCCAGGGCCGCAAGGACCTGACGCTGGCGCGGGCTACTCCAGACCTGATCTACGATCAGATGGTGGCAGCCGGCTGCGCCAAAAAACTGATCTTCTCCTACATCGGCAACCCCGGCGTGGGCTCGCTGCGCATTATCCGCGAGGAGCTGGAAGCCGGGCGGCTGGAATGGGAGGAATATTCGCATTACGGCATGATCTCCCGCTTACAGGCGGGGGCCAGCGGTTTGCCTTTCTTCCCGATGAAGCCTACTGCCGCCGGCGATCTGGAACGCAGCAACCCGCTCTACCGCCGTGTGATCGACCCATACTCCGGGCAGGAAGTGGTCACCGTACCGGCGCTCAACCCGGATGTAGCCATTGTTCACGTTCAACGCGCCGATGCTGCCGGTAACGCACACATCTGGGGCATCATTGGCGAGCAAAAAGAAGCTGCTTTTGCTGCCAAACGCGTCATTTTGACAGCCGAAGAGATCGTGGATGAGGAAATTATCCGCTCCGACCCAAACCGCACCGTGATCCCCGAATTTATTGTGGATGCGGTCTGCCACGTGCCATACTGTGCTCACCCTTCTTACACCCAGGGTTACTACGACCGCGACAACGCTTTCTACCTGGATTGGGACAAAGTCACCGAGTCGCGCGAGGCGGTCAAAGCCTGGCTGGACGAATGGGTATATGGGATAAAAGACCGCGCGGAATACGTGGAAAAGCTTGGGGCCGAAACCCGCGAACGGCTGAAAGTCGCGCCGCTAATGAGCACACCGGTGAACTATGGAGCCTACTAAGATGACCTTCACTGCCTCGGAATTGATGACGGTCAATGCCGCCCGGCTGCTGCGCGACGGCGACACAGTGTTTGTCGGCGTCGGATTGCCGAATTTAGCCTGCAACCTGGCGCGGCGCACCCACGCCCCCGGACTGGTGATGATTTATGAAGCCGGTGTGATCGGCGCCCGCCCGGCGCGTCTACCGCTGTCCATCGGCGACCCGACGCTGGTCTCTGGCGCCAATGCCGTGTGCAGCATGTACGACATTTTCAGCCTTTACCTGCAGCGCGGCAACGTGGATGTCGGCTTTCTGGGCGGCGCGCAGATCGATAAATTCGGTAATATTAATGCCACCGTAATTGGCGATTACGACCACCCCAAGACCCGCCTGCCTGGTTCCGGCGGTTCCATGGAGATTGCCGCCTGGGCTAACCGCTGCTACATCATCACTCCGCACCAAAAGCGCCGTTTCCCAGAAAAAGTGGATTTTCGCACTTCGGCCGGATTTTTGACCGGGCGGGCTGAACGCGAGGCTTCCGGCGTACGCGGCGGCGGTCCGCAGGCAGTGGTGACCAATTTAGGCATCCTTGAACCTGATGAAACCGGCGAGCTGGTGTTAACCGCCCTGCACCCGGGAATCACAGCCGATCAGGCGCGCGAAAATACCGGCTGGGCGCTGCGAACTGTGGGCACCATCCGCATTACCGAACCGCCCACCGCCGATGAACTGCGCATCCTGCATGAAGAATTGGATCCGCAGGGAATTCATTTGAAGTAAACAACCTTACAAAATAAATGCGGATTGTCAGTTTTGGCAACCCGCGTTTTCTTTATTTTATGGCCTACCGTCTGACCGCAGGCAAATAAACCGGATAAATCGCCCCTTCGAACGCGCCGATGTCGCAGCGACCAGGAAATCTGGGCTGGCCGCGCTGATCGTAAGATAAATCCACATCAAATAGAAAACTCTTGCATCCTGCCGGATTACCAGCATTGATAGCCGGGCTGCCTGCCAGCAAAGCGCGTGTAAATGTAGCCCCACCCCAATCTGCCAGAATGGATAAGCGCGGGTCCGTATATACCAGATCCCCAGTTCCTGTAAACACACACGAAGCGTCGCTGGAAATGTTATAGCCTTGAGATATCATAGGACCAGGTGTAATTTGGCAATTTGCCTTTCCGGGGTCTGGGTCAGCGATGATGCTATTCCTCGCTTGAATTGTAAAATTCGAATACAGATTACTGCCCAACCAGGAATTACTTCGATTTCCTGCCAGAGTTACATTAGCCATTTTAAGTTCAGCTGACGACATAAAAATGCCGCCGGTTGAATTCGTGTCGCTATTGCCACTGATGGTTGAATTCGTAATGGTTACCGGCGAGAAAGAATTAATAGCCCCAACCGAAAAAGCCGAATTGCCATAGATGGTCGAGTTCCAAATTTCAATCCCCGGGTTGCCGCCAGTATTAAACAGGGCGCCCCCGCGGTACCCATAATTATTCCGGATCGTTGAATTGGAAATCGTGATGTGACCAATATTCAATATTCCCCCGCCAACTGATCCGGTGCATCCCGTTGGTGGTGTACAGCTAACCATATTATTTTCGATAGAAACATTATCAAGCGTCAGGTTGGCGAAATTTCGAATGCCTCCCCCGCCTTCAGCATAATCGATGTCGTTGTAGACGACACCATTTGTAATAATCAGGTTGTATAAATTAACATTCAAAGTATTAGGTCCGGAGATATCAAATACCCGGTCGATTTGATTTCCGTCGATAAAGGAGGGATTTTGGGGGTCCATTCCCTCGATGACGACATCTGCTTTGGGGTAGTAAATATCAAAATCCCCTTTGGCACTCGAGTCAGTTCCGCTCTTTGGGATATCAAGCAGATATTCACCTGGCGGGAGGTGAATCCAGACGGGAGAGTCATCGCCTTTATAGGCATTGGCGGTGCTTATCGCAGCCCGCAGGGTGCATTGATCATCGGAAGCTATGTCTGCATCACAGGTCGCGTCTGCCGGGTTAAGATCATCCAGATCACGGGAATCATTGACATAGATATCAAACGGATCGCTTTGAGCCTGTACAGGTTTAGGTGTCAAAAAAGTGGCAAGAATTGAGCCTGTCAAGACGGCGAATGCAAATACAGAACGAATACGAAACATAATCCCCTCCAATTAGAATGTAGGATTGAAACAGCGATGCCTCTACTTTGGGGAGCATACTTATAAGCAACAACTAATAATTATGGATTCGGTAATATTACAATTTTCTTACCAGAATAGTATAGCGCTTTTCCTCACATAATCGCTAGGAAATTCAAACAACCAGTATTTAGTGGATAAGACTTACCCTGATAGCCGGTCCACCTCATCGATCAATGTGACCACCGGCGAGCCAATCACGCCGGCGCGCTGAATGGCGTCTTTGAAATCTTGCGACGCATACAACTCGGTCGCCTGGTCCATGTCCGCGAACTCGGTCAGCACCACCACCGCTTCCGGATGCCCTAACACGCGAAAAGCGCGTGCGCCTTTTGAGCTGTAGTGCTTGCGGATGGGCACAAATTCATCAAAAACCCGTTTCCATTTCATGAAATCTTCGACTGAAAATTGCGTGAGCACATAAGCCATGACCACACCTTCCTCCCGGGTAATCATCCAGCCTTCTGCTTTATTATAGAAACCGCCAGCACCAATTTCAATATACCAATTCGTAACTAGGCACTTGTGAAAGTCTTAACCAACCTTAATCTAAACAGGGTTGATTTTTCCTATGTGAAGCCTTATACTCTCTTTATTCCAGATAGATATACATAGAAATACATAGAAATGCATCCTTCTGTGAAGCATACTACATGGTTAAACCTGACTGAGGCTGCTAGAATACTGGGCGTGCACTTCACCACCCTGCGCCGCTGGGCCGACGCCGGTGAAATTGAGTATATTCGCACCCCAGGCGGCAAGCGGCGTTTTAAAACAGAAGCACTGGAGGCCTTTGTTGACCGCCGCCAACATGGACCTTCTGCAACCGGGTTGGTGTTGGCCAATCAGGCGCTGGAGCACGCCGAACGGCAGCACCTGGGCACTGACCGTTCCAGCATCCCCTGGATCGCGCGCATGACTGATTCGCAGCGCACCTACCTGCGCGGGACTGGCAGCCGGCTGATGGCGTTGATCATGCAGTATTCCTCCCGGGAAAGCGGCACTGAACTGTATCTGGAAGAAGGGCGTAAAATTTCCCGCGAGTACGGCGATATTTGCTTCCAGGTAGGCATGTCGATCGAAGAAGCGGTTGAGGCTTTCCTGATGTTCCGCCGCCCGATCCTCGAAGCGGTTCACGAGACCGGTGCCTTGAACGGCTTTGGCGACCCGGAGAGTGTGAGCATTTATCAAAAAACGATGACTTTTCTGGATGACATACTAACCGCCATGGTGGGGCAATATAACAGCCACCAACATTCCACCCAATCCTAAAGGTAGATATGCAGCTTATTCGTCAACCCGCCTATGATACAAAAGATCGTCCATTTATGGTGATCTGGGAGACCACCCAGGCCTGCGATCTGGCCTGCAAGCACTGCCGCGCCACGTCGCACCCCGAGCACGACCCAAACTCCCTGCGCCTGGAAGAAGGCAAGCGCCTGATCGAGCAAGTTCTGGAATTTGGCTCGCCCTACCCGATGTTCGTCATGACCGGCGGCGACCCGTTCAAGCGCGACGATATTTTCGAATTGACCAGTTACGCCGCTGAACACGGCCTGCCGGTGGCGCTTTCACCCTCCGGTACACCGCTGCTCAACCGCGCAAGCCTGGCGCGCATCAAGGACGCCGGCTGCAAGGCCATCTCCCTCAGCCTGGATGCTTCCACAGCCGCAGCCCATGATGCTTTCCGCGGTGTGCCTGGCTCCTATGAATGGACGGTGAACGGCTGGAAAATAGCCCGCGAACTTGGGCTCAAAATCCAGATCAATACCACCGTCACCCGCTACAACCTGTACGATCTGCCGGACATCTTTGGACTGGTACGCGACATTGGCGCCATGACCTGGAGTGTGTTCTTCCTGGTGCCCACTGGGCGCGGTTTACAAGCGGATGAAATCTCGCCGGATGAATACGAAGCGGTGATGCATTTCCTGTATGATGCCTCCAAATTCGTCAGCCTGAAAACTACCGAAGGTCACCATTACAAACGCGTCGTGCTGCAGCGGGCTTACCTGGAAGAGCACCACCTTCCGGTCTCGGATTATTTCCCGCTGAACGGCGCTTACACAAAACTGATGGAACGTTTGGCTGAAGTGGTCGCCTCCCGCCCAGACGCCCAGCCAGCCCGCAATCACATCCGGCGCACGCCCATGCACGTCAACGCCGCCGACGGCTTCGTTTTCGTGTCTTTGATGGGCGAAGTCTTCCCCAGCGGCTACCTGCCGTTGAGCGGCGGGAATATCCGTAAAACATCCTTGAAAGATATCTATCAGAATAGCCCGCTATTCATGGATTTACGCAATCAAAAAGATTTAAAAGGCCGCTGCGGGCAATGTGAATACAACCAGGTTTGCGGCGGTTCGCGCTCGCGCGCTTATGCCGTCTCCGGCGACTTTTTAGCCGAAGAACCCTATTGCGCCTATCAGCCTGGATCATTTCCATTTTCCGACAAAATCGAAGAGCTTATCCATTCCTGATGGTCGTTTTTGCATTTTGTGCTTGCGGGAATTGATGCAAAAGTTCTGCTGGTTTCATGTCTGGACTGGTTACTGCCGGAGGATCAATGGCTGAAAGATGGATAAGTTATTTTGCATTCCTTAAATTTACCGAGAATTATTGGCGAGCCTCCGAGGCTAAACGCGGAATAGTGCAAAGTGGGTTTTTACAATCCATTCAGCAATTGAACTCCGTATCATATCTCTATCAAGTATTCCCGCTCAGCAGCGAAACGGATGTTCTTTTTTGGACGTCAAAGCAATTAGATGAGAGCCACACTCTGGTTGATTTTTTTTCAGATCTGGCTCGAGCGCTAAATTCACAGAAATATTTCCTGCAACCCATCAAGGCCTGGTGGGGATTTACCCGTCCATCCGATTATGCGAAGGGGAAATCTGCGCAGGAAATTGATGTTTTAGATAGCGGGCGCAAAAAATTCCTGACCATCTACCCCTTTACGAAAACTGCCGAATGGTACCAATTGAAACGAGATTCCCGGCAAGGGATGATGAATGAGCATATCCGCATTGGGCACCAGTACCAGCAGATCAAGCAGCTGCTACTTTATTCAACCGGGTTACAGGATCAGGAATTTATCGTCGTTTACGAAATGGATGATTTGGTTGAGTTTTCCGCTCTTGTAAGCGAATTGCGTTCGTCCGATGCTCGCCGGTATACCCTCAGCGACATGCCCATCTATTCTGCAATATTTCATCCATTGCAAGAAACAATGGGATTGTTTAAATAAAAAACTATGCAACCAACAACTGCAATTTTACTGATGGCCTATGGCGGCCCGGATTCGCTGGACGACGTAGCCCCGTATTTAGCCGATATTCGACATGGGCGGCCCACATCTCCGGAGCTGATAAAAGAAATCGCCGCCCGCTACGCCGCAATCGGGGGCAAATCACCTCTGCTCGCGATCACCCGGCTCCAGGCAAAAAGGCTTGAAAAAGAACTAAATAATCAAGGGGACAGAAAATTTGAAGTATTTGTCGGGATGCGTCACTGGCATCCTTATATCCGTGACGTGGTCGAAACCATACACTCGGCCAAAATTTTCAAGATTATCGCCTTATGCATGACCCCTTTTTCATCCAGGATGACAACCGGAGCTTATTTTGAAAAGCTGGAATCAGCCATAAAAGATATTTATTCCGGTGCCCAGCCAGAGGTTAATTATGTTGGCCCCTGGTTCAAGCATCCGAAATATATTCAGGCTTTAGCGCAAAATATCAAACAGGGCCTGGGCCGGTTCAATGGTTATCCACAGGCGCAGGTGCCCGTCGTATTCACCGCCCACAGCCTTCCCTCCGCTCTGGCCGAACAAGGCGACCCATATCATGAACAGTTCGCTGAACTGGCAAACAGGGTGGCCCGTGCAGCAGGACTCACGGAAGGACAGTGGACTGCGGGTTACCAAAGCGCTGGCGCTTCAGGGGAGCGTTGGCTGGGCCCCTCGCTAAAAGAAATGATCGCGCTTCTCGCCAAAAATGGGCATAAATCAGTTCTGATCGCCCCTATCGGTTTCCTTACAGACCACGTCGAAATCCTTTACGACGTTGATATCGAGGCAAAACAATACGCCAATCAGTTGGGCATTAAACTGGAGCGAACCCCGTCACTCAATACGGATAAAGAATTAATAAATGCATGGGCGCAAATGATTATCGAGGAGAAATTTTGTGGTTAATAATGAATCGGCAGGCAAACAGATCCAATGCATAGCCGTCATTGGGGGTGGCATCAGCGGATTGGCAGCTGCCTGGCAGCTTCAGCAGCTGGCCCGCACCCATAACTTACCAATGGAAATCCATCTGGTGGAAGCCGCTGATCGCCTGGGCGGAAAAATCATCACCGAGCAGCTGGACAGCCTTACGATCGAAGGCGGCCCGGATTGTTTCATACGACAAAAACCCTATGCTGCGGAATTGTCTGCTGCAGTCGGGTTGAAGGACGAACTGATTGACACCAACGACCATCAACGCAAGACATTCGTCGTCAACAAAGGCAAGCTGACTCCATTGCCCGACGGTGTAATGTTGATTGTGCCGACGCGCATTTTGCCTTTCGTCACCTCGCCACTCATCTCCTGGCCAGGCAAAATTCGCATGGGGCTGGATTTATTCGTGCCGCCATTCAAAGGCGCAGACGATGAAAGCGTGGCGCACTTTGTAAAGCGCCGTTTGGGTACCGAGGCGCTGGAAAAGATTGCCGAACCACTGCTTTCCGGGATTCATGTTTCCGACCCGGAAACCCAATCGCTGCTGGCAACATTCCCGCGCTTCCGCAACCTGGAACAGAAAAACGGCAGTCTTATCAAGGGCATGCTGGTGGAGCGCAAACGCGGCGCCGCGGCCCGGAAGAACGGCCACAAACCGGATTCGATTTTCCAATCGCTGCGCGGCGGTATGGGGCAGCTAACCGAAACCCTCGGAGAAGCTCTGACGGACTGCACCTTGCACAAGGGGACGCGGGTCGAGCGCCTGGATCGGATGGACAGGCAGTATACCCTCACTCTGAGCAGCGGAGAGACCCTTCAAAGTGACGCTGTCATACTGGCCATTCCAGCCTTCGAGGCCGCATCGCTGCTGCGACCGCTGCATTCCGCCGTCGCAGTGGACTTGGACCGCATCAACTATGTATCCACGGCAACCATCTCCATGGCTTTCCGAAAATCTGATATTACCAAACCTTTCATGGGTTTTGGCCTGGTTGTACCGCGCCAGGAAAAGCGGAAAATATCCGCCTGCACCTGGTCTTCGTTCAAGTTCAACCACCGGGCGCCAGATGATCTTTTATTGCTGCGGTGTTTTGTCGGCGGTCCTGGCAAAGAGGCTATGGTTGACTTAAGCGACGAAGAGCTGGTCCAAACTGCCCGTCAGGAATTGAAATCTTTGCTTGGTTTGGAAGCGGTCCCGGTCGTGACCCGTATTTATCGTTGGGTAAAAGCCAACCCGCAGTACGACCTGGGTCATCTGGAACGCGTGAGTCGCATTTTTACAGATGTTAAAACCCATCTGCCCGGAATTTTCCTCACCGGGAGTGCATATGAGGGAGTTGGTGTGCCGGATTGCGTCCGACAAGGCACCGAGACGGCAAAGAAAGTCTTCGCAAGCATCGATTTGGCTTTGGAGGAGAAATGAAAAAAATCATTGTATTGACTTTAATCGGAATGGTGCTGTTGAGCAGCTGCACCGCCCCGCAGCCAATGGCAAGCCCAACCCTGGCTTCGACAGACGTGGTTGAAAACACTGTCACGGCTGAACCATCTCCAACGGTTGAACCTGCGGCTGTGATTCCGCTAGGCGGCTCTGTTACCCGGGCGCTCACGTCCGAACCAACCAGCCTGGACCCGCACGGTCCGGTCGGTTCGGGTCAAAATGTCATTTTTCCATTCTTATTCGACACCCTGGTGTATCGTCAGGCAGATAATACCTACCACCCCTACCTGGCCGAAAGCTGGACGGTCGCGGATGACGGCCTTTCAGTGGAATATAAACTCAAGGCCGGCATCACCTTCCATGACGGCACGCCGCTCAACGCTAAAGCCGTGCAGTTCACCTTCCAGCGATTGATGGACCTTGGGGCAAAATCTCCGTTGGCCAGTGGTTTCGCCAGCGTGGCGGCGGTGGAAGCGCCGGACGACCAGACAGTTCGCGTGACCTTTACTCAGCCATCTTCGATCTTCTTCAGCACCATTTCCACCCCTTACGCCGGAATCATCAGTCCGGATGCTGTGGCTGTAAGCGGCGAGAATTTCGGCCAGAACCCGGTAGGCAGCGGCCCGTTCAAATTTGATTCGTGGGCACCCGGCGAGGCTGTGACGCTGGTGCGTAATGAAGATTACACCTGGGGACCGGCCGTTCTTGAAAACCAAGGCGCCGCTTACCTAGACCAGGTTGTCTTCAAAATCGTACCGGACGCCTCCATGCAGGCCACCGCCTTCCAATCCGGTGAGGTGGACATCCTGTTCATCAATTCGCCCAGTCAGATCGCTCGCCTGAAGGAAGATCCGGCTGCCCAGATGATCGAAACCACCCTCAACAGTCTGATTTATCTCGGATTCAATACCCAGAAACCGCCCTTTGATAAAATTCAGGTGCGCCAGGCGTTTGCCTACGCCATCGACAAGCAGGAATTGGTGGATGTGGCGCTGGCAGGCATCGGTGCTGCAGCCTTCTCGCCCCTGGCTCCCACCCTGCCAGGCTTTGATGCCACACTCGCCAGCCTCGAGCGCGCGACCGACTTGACCAAAGCTGCGGGATTGTTGGTAGAAGCCGGTTACGCCGAGCAAGCGGACGGCAGTTGGTTGGGCAGCGACGGCCAACCTCTAGTGGTCGAGTTGATCATATCAACCCGCGCCCCCAACGAGGCCATCGCCACGGTATTGCAGGAACAGCTCAAAAAAGCCGGCATCGAAATTACCATTCGCGCTCTGGAAGCGGCGGCTGTCAGCGAAACTACCACCGCCGGCGATTACCAGGCCATGCTCTGGCGCTATGACTGGAACGACGCCGATGTACTCAACGTTTACCTGTCGACCAGCCGCATTGGCCGTACCAACCGCTCCGGCTACAGCAACCCGCAATTGGACGGGCTGCTCGAGCAAGCCAGCCACGAGCTGGACCAGGCCAAACGCGACAGCCTGTATTCTCAAGCCCAGGTCATTTTGATGGATGAACTCCCCTGGATACCACTCTATACACCTAAAGATTTTATCGTCATGCGCAGCTCGATCGAGGGCGCCAAAATCGGTCCCATGGGCCGTATGTTACTCAACGAAGCTTATTTGAAACCCTGACCATGACTTTTGCGAAACGTCTTTTCCGCAGGGCAGCCGGAGGACTGGCTGCCCTGTTGGTGGCGAGCTTCCTGGCCTTTATGATCCTGGAAGCTTCGCCCGGGGATGTCACGGATATCCTGGTTGGCGATTCTGCCACGCAGGTGGAAAAAGACGCGGTTCGCAAAGAAATGGGGTTAGACCGGCCGGTTATTACCCGTTATCTTGAGTTTCTGGAAAACCTGCTGCTGCATGGCGACCTGGGTAGATCAGCCGTCAACAACCGCCCGGTGACCGAGTTGATCGCGCAGCGTTTCATCAATACACTCCTTTTGGCCGTCAGTGCTACCCTGCTGGCATTGGTTATGGGCATCCAGTTTGGGCTGCATGCAGCCTTGCACCGGCGCACCTGGCTGGATGCGCTGCTGAGCATCGTCATGGCAGCCGGATTGAGCACGCCGGTCTTTGGCCTGGCGATTTTGTTTACCCAGGTATTTTCCGTCCACTTGGGCTGGCTGCCGGCTATTGGCGCCGGTTCGGTGCGCCATTTTATCCTGCCGGTGCTCTCATTGGCCATTCCAACCGCGGCAGTCATCGCACGGCTGACCCGTTCCAGCTTACTGGAAACCCTGGACATGCATTATGTAACCACCGCGCACGGCAAGGGCGTTCCGCGCAAGCTGGTCTGGCGCCGCCACATCCTGCGCAACTCGCTGGTGCCGGTGATCAGCCTGGTCGGCGTGCAGTTCGGTCATTTACTGGCTGGCGCGTTCATCGTCGAGACCATCTTTGCCTGGCCGGGGCTTGGCCGTCTGACGGTTCAGGCCATTTTCGATCAGGATTACCCGGTGGTGCTTGGCAGCGTGATCCTGGCGGTGGTCATTTTTCAGGTGCTCAACCTGATCGTGGACGGCATTCATACCTGGCTCGATCCGCGCATTCGCACGACGGAGGCATAGCCATGGCGCAGGAACTCGATTCCCGCCCGCTGGTCAACATGATGCCGCACCTACGCAAATGGGCGGATGCGCAGTCGTTCCAACAGCGTCTGAGCAAAAAACAGCCGTTTAACCTGTATGCCGGGGCTGGGCTGGTGACGCTGGTGATTCTGACCGCCGCCTTTGCCCCATTGCTCGCCCGCCTGGAACCAGATACCATCTTCCGCGGCTCCCAGTTGACTGCCCCGGGCGGTCAATTTTGGTTTGGCACCGACGCCCTCGGCCGCGACCTGTTCAGCCGGGTGTTATTTGGCGCCCGCTATGCTCTGGGAATGAGCGTTGGCGCCATGTTGGTATCAGCCGTTCCAGGCGTGCTGCTGGGCGTCGTCAGCGGCTACCGCGGCGGCTGGCTCGACAATCTGATATCGCGCCTGATTGAAGTGTGGCTGTCGCTGCCCGGTCTTTTGCTGGCACTGCTGCTGATCGCCCGGCTGGGTCCATCCATGACCACCACCGCGCTGGCATTGGGGCTGTCCGGCATCCCGGGGTTCTTCCGGGTGGTGCGGGCGGAAACCCGCTCGCTGGCCAAATCGCCCTTCATCGAAGCCGCCGAATCAATCGGCGCGCGAAAACGCCGCGTCATTTTTTATCACCTGCTGCCCAACCTGACCTCGACCATCATCGTTCTGTGTTCGATGCGCGTCGGCACCTTCTTGCTGGCTGGCAGCGGATTGAGCTTCATTGGCCTGGGCGCTCAGCCGCCGCAGCCTGAGTGGGGCACATTGTTGGCGGCTGGCAAGGACTACTTCCAACAGGCCTGGTGGCTGGGATTTTTCCCCGGTCTGGCGATTCTATGCACGGTTTTGGGCTTTAACCTGCTGGGCGATGGTCTAAGGGATATTTTTAGCCGCCAGTCGATTGAGTGACCGGGGATTGGCAGTGAGTGCCGGAAAACTCAACGCCACTCTCCTACCAGATTTTTATGGGCGGTCAGATAATCATCCACCAGCACTTTGGCGCGCGGATATGAAAGAACCAACGGGTGAACCATCAAGGCTTCCACCGCTTTGGCACGCGAGCGGGCGTGGATGGCTTCGATGGCAAGATATTCATACCTTTTGATGGTCTGCATCAGCTGCAGCTGTGCGGGCGGCACCGCGCCGATGTCCATGACGTGAACGCCCTGTTGATCCACCCGGCAGCTGACCTCCACCACGTCCCCAGTTTGCATACCGTTGATGGCGCCCTGGTTGGGAACGTTCAGGGCAATGTGCAGCGGTCCGCCGTGTTCCAGCGCCTCGATCACCGACAGCGCCACCCCGGCGTAGCCTTCGCCAGCCCGAGCCGGGATGTCGGCATCGAACACCGGCTGCAGGACGGCATCCTCAGCGGATGCACCGCCATGGGCATACTGCATGTAGCTGGCGTCGCGGCGTTTTTCGTAACCGAAGAAAATGCGCAGCGCCTGCTGCGGGTTGCGCTGGATATCCACCTCCTCCAGCTGCGCCAGCAGACGGCGGTTGATTTCGACAATCTCCTCGCCGCGCGACAGCTTCTGGTTGAGCATGGCTTGCACCGCCTGCTCGGCGTAGTAATAATAGTAGAGATACTCGTTGCAGTGCATGCCGATCTGGCGCACCAGATCGGGGTCGAACAGGCGCTGGCTCTCGCGCAGGAAGCGCTCATCCGCCAGGGCATCCGATAGTACATCGCGCCCATTGATCACAGCGCGCCGGCACCAGGACAGGTGATTGAGGCCAAATACTTCCGCCTGCACCTGCGACGCTTCCACACCGGCCCAGGCGGCGATGGCATCCTGCCCGCCGTTCGCGCCGTCGCAGATGCCAATGGTGTTGGCAAAGCCGGCGTCGCGCAGCGCCTGGGTGACCAGCCCGGCCGGGTTGGTGAAGTTATACATCCAGGCGTCTGGGCTGACCTCTTGCATCAGCCGGGCATACCCCAGCAGCGCCGGGATGCTGCGCATCGCCATGGCAAACCCGCCTGGGCCAGTTGTTTCCTGCCCCAACACGCCGTGATTGAGTGCAATGCGTTCGTCGATTGCGCGCCCGAGATCCTGCCCGGCGCGAATGGTGGTGACCACGTGACGGGCACCCGTCAGCGCCGTGCGGGCATCCATGGTCGTCGTGACCTTGAACGGGTTGCCGGCACGCTGCACGATCTGGCGGCACAATGCGCCGAATAGCTCCAGCTTGTGCGCGTCGATATCCATCAGGCACAATTCATCGACGCCAATGCGCTGCTGCCAGCTCAGTAAGGACATGACGAAAAGCGGCGAGCGCACTCCACCGCCGCCGATCAAGGCTAACTTCACGAAGCGCTCCCCGAATAATTTTTTAGCTGTTCCAGTGAAAAAACGGCGCTGGTGCCGCCG
>Ga0209521_10000361_pt1 | contig 34179 bp, 24 predicted proteins | sample Rifsed19ft4_FD_184016 | JGI IMG/M metagenome (GOLD analysis project Ga0209521, IMG submission 184016) | Soil microbial communities from Rifle, Colorado, USA - sediment 19ft 4 (version 2) | ecosystem: Environmental > Terrestrial > Deep subsurface > Rock core/Sediment | place: Rifle, Colorado...
CGGGTAGGAGCCGCTCAAGCTCCTGCTGGTAACTGAAGGCCGGGCCGAGAACGGCCTTCACGGTCAGCCCGCTTCTCACATCGTCCAGTGCGCGTAGCACTTTCAACGTCAGACCCTGCGGATCGCTTCCACCGAAGCTCAATACGATCTGACGAGCATCTTCCCGTACGGATTTGGCGCGCCCCGCGAACGACTCGCGCAAGATGGCGAACTCCGGCCCGCCGTAATAGTCCTCCAGCTCCAACTGATCGACGCGCATGCAGGCGATGATCATCGAGGTAATCTCAGCGGGCTTCTCGATATCCTCGAGACTGTCCACCAGGTTCACGGTGGACGCCCCGAGCTTCGCCAGCGCCTCCAGATAGTCCTTCTCCAAGAAGGGGCGATCGTTGACCACGATGTTCGGGGAGTACTCTTGAATGGCCTCCAACACCGCGTCGACCCCACCACTCGAGATGACTCGCACCGTGTAGCCCGAGGCCGAGACGCGCTTGACTCCCTCCGGGTGGTCGGCGCTCATGAGGAATTGGACGTCGGCGGTGGAGATGGATCGGAGCTCCTCGGCGATGGCCAGACTGCGATAGACGTGTCCCATTCCGATTTCCGCACCCCCGTCCACCCGAAACACGATCCGGGGCAAACGCACCAGCTTCTCCGCCAGCCAGAAGTCGTAAATGTCGTGGACGGTAAGAGACGAGGCCTTGTCCATGAGCACGTATCCCACCCTGGCCCCCAACCGCTCCGGCGTATCCAAGACGGCTCGACGCATCGCCCAGATGGCCCCGTCCTCTCGATACAAAGGCTCCATGTCCTCGCGTCGCCCGGGCTTGTCGAATACCGGAGTCAGTTTTCCTTGTATCAATCGCCAGGTGAGCGCTTTCTCCTCTCGCAGAGAAACGACCGATTCCAGATCATCGTCGACCAATTTGTCCAAGGCCTCGTCGATCTTCTGGGCGGTGCGGAACGGTGAGGTGGCTTGGAGCATGACCACCAGATGGTAGCGATCGTCTTCGTTCTTCTCGAGGAACTGGACGGCGTGGGCGATGACCGGTTTGATGAGCGGACCCGCGGCCAGCTCGGCGGGGCGGAGAAAAGGAACGTCGGCCCCATACTGGCGAGCCACCGTCGCCACCCGGTCGTCATCGGTCGAGACCACCACGCGATCGACATACTGACTCTTCGCCGCTTCCTGGAGCGTGTGAGCCACCAGCGGCAAAGGCCCCAGCTTCTTGATGTTCAAATAAGGGACCTCGTCGTACCCCCCGCGGGCGGGCACGATGGCCAGGACACGCAGCTTGTCCTTCATCTCTTCAGATCATCTCCCAGGTGAGCACCGTGTCCTCGGCGATATCCTGTCGAGCCGTCCGACCCACCACCATGTCCACGAACTTGGGGTAGATACCGGTGCCCGGTCGCTTGAAGGTGAGCATCTCCCGGCTGATGCGCGTTCCCTGCGAGATGTCGCGAGCCGATACGATGCTCCGCCGGGCATATCGATAGGCGGCGGACTCCGCTTCGACCGGTCCCTTCTCGTAACGCCCCATGGCCTTCTCGATGGCACGGACGGCGTCCACCATGGCGCGCAAGTCCTGGGGATCGACGGATAGGTGATGGTCGGGGCTTCCGGGGAGCTTCTTGTCCACGGTGTAGTGCTTTTCGATGACCACCGCTCCCAGGGCAACCGCCGCCTGCGGAACGGCAATCCCCAGACTGTGATCGGATAGCCCCACCGGGATCTCGGGAAAGGCAGCCTTCAAGTGAAGCATCATGCGAAGATTCACGTTCTGGTAGTCGCAAGGATACTGAAGCGTGCAATGAAGCAGCACCAGCTGGTCGTTTCCGGTGCCACGGACCACCGCCACCGCTTCCCCCACCTCGGCAAGACTGGCCAGCCCGGTCGATAACAAAATCGGTTTACCCTTGCGCGCCGCGCGCTCGATGAGAGGAAGGTCGGTCAGATCCGCGGAGGCGATCTTATAGCCGGGGACGCCCAGTTCGTCCAGCATGTCGACTGCCTCGTCGTCGAAAGGCGTCGAAAAGCAGAGAATGCCCACTTCCTTCGCATAACGAAAGAGCTCACGGTGCTCGGCCTCTCCAAAGCTATCCAGCTTGGCGAACGTGTCGTACTGAGATCCGCCGGGATCGTCCGCCTCGACCCAATAACGAGGTGCGGTACGGGTCGAGATTTTTCCCGCCTGGTAGCTCTGGAACTTGACGGCGTCGGCACCGGCTCGCTGAGCCTCCCGGATGAGGGAGCGACCGAGCTCCAGATCTCCGTTGTGATTCACTCCCGCCTCGGCGATGACGAAGGCCGGTTGACCGTCGCCGATCCGCCGATCGCCGAATCTCACTTCTTTCATGTTCGCCTGTTGATTTTGTCGATTTTGTCGAGCTTGTCGAGCTCCACCGAGCGCAGGTTCGCCGCCTCGTGCCGCAGGTGCCGATTGATAGCGACCAGCGCCGGCTCTTCATCGAGCAGACGGATGGCCGCCGCCGTTTCCAGCACCTGGCCGGGGCGGTACAGTCTATCGAAGATGGCTTCCATAAGCTCTAGATCCGCAGGCTCGTCCACGGTGAGGCGATAGGAAGGCCGGTACAGCTCCGCGGGCAGGTTGGCCTTGAGGATGCGAAACCGCTCCCGGTTCTCTTTAATGTAGAGAGTGACGAGCTCGGAACGATGCCGATCTTCTCCGTCCCGATGACTGACCTCCAGCGCTTTTCGAGAGATGACCTCGGGAAGGATCCCCATGAGCAGCGCGTCGCCCGGTACGTACGTGTAGTCGGCCTTCTCCCGTCGGTGAAGGGCGGTCAGGCTTCGCACCAGGGAGAGATCGGTCAGCGGATTGTCTGCCGTCACCCGCACGACGTCGTCTGCCTGCCAACGGCGGGCGACCTCGACGTAGCGACCGAGAACGTCTTCTTCATCCCCCGAGAAGACGCCGACTCCCATCCTCTCCGCCAGCTCCACCAGCACACGGTTCTCCGGTGCCTCCGAAGTCGCCAGGATCACGCCCTCCAGCTCTTTGACCGATAGCAACCGCGCCAGCAAGTGCTCGAGAAGCGGCCTGCCGGCGAGCAGCGCCACCGCCTTTCCCGGACAGCGCCGAGACCGCATACGCGCCGAGACCGCACAGACGACCTTACTCAAAGAGCTCCTCGGTGAGCGGCTCCCAGGCAGAGATGTCCCGTCGTGGCTTCCGCCCCAGGAGCCGTGGGAGATGTAAAGGAGCGAGACCCTTCTCGTTGCGCACCAGTGCCAGCTGCTCGGCGCGCAAGGGAATCCCTTTGTGAAGGGCCTCTCGGGAGACTACCGCCCGGCGCATCAACTGATGGTACTGGTGGGCGGCCTCCCCCATCGAGCCCTCTTCACTGCCGAATGCCTCTTCCGCCTGCCGGATCAGGCCGACCATCTCCCGGAATGGCTCGGGCTCGAGCGAGGATTCGTAGTCGAACCCCTTGGCGTCCCGGTTCAGGGTGATGTGCTTTTCCACCAGGTCGGCGCCGAAAGCGACCGCCAAGGCGGGAAGGAGCCGCGCCATGAGGGTACCGGCGTCCACGTGATCCAGGAACCCCACCGGTACGCCGAATCGCCTCTTGAGAGTCTGGATGTAACGAAGGTGCGAGTCCCCGACCCGGGTCGGAAAATTCTGGACTCCATGGAGCAGGATGATCTGCTCGTTCCCCTCCGCGCTCGCCGCCGCCATGGCGGCTTCCACCGTTTTCAGAGCGCTGCCGCCGGTCGACAAGAGAACCGGCTTTCCGGTGGCGGCCACGGCGCGGATGAACTCCGGATTCTCCATGTCCGTGGAATGGATCTTGTATCCGCTGACGCCGTTCTTCTCGCCGACGGCCAGGCTCGGCCGATCGAAGATATCCGCCAGCATTGTCAGCCCGGCTTGGACGGCTTCACCGAGGATCCGTTCCCACTGGCGGGGTCCGATCTCGATCTGGCGGAACGTCGGATATCGCGAATCGATCGGCGCTATGAGCTCGTCCGCCACGAACAGCTGGAACTTCACGGCATCCGCGCCGGCTTCCACCGCGGCGCGCGCCAGCTTAGAAGCTTCTGCGGGATCGCCTTGATGGGCGGAGGCCACCTCCCCCACCACGTAGCAGCGCGCCGTTGCACCGACCTCGCGATTGCCCAGCCGAACCGTCATTACTTAATGTCCTCTCCCCCTGTCAGCTCACTTTCCACGCGGGGAAGTGCCGTAACTAGAACAACGGTAAGCCATTTGAAAGCGCCCCATCTACCGCCCTCGACTCCGATCCTCTGAGATTAAATGAGATCGGGGTGCGATGCCAGCGAGAGCGGGCAAGGATAGGCTGGCGGGAGCGTGGGTCGGGTTTTCCGGCATAAGATAGGCCGATGCTGCTGGCCCAGCTCAAGACGCTCTTTCGGCACTCCGCGATCTACGGAGCCGCCGACGTCTTCGGCACTCTGGTCAACTTCCTCCTCCTTCCCATCCTCACCCGTCACCTCACCTCTTCCGACTACGGCACGTTGGGCCTCCTTCTCCTCTTGGGGGTCACGCTCAAGATTCTCTTCCGCATGGGCCTGGATGCCGGCTTCTTTCGCATCTACTACGAGCAACAGAACGAGCGAGACCAAAGGGTCTTCACCACGACCATCCTAGCTACCGCCAGCATCATCGGTATCGGCCTCTTTGTTCTCAGTGCCTTTCTGGCCGAGCCCATCAGCCGGCTACTACTGGGGAGTGACCACGGCAGGCTCATCGTCCTGGTGGCGACGGATACGCTGCTCATGGGGTTCGCCTTCGTTCCCATGAATCTCTTCCGCATCGAGGAACGTGCCGGCTACTTCACCGCTGCCACCTTGTTCCGCAACACTCTCAACGCCGGACTGAAAGTTCTTCTCGTTCTCCGGGGTTGGGGCGTGGAGGGCGTCTTGTGGTCGGATGTCCTCTCCTCGGCTCTGTTCGTTCTCGCCCTCCTCCCCACTCTTTGGCGCAACCTCGGTTTCGGATACTCGGCGAGAATGCTGGGGGAGGCGCTCGGCTTTGGACTTCCCAAGGTCCCCCACGGTCTGGCCTATCAGGCGCTCAATTTGGCCGATCGAAAGATCCTCGACTACTTCACGAACCGCGCCGAAGTCGGGCTCTACCACGTGGGCTACATGTTCGGAACGGGCATCAAGTTCTTTCTCTCCGCCTTCGAGCTGGCCTGGAGCCCCTTCGTCTATTCTCTCTTGGAACGCCGGGATGCGCCTCAGACCCTTGCTCGCCTTGCCACCTATGTAGCCGCGGTCTTCGCAGGCTGTGGTCTCTTGATCGCGGTGCTAGGCAGAGAAATCTTGATCCTCATGACCGCCCCCCCCTTCCACGCCGCCTACCCCATCATCCCAGTCATCGTGCTCGCCTATTTGATCCAGGGCCTCTTCACGCTCACGTCGATAGGAATCGGCATCAGCAAGAGGGCCTACTACTATCCGGTCCTTACCCTGTCAGCGGCGTTCGTGAACATCAGCATGAATCTGGTGCTCATCCCTCGGCTGGGGATGATGGGAGCGGCCTGGGCCACCGTCTTGGGCTACGCGGTGATGGCCGTGCTCGGGTACCTGTTCGCCCATCGTCATTACCCGATCCCCTTCGAGTGGAGGCGCATCGGTGTCATCGCCCTGGCGGGGAGTCTCGCCTACGCGGTCTCTGGCGCGGCCGGCGAGCCTTCTCTGCTCTCCGTGCTGATCAAGGTCGGTGCGTTGGCAATCTATCCCGCCGCCCTCCTGCTTCTTGGCTTCTTCCACAAGAACGAGATCGAAAGGCTCAAGGCTTTGATGGCGCGCGCGCCTGCCCCAGCCGATCCTTCGCCGCCTCCATCACCTGATCGACCGTGAGCGTCGACAGGCACTCGGGAGCCTCCAACCGTGCGCACTCGCCAGGTGGCTTTCTGATCATGTTGCAAGGCGAGCAGTAGAGGGGCTTTCGCACCACGCTCCTATGGGGGCTCTTCTCGGGCCGGTAGCGCCGGGGATCGGAGGGTCCGAAGATGGCGACTCCCGGACAGGCCACCGCATCCGCCAGATGCATCGGACCGGTGTCTCCGCTCACGAACAAGTCGAGTCGTTCCATCCATGCGGCAAAACCGCGAACTCCCGTCTCCCCGATCAGAAGGCGAGGAGTTGTTTTGCACCGCGCCGCCACGTCTTCGACCAGCGTGCGATCGGACGGCGCGCCGGTGAGAATCACCGTCCCGGAAGTGGCTTCCCGGAGTCCGTCCGCCAGCGCGGCGAACTTCCTCACCTCCCATTGTTTAATGGCTCGTCCAGCGCTGGCGTGAATGCCGATGAAAGGACGTCCCAGGTCGCCCAGGTCGAGACGTTTCCAGAGCTCCTCCCCCACTCTACGATCTTCGGGAAGCAGAAAATTGTAGGGTCCGATCGACTCCGGGAGCTTCGCGTCGGGGAAGATGGTTCCCAGCAGCTCCACGTTCTGGCGATACCAACTCTTCGCCTCGTCCCAGAGACCTTGATGCGTCAATAGATGGCCACCGCCGGTGTCGCTATAGCCGGCGCGATGGCCCGCCCCGGTTAGCGCCATCAGCAAAATGGCGCGCACGTCCCCTTGAAAATCGATGGCCAGATCGGGCGGCGGGCCTTCTCGGATGGCCCGCGCCGCGCCGCGCCAACCGGCACCCCGGTTCCAGGCCACCCAGGGAGCGTCCACGATGCGCAGCCGATCCACGAACGGCAAGCCGCGGGCAAGCTCCTCGTTCCAGCTTCCCACCGCGAGCTCGATCTGCGCGTCGGGGGCCAACCGTCGCAGCAAGGAAAGAGCGGGCAGAGTCATCACCAGATCGCCCAGGCGGTCCAGACGGAGAGCGAGGATGCGACGGACGGACGCCGCGTCGATGGCACCCGCACGCGGCGGCGAGAGACCGGCGAGCGGCGTGGCCAGACGGAGCAGCACATCGAACCCGGCGAGCGCCCAGCGCTCGCCTCGGTCATAGATGCGGGGGCCGCCGTACTTAAGTCGCCGCGCCGCCAGATCGCGTGACGGTCCGAAAGACATCTTCGAATTGCTCTCCCACCCGACCCCAATGGAACGCCGAGCGCGCTCTTTCTCGCGCCTTCCTACCCAGAGCTTCTCTCCGATCCCGGCTTCCCAGAAGCTCGAGAAGGGCGTTCGCCAAGGCCTCCGGGTCGCGCTCGGGTACCAGCAGAGCGTCTTTCCCGTGGCTCACCGCCTGTTCGATTCCGGCCACGGCGCTCGCCACCACCGGCGAACCGGAAGCGAGGGCCTCCAGCATCACGTTGGGGAGCCCATCGACGTTACCGGCGTCATCATGCATCGACGGCACCGCGGTGACGGTCGCTGCGCCGTAATAAGCGGGGAGCTCCTCGCGCCGGACTCTTCCTACCAGCATGAGGTGATCTCGAACTCCGGCACCAGCCGCCTGCTCCGCCAAGCTCGCCGCCAGGTCGCCGCCTCCCGCGATCACGACTTTCAGCTCGGGATGCCTCGCCACCAGGCGGGGCATGGCCTTCACCAGGATCTCGAATCCTTTCTTGTGAACCAGTCTCCCCACCGCCAGTACCATGGGCTGCCCGTCGCCGAGGCCGAGCTTTTCCCGAAGCCGTGCCACCTCCTCCGGCTGGGGCCGGAAGAACTCCGCGTCGACTCCGTAAGGAATGACCACCGGACGGGGCGAGGCGCCCAGTCGCTGGCTTCGGTCGGCGAGGTCGTCACTGCAGGCGGTCACCGCCGCGGCTCGCTGGAAGACAAGACGCGCCGCCCGACGAAACAGCCTTTTCTTCTCGGAAAGAAACACATCCGAACCGTGGAGACTGACAACCAATGGAAGCCCGCCCACCCAGGCTGCCGGCAAAGCCATGGCTCCATTGGGCACCACCCAGTGAGCGTGAACCAGATGGTAGCCACCTCGGCGCACTGCCGTCATCATCTTACGAGCGCCCGACAACAGAGCCAGAGGGGAAACCAGATAGGTGGACCCGCGAACCGCCACGTCTCCTCTCAGGCCTTGGGCGTAGCCGAATACCGCCAGCCGTTCGCTGGGTGCGTAATGGTAGGGCTGGAAAGAGACGCCTTTCACCGGAGCGAGATCTAGATCGGCCCGGGCGGGAAGCACCACGCTGAGCTCGTGCCCCCTCGAGGCAAGTTCCCGGGTGATGGACTGAATGAACGGAGCGGTCGTATCTCCCGGGTACCTGGGATAGGAAGAGGTCAAGACGAGGATTCGCACGGCAGGCGATCTGCGCCGCGAATTATAGCATTCTCTTGTGGCTTGCAGCCCCTCTGGTTGGCCGCTCCAGGGCGACATGCTATTATCTAGCAGGAGTCGAACGATGGAAGCGATGAACAATGTCCTCTTCCGTCATTGTACGGAGCGGGTGATCGAAGCCATCAACATCGGCTCGATGGAGCTGGTCAACCTCAAACAGAACGAGCTCTCCCCCGAGTTCGTGCTGATCGGGCTCCTCGAACAGGAGGACTCCGAGGTACTCCGTCTCTTCAAGGACCTGGGACGCGATCCGGTGGAGACAAAGAATTCCATCCTCGATCTCATCTACGCCGCGCAAAAACACAAGACCAAGCTGAATCGCGAGGGGCCGGTGCAGATTCTCATCTCCTCGCAAACCGCCGAGCTCCTGCGCATCGCCAAGACCGAAGCCGACAATCTGGGCGATCGGTTCATCGGCGTGGGTGCCATGTTCTTAGCCCTTCATCGCGAGCCGAGCGGTCTCTCCGCCCGCATACTCCGTGAATTAGGCTTTGGTGCCGACGGCACCAAGGAGGCGGTGCAGCGGATGCGGGGCGGCCGAACCGTCGATGACCGACGAAGCGCCGACAGCAAGTTCGAGACCCTACAGAAATACACGTCCGATCTCACCGAGCTGGCGCGCAAGGGTGAGCTCGATCCGGTGGTGGGCCGGGAAGAAGAGATCCGGCGAGTCATCCAGATTCTCTCCCGTCGAAAGAAGAACAACCCGGTGCTGATCGGTGAGCCGGGCGTCGGGAAAACCGTCATCGTGGAGGGACTGGCGCAGCGCATCGTGGACGCCGAGGTCCCGGAGACTCTCCTCAACAAGCGCGTCCTGATGCTGGAAATGAGTGAAGTGGTGGCCGGCTCCAAGTTTAGAGGCGAGTTCGAGGAGCGCCTCAAGACCATCAAGGACGAGGTGTTGGCCGCGTCCGGACAGATCATCCTTTTCATCGACGAGCTGCACACGGTGGTCGGTGCCGGAAACGTAGAAGGAGGCCTGGACGCTTCCAACATGCTGAAGAGCGCTCTGGCGCGCGGACAGCTCCGCTGCATTGGTTCGACCACTCTGGAGGACTACAAGAAACACATCGAGAAGGACAAGGCTCTGGAGCGTCGATTCCAGAGCGTTCTCATCACCGAGCCCAGCGTAGAAGAGACGTATCATATCCTGAGGGGACTACAGAGGCGGTACGAGCTCCACCACGACGTGAAGTTCACCGACGAGTCTTTGATGGCGGCGGCGAAGCTCTCCGAACGTTACATCACCGATCGCTTTCTGCCCGACAAGGCGATCGACCTGATGGACGAGGCCGGCTCCCGCAAGCACTTGGAGCTGGTCTATGCACCGCCCGAGATCCGCGGGTTGAAGCGTGACCGAGAGAAACTCTTCGCCGAACAACGCGACGCCTACAATGACCGGGACTACGAACGAGCCGCCATGGCGCGACACACCATCATCCGCATCGACCAGGACCTCAAGGAAAAGGTCTCCGCCTGGCGGGAGGCGCGCAGCCCGCAGGATTCCACCGTCACCAGCGAGGACATCGCCGGCGTGGTGGCGGGTTGGACAGGCATCCCTTTGACTCGCATGCTGGAGACCGAGGCGGACAAGCTCACCAAGATGGAGGACAACATCCATCGGCGCATCATCGGACAAGAGAACGCCGTCGAGGCCGTCTCCAATGCCATCCGGCGGAACCGAGCCGGCCTCAAAGGCAAGTCTCGCCCCATCGGATCCTTCATCTTCCTGGGACCGACGGGCGTCGGCAAGACCGAGCTCGCCAAGGCACTCGCCGAGTTCCTCCTCGACGACGAGGAACGATTGATTCGAATGGATATGAGCGAGTACATGGAGCGGCATTCCGTCTCCAAGCTCATCGGATCGCCCCCCGGCTACGTGGGTTACGGTGAGGGCGGACAGCTGACCGAGAAGGTCCGTCGCAACCCTTACAGCGTCTTACTCTTGGACGAGATCGAAAAGGCTCATCCCGACGTCTTCAACCTGCTCCTTCAGATTCTGGACGACGGTCGACTCACCGACGCCCAGGGTCGGACGGTAAGTTTCGTCAATACCATCATCATCGGCACTTCCAACATCGGTAGCGAGGACATCACCCGCGAGTACACCAGTATCGGGTTCGCGAGTCCGGTTCCCTCCGTCAAGTACGAGGAGATCAAGAAGCGGGTCATGCGCGAGGTGAAAAAGGTCTTCAAACCCGAGCTGCTGAACCGCATCGACGACCTGATCGTTTTCCACCAGCTCGACGAACATCACATTCGGCAGATCGTCGAGCTGGTGCTGGTCGACCTCGAGAATCGGCTCGCCGAACAGGGTCTTCTCATCCAGGTCTCTCCGGCGGTCAAGGAAAAATTGGCGGCGGATGGCTTCGACCCGCTCTTCGGTGCTCGACCGTTGAACCGGGAAGTGGAGACCCAAATAGAGAACGTGCTGGCGCAAAAGCTCATCGGGGGCGAGTTCTTTAAGGGAGATACGATTCGCGTGAACCTGGTGAGTGGGAAGGTGGTCTTCCAAAGGGGAGCCACCGAGCTCGCCTCTCTTTCCATCAAGGCCGTTTCCTCCGGCGAGGCTCTACCCGACTGACCCGACGGTCCGGGGTCATGCCCTCCTACCGGTCCGCCGCCGGCATCGCTTTCGCCTTGTCGGCGGGTCTCTTCGCCTCAGGGTGCGACACGACCGAGGTGCTCTTACCGCGGCAACCGAACCTGCTTCTCGTCACCATCGAGACCTTCCGCGCCGACCGTATGCACGCCAATGGATACCGGCGCCGTACCACACCGAATCTCGACCGCCTGGCGGCCCAGGGAGCGAACTTCCGGCAAGCCATCGCCCAAGCTCCCTTCACCCTTCCGTCCCTCGCCACGGTGATGACCGGCCTCTCGCCGCCGCTCCATGGCGTCCGCAATCATCCCGCCACCTTGTCGCCGGACATTGTCACCCTTGCCGAGCGGTTGTCCGCATCGGGTTACCAGACGGCAGCCATGACCCGGCACAGTTGGCTCCGAACGAAATCGAGCTTCGATCAGGGTTTCGCCGAGTATCACAACAACAAATTCGCGGCGGGACTCGATGCCCGCAGCCTGTCCCTGGCGGCCAGTGACTGGCTCCGCACTGTCGGGGACGAGCCCTTCTTCCTCTGGCTTCATTTCCTCGACCCCCACCTCCCCTACACTCCGGCGTATCCTTTTTCGGCGCTCTACGCCACCGAGCATCGGCAGGACTCGCAGGTCAAGCACTTGCGCTCGCTGCTGCAGCGGGAAGGAGGGGAGTTCCTCCCCACTCCTTATGCGGATCTTTCCGGCGGTCCCTATCTCGATCTCGTGCTGCCGTACTACCCGGACAATCCGGTGCTGCTCGATCTGGCCTTACGGCGCCGCCCGCGAGGGGAGATCTTCTTCGGGAAGATCCGCTACCCCGAGGAGTCACTGGAAGAGGTTCGCGATCTCTACGACGGTACTCTGGTCTACACGGATGACAACCTGGGCCGTATCCTTGCGGTGCTCGATGAGCTCGCCCTCACCGACGATACTCTGGTCGCTGTCGTCGGCGACCACGGAGAGGCGCTCGGCGAGCACGGGCTCTACTTCACGCACGACTTCTCTCTCTACGACGAGGTCCTTCGGGTCCCCTTCGTTCTCCGCATGCCCGGTCGCATTCCCCCCGGGACCGTCGTGGATCAGCAGGTCCGCCTGATGGATCTAGCCCCGACCCTGCTCGACCTCCTGGGGGTCGATCCCTTACCCGACGCCGAGGGCGTGAGCCTGGTTACTCTCGCGGAAGGCGGTACGCTGCCGTACCTTCCGGCCTTCGCGGAGAGCGCTCCCTGGAGGCACCAGTTTCCCGAGCAGACGCGTATCTTTTACCAGGGCAACCTCGGCAAGTGGCGGATGGTCCGAACCGAGGGCTGGAAGCTCATCCTCATCCCCCGCCCGGAAGGAAATCTCTACGAGCTCTACGACCTCGAGTCCGACCCCGGGGAGACCGTGAACCTCTTTGACAAGCTTCCCGGGGAAGCGGGAAGGCTCCTGCCTTTGCTGAAGGAGTGGCTGGCCCGGGATCCAGATCGCGACAGCGATCGAAGCGCCGAGGAGGAGCGTGATTTGGAAGCGCTCGATCCGGCTGCCCGCCAGCAGCTGGAAGCGCTGGGGTATATTCATTGAGTGCTTTACAGGTGCGGCGCTAGATTTCGCAGACCGACTCACCGAAGGAAGTGCCCAGATCTCGGGCGGCGCGGATAAGGTCGGAGCTCATGGGAACCCGCTTCAACTGGGAGACCGCTTCCTCCAGGGGCACGGAAACGATGTTGGGGGGTGCCAGCGCCACCATGCGACCCCAGCCGCCCTCCTGCGCAAGGCGCACCGCCGCCGAGCCGAATCTCGTACCAAGCACCCGGTCGAAGCTCGTCGGTTGCCCGCCGCGCTGAAGGTGCCCCAGGACCAGGGCCCGGCACTCCTGCTTCGTGCGCTGTTGGATCTGCTCCGCCACCAGCTCGCCTATGCCGCCCAGCCTGCCCTCGTATCCTTCCCCGGCCTTCTCGCGGAAGACCTTCATGCCACCAACCGGCGTGGCGCCCTCCGCCGCCACCACGATGCTGAAGGCTCGCCCGCGCCGGTTCCGTTCGCGGATCTTTGCCACCACCATTTCGATGTCGAAGGGAATCTCCGGTATCAGAATGACGTCGGCGCCGCCCGCCACCCCTGCCTGCAGCGCGATCCAACCGACGTTTCTTCCCATCACCTCCAGCACCATGACGCGACGATGACTGGAGGCGGTGGTGTGAAGGCGATCCAGGGCTTCGGTCACCACGCTGACGGCGGTATCGAAGCCAAAGGTTACGACCGTTCCCGACAGATCGTTGTCGATGGTCTTGGGTACTCCGACGATGGGAAGCCCCTTACGGAATAGTCCGAGGGCGATGGACAGCGTTCCATCGCCCCCCACCACCACCAGTCCATCGAGCTTCAAAGCACGGAAATTCCTGACCACTTCATCGGAGCGATCTCGGTAGGAGATGCCGCTCGCGGTTTTCACCGGAAACCGGAAAGGATGCCCCCGGTTGCTGGTCCCGAGGATGGTACCGCCGGTGTGCAGGATTCCCCGAACATCCTTGGGCCTCAGAAGTCTCGTCTTCTTCGTTTGCAGGAGCCCGCCGAAGCTTTCTTCGATGCCCAGCACTTCCCAGCCGAAGTTGTGGGCGGTCCGGAAGACGGCTCGGATCACCGCATTCAATCCGGCGCAGTCTCCCCCGCCGGTCAAAATACCGATTCTTTTCCTTGCCGCCACTTCCCGGAACCGACCGCTATCGATAGAACTCGAGAATGGCCCGCGCCACCCGCTCGACCTGAGCCTCGGTGAGCTCCGGGTAAAGAGGCAGGGAAAGGATCTCGCCGGCCGCTCGTTCGGCTTCCGGACACGATCCCACCCCCTGACCCAGGCCCTGATAAGCCGGTTGGAGATGCGCGGGGACCGGGTAGTGAATGAGCGTTTCCACCCCGGCCTCCGACAGAGCCTCTCGCAACCGATCCCGCTCCGGCGCTCGCGCCACCAGCAAGTGGGCGGCGGTTTCCGCGTCCGGCAGAAGGTCGACCCAGACCAGCGGAGCTTCCGCCAGTAGCTGGCCATAGAGCGCGGCGAGAGCTCGTCGCCTCGCGTTCCAAGTGAAAAGGTGCGGGAGCTTGGCCCGCAGTATCGCCGCCTGGAGCTCGTCCAGGCGACTGTTGAAGCCGATCTCCCGATGGATGTAGCGATTTTCTTGTCCGCCGTTTCTCAGCCGTCGCAGACGATTCGCCATGGCTGCGTCGTTGGTGGCGACCATTCCTCCGTCCCCCAACGCACCGAGATTCTTGGTGGGATAAAAACTGAAGCAGCCCGCTTTGCCCCAACCTCCGAGAGGACGATCCGCCAACTTGGCGCCGTGTGCCTGGCAGGCGTCTTCAACGACCGCAAGACCGTTCTCCCCGGCGAGCCTCAGGAGAGCCGGCATCTGGCAAGGGTTCCCGTAGAGATGCACCGGAAGGAGTGCCTTGGTACGCGCAGTCATCCGTTTCGCCACCGACTCGGGCGAGAGATTCAGGCTCCTTCCATCGACATCGGCGAAGACCGGTCGTGCTCCGCATCGGCTGATGGCGAGTGCGGTGAAGGTGGCGGTCAGGGGAGTGGTAATGACCTCGTCGCCCGGACCGACGCCCAGCGCCCAAAGGGAAAGCGTGAGGGCATCGGTCCCCGAGGCTACGCCGACGGCATGAGCTGTCCCTACCACCGATGCGAACTCCTCCTCGAAGGCTTCCACTTCGGGGCCCAAAATGAACCATCCGCTCTCCATGACCCGCCCCACCGCATTCCGGATCTCTGCCGCCAGGCCCTGGTGTTGGGCGGTCAGACTGACGAAAGGGACGGCTGGGTCGGCCACCTTAATCAAGATAGTGATCGATGTTGCGTCGATAGTATTCGACGGTTCGGGAAAGACCCTCGCGAAGGCTCACTTGGGGCTCCCAGCCGAACTCCTTGTGGATCTTGCCGTAGTCGTTATAGAAGTCGCCTATGTCGATACGCTTGCGGTCTTCCGGAAAAGGGACTTTCCTGAAGCCGCCTCCTCCGCCCGCCACATCGAGCAGCGTCTCTATGAACTCGAGCAGCGTTACCGGAGGGCTCGCCCCCAGGTTGTAGACCTCCCCCACCGCCTTATCCGAGATGGCGACCCTCAAGAAGGCATCTACCACGTCGTCGACGTAATTGAAGTCTCGCTTCTGGGTCCCGTCGCCGAAGAGCTGGATCTGCTCTCCCCGAACCGCCTGCCGGATGAACCAACTCGCGAATCCCTGTCGGTTGTGCTTGACCAGCTGTCGCGGACCGTAGGTGTTGGTCAAGCGAAGCGAGGTCGTTCGAAGGCCGTAGACCTGATGGTAGAGCCGGTGATACATCTCAGCGCTCGCCTTGTTCACACCGTTGACGTCGGTGGGCTGCACCGGATGGGACTCGTCGGCAGGAAGCCGAACGGGCCGGCCGTAAATCTGCCGCGTGCTGGCGTAGAGGATTCGAACCGTGTCATTGCCCTTGCGACAGGCTTCCAGAATCGAGAGTTGGCTGCGGCAGTTGATCTCCAGATCGGTCTCCGGATCCTGCATGCTATCGATGTGGCTCACTTGACCCGCCAGGTTGAAGAGAAAATCCTGGTGCTGCAAGAGGTACTGCATCCCGTTCACGTCGCGAACGTCGGCGATATTGATCCGGAGCTTGGGCTCCAGGCCCTTGACGTTGTAGAGATTTCCCCCGTAGCCAGGGATCAAGGAGTCGACCAGCAACACGTCTGCTCCCAGATCGACCAGGCGCCGGGCCAGATTGCTCCCGATGAAGCCCAGACCGCCGGTGATCAGGACGCTCTTACCGGAGAGTATTTCACGATAGCGCTCTTCCATGTCCGTTAAGCCGAGGGTCGGTGTCCGTGAGAAGCCAGGAAGGGTCTAGGATACCAAGCTCTGCCCATCCCGAGCGGACTCCTCTGTCGAGGCCGGGGCAGAACGTGGCCTGAGATGGACCCGACGTATGACCAAGTCGACCCAGAGCCGAATGAGATCGTACAGGGTTCGGCCGACACGACGGAAATTAAAGAACTGACTCTTTCCGTAGGCGCGGTGGTAATGGTGGACTGGGACTTCCAGGATTCGGAAGCCTGCGTCCTGCACTTTTTTCATCAACTCGACGCAGATCACACCACTCGATTTGGTGAGCTCGACGCGGTCTAAGATGCTCTTCCGAAAAAGACGGAAATCGCAATCCACGTCACGCAACCGAAGTCCGAAGGCGAGTCGCACCGTCCAGTGATAGATCCTTCCGATGAGGACGCGATGCAGGGGATCGGATCGCCCCATCTTGTAGCCGTTGACGAAATCCACCCCTTCATCCATGCGCTCCACCAGGGCTCTCAGCTCGCGAGGATCGTACTGTGCGTCCCCGTCGGTATAGAAGATGAGGTCCTTGGACGCGGAGGCGAAACCCGTCCGCAGGGCGCCTCCATAGCCACGATTCTTCGTGTGGTGCACGACGCGCAGCTCGGGAATGATGCGCTCTAACTCCCCCAGCACTTCCGCGGTGTGATCCCGGCTTCCATCGTTCACCACTAGGATCTCGAAATCATGGGTCAACTGGCGGGCCGCTATCCGTGCCGTCACCACCATGCTGGCGATGGTGCCGGCGTCGTTGTAGGCGGGGAAGAAAATCGAGATGGCTGGCTGGGTCACGGTGTGGAATTCCTTGTCCACCAAAGCTTTTTGCGAACTTTGCTGGCGGGAGGAGGCTACCATACGGGTCCCGGGATGTCAATGTGAGCTAAGGAGTTCCGCTTGTGAGTTGAGCCGCCGGAGGGGGCTATGCTAGTGTCCAGAGTCCTTCGGACGGCTCCTCATGCCGGCAACGCTCTACGTGGTGGCCACCCCCATCGGGAACTTGAGCGACATTTCTCTCCGTGCCTTGGATGTGCTCCAATCGGTCTCCGTGATCGCCTGTGAGGACACGCGCACCACCCGGCGACTGCTCCTCCGTCACGGGATCAAGACCCGTACCATCAGCTATCACGAGCACAACGAGGGCGCGCGCGCTCCACAACTGGCGATGCGGTTGAAGGAGGGTGAAGATATCGCCCTCGTCTCCGACGCCGGAACGCCGGGCATCTCCGATCCTGGGTTTCGCTTGGTGGCGGCGGCACGAGACATGGGCATTCCGGTACGCTCGGTGCCGGGTCCGAGCGCCGCCCTCGCCGCCCTTTCCGTCTCCGGTCTGCCCACCTCGAGCTTCTGTTTCTATGGTTTTCTACCCCGGCGCGGATCGGCGCGCGACCGGGCCATCGCATCACTGGCTGCGGTAGCGCACACCATCCTCCTTTTCGAGTCGGCCCGGCGGACGGCCACGCTTCTTAGCGAGCTCTCCCAGCAACTGGGACCGCGGCCAGCCTTCGTCGCTCGCGAGATGACCAAGGTCCACGAAGAGCACCGCACCGGAACCCTCTCCGAGCTGGCGGATTGGGCTCGGCGCACCCCCCTCAAGGGGGAGCTGACTCTCGTCATCGGAGGCGCCGGGCCACCGATCGCTTCCGTCCCGACTCCCGACGAACTGGAGAAGCGCTTCAGGGCGCTCACCGCACAGGGGCTGAAACGCAAAGAGGCGGTCAAAATCTTGGCCAGGGAAAGCGGAGTCCCCTCCCGACTTCTCTATCGCCGGCTGCTCGACCTGGAAGCGGAATGACCCCCATCGGTCTGGCAGGTTCGGACCGGCGGCTGTTTGACCGTCCCTGGCCCTCCGCCTATAATCAACGGCTGTCTTCTATACGACACGCCCAATCGAGATATTGAACTCTGTCGGGCTATCCCGGCATCGTCTCCGCGTGCCCCCACTGCGGGGCCAAAGGCAGATTCTTAGGAGGATCCATGGCGAAGAAAGCCACCGCTCGCACCAAGAGCGCGCCCATTTCACGCAAGAAGCTGGCTCGGAAATCGAGTGAAAGACCCGAGGGCTACAACAAAGCCATCGAGGCATTCGAAAAAGCCTTGAAGGCACTGCACAAAGGTGATGTGGAACGCGCCCGGAGCCAATTCGATGCCATCGTGACCGAGTTCCGCGAGGAGCCGGAGGTTGTCGATCGCGCCCTGGCCTACAGAGCCGCTTGCGACCGGCAGCGCAAGAGCTCCTTCTCACCTCGCACTTTCGAGGAGGCCGTTGCCTACGGTGTCTTCTGTCACAACCGGGGCGACTACGACCGAGCCATCAAGTATCTGTCCAAAGCAATCGACATGGAACCCAATAGCGACCATGCCCACTACTGTCTGGCGGCCGCCTATTCCCGCCACGGAGACAGTCAGGACGCGACCCGACATCTCAAGCAGGCGGTTACCGGTAACCCGTACAACCGCGTTCTAGCCAAGGCGGATGCGGACTTCGCCGCCTTGCGGGCCGAAACGGAAGTCGCCCAATTGCTGACATCGCCCGATTAGCCTGACTGAGCCGACTGAGCTCGACTGAGGAGGCCCTGCTGGCCGAGCTGGACGACGGCGTGAAGACGGCGGGAGTCCTCCAATCGCTTTTTCGCCGTGCCCGCCTCGCGGCCTCGGCCTCCTCGTAGCCGGCAGCCGCCTCGGGCCAATCGTGTTAATCTAGATCTCACAGAATGCCGTCGCAGCTTACCCTGGTTCTGTGGGCCGGGTCCGGTCAGATCTTCCAGAAGGATCTCTTCGGCCGGCCGCTGTGGCAGCGCACCCGCGAGGCTGCCCAGCCCCTTGGGCCGGCACGCACGCTTCTGGTGCTCAACAAGACCAGCCGCATCCCACCCCATTCACTGGAAGGAGTCCAGCCGGTGCCCCGGGCCCGGTTGTGGGAGTCCATCGCTCAACTGCAAGGACGGTTGCTTCTCCTTCCCGCCGACATGCCCTGTATCGGCGCCAGCAGCTTGAGGCGCCTATTGGCCGCTTCCCGATCCGGAGCCAGTCGCCTACTCGCCCCGGATCAGGAAAGACCCACTTCGGTCTTGTGCTGCGCCGCGGCCCGCTTGAAGACAGAGCCGCGCGCCTTAAGGAACGGTCTCGAGACTCTCGGCCGCGACTGGGAAGGTTTCAAGACGGTTCGGGCGCGGTCGGAAGAGCTCCTGCGGGTGAGGAGCGCCGCCGATTGGGCCCGGGCGGTCCAGATTCTTCGTCGCCGAACCTGCCAGAGACTCGTCGCTCGCGGAGTGCTCCTCGACGATCCCGATACCGCCCAAGTGGATCCCGACGTGACGGTCGGGCGGGGAACCCGAATCCGCAGTTGGGTGGTCATCGAGGGGGCGAGCCGCATTGGATCTCACTGTGACATCGGCAGCTTTACCCACATCGTCGATTCGGTGGTGGGCTCCCACACGGTGCTCCTCGATCATTGTTACATCCGCGGGAGCCACATCGGTCGCCGCGCCCAAGTCGGCCCCTTCGCTCATCTCCGCCCCCAGTCGACACTCGGCAACGACAGCAAAGTGGGGAACTTCGTGGAGATGAAGAAGTCGGTCCTGGGCGCCGGCAGTAAGGCCCCCCATCTCAGTTATCTCGGGGACGCTCGGATTGGGCGAAAGGTGAACGTGGGCGCCGGCACCATCACCTGCAACTACGACGGGAGCGCCAAGCACCAGACGGTGATAGAAGACGGCGCCTTCATCGGCAGCGACGTGCAGCTGGTGGCCCCGGTGCGGATCGGTCGAGGTGCCTACGTGGCGGCAGGCTCTTCCATCGTGGAAGACGTTCCCGCCGGATCCCTGGCCATCGCTCGCGCCCGTCAAGTCGTGAAAATGGGGTATGCCCGCCGCCGCAGAACGAAGAAAAGAAAGTCGTAGAACATCATGTGCGGAATCATTGGCTACGTCGGACCCAAGCCCACGGTTGAAATCCTCATCGATGGGCTCAAACGCCTCGAGTATCGAGGCTACGACTCCGCGGGCCTGGCGGTGGTGCGCGACGGCACTCTCCGCGTCCTCCGCTCCCAAGGGAAGCTCAGCAACCTGGAGCGCCAGCTCTCCGGCGCCGAGCTGGATGGGAGCTACGGACTCGGCCACACTCGCTGGGCGACCCACGGCCGTCCCAATGAGGAGAACGCACATCCTCACCGCGACTGTACCGGTTCGCTCGTCGTCGTTCACAATGGCATCGTGGAAAACTACTTGGACCTCAAGGGACAACTCTCCTCGGAGGGCCACCGCTTCGTCACCGAGACCGACACCGAGGTCATCGCCCACTTGTTGGAGAAACATTGGAAGACCAATTTGGAGCAAGCCGTCTTCGATGCCCTGAAAGAGCTGAAGGGTGTCTACGCTTTCGCGGCCCTTTCCGCAAAGGATCCCGATAAGCTCGTTGCCGCTCGTAACGGTCCTCCTCTGGTGGTAGGACTCGGGGAAGATGAGACGGAGGCCTTCATCGCCTCCGACGTTCCCGCCTTCTTGTCGCACAGCCGCAATGCCGTCTTCCTCGACGACGGGGAGGTAGCGGTGATTCGCCCCGGGAAACTAAGCCTGTTCGATGGCGAGGGCCGCCCGCGGGACCGTGCGCCCACCCGAATCACCTGGGACCCGGTCCAGGTGGAGAAGCAGGGCTTCAAGCACTTCATGTTGAAGGAAATTCACGAGCAGCCGCGAACCATCCGGGACACGCTGCTGGGACGCTACTCCCTGGACTCGGGGACCGTACACCTAAAGGAACTAGGCTTGGACGCGGGCTTCATCCAGGGACTCCAGAAGATCACCCTCATCGCCTGCGGCACCAGCTGGCATGCCGCGCTGGTCGGCAAGTTTCTCATGGAGGCGAGCGTCCGCCTGCCCGTACAAGTCGACGTCGCCTCGGAGTTCCGATACCGAACCCTGGTTCTCGGGAAAGAGGACCTGGTGGTGGGAATCAGCCAATCCGGGGAGACGGCCGATACCCTGGCCGCGCTTCGCGCCGCGGGGGAGACTGGTGCCACCACCCTCGCCATCTGCAACGTCATGGGGAGCATGATCACCCGCATCACCAACGCCACCCTATACACCCACGCCGGTCCGGAAATCGGAGTCGCCTCCACCAAGTCCTTCGCCGCGCAGCTGGTCGCCCTCCATCTACTCGCCCTTTACTTGGCTCAGGTCCGGGGACGGCTCTTCCCGGAGGAAGGGCGCCGCAGCCTGAGCGAGCTGGCCCGCGCCGCACATTTGCTGGAGCAAGTGCTCCCTCTGGCACCCGCCATCGAGGCCATCGCCCGGGATTTCTACACGGCCTCGAACTTCCTTTATCTGGGTCGGGGAGCCCTCTACCCGATCGCGCTCGAGGGCGCGCTGAAGCTCAAGGAGCTTTCCTACATTCACGCCGAGGGATACCCCGCCGGAGAGATGAAGCATGGCCCCATCGCACTCATCGACGAGCGCATGCCGGTGGTGGCGCTGGCGCCTTCCGATTCCCTTTTCGACAAGATGGCCAACAATATTCAAGAGGCCAAGGCGCGCGGGGCACGCATCATCGCCTTCGGCTCGGAAGGCGAGTCCCGGCTGAAGCAGATCCTGGACGAGGACTCCGATCGGTTGATCCAGCTTCCACGTCACCCCGAGGCCATCTCGCCCCTGGTGGCAGTGGTGCCGCTTCAACTTCTCGCCTACTACATCGCCGTCGCCCGAGGTTGTGACGTCGACCAACCGCGCAATCTGGCGAAGTCGGTGACTGTTGAATAGGTCGACGGGCTCCGCCTCAAAAGGCCCTGACGACATCCTCTCCGAGCTCAATTCCGGGCAGCGAGCAGCCGTCACCGCCCCCGAGGGGCCGGTGCTGGTCCTGGCGGGTGCCGGCAGCGGGAAGACTCGGGCCATTGCTCATCGCATCGCCTTCTTGATTCGGGAAAGAGGCGCCCCGCCCTGGACGATCCTGGCCGTCACGTTCACCAACAAGGCGGCGGGAGAGATGCGGGCTCGGATCGACGCTCTGGTCGGAGCAACCGCTTCCGACCTTTGGGTCTCCACGTTCCACGCTCTCGGAGTGAGACTCCTCCGACGGTTCGGACCCGATATCGGACTCCCCTCGGGGTTCATGGTGTACGACGAGCAGGACCGTCGGGCCCTCCTGCGTCGCGTTCTTCAGGAGCTCGGTGTCACCGAGCGCGAATACCCGTTGCCGCGGCTCGCCGCCGCCGTCCCTCAGAGAAAGAACGCCGCCTTCGGCGGAGAAGATGCGCCCCGCTGGTGGAGGGAACGTGACCGAGTGATTCTGGATGGCGTGCTCGAGCGCTACCACGGTCTTCTCCAGGCGGACAGGGCCGTCGACTTCGACGATCTCCTCATCCGCTCCGTCGAGCTTCTGGAATGCTCGGACAAGGCAAGGGCCTTCGCGGAGCGCCGATTCCGCCACCTCCTGGTCGATGAGTACCAGGATACCAACCGAGTTCAATACCGGCTCATGAGACTTCTCGCTCCCCACCGGAACATTTTCGTGGTAGGCGACGAGGATCAGTCCATCTATAATTTTCGCGGAGCCGATCTGCGAAACATCCTCGAGTTCGAAAAGGATTTCCCGACCGCCCAGTTGGTGAAGCTGGAAGACAACTACCGCTCCACCAGCTCCATTCTCGACGCCGCCGCCACTCTTATCGCCCATAACGAAGAACGAAAGGGCAAGACGCTCGTCGCCCAAAGGGGCGCCGGTGAGAAACCCACGGTATATGCCGCCGCCTCCGATAGCGGCGAATGCGTCTTCGTTGCGGATCGGATCGAGTCTCTGCGGAAGCAGTCGCCTGGCACCCGCATCGCCGTACTGTTCCGGACTCACGCGCAGACGAGACTCTTCGAGGAAGAGTTCGTGCGGCGCGGCATCCCTCACGTCTTGGTGGGGGGCCAGCGATTCTACGACCGGCGAGAAGTGAAGGATGCTCTTTCTTATTTGCGGCTGGTCTTGAACCCCCACGACAATGCGAGCTTCCCGCGAGCCATCGGCTCACCTCCGCGCGGCTTCGGCGGGGCAACTCTGGCGATGACCCAACAGACCGCCACCGAACGCGGCCTCTCTTTTTGGGATGCGGCCGCTCAACTGGCCGAGGAGAATGCCATCCCCGCCCGCGCCAGCCAGGGATTCGAGTCCTTCCGCAGGCTCCGAGAGTCGCTGGCCGATCTGGTAGGCAAGACCACTCTCGGGGAGCTCGTGCAGAAGGCAATCGAGGAGAGCGGCCTCACCGGTTCCCTGGGGAGAGAGAACACGGTGGAAGCGGAAGCCCGGCTCGAGAATCTGCGCCAGTTGGTGACCGCCGCCACCGATTACCAGGAGAGGGAGGGCGAGCCCTCCTTGGCCGGCTTCTTGGACGCCGTCAGCTTGCTGACCGATCTCGACACGGTCAAGGAAGAGGCACCCTGCCTCCTCATGACCCTCCATAGCGCCAAGGGGCTGGAGTTCGATGCGGTCTTTCTCACCGGCCTCGAGGAGGGACTCTTCCCCCACTTCCGCTCCGCCGGCGACCGCCGTGCGATGGAAGAGGAGCGCCGCCTCTGCTACGTGGGCATGACGCGGGCTCGGACTCTATTGGTTCTCACCTATGCTCTCAGCCGAAGATCTGCACTAGAGAAGGAAGGCCGTACTCCGTCTCGCTTCCTGGACGAGATTTCTCCCCAGCTCCTACACCAAGACCCCTCCGCCGAACCGTCCTCCCTTGCCCGGACCCCGGGGCATTTCTTTCCGGGCACGGTGGTGAGACACCCGCGCTTTGGAGAAGGAACCATCGTGGAAGCCGAGCCTCCGGGAAGCGAGCAGAAGATCACGGTGCTTTTCCGCGGCGCCGGCCGTAAGAAGCTGGTCGCCCGTTTCGCCCATCTCGAAGTCGTGAAGGGTGGTCGGCCGCAAAAGCCGTCGCACCCTCGGCGTCCTTACCCGGTCCGGACCCCCGGCCCGTTGGACTAGCAGGGCGAGGAATGCCCGCTCTAACTCACGGGCGCCCACTTCCCCAGTGAATCCCTTCGCCCAGCTCCCCCTCGGCCTCTGCCAACTTCCGCTGATTCTCCTGGTCGCGAATTCGGACCAGCAAATCGGTCATGTCGGGATCGCCCGGAAACTCCTCGGCTGCTGCGGTCAGGCAAGTCCGAGCTTCCTCGTACCGGCCTAGCTCGGCAAGCGCTTCGGCTCGCATCTGGTAGGCCTTGCGGCGAAAAGCGGGATCCTCGGTCATTCCGAGAAGAGCCAGCAAGCTTCCGAGGGCTTCGTCGCTCCGACCCGCTAGTCGTTGGATGTGGGCCAACCGGAGATAGGCGCCGAACGATTCCTGGTCTTGGGGGAAGTCCTCGATGACCCGGCGGTAGGCCTCCGCCGCACCTTCCATGTCGTCGGTGGTGTATCGGGAGTCCGCGATGTCCAAGAGGAGGGACTTCCGCTGCTCGGGATCGGTCTCTTCCAAAAGGAGGAGCTCGTACTCCCGGATCGCCTTTTCTGGCTCCCCTAGGTCCTCCGAATACATGCGCGCCAACAGACGGCGTGCATCTCGCGCCACCGCGCTGTCCGGGTAGGAAAGCAGGATCTTGCGAAAAGTAGAGCGGGCGGAGTCCACGTCTCTTCGCTGCAGATAGTGGATGAGCGCTACTTCGTAGAGGGCCTGAGCGGCCTCCGGGGTCCCGGGAGCTTGAATGGTGACCTCGGTGTACCGCTCGAGCGCTTCCCCATACCGACCCCGACCGAGCGCTTCGCGTGCTGCGGTGAGCTCGTCGGACCCTGGCGACGAACAGGCGACCCCCACGCCGATCAAGACACCGGCGAGAGAGTAGAGAAGACTGGTCCGGGCGGTCATGGCTCCTGCTCGTGCGCCGGCCGCCTCGAGGGCCGGCCGAGGGACGGGGGGTATTCTATCGCGGCGGGAGCACGGTCGGTCAACTCGTCGCGTCGTCGTTCTTGGCGGGGTCGCCTTCTTCTTCCTGTTTTTCCGCGAGTTTCGCCACCGCCACCACGTGATCTCCTTCATCGACGTCAATGAGCCGCACTCCTTGGGTGGCCCGACCGTGGACCAAGATTCCTTTCACTCTCAGGCGAAGGATCATCCCGTTGCCGGTGACGACCATGACCTCGTCTTCCTCGCCCACGAAACGCACACCGACCACCGGGCCGTTCCTGGGAGTCGTCTTGATGTTGATAATCCCCTTTCCTCCACGGCTCTGCAGTCGGTACTGGTCGAGGGCGGTCCGTTTTCCGTACCCCTTTTCGGTAACGGTGAGCAGAGTTCCTTCCTTCTCCGCGACCGCCATGCCCACCACCTGGTCACCCTCCCGAAGCCTAATCCCCTTCACGCCTCCGGCGGTTCGCCCCATGGGGCGAACGTCGGACGCGGCAAAGCGAATGGCCAGGCCTTTGCGGGTCGCGATCACCGCCTCGTCCCCCGCTCCCGTCACCGCGGCCGCAATCAGAGAGTCCCCCTCACCGATTCCGATGGCGATGATCCCCCGCGACATCGGATTGGCGAAGGCGGAGAGCGGTGTCTTCTTCACTCTGCCGCTTCGGGTAGCCATCAAGACATGCCGGTCCTCGGGAAACTCCTTGACCGGGCAGACCGCCGCCAACTTCTCGTTGGGGCTCATGGAAACGAGGTTGACAATCGCTTTGCCCTTGCCCGCCGATCCCACCTCGGGAATCTCAAGCACCTTGCACCAGTAGACCCTCCCGCGATCCGTGAAGATCAAGATGTAATCGTGACTGGAGGTGATAAAGAGCCGGTCCACGAAGTCCTCTTCCCGGGTTCGCATGCCGATGCGCCCCTTACCGCCGCGCTTCTGCTTGCGATAGACGGAAACTGGACTGCGTTTGATGTACCCCAGATGGGACACGGTGATGACCATGTCTTCTTCCGCGATCATGTCTTCCACGCGGATCTCGCGGGTCTTGGCTATGATCTCGGTGCGGCGCGGATCTCCAAATTTCTCTTTGACCTCTTGCATCTCGGCGCGAACGATCTCTTTGATCTTCTGCTCACTCCCCAGAATCGCTTTCAGCTCCGACACCAGTTCCTGTATCTCTTCGTGCTCCTTGACGATCTTCTCGCGCTCCATGCCCGTCAAGCGTTGCAGTTGCAGGTCGAGGATGGCTTGAGCCTGGATTTCCGAGAACTCGAACCTGGCCATCAGCTGATCCCGAGCGGCGGCAGGCGTGCTGGCGGCGCGGATGAGCTCGATGATTTCGTCCAGATGATCCAGGGCCTTGACGAAACCCTCCAGCACGTGGGCCCGGGCCTCCGCCTTTTGCAGCTCGAAGGTGGTGCGGCGACCGACGACCTCCCGCCGGAACTCGAGGAACTGGTTGACCACATCCAGCAGAGGGAGTACGCGGGGCCGGTTTTCCGAGATGGCGAGGACGATGATACCGAAGCTCGTCTGAAGCGCGGTGTGCTTGAAGAGGTTGTTCAGCACCACCTGCGGGACTTCCCCGCGCTTGAGCTCCACCACGATACGCATTCCCTGACGGTCCGATTCATCCCGTGGATCTGAAATGCCTTCGATCTTTCGGTCCCGCGCCAACTCGGCGATCTTTTCCAGAAGGCGCGCCTTGTTGACCTGATAGGGGATCTCGGTGATCACGATCGCTTGACGGTCCTTGCCGATGTCCTCGATCTCGGCGCGAGCCCGAATCTGAATGGTGCCCCGCCCGGTGCGGTAAGCCTGCTCGATGCCTTCCCTGCCGTGAACGAAACCGGCGGTGGGAAAGTCCGGCCCCGGTATGCGCTCCAAGAGCCCCTTGGTCAGCTGGGCAGGGGAGAGTTCGGGATTGTCCAGGACGAACGTCGCTCCGTCGACCACTTCTCCCAAGTTATGCGGGGGAATGTTGGTGGCCATACCCACCGCGATGCCACTTGCTCCGTTCACCAGAAGGTTGGGAACGACGGTGGGTAGCACGGTGGGCTCTTCGACGTTACCGTCGAAGTTAGGCACGAAGTCAACGGTGTCCTTGTCCAAATCCTGCATCATGCTCTCGGCCAGAGGGGTCAGCCTGGCCTCGGTATAGCGGTAGGCGGCAGGAGGATCTCCGTCCACCGAGCCGAAGTTCCCTTGCCCGTCAATGAGGGGGTAGCGAAGGTTGAACGCTTGCGCCATACGCACCAAGGTGTCGTAGACGGCGGCGTCACCATGCGGGTGGTACTTCTTCAAGACCTCACCCACGATGCCCGCGCACTTGGAATACGGTCGATTGGGTAGGAGACCCTCGCGAAACATCGCGTAGAGCACGCGGCGGTGGGCCGGCTTCAAACCGTCCCGCACGTCTGGAAGCGCGCGGCCAATGATGACGGACATGGCGTAGTCCATGTAGGACTTCTTCATCTCGTCTTCGATATTGACCGGCAGCTGTTCCGCCGCTATGACCATCTGGTTCTCCTCGTTTGCTCTCTAATCGCTCGTTGGTGGGGCAAGGACCGGTGAGACGCGCTTAGGGGTGTGCCTCCCGGGGACCGCTCCAAGACGCCGCGTCCGCCGAGAGCCGACGCTCGAAGAAGGCGCCGGTTCTCTTTCCACCCAGCCGCCCCCTGGGAAGTGGTTAAGGCATCAGATGTCGAGGTTCTGCACTTCCAGCGCGTTCTCCTCGATGAATTGGCGCCGCGGTTCCACGGCATCGCCCATCAAGACGGTAAAAATGTCATTGGCAAGGACTTCGTCGTCGACTTTGACCTGGAGCAAGACCCGGACCTCCGGGTTCATGGTCGTTTCCCAAAGCTGCTCCGGGTTCATCTCACCCAAACCCTTGTATCGCTGGATGTGAAGTCCCTTCTTCCCCGCGCCCAGCAGAAACTGGATGAGCTCGTCGCGAGACTGGAGAGTCCGCTGTTCGGGTTTGCGCTCCTCGCCTTTTTCCGACTCGGCGCCCCGGCCATCGGTGGTGACGATAAGGGGCGAGCTCTCGAAAGGCTCGATTTCTTGGTAGAGGCTGAGCAGGGTGCGATACTCGGCGGCGGTGAGGAACTCCCGGCCTATGGTGGGCATGAAGCGACCCGTCTCTGCGCTCGCACCGCGCGGCACGATCTTGTAGAGGTTCTGCTCCTCGTCCCGCTCCACGGTGGCGTCGAGCCCCTGCTGGCGCAAGGGCTCCAATGCCTCCTCCAGCCATTGCTTGTCGGCCAGGATCGCCTCGTCCGCACCCACGCGCAGGAACTCGACCAGCAGCTCGGTGGGGTAGCCTTGCCGGTCGAGCCGGTCCAGGTGCCGGCCGTAAGCAATCATTTGTTCCAGGCGCCGCGCCAGATCCTCTCCCGCGTACTCCTTTCCGAGCTCGGGGATCACCACCCTGCGATTCTCTGCGGCCCGCGAGAACAGGTGCTTGTCCAACTCTCGCTCATCCTTGAAATAGACCTCGCTCCGTCCCTTCTTCACCTTGAACAGCGGCGGCTGCGCAATGTACAGGTGGCCGGCGGCGATGACCTGTGGCATCTTGCGGTAGAAGAAGGTCAGTAGGAGGGTGCGGATGTGGGACCCGTCCACGTCCGCGTCGGTCATGATGATGATGCGGTGGTAGCGGAGCTTGGAGAGTGTAAACTCCTCCTCGATGCCCGTACCCAGCGCCGCCACCATCACCTTGATCTCTTCGTTCTCCAGCATCTTGTCGAGCCGCGCCTTCTCGACGTTGAGGATCTTCCCTTTCAGTGGGAGAATGGCCTGAAACCGCCGGTCGCGGCCCTGCTTGGCTGATCCTCCGGCCGACTCCCCCTCCACCAGATAAAGCTCGGAAAGCGCCGGATCGCGTTCCTGGCAATCGGCGAGCTTTCCGGGTAAGCAGGTGTCGTCTAGGGCTCCCTTCCGCCGGGTGAGGTCGCGCGCCTTGCGGGCGGCCTCCCGCGCCCGGGCGGCCCCCACGACCTTGGAGACGATCTTCCTGGCAACGGGAGGATTCTCTTCCAGAAAGCGGGAGAACTCCTGATTGACCAGTGTCTCGACGAATCCTTTGACTTCGGTGTTGCCGAGTTTGGTCTTGGTCTGGCCCTCGAACTGAGGGTTGGGGATCTTGACGCTGACGACCGCCGTCAGACCTTCGCGAATGTCTTCCCCTTCGATCCCGCCGTGCAGGTCCTTGCTCAGGTTGTTCGACGAGGCATAGCTGTTGATGGTTCGGGTGAGAGCGGCCTTGAAGCCGGAGAGGTGCGTGCCGCCTTCGTGCGTGTTAACGGTATTCGCGAAGGAGAAGACCGCCTCCTGGTAGGCCTCATTCCACTGCATGGCAATCTCGCATTCCATGTCTTGGGCCGCACCGACGAAAAGAAGAGGCGGACTGTGCAATGGAGTGCGGTTCTTGTTCAGATACTCGACGAACGAGACAATCCCACCGTCGAATTGGAACTCGTTCTTTTTCCCCTGCCGCTCGTCTTGGATGGATATGAGAATGCCGCGGTTGAGAAAGGCCAGCTCGCGGAGCCGTTGGGAGAGCGCGTCGAAGCTGAAGTCGAGGGTCTCGAAGATTTCCGCGTCTGCCCGGAAGATTATGGTGGTCCCGGTCTTGTCGGTGACTCCCACCTTCTCCACGGGACCGGTAGGCAGTCCCTTCTGATAGGACTGCCGGTAAACGCCCCCATCCCGGCGTATCTCCAGCTCGAGCCTTTCCGAGAGTCCGTTCACCACCGAGACCCCGACTCCGTGAAGTCCGGCCGAGAACTTGTAGCTTCCACCGCCGAACTTGCCTCCGGCGTGAAGCCTGGTCATCACCACTTCTGCCGCCGGCTTTCCGGTCTTCTGCTCTACATCGACCGGGATGCCCCGGCCGTTATCGACAACCGTAACGCTATTGTCGACATGGATGGTGACGTTGATCTCCGTACAGAACCCGGCGATCGCCTCGTCGATGCTGTTGTCGACGACTTCGTAGACGAGATGCCGCAGACCCTCCGGGCCGGTCGAGCCGATGTACATGGCGGGGCGCATACGGACGCCTTCCAAGCCCTCCAGGACACTGATATCTTTCCCCGTATAGTCCTGACTCGGCACGTCGACCCCTTTCAGATCGCTGGGCTTCATAGAGGTTTCTCGGACGCTTCTCGAATCGTTTCGACGGGATCCTCAGGTTCTCATCGGCATGACGACGTAGCGGTAGTCTATTTCCTTTCCCGCGTCGGACGGTCGCAGCAGACATTGAGAGGAGTCGTCCTTCAACTCCAACCGGACACTCTCGGATTCTTCAACGCCGAGGAAATCAAGGATGTATTGGCCGTTGAAACCGACCTGCAGCCCCTCACCGGCGTAGTCCACCCCCAGCTCCTCCTTCGCTTCACCGAGCTCGGGATTCTGTGAGGATATCTCCATCAGCTCCGGTTTGATGGCAAATCGCACCGCCCGAGAGCGTTCATTAGCAAGAAGAGACACCCTCCGCAGGGCTCCTCCCAACGCGTCCCGGCGGCAAACCACCACTTTGTCATTGTCCTTGGGAATAACCTTGTCATAGGCGGGGAACTGGTCTTCTACCCGCTTCGACACCAAGAGGCGCTCCTGGACGCGAAAGAAGAGATGGTTCTCGCTCTGAGAGAACAAAACGTCTCCCTCAGACTCCCCCAACACTTTCAGCAGCTCGAGGAGAGTCTTCTTGGGAACGGTGACCGACAAGGACCCGTTGTCGGAGTCTCTCTTCACCTTGACTTCGATGTAGGCCAGGCGGTGGCCATCGGTGGCTACCATACGAAACCCCTGCGGACCTATTTCCAGCCTGGCACCGTTGAGGAAGTAGCGGCTATCGTCCGCGGTGATGGCGAAGCTCGTCTTGCGGATCATCTCTCGCAGCACGCCGCCGGGAATCACCGAGGCCGGCTCCTTGGGCGGCTCGGCCAGGGTAGGAAAGTCCGCTTTGGCGAGGCCAACCATCTTGAAATAGGATTTTCCACTGGTTATCGAGGCCCAGAAATTCTCCAGCTCCTTCAGCTCGATCTCAGGCTCGGTGACGGCCCGCACGATCTCAAAGAGCTTCTTCGCCGACAACGTCAGAGAGCCAGCCTTCTTCACCTTAGCCGGGAATCGAGAGCGCAGCCCCACGTCCAGGTCGGTGGCCGCCAGCTCCACTTCCGAGTCCTGGGCATCTATGAGGACGTTCGCCAGAACCGGGATAGTGTTCTTGCGTTCCACAATGCCTTGAATCAAGGATAGCTCCCTCAGCAGCTCGTCCTTCCTCGCCGTGAACTCCATGGTTTCTTCCTTTATTAATAGGTAGATGTTAAACAAGTAAGTATATCAATAATGGGTTGTTGAAAAAAGCAGATCTTCTATAATTTCTTTTAAATGAGGCACTTGCGTGCAAAAGGCTCGATCGATGGAGGGGTGGATGGTAGGGTCATCCTTTGTGGAAAAAGGGGTGTAGAGCTTCAGAGGGGTTTATCCACAGGGGCTCTGAGTAACTCTGTTGATCTTTGGAGGACGGGAGGAGGGGGTTGAGAGAGCCGGCAAAGAGGACAAAAGGGTCTGGCAGGCGAGGGCCGGTCTTAGTGGAAGGACTCGATAAAGCCCTGAATGAGCTTGTCGAAGTCCCGGTCGGCGCCTCGCATGGTTTTCACCTTCCGGATGGAATGAATGACCGTGGAGTGATGTTTTCCACCGAAGCCTTTACCGATGTCGGGTAGGCTGGCGTGAGTGAGCTGTCTGGTGATGTACATGGCAATCTGTCGAGGGAGGGCGACCGACTTCGAGTTGTTTCGGGCCTTAAGGTCGGAGATCTTGAGGCTGTAGTGATCGGCGACGAACTTCTGGATCATGTCCAGGCTGATGACGCGATCTTCGTTGGGTAGGAGATCCCGCAAAACGTCCTGAGTCAGCTCTAGGTCGATCGGTCGGCCGGTGAGTGAAGAGTAGGCAATGAGGCGGATGAGCGAGCCTTCTAGCTCCCGGACGTTGGACTTGATCTTGGAGGCTATGAAGATGGCCACGTTATCCGGGATGTTGACGTGCTCGGCGTCTGCCTTCTTCCGGAGGATGGCAATCTTGGTCTCGAGGTCAGGAGCCTGGATATCGGCAGTCAGGCCCCACTCGAAGCGCGAGTGGAGCCTCTCCTCCAGTGTGGGAATGGCGCGAGGTGGAGAGTCACTGGTGATGGCAATTTGTTTCTGGGCGTCATAGAGCGCGTTGAACGTATGGAAAAACTCCTCCTGGGTGCGCTCCTTGCCGGCGATGAACTGGATATCGTCGATCAGTAGAACGTCGATGGAGCGCAGCCGTCGTCGGAAGTCGAGGATGCGGTCGTAGCGGATGGCATTGATGAGATCGTTCATGAACTTCTCGGCGGAGATGTAGACCAGCCGCACGCTGGTAACTTGGCGGAGGATTTGGTGACCGATGGCGTGCAAGAGGTGGGTCTTCCCCAGACCCACCCCGCCGTAGATGAACAAGGGGTTGTAGGCTCGCGACGGGGATTCGGCAACCGCACGCGCTGCGGCGTGCGCGAACTGATTGCTGGTCCCGACCACGAAAGTATCGAAGGTGTACTTGGCACTCAGGGGCGGCGACTCTCGGCTGCTGTCCAGCTCCGTGGAAACCGACTCTAAAGGAGCTTGCGAGGATGGGTCCGCTGCCGCCGGAGCCGCTTCGAAGACGATCTGCACCTCCTGACAGTCGAGCTCGTCGAGCGATTCATGAATGACTCCCGTGTAATGTTTGGTCAACCAGTCACGGAAGTGTGCGTTGGGGACCTGAATCGCTAAGGTGTTGTCGCTTTCTCTAAGTTGCCGCGTGGGGCGGAACCAAGTATTGAAACTGTGGCGGTTTACCTTCGACTCAATTCTGGCGAGAGTTTTTTCCCAAAGATCCATTCCGACTATCTCACTGTAAACAAAAGGCTTATTTGGATCGCCGAAAGGGCTTGGCGGATGAGCGCGAAGGTGAGGGAGACGGCGTTTTGCACAGTTTTTTCCACAGGTGTTGAAAAGAAGTACATCCGCTGACCTCGCTACGGAAGCGATTGGCGATTTTTTTACCGGACGAGCGGCAAACTTTAGCACAAGGGATCGAGTCCGACAAGAAAAATCTGTTGCGCGCGCCGCAGGAAAATTCTGAGTCGCGTGTTGACAGTCGGAGTTAGCAAAGGTAGCATGGCTGTTTTGGCTCGTGGGCGATTTTCGTCCCGGTGGATGCGGGTGGCGTAAGGCGGATCCGGGATCGGTGGGGCGACGAAAGGGAAGACAAGACGATGAAGAGGACATTCCAACCGAACCGGCGGCGGCGAAAGAAGACCCATGGTTTTCGGATCCGTATGCGCACCCCGGGAGGCCGGGCGGTCCTCGCTCGCCGTCGGCGTAAGGGTAGACATCGGTTGACTGGGTGAAGATCCACGGGTTTTCAGACCACTCTAGCCAGCAGCCCTGCCGCCTGGAGCGATTGAGGCGGAAGGCGGATTTTGACAAAGTCTACGCGAAAGGACGGCGTGTCCCCGGTCGTTTCTTCGTGGGCTATTTCTTGTTCTACCAAAGCGGCCCACTCCGGCTTGGGGTGGTCGCGAGCCGACGCGTGGGGGGTGCCACCCGTCGAAACCGGGCGAAGCGGCGGCTGCGGGAGGTTTTTCGAAGAAACAGACCGCGCCAGGCAGTAGCCGCGGATGTCGTCCTCATTGCGAGAACCGCTATCATCGAAGCAAGCTTCGGGGAGATTGACCAAGCCTATGTCCGCGGGGTGGGCCGAGCTCTCGAGGAGGGCGGGCGCCATCCTGAAGACGTTTGATCGGCTTCTCCTCTCCCGGTTGCTCCTGACAGTCATCTGGGTGTACCGCGTTTCGTTTTCCTGGCTGTTTCGCGGCAGCTGCCGTTTCGTACCATCCTGCTCCGCCTATGCCGTGGAGGCCGTGTCACGGTACGGCGCCCTCCGGGGTCTGTGGATGATGCTTGCCCGACTCGGGCGCTGTCACCCGTTCACCGCGGGAGGCATCGACCCGGTTCCTTAGGGATCTCAATGGAAAAACGCATCCTGATGGCGTTCGCGCTGTCGTTCCTGGTCTTCACGCTCTATTTGCGGTTCTTCTCACCCACGCCACGCCAACCGCTGGAACCGCCCGCCGCCGGAGTGGAGGATGTCCAACCTCCCCCTCCGGCTTTGCCGGCTCCTTTGCCGCAGGCAGGTGTAGGGATTCCGGAAGGCCCACCGTCCGCCACGCCGACCGCGCTGACGGAGGAGCTGCGCCAAGACACGGTGGAAAGAACGATTGAGGTCGACACGCCGCTCTATCACGCGGTCTTCGAGAACCGGGGAGCGAAGCTCAAGAGCTTCGTTCTCAAGGAGTACACGGATGAGTCGGGCCGTCCCTTCGAGATGGTCCCCATCGAGGCCAGCGAGAGGCTCGGCACCGTCCCCCTGGAATTGGAGCTAGAAGACCCGGCTTGGACCGCGGCCGTGGAGAACGCGCTCTTCGAGGCCTCCCTGTCACGGCTCGATCTGACCGCCAGCGAGTCGGGAGAAATTATCTTCGACTGGGCCAACGGGCAGGGGCTCTCGGTTCGGAAGG
>Ga0209521_10000364_pt1 | contig 34102 bp, 38 predicted proteins | sample Rifsed19ft4_FD_184016 | JGI IMG/M metagenome (GOLD analysis project Ga0209521, IMG submission 184016) | Soil microbial communities from Rifle, Colorado, USA - sediment 19ft 4 (version 2) | ecosystem: Environmental > Terrestrial > Deep subsurface > Rock core/Sediment | place: Rifle, Colorado...
GACGTCGACCTCCTCGGCCTCCGGGATCACCGCCACCGTCACCGTAGAGGTGTGGATCCGACCCCCCGCCTCCGTGGCAGGCACGCGCTGGACCCGGTGGACGCCGCTCTCGTACTTCAGCCGGCTGTAGGCGCCCTTCCCCTCGATCATCGCGATGACCTCCTTGGTCCCGCCAAGACCCGTCTCGCTGTGGGCGAGCATCTCCACCTTCCAGCCCTTCATCGCGGCGTACATATGGTAGGAGCGGAACAGCTCGGAGGCGAACAGCGCTGCTTCCTCCCCGCCGGCCCCTGCGCGGATCTCGATGAGGATGTTCTTCTCGTCGTTCGGGTCCTTCGGGAGGAGAAGAAGGCGCATCTCTGCCTCGAGCCGCTCCTTCTCCGCCGTAAGCCGCACGATCTCCTCCTTGGCGAGCGCCCGCATTTCCGGGTCTTTCTCGGACTGGGCGAGGGTACGGTTTTCCTCCAGTTCCTGCCCGATCCTCCGGTGCCGGACGTATGCCTCCGCCAAGGGCCGAAGCTCCGCCAGTTCCCGGCCCAGCTTCTGGAGCTCACGGGAGTTGCCCATCACGCCGGGGTCCCCCAGGAGGCGCGTGATCTCCTCGACTCGCCTGCTGACTGCCTCGAGCTTACCCCACATGGACGCCCTCCGATCCAAAGCCTTGCGCAACGCGCCGCAGGGATGCCATGGCCACTTCGATCTGGGAGAGATCGGGCTCCCGCGTGGTCAGCCGCTGAAGCAGAAGGCCGGGCACGACAAGGGCCCGGAAGAACCCCGATGCACCGTGTTTCGCCGACAACCGGAGGATCTCGTACGATATGCCGGCGACCGCCGGAAGGAGCAATAACCGCAGGAGCGCCTTCGCCAGGAGCGAGCTTTCGTGCGGGATGAGGGAAAAGACGGCGATGCTGATCACCATCACGAAGAGCAGGAAGCTCGTCCCGCACCGGGGGTGCAGACTCGGGAAACCCGCGACGTTCTCCGGAGCGAGGTCCGCCCCCCTCTCGTACGCGTGCACCGCCTTGTGCTCGGCGCCGTGGTACTGAAAAATCCGGCGGATGTCCCCCATCATTCCGATGCCGAGGATGTACAGGACGAAGACGAGGATCCGGATCACGCCGTCCACGACATTAAAGACGAGGCGGCCCGAAAGGGCGGGAAGGAGGTCTCCCACCCAACGAGCAACTACCAGGGGCAGCCAGAAGAAGAGCCCCACGCCCAGCAGGAGAGCCAGGGCCATGCCGAACGCCATGGCGAGGTCGCTGTTCCCCCCCTTGCCGTCCTTCCGGGCCGGGGCGTCCCGCTCTCCTTTCCGGTCTTCCGCGTCGTCGATCGCCTCGTCCGCCGAGAACCGGAGGGCGCGGTACCCGATCGCGAGCATCGCCACCATGGTCACCACTCCCCGAAGGAGGGGCATCCGCGAGAGACGCTTCCGGGCCCGGGTTTCCGGGATCGGGAAGGACCGCACACGGATCTCGCCGCTCTGTTTCCGGACCGCCACGGCGTAGGTCCCCATCCCTTTCATCATTACCCCCTCGATGACGGCCTGTCCGCCGAGGACGAACTCCCGGTGTCCCGGAGAACTCACCGCGCGCCCCCGCGCAGCGCCGTGAACTCCTTCTTGACCCCCGCGGCGTCCCCGCAGCTCATCTTCCCCTCGGGGCATCGCCCCCGCAGGCATCCCGGACCCGCGTTCTCGAAGAGGAGCGGGGCCTTCGCAAGCGCGATCGCAAGCATGTTCATGCCCATCTCCCGGATCTCCCACTGCGCTCGCCGGCACAGGCGCAATGCGAAGAAGTGATGGAGCTCCCGGGCGTTCATGCTGATCATGATTTTCGTCTCGGTGGCGTTGGGCAGCACGAACCGGGCATCCTCCGCCGGGATGCCGGCCTTGCGCATCTCCTCGTAAAGCTCCGAGCACTTCCGCATGTGCTTCTCGAACTTTTCATACAGCGGATTGGCCTCCGCCGTCCCTGCGGGTTCCTTTCCGCCCCGCTCCGCTCCCCCCCGCCGGCCGAGGGATTTCGGCGTGACGTACCCGAATGCCGCGGAGACGTACCGCTGGCTTTGCTGGGAGTAGGAGGCGATTCGGTGGCGGACCAGCTGGTGCGAGGTCGCCCGGGAGATCCCTTCGACGCCGTAGGTGAAGGTCACGTGCTCGAGCACCGAGGCGTGTCCCATCGAGAGAACCCGGCGGACGAGGTTGCGCACGTCCTTGCTTGAGATGTCCTCCCGCAGATCCCCGATCGAGGCGGGAGAGTAGCACAGGCGTGCGGCCAGCGCCACGAGCCTTTCGGGCTCCGGGGTGCACTGCAGGAGGATGACGTTCACGGAAGGGGGGACGTCTTTGCGTCCCTTACTGAACCTTCTCGTACTTCTTCTGGAACTTCTCGATCCGGCCCGCGGTGTCGATCAGCTTCTGCTTGCCGGTGAAGAACGGGTGGCAATGGGAGCAGATGGCGACCTTGATCTCCTCGATCGTGGACATGGTCTCGAAGGTGTTCCCGCAGGCACACTTGACCTCCGACTTTCGGTATTTCGGGTGGATATCCGGTTTCATCGGGTTGTCGCTCCCTCCGTACTCACGAATTCATCGAGTCGAGAAAATCCTGGTTGGTCTTCGTCTTGGATATCTTGTCGAGGAGGAACTCCATGCTCTCCGCGGGGGACAACGGGGAGAGGAATTTCCGCAGGATCCAGATTCGCTGGAGAACGGGCTTTTCGAGCAGGAGCTCTTCCTTTCTCGTCCCGGACTTGTTGATGTCGATGGCCGGGAAGATCCTCTTCTCCGAGATTTTCCGGTCGAGGACGAGTTCCATGTTCCCCGTCCCCTTGAACTCCTCGAAGATGACCTCGTCCATCCGGCTGCCCGTCTCGATCAGCGCCGTCGCGATGATGGTCAGGGAGCCTCCCTCTTCAATGTTCCGGGCGGCGCCGAAGAACCGCTTCGGTTTCTGGAGCGCATTCGCGTCCACCCCGCCGGAGAGCACCTTCCCCGATGGCGGCACCACCGCGTTATAGGCCCGCGCCAGGCGGGTGATGCTGTCCAGGAGGATCACCACGTCCTTTTTGTGTTCGACAAGGCGCTTCGCCTTCTCCAGGACCATCTCGGCCACCTGCACGTGCCGCTGCGCCGGCTCGTCGAACGTGGAGGAGATGACTTCGCCCTTCACGCTGCGCTGCATGTCGGTTACTTCCTCGGGCCGCTCGTCGATGAGCAGGACGATGAGGACGACTTCCGGGTGGTTTTTCGTAAGACCGTTCGCGATGTTCTGGAGAATGATGGTCTTGCCGGCCCGCGGAGGAGAGGTAATCAGCGCCCGCTGCCCCTTCCCGATGGGGGCGATGAGATCGATGATGCGCGTCGAGTAGTTGTCGTGGACGTGCTCCATCAGGAACTTTTCCTGCGGATAGAGCGGCGTCAGGTTGTCGAAGATGATCTTGTCCTTGGCGATCTCCGGGTCCTCGGTGTTGATCTTCTCCACTTTGAGAAGCGCGAAATACCGCTCATCCCCCTTGGGTGCCCGGATCTGCCCCGTCACCGTGTCTCCGGTGCGCAGAGCGAACCGGCGGATCTGGGAGGGGGAAACGTAGATGTCGTCGGGGCCCGGGAGGTAGTTCGAGTCGGGAGACCGCAGGAAGCCGTACCCGTCGGGGAGCACCTCGAGCACGCCCTCGCCGGAGACGATGACTTCCTGGTCGGTCTGCGCCTGGAGGATGGCGAAGATGAGTTCCTGTTTCTTGAGCCCCGCCGCGCCATCGACGTGGAGGTTCTTGGCGATCTCGGTAAGATCCCCGATACGCATCGCTTTCAGTTCTTTCAGATTCATGCACGTTCCCCCGAAATCATGGTTCTGGTCGGATTTCCTGATTCGTCTTGTCCAAGTGATGGGTAGAAAGACTCCGGCAGGTTTCCCGTCTAACAATAATGATTCATTGTCCGTCCCGGGGTTTCCGAATGTCAAGGAAAATCGCCGGTCGGTGCCCGCCGCCTAATCCCGGTAGACGGTGACGGCATTCCCGCCTTTCCGCACCGACTCGTGGACCATCGCCTCGGTGTGGGGGATCAGCACCCGCTCCGTGTCGCCGTCCTTCGGGTACTCGGCCACGCCGACCGCCAGCATGAGGCGGATATCCCCCTTGCCGATCGGGGAGGCGTTCATCTCCTCGGCGATCTGCCCGGCCACTTTCGCCGCTTCCGCTTTCCCCATCTGGGGAAGCACGACGTAGATCATGCCGCCGGAGCGGGCAGCGTAGTCCACCTCCCGGAGCTTCCCCTTGATCCTTCCGGCCGTCTCGGCGAGCGCGGCGTCCGCCGCCACGTGACCGTACACCTCGTTCATCTCGCGGAGGTTGCGAATTTTCAGGAAAAGAAGGCTCACGGGATGACGGAACTTCTTCCCCCGGGAGAGTTCGCGATGCAGGACCTCGTGGAAATATTTGAAGGTGTACAGACCGGTGACCGCGTCCACGTCCGGAATCCGCGAGATCTTGCCCCGCAGGGACCGCAGGGCGAGGAAGATGGTCGCGAGCCGCGAGTAGGCGAACAACGATTCCTTCGTCTCGGGCGTGAGGAGGCCGGGATCGTCCGAATCCACGAGGAAAACGCCGAGCATCTCCTGCTGAAGCCGGCAGGGGACCGCGTAGAGGCTCCTGTACGCGTGCTCGAGCCGGAACGAGGGGTCCTTGGCGCGTTCTTCGTTCCCGCTGACGGCGACCGGACCCTTCCGGGCCGCCTGGACAATCGGAAGGGCTTTCTTGTACATCTCCTTGATGAAATTCCCGGAGAGACCCCGATGGGCGAAAACGGAAAACTTCTCTCCCTCGGGATCCACCGCGATCGTCACGGCGGAAAGAAGGGGATAGTAGTCCATGAGGAGGCTCATCAGGTGGTTCGCCTGCTCCTCTTCCGAATACTTCTTCTCGATCCGGCTGAACAACTCGTTCTCGATGCGAATCCGGGTGTTGTCGCCTTTCATTCGGTCTCCTGTCGTTTCGGGAAAATCGATTACGGGGAAGAGTCAATCATATAGATAAAACTTAGCTGTCGGCCGGTCAAGGATTTTTCACGTCGGTACGAATGGAACGAATGCGAGCAGACCGTGCAGGGCCCTGCGGCGGCGAGGTTCTTCCGGGGCACCCCCGCAGCGGCGAGCCCTTCCAGGGCGAGGAACGCAAGGTCCGCCGTCCACTTCCCCGCCTTCTTCCCCCGGGCGAGAAACCGGCCTCCCCCGGGAAGCGGCCGAAGGAGGTCGGCCACCTCCTCCCCGATCTCGTAGCAGCAGCCGCGGGCGGACGGCCCCGCGACCGCGACGAGTCTGAGAGCCGCAGCGGAGCCGAACCGCACGCCCAGCCGGTGAACGGTCTCCTGGAGGATCCCGGCGGCAAACCCCCGCCAGCCGGCGTGGACGGCGGCGCATGACGGAACCTCCGGATCGGCGATCAGGACCGGGACACAGTCGGCCGTGCGGACCCCGACACCCGTCCCCGAATGCGCGGTCCACAAGACGTCTCCTTCCCGCTTCCCTCCGCTCCCCCGTATCGCGTCCGCTTCGTCCCATTCCAGGACGGTCGCGGAGTGGACCTGCCTCAGCGTTCCGATCCGGGACGGAGGGACGCAGAACACGGTCCGCAGCCTGGCAGCGTCTCCCCTCCCCGGCAAGGGGTCGATTCCCAGGAACGCGTGGTAGATCCCCGGTACGGAACGGAGAAGGGGGGACTGGACGAACCGGGGGAGGATCACGCGTGCCGCCCTCCCCGGGACGGTCCTTCCCCCGCGATCGGGGGATGCGTAAAGCGAAGTGGACGCAGGAGGGGGCCGGGCGGAGCTGTTGGGGGGGGACACTCCTCAACATGATACTCGAGCAGAGGAATGTCCCCCTTGGCGCAGACGTGCGGATTCATCGCACGGCGAGCCATGAACGGAGCCCCCCTCCAAGGCAGCGGAGCCGGTCATCGCCCTCTGCACAGGGGCGATTGCGGCGGAGCGGATGCAGGAAGGGGTTCCGAGCGGAGTTTTCCGGGAGGTGTCGAGCGCAGCCTTGCGGGTGCATCGCATGGCGAGCGACGATGCGAGCGGCCCTCCCGCGAGGGAACGGAGCTGTCGCTCTGCCCCCCGTTGGCGAGGGCGACCGCGCGGAGCAGCCGCAGGAGGGGGTGTGAGCGGAGCTTTTCGGGGAGGAAGGGCGAGCGCAGACGTGCGGGTTCATCGCACGTCGAGCGACGAAGCGAAGACCCCCTCCAAGGCAGCGGAGTCGGTCACCGCCCTCCGCACGGGGGCGATTGCGGCGGAGCGGACGCGGGAAGGAAACCGGCATGTCCCGGCGGGGCATTACCGCTCCGCGGCCAGGACCGCCGACCGGAACTCCTCGAACTCCGGCGGGTCCGGCACCGTGAACTCCATCCGTTGTCCCGTGAGGGGGTGGACAAACCCCAGATGGAACGCATGGAGCAGAAAACGGGAAACCGTGACGGTTAGCGCCTCCTTGCCCCGACCCAGAACGATCTTCCGCGGCCTCCCGTAGACGTCGTCCCCCACGATCGGACAGGAAAGATGGGCGCAGTGCAACCGAACCTGGTGCGTTCGGCCCGTCTCCAGCCGGAACTCGAGGAGGGAGAATCCCCCGAAGGATTCGAGGCACCGGTACCGGGTGACCGCAATGCGCCCTCCCCCCCCGCCACTCGGCGGCATATCCTCGGTCCTCGCCGCGGTTTCGATGCGCGGGGATCGCGAAGCCAGGTCGGGGAATACCGCCATCTTCTTCCTGTGAACGGGATGCCTGCCTACCCGCGTCCTGACCGTTCCCTCGGCCCTCGAAGGCCTTCCCCATACGATCCCGTGGTAGCGCCTGACCATCCTGTGGGCGGCCAGCTGCGCGGAGAGCCCCGTGTGGGAGACATCGTCCTTCGCCACCACGATGATCCCGGAAGTGTCCCTGTCGAGCCGGTGGACGATCCCCGGCCTCTCGACGCCGCCGATCCCCGAGAGACTGCCGGGGCGGGACAGAAGAACGTGGACGAGCGTGCCGGCACCATGGCCGGGTGCCGGGTGCACCACCATCCCCGCCGGCTTCTCCACGACCATCAGGTGATCGTCCTCGAACAGCACGCCGATGGGCCGGCCCTCGGGGACGAGATCCAGGGGGCGGGGCGGAGGAATCAGGACCGTGATCACTTCGTTCCCTTTCAGCCTCGCAGATGGCCGAGCCTTTGCGCCCCGCAGGAAGACGAGTCCCAATCCGATCAACTGCTGGATGCGGGTACGGGACAACCCGGGCAGGGCGTCCGAAAGATAACGGTCCAGCCGTTCCCCCGCCTTCTCCAGAGGAACCGTGAGCCGGTGGGTGACCGTCAAGGTCCTATGCTACCAGGCCTTGGAGGGTACGCGACCCCAGGGCTTCACCAGGAGATCGACCAGGGCCTGGTTGAAGAAATTGGTGCTCTTGACGATCTCGGGGTCGACGCGGCTTACGTAATAGCTCCGCCCCTCCTCGATCTCGTTCTTCAACAGGTCGAACAGGTTGTCCTTCGCGATCCCCTCCTCCGCTTTCTTGGCGTTATACAGGACGATGTCCGACACGACCGCCCGGGCGATGCGCCGGGCCACGTCGGGATCCCTCACGATCCCCATCTCTCCCTCCCTGACCGGTTTTCGGTTCTCTCCCCCTATCGATGGCGAAACGCCAAATACACCTGTCCCCCTTCCCGATTGACCAGAACGGCCACCATCTGCCCGCGGGGCAGCTTTGCCAGCAATCTCCGGTAGGAATCCGGGCCGTTCACCCGTTCCCGGTTGATCCGAAGGAGGATGTCCCCCTCGCGGATTCCTCCCGCGCCGGCCGGGCCCGACGGCTCGACGGTTCGAACCTCCACCCCGCCCCCGACACCCGCCGCGCGCGCCGCCCCTTTCGGAAGGGCCTTCACGTAAAGTCCCCAAGCGTCCCAGGGAGGATTCCGGGGAGCAAGCGTTGGCGCCGGACCTTCCCGCTCGGCCAGCTTCACGGTTACCGTCATCCGTTTTCCGCCGCGCAGAATCTCCAGGACGACATCGGTGCCCGGAGAGATGCCCGCTACTGCCTTCTGGAATTCCTTGACCCCTCCCACCCGCGTCCCTCCGAAGGAGATCACAATGTCCCCCCCGCGAAGCCCCGCCGATCCCGCGGGACTACCGGGAAAGACGCGATTGACCAACACCCCCTTCTCCCCCTTGACGCCGAACGATTCGGCCAGTTCGGGGCTCAGGAGCTGGATGCCGACGCCGAGCCACCCGCGCCGGATGGTCCCGGTCCTCGCCAGTTCCCGTTCGATCTCCAGGACGGTGTTGATGGGGATCGCGAACCCGATTCCCTGGCCCCCGCTCACCATCGCGGTGTTGATCCCCACGACTTCTCCCCGGGTGTTGAGAAGGGGCCCACCGGAGTTTCCGGGGTTGATGGATGCGTCGGTCTGGATCAGGTCGCCGCCCGGGTCGGCCCCCAGGTCCGTTCGCCCGGTGGCGCTGATTACCCCCATGGTCACGGTGCTCTCGAGCCCGAAGGGGTTCCCCACGGCGATCGCCCACTCCCCGACCCGGATCCGCGTGGAATCCCCGAGAACGGCCACGGGGAGCTTGCGAGACGGCTTGATCCTCAGGAGGGCGATGTCGGTGCGCGGATCCGCCCCGACGATCTTCGCCCGGTACTCGGTGCGGTCGGAGAGCCGGATGACGATCTCGTCGGCGTCCCGGATGACATGCTCGTTCGTTACAATGAGCCCGTCCTCCCCGACGACGACGCCGGACCCGAGGGAGTTCTCCCGAAACCCTCCGTTCTCCTCCATCCGTTGCGCGAGATAATCCTGCAGGCCCGTACCGCCCTCCGGAGCACCCGCTGCGCCCCCCCGCGGAAAACGGGTGACCGTCCGGATGTTCACCACCGTGGGCACCGCCCGCTCCACGGCTGTGACAAACCCCTGCTGCACCCTGGCGACGTCCGGGGCATTCGAGGACGACCCGCCCCCATCCCCGGCGCAGGACGCAAGGAGGAGAAGCCCGGCCACGGGCCACGCGGCGTGCCCGGCCCTCATGCCGTCCTACCCCCGGCGGCAGCGGGGTTCTGCTCCGTGCAGGCCGCCTCCCTCCTCACGGGAAGCTTGGCCTCCCGGGCATACTGGACATCCTTTTCGATCTGCCGCACCAGCTCCTCGACGCTCTTGAATTTTCTCTCGTCCCGGATGCGGTCGCGGAAATACACAGCGACCTCCTCCCCGTAGATGTCCCGATGGAAGTCCATCACGTGGACCTCGACACCCAGGGAATTCTCGCCAAAGGTCGGGTTGAACCCGACGTTTGCGACCGCCCGGTGGAGGACTCCCCCGATTTCCGCTTCCACGACGTACACTCCGGGAAGGGGAACCAGTTCCTGGGTAAACTGGACGTTCGCGGTCGGGAACCCGAGCGTCTTTCCCCGCCCCGCGCCCGTCACCACCGCCCCCGACATCCGATAGGGACGGCACAAAAGCTCCTCGGCCTCGCGGACCCGCCCGGCCAGCAGCAGATCCCGGATGCGGGTCGAACTGACGATCAAGCCTCCCCGGACCAGGGGAGGAACGACGTCCACCTCGAACCCGAGTTCCCGGCCTACCTCGGCAAGCATCGCGGGGGAGCCGGTCCTGTTGCGTCCGAAGGTAAAGTCGTAACCGACCGTCACCCACCGGGCCCGCAATCGGCGCGAAAGGATCTCCCGGGCGAACTCGTCGGGAAGCATGCGCCCGATGCCGCCATCGAAGGACTCGATCACCAGAACGTCGATGCCCATACGGGCGATGAGATCGGCCTTCTCCTCCATGGTCGTGATTTCGTAGAAGCGGCCGCCCGGGGAAAAGAAGCGGACCGTGTGAGGCGAGAACGTAAGGGCAACGGCGACCGTTCCCTCGTCCCGCGCGCGGGAAACCGTCCTCCGCAGTAGTTCCCGGTGCCCGAGGTGCACCCCGTCGAAGTTCCCCACCGTGAGGGAAACCCCCGTGTCGAATGTGTATTGGGAGGAGCCGCGGACCACGATCATTCGTGCGGCCCCGTTCTCGCTCGCACCCTGAACCTCCTCCCCCGCTGGACGATAAATCTCCCAATGGTTATGATACTATACACGGATTCCGCCGTTATCCCCGATTTATCACGGAATGGCTCCCCGGGCCATACCCGGCGTCCACGGGCAGCCGATCTGGAGCGAAGGTCCCGGCCGGCAACGGGCCCGCGGGGGAGAAATCGAGCAATGAAGATCATCCACCGGTACATCCTGGCCGAAATCTGGGGCCCCTTCCTCATCGCCCTTTTCTCGTTCACTCTCGTGACGTTGCTCCATCGTTTCTCGCGTCTTGCCGACCTCGTGGTTGCAAAGGGCGTTCCTGCCCCGCTCGTCGGGAAGCTGCTCCTCTCCTTGCTTCCCGCGTTCCTGGAAATCACCCTCCCGGCCGCCCTCCTGATCGCCGTCCTGCTCGCCCTTGGGCGGCTCGGGGCCGACTCGGAAACAACCGCCCTGTCCGCCGCGGGGGTGGGGATGCGTGGCCTGCTCCTCCCCGTTCTCATGTTCAGCCTGGCGGCGTTTCTGGGGAACCTCTTCATCGGGTGGGCCGGAATCCCCTGGGGGCAGAGGGTTCTCACGGAATCGCTCGCCCGCATCATCTCGATCCGCGCCGGCGCGGGGGTCGAAGAACACGTTTTCCGGGAAGTGGCCCCGGACGTCCTGCTGTTCCCCGACCGGGTGTCTCCCGATGGCATTACCCTGAACGGGGTCATGCTCTCCCAGCGCGTGGAAGGGCAGGATCCCCTGCTCGTGTTCGCGAAGGAGGGAAAATTCCTGCCGGAAAGCGACGACAAACCCTCCGGGCTCGTCCTCTCGAACGGAACGATCCACAACGACGACAGGAGGGCGAATGCCTACAGGATGGCCTCCTTCCGGGAGATGGAGTTCCGCCTCCCGAAGGCGACGGACGAAGCCGGGAACCAAGACTCCCCCAAGAGCCTCACCCTTCCGCAGCTTGCGAGGAAAATCTCCGAATCCGGAGAAAAGGGAAGCGCAGGGAAGTACCGGTTTCACTTCCACAGGCGACTCTCGTTTGCGGCTTCGTGCCTCGCGTTCGGCCTGCTCGCGATACCGCTGGGCCTGTCCCAGCGGGCCCGCGGAAAATCGCCCGCCTTAGCATCCACCCTCGCCATCATCCTCTTCTTCTACTTCTTTCTCACGGCGGCGGGAGCGGTGGAAGAGTCCTCGCCCCGTTTCATGGCGGTGCTCCTGTGGTTTCCCAACGCGGTCGCACTGGGAGCCGCATGCTGGCTCCTTTGGCGGTCCGAATCGCGCATGATTCTCCTCCCCGACCTGTTCGGGAGACTTGCGGGAAAGAAATGAGGGTCGTCACCCGATACCTCCTCCGGGAGTTCTCCAAGATGGCCGCGGCGGCCGTTGCTGGGTTCCTCGCCCTCTTCGTGGTGATCGACTTCTTCGAACGGGCCGATGAATTCCTGAAATACAAGGCCTCCGCGGGGGAGGTGTTCCGGTATTACCTGTACAGCGTACCGAACATCTTCATCCTGACCTCCCCCGTGGCGGTTCTTTTGGCGGTGCTGATCACCGTCTCCCTGCGGGCGAGAGCGAACGAGTTCACCGCCCTCTTTTCCGGCGGGATCGGCATCGGGAGGGCCTGCGCGCCCATTCTCGCCGGGTGCGCAGCCATCTCCGCCCTCTCCCTGGTTGGTTCGGAAATCCTCGCCCCCCGGGCGAACCGCAAAGCCAGGGAAATCGCGCAGTTTGCAGTACGGCCCGGGAAGGTCTACGCCGAGTTCTCCCTGAACAGGTACTGGATTCGCGGCTCAAACGGGATCCTCTCCGCCCAGGTGGTCCACCCTGAAAAACGTGAGCTATCAGGGTTCCAGTACCTGGAGGTGGATGGAGACTTTCGCCTCGTGCGGCGCATCGACGCCCGCTCAGCCACGTTCCGGGAGGACGGGAAATGGCTCCTGCGGGGGGGCACGGAACGGCGATTTTCGGGAAGTCTTGAGACTGCTCGTTTCACGGAGAAGGAATTCTCCTTCCCCGAAACCCTTCTGGCGTTCCTGGAGGGGGAAACACCGCCGGAAGAGATGACCTACGCGCAGCTTTCGGGCTACGTGCGCGACTCGGTCGCCCGCGGGTACGATGTGCGCCGCTACGAGGTAGATCTGCACGCCAAGCTATCGTACCCGCTGCTGAACGTGGTCATCAGCCTGCTCGCCATCCCGTTCGCCCTCCGGTCACCCCGGTCGGGGGGTGTGTGGAAAAGCATCGGGTCGGGGCTGTTCATCGGGTTCGTGTGCTGGATCCTGCTTTCGGCGTCTCTCTCCCTGGGAAGGAAGGGGGTGCTCCCCCCCCTCCTGGCGGCCTGGCTCCCGGACCTTCTGATCGCCTCGGCGGGGATCTCTCTGTTCCGGTACGCGAGACGCTAGACGGTCTCGTGCCCGTCGGAAAAACATATGGCCGGAAGAACGACGGGGGCAGAAATGCTCCCGCTCTCTTCAAGGAGGGGAAGTCTCCTCATCTTCCGGCCATACTCTTAGATGCCGGAAGGAAAGAGGAGAATCACCCCCCGGTCAGATCGTTTTCTCCCCCGAGGCAGGGGACCTTCAGGTCCCCATCTCCCACGAGGCGAGGTACTTTTTCTGCTCCAGGGTAAGGCGGTCGATCCTGGCGCCGATGGCCGCGAGCTTCAGCCTCGCGATCTCCCGGTCGATCTCCTCGGGGATCGGGTAGACCTTTCTCCCGAGGGTTCCCCGCTTCTTGACAAGGAACTCCACGCCGAGCGCCTGGTTGGCGAAGCTCATGTCCATGACGGTCGCAGGGTGGCCTTCCGCGGCGGCCAGGTTGATGAGTCGCCCCTCCGCCAGAATGTGGATCGACCTCCCATCCCTCATCCGGTATTCCTCTACGAAGGGCCGGACGGTGCGGACCGACCGGGCCATCCTCTTCAGGGCGGGGATGTCGATCTCCACGTTGAAATGTCCGGAATTGCACACGATGACTCCGTCCTTCATTTTCCGGAAGTGTTCCTCCCGCAGCACGCGGACGTTTCCCGTGAGGGTGCAGAAGATGTCGCCAATCCTGGCCGCCTTGCCCATCGGGGCCACCTCGAAGCCGTCCATGACCGCCTCGAGCGCCGGGAGCGGGTCCACCTCGGTGATGAGGACGCGGGCCCCCATCCCGCGGGCGCGCATCGCCAGCCCCCGCCCGCACCAACCGTACCCCACCACGACAAAGCAGGAGCCCGCCAGGAGCCGGTTGGTCGCACGGAGGATGCCGTCGATCGTGGATTGCCCCGTCCCGTAGCGGTTGTCAAATAAATGCTTGGTTTTCGCCTCGTTCACCGCCACGATGGGGTAGCGCAGCACCCCCTTTTCCGCCATGGCGCGCAGGCGGATGACACCGGTCGTCGTCTCCTCGGTCCCCCCCGTGACATTTTTCAGATATTCCTTCCTTTCCGTATGGATCACGGAGACCAGGTCGGCCCCGTCGTCCATCGTCACGTGGGGCGCAAACGATAATGCCTCGAAAATATGGGCGTAATAGGTCTTCCGGTTCTCGCCCTTGATCGCATAGACGGATATGCCGTCGTTCTTCACGAGAGAGGCGGCGGCGGCGTCCTGCGTGGAGAGGGGATTGGAAGCGCACAGCGCGACCTTCGCACCGCCCGCCGCGAGCACCTGCATGAGCGCCGCCGTCTCGGTGGTCACGTGAAGGCAGGCGGAAATGCGCGTCCCCTTGAGGGGCTTTTCCTTCGCGAACCGATCTCCGATGGTGCGGAGCACCGGCATCTCCTTTTTCGCCCACTCGATGCGGTCGCGCCCCGCCCGCGCGAGGCGTATGTCCTTGACATCGAATCCTTTTCCGCGGGCCATGATCGTGTTCCCCTTTCCTTCCTTCCGGAAAATTAGAGGCCCGCGGCCTTGCGCAGAGCCTTCGTCTTGTCCGTCTTCTCCCAGGTGAACTCCGGAAGCTCCCGCCCGAAATGGCCAAGGGCCGCGGTCTTCCGGTAGATCGGCCTGAGGAGGTCGAGTTCCTGGATGATCCTGGCCGGCCGGAGGTCGAACGTTTTTCGCACCGCGTGCTCGATCTTCTCCGGGGGCACCGTGGACGTGGAAAACGTGTCCACCATGACGGACACCGGCTCCGCCACGCCGATGGCATAAGCAAGCTGGAGCTCGCACTTCCCCGCCAGCCCCGCGGCGACAATATTCTTCGCCGCGTACCGGGCCATGTACGCTGCGCTCCGGTCGACCTTGGAGGGGTCCTTTCCGGAGAACGCCCCGCCGCCATGACGGCTGTACCCCCCGTACGTGTCGACGATGATCTTTCGTCCCGTGAGCCCCGTGTCGCCGTGGGGTCCGCCGACGACAAACCTCCCGGTGGGGTTGATGTAGAACTTCACCTTGCGGGACAACAGGTCCGCCGGGATGCTCTTCCGGATGACCTCCTCGATGATCCCCTCCGCGAGCGTGTTCCTCTTCACATCCGCCGCGTGTTGCGCCGAGCACACGACGGCGGTCACCTCGCGCGGCACGCCGTCGACGTACCGGACGGTCACCTGGCTCTTCCCGTCGGGCCGAAGCCACGGCAGCACCCGCTTCTCCCGCGCCTCGGTCAGCCGGCCGCATATCCGGTGCGCGAACGCGATCGGCATCGGCATCAACTCCTTCGTCTCGGTGCAGGCGAACCCGAACATCATCCCCTGGTCGCCGGCCCCCTGTTTCTCGACCACCCCCCGGTCGACGCCCCGTGCGATGTCGGGCGACTGCCTGTCGACCGCCATCACGACCGCGCAGTTGTTCGCGTCGAACCCCCTCGCGTTATCCGTGTACCCGATGAAGGCGATGGTCTGCCGAACCAGGGCGGGGATGTCGATCAACGCGGACGTGGTGATCTCCCCCGCCACTATGACGAGGCCGGTCGTGACCATCGTCTCGCAGGCCACCCTCCCCCGCGGGTCCTTCCGGATGATCTCGTCGAGGATCGCGTCGGAAATCTGGTCCGCGACCTTGTCGGGGTGGCCCCCCGTCACGGATTCCGAGGTGAACAGGAAATCTTTCATGCGCAGGCGCTCCTGTGGCGGAAATAGGCGAAAATCAGCGAATTATACGTCAGAATCGCTCTTCCGGGAAGAGGTCTTCCAGCTTTTTCACCAGAATCCCGGCGATGTCCGCCGCGGTGGGGTGGGCGAGCAGCCCCCCCACGAAATCCCTCGCCTCGTAGGCCACCGACTTTCGAAGGATCCGCTTCACGCGCGGGATGGACGTCGCGTTCATGCTCAACTCGTCCATCCCCAGCCCAAGGAGGACGTACGTATAGAGGGGCTCTCCCGCCATCTCCCCGCACATGGCCACCGGGATTCCCGCGTCATGCCCCGCGTCGACGATCCGGCGGATCAGCCGCAGGATCGCCGGGTGCAACGGCTCGTAGAGGTACGAGACGTGTTCGTTCACCCTGTCGATGGCGAGGGCGTACTGGATGAGGTCGTTCGTCCCGATGCTGAAGAAGTCCACCTCCCTCGCCAGCTGGTCGGCGACGATCGCCGCCGACGGGATCTCCACCATGATCCCCACCCGCATCTGGCGGTCGAACGTGATGCGCCTCTTCTTCAGCTCCGACCGGGCCTCCTCGACGACCGCGAGGGCCTCGCGCAGCTCCCCGACCCCGGAGATCATGGGGAACATCATCTGGACCTTGCCGTACGAGGAAGCGCGCAGGATGGCCCGGATCTGCTGCTTGAAGATGTCCCGCTCCCGGAGGCAGAACCGGATCGCCCGCAGCCCCATCGCGGGGTTCATTTCTTCTGCCAGCTCCAGCTGCGACACGAACTTGTCTCCTCCCAGGTCGAGGGTGCGAACGGTCAGGGGGTGGCGCCCGAACTTCTCGGTGACGCGGCGGTACGTCTGGAATTGCTCCTCCTCCGAGGGCAGATCCTTGCGATTCAGGTACAGGAATTCGGTCCGGTACAACCCCACCCCGTCCGCGCCGCTTCGCAAGGCCACGTCGGCCTCCTCGGGGAACTCGATGTTCGCCAAGAGCTTGAGCGTCTTCCCGTCCCGCGTGACGGCGGGGAGACGGGCGAACTTGGCGAGGTCGCGGATGCGGAGGGTGTAGGCCTTCTTCTTCTCCGTGTATTCGCGCACCGTCTCGGGGGTGGGCCGGAGAATCAGGACTCCCTCCTCCCCGTCGACGATGACCTCCTCGTTTTCGACGAATTCGCTCGTCACGCGTTCCAGCCCGACCACGGCGGGAATGCCGAGGGAACGGGCGGTGATCGCGGTGTGCGAGGTCTTGCTCCCCACGTCGGTCGCGAAGCCCAGGACGGGGCTTTTCAGGATCTGCGCCGTGTCGGCCGGGGAGAGATCGTGCGCGATCACGACCACCGGTTCCCGGATGGACGCCACCGACTCCATGGGGCGACCGGCCAGGTTCTCGAGCACCCGGTGTCCGATCTGCCGGAGGTCGTGCCCCCGCTCCCGCAGATACCGGTCCTCGATCCGGTGGAACGTCTCCAGGAGGTTTTGCAGCACCTTGTTGAACGCCCAGTCCGCCTTGAACTGGTTCTCGCGGATGAGGCGCACCGTCTGGTCGACCAGCATCGAGTCCTCGAGGAGAGCAAGGTGGACCGTAAGGATCTGGTAATGGTCCGAAGAGTGGTCCTTGACGCCGGCCCGGATCGTATGGATCTGCTCCTTGGAGCGGGCCACCGCGCGCAGGAACGCGCCGGCTTCTTCCTCAGTCTGCTCCTTGGGCACCGTCGAGTGGACGGACCGCGGGAGCGCCCGGTTGAGGAAAAACGCCTTGCCGATGGCGACACCGGGGGAGGCCGCAACCCCGTTCAGCACCTTCATCTTCTGGCGCGCGATGTCGGCCAAGGCACCTACTCCTCCTCCTCGAATTTCCCCGCGATCAACATTCCGATCGCATCCACGGCCTCGCGGGCGTCCATCCCCTCGGCGCACACCGAGATGGAGGACTCCCGGTGGGCCGCGAGCATCAGAACCCCCATGATGCTCTTGCCGTTCACCTCCACCCCCTGCCGGGACACCCGGATCTCCGAGGAAAAACGGTTGGCGAGGCGGACGAGCTTCGCGGCGGCGCGGGCGTGCAGTCCCAGCCTGTTCACGATCTCGAACTGGCGCTCCACCTTCTGGAGTTCCCCCTCCATGTCGTCCGTTCCGTCTCCCGACGCCGTCACTGCCAGAGGATCAGCGTCCCGATGATGAGGAGCAGAAATAGCACTTCCGATGGCGACACCGCCTTCCGTAACAAGACCGTGAACAGGTGGACGGCCAGCGCGGCGGCCAGGAAAACCCCCAGGTCCAGCCAGGCGCCGCCGAACATATGCGCCGTGCGGCTTACCACCACCCCCGCATAAGCCCCGCCCAGGATGACGGCGATCATCTTCCTGTCCTCCGTCCTCCCGGTGAACCCTGCGTCCTTCAGGAAGCGGACCGCACTCTCCTCCCCTTCCATCCCGGCGGCGAACCCCCGGAAACGAAGTGCGAGGTGGGAACTATTGTAAAGAAAGAGAAGGGTCGCGATCCCCAGGAGGGGGTGGACGAGCGCCAGAATCGCCCCCGCCGCGGAGGCCATCGGCTTGAGGGCCCCCCAAAAGAACGAGTCCCCGATCGCCCCGAGGGAACCCATCAGTCCCACCTTGAACGTCCCGACAGCTCTCGGATCCGCCTTGCCCGCCGCAACGCGCTCCTCCAGCCGGATCACCGCCCCCAGGATCACTGCTGCCATCGCCGGGTGGGTGTTGAAGAACTCCAGGTGGCGCTTGAGCCCGCGGGAAAGCTCTTCCGGACGGCCTTCGTATCGGTCCCGGAGCGCAGGCAGGATGCTGTAGGCGAACCCCACGTTCTGCATCCCCTCGTAGTTCCAGCAGCCCTGCAGGAGAAACTGGCGGAACCACACCTTTCTTCTCACGCGCAACGGGATGCCGCCCATCACCCCACCCACCGGAAAAAAAATGTCGCGGCGAAGACGCACCCCATCGTCAGGTAGAAGACGGGCGCAGTCCGGTCCGTCCTGCTGCAGGAGAAGACCGAAGCCGCTCCGAGGAGGGGGAGCACAGGCAGCAGGGCGGCGAACTGGACGTGACTCTCCGGGCCGAACCGGGGAAGGAGAAATCTTGCCACGGAGATGCCGAGGCCGGAAAAAAGGAGCGTGAGCGCCATCCCGAGGACGGCGAAGAGCATGATGCCGGCCATCATGGCATGCTCCACCGCCAGGGAGTCCCCCCTCTCCATCTGCTCGACTGTCAGGTGCGCGATCCTTCCGTTGATCCGTCGCACGAAGCGGTCCGCGAACTTCCCGGACTCCGCACACAGCACCGAAAGCAGGAGGATCGAGGTAAAACTCCCCGAGTCGAGCCCGATCGAGGAGGAAGCCGCAGCCGCGGCCGCCCCGCCAAACACCGCCGCGCCCGTGTCATCGGGGGGGATGGACGCCCCGACGGGGAGGCGCGCGATGTAGAGGAGTTCCAGCACCGCCCCCACCTGGGCCCCCGCGGCGAAGTTCCCGAATACCGCTCCCATGACCGAGGCCACCACCAGGGGCCTGTGCAGCATCACCTGGAACGCAGCGGTCCGGTCGAGATAGCAGATCCCCCCGAGAACGGCGGCCAGCAGGAATCTCCACGCCAACGCCGTCACCCCTCGGGGCCGAACGAGGTGCCGGCTTCGAACGGCGTCGCACGGATGGTCACGGCCACGCCGTGGTGGGAGAAGCAATGAACGGCCTCGAAATCTTCCCGGGAAAAAAAAACGGAAGGGGCGATTTCCACCTTCCCCGTGGCGTAATGCAGGTTGCCGATATTCAGGGTGGAGAAGCGGACCCCGCAGCGAAATATGGCAAGGGCGTCGGCGGAGGTCGCACAGAGGAGAATCGCCTTCTCCCTCCGGCAATCGATCTCGGAGAGGACGCGGCCGACCTCGTCAACCCGGCAGAAGACAACGTGGATATCCGGCGGCACGGCCATCTCCATGACCGATTTCAAAAACGGGTTCCCTACGAGGTCGTCATTTGCCACGAGGAGGCAGTTGGCCCCCGTGTGGGGGACCCAGGTCTCCACCACCTGGCCGTGGATCAGCCGGCAGTCAACCCGCACCAGGACAAGGGACATGGCGTTTATTTTTCCGCCTTCTTCTTCAGCATGTCGCCCGGTATCGTGATGTTCCGCTGGCCGTAGTCCCGGAGGTGCTTTGCCAGCTCGGGAAGGGGCATCGTCGGCCGGGCCATCGGAAGCTTCACCATCATCGGCAGGTTCACGCCCGTCACCACCTCCACATGGTGAGTCGCGAGGAACGACAGGCCGATGTTGGAGGGGGTGCCTCCGAACATGTCGACAAGGAGGAGAACGCCCTTCCCCGCGTCGACCGTCCGGATCGCACCCTCCACCGCCGTGTGGATCTCCTCCATTCCCATCTTCGGGTGGATGTCCACCGTTACCGTGTTCTCGATTTTCCCGACGATGATCTCCGCGGCGCGCAGGAGCTCGGAGGCAAGCTGGCCGTGGGAAACCAGTACGATTCCGATCAATGGGGACTCCTGCCGGGAGGGGATGACCTTCGGATGTCGCGATGGACCACGTTGGGGGCCACCGGTTTGGGAAGAGAGCGCTTCAATGCCTCGGCCACGACCACCGATCGGTGCCTTCCCCCCGTGCATCCCACGCCCAGCGTGAAATAGGCCTTCCCCTCCTTTGTATAAAGGGGAAGGAGGAATTGCAAGAACGAGGTCAGTTTCCCGAAAAACGCCCGCGTCGACCGGTTCTTCATGACGTATTCGCGTACCTTGGGGTCCAGGCCGGTCAGGTGTTTCAGCTCGGAGACGAAATTGGGATTGGGGAGGAACCGAACGTCGACCACCATGTCGGCTTCCAGGGGAATGCCGTACTTGTAACCGAAGGAGATGATGCCCACCTGGAGATTCGATACCTCGCTCGTGCGGAATCTCCGGACGATGGTGTCCCGCAGCTGGTGGACGGTGTACTGGGACGTGTTGAGAACCGTGTCGGCCATCTCCCGCAGGGGGGAGAGCATCTCCCGCTCCCTGCGGATCGCTTCCTTCGCCCCGCACCTCACGGCAAGCGGGTGTCTCCTCCTCGTCTCGCTGAACCGGAGAAGGAGGACGTCATCCCCCGCGTCGAGGAACAGGACGTGGACGTCATGCTGCCCCCGCCGGAGCTCCTCGATGACCCGCTCGAAATCGTACAGGAATTCCCGCCCCCGCATGTCGGCCACGAGCGCGATGCTCGCGACGTCGCCCCGCGCTTCGGAGACCAGGTCCACGATTTTCGGAAGAAGCACCGGCGGGAGGTTGTCGACGCAGAAATAGCCGATGTCCTCGAACACCTTCGTCGCCGTGCTCTTTCCCGATCCGGACATGCCGGTCACGACGACGATGCGGGCTCGGCGGGGCCTCCGGGTTACCGTCATTCCGGCTTCCCCTCCTCCGCCAGTTTCGACTGCCGTTCCACGAGCTCCGCGGCGGAGAAGACCCCCTGCCTCTTCAGCAGGTAGTTCCGGACCGCCACCTCCACGATCGACGCGAGGTTGCGTGCGGGGGAGACGGGGATGAGGACCGTGGGCAGTCCCACACCGAGGAGGTCCGTGCGGAGGTTCTCCAGACCCAGGCGGTCGTAATCCTTGCCGGCATTCCAATCCTCGATCCGGATGACCATCTCCACCTTCTTGCGGTCCACGATCGCCGTGGGGCCGAACAGATCCCGGATGTTGATGATTCCCAGGCCGCGAATCTCCATGTGGTGCCGGGTCACGTCGTCCCCGGTCCCCAGGACGGTCTCCGGCCCCCGCTTTTCCAGGTGGATGACGTCGTCCGAGACGAACCGGTGCCCGCGGAGGATCAGGTCCAGCGCACACTCGCTCTTCCCGACGCCGCTCTTGCCCATGAGGGCTACTCCCACGCCCAGGATTTCCATCAGGACCCCGTGGATCGTGGCGGCCTCGGCGAACATCCGTTCGAGGTTCCGCAGGATCTCGTGGATGAGATCCGCAGTGGCCAGATCCGAGACGAGCAGGGGAACCCCCCGGCGCTCCGCCGTTTCGACCATCCGGGAGGGGGGGCGGAGTCCACCTCCCGCGATGGCGCATGCCATCGGCCGTGAGAAGAACAGATCGGCGATCTGGGACTGGCGTGCAAGGGGCTGGTTCCGGAAATAGGTGATCTCCGTCTCCCCCAGGATCTGGATCTTCCCCGGATGGGTGGAGTCGACCTCCCCCGTGATCCCGAGTCCGGTCTTCTGCACGCTCTTGTCGGTGATCTCCCGGGAAAGGCCGCCCGTCCCCGAGAGGAGACGGAGCCTGAGAGGATCGGCACAGGACTCCAGGAAACGGTCAACCGGTACCGGCACCTCGCACGCCTCCTTCGCCGGAGCGAGCCTCTTTACGAGCTGGCGTCCGCTTCGCGGAGAATCCTTCGAAGTTCGTCGGCGTCCGCCGCATCGAGGAGGGACCGCCGGAACTTCTCGTCCTTGAGAAGCCGGGAGATGCGCGCAAGCGCCTTCAGGTGCATCCCGGCCGAATACTCCGGGGCCATGATCAGGAAGAACAGGTGTGCCGGCTTACCGTCCAACGAGTGGAACTGGACGCCGTTGCGGCTCCGTCCGAACGCGGCGACCAGGCTCTCGATCCCGTTTACCTTGCCGTGCGGGATGGCCACCCCGTCGCCGATGCCCGTGCTGCCCAGGCTTTCCCGCTCCATCAGGATGGAGGTCAGGGAGTCCGCCGAGAGCTTCGGCACGACCTTCGCAATCACCTCGGACAGTTCCCGGAGGACGCCCTCTTTCGTCTCCGCCCGCAGGTCGTCCACGATCGCCCCGGAAGATACGATGTCCTGGATTTTCATCGGGCCAGGGGCTCCGTGAACCCGATGTTCCCGTCCTGCTGCCGAAAAACCACGCTTGGCTGGTTGGTCTCTTGGTTGACGAACATGAACACGTCGACCTTCAGGATGTCGAGGTAGTGGGCCGCATCCTCCACGCTCATCGGCTTGGGGACGAAGTTGTCGTGGCGGACGATGCGCGGACCCGCCTCGCCCTCGCTGATCGTGAGGGAGGAACCGGATACGATGGGCCCCAGGGTAACGGCCGGTCCCCTCTCCTTTTTCTTCTCCCGGTACTTTTTCGTCTGGCGCTCCACCTTGTCGCAGACAAGATCGATGGCGGAATAGAGGTTGTCGGTGGACTCGAACGCCTTGATCGTGATCCCCCGCGCGGTCAGGAAGACTTCCGCGATGTGCCGGTATTTCTCCACGGAAAGCGTCACGTGCGCATCAAACGGGTTGTCCAGGATCTTCTGGGTCTTGCCCAGCTTTTCGGTGACATAGTCCTTGAGCGGCTGGCTCGGGTCGATGTGACGGAATGTCACGGAGATGTTGGTCACGCTGCTTCCTCCTTTGGACGAATCGTTGCGCTCCTGCCTAAAACAGCTTCTTTCTCTTGGACGAGGGAAGCACACCCATTGCCTGGCGGTATTTGGTGACGGTGCGGCGGGCGATCCGGATCCCCTGGTTGCGGAGGAGCCGGACGAGATCCTGGTCGCTCAACGGATTGTCCCCCCCTTCGCTTCGTATGATTTCCAGGATCTTCTCCTTGACCGACTTGGAAGCGATATCCTCCCTCCCCCCGTCCCGGTTCAGGCCGGAATTGAAGAAAAACTTCAGCTCGAAGATCCCGTGGGGAGTGCATACGTACTTGCTGCTCGTCACCCGGGACACCGTCGACTCATGCATGGAGATGTCCTCCGCGACGTCCCGGAGCGTAAGGGGCTTCATGAATTTCGGCCCGCGCTCGAGAAAATCCCGCTGGAGCTTCATGATGCTTTCGACGACCTTGTAGATGGTCCGCTGCCGCTGCTGGATGCTCTTGATAAACCAGAGTGCGGAGTTGATCTTCTGCTTCAGGAACTCCCGGTCCTCCTTGCCGAGCCGGTCCCCGGCGGAGAGAAGGTCCCGGTAATACGAACTGAGCCGGAGGCGCGGCTGCCCGTCCTCGTTCAGGGTCACCACCCACTGGTTTTCGACCTTGATCACGTATGCGTCCGGGGTGAGGTAGTGCACGTCATCTCCCGAAAACACCCTGCCGGGTTTCGGCCACAGGGTCACCAGTTTCCGGAAGGCATCCCGGACGACCTCGCGGGAAAGCTTCAGACGCCTCGCGATGGTCGCGATGTCCCCGCGGGTGAAGAGGTCGAAGTGGTCGGTGAGGACCGTCAAGGGGAGTGAGAACTCTTCCCCCTTCTCCCGGGCCTGGATCATCAGGCACTCCCGGAGGTCGCGGGCCCCGACGCCGACGGGGTCCAGCGTCTGGATCTTCGCGATCGCCCGCTCCACGTCTTCGAGAGGCTTCCCGAGGGCCTCGGCGGTCTCCTCGGCGGACACCTTGAGATACCCGTTCTCGTCGATGTTCCCGATCAGGTAGGGGGCGATCTCCCTCACCGCGTCGTCCACGGTCGACAGGTTGATCTGCGACTCGAGGTGATCGGCGAGGGAGGGCTTCCGGGTGAGCAGGTTCTCGTAGTAGGGACGCCCGTCCTCCTCCTCCCGGTCGCGCTCCCCGCGGGCCGCGCCCGCCGTGGCGCCATCCCCGAAATAGTAGTCCCAATCGACACGGTCGATCAGCTCCTTCGTGGGCGTTACCCCGGGAGCTTCCGAGCTGTCCGGCTCCGTCTGCGAGGAGGATGCCTCCGTCCCCGTCTCCACCTCCGCCCGCTCTTCAGGCTCCCCCTCCACGTCCTCCTCCAGGACGGGGTTCACCTCGAGCTCCTCCCGGACCGCCTGCTGCAGTTCCAGGCGCGAAAGTTGCAACAACTTAATTGCCTGCTGCAACTGCGGGGTCATCACGAGTTGCTGGGTGAGCTTCAGGGACTGTCGGAGTTCTAGGGCCATCCCTCTCCTGGTTGCCTACAGGGAGAAATGCTCTCCCAGGTAAATTTCCCGTACGCGCGAAGACGATGCGATCTCCTCGGGATTCCCCTCGAGGAGGATCTCCCCTTCGGAGATGATGTACCCCCGGTCGCACACCGTGAGGGTGTCGCGCACGTTATGATCCGTTATTATAACCCCGATTTCCTTCTCTTTTAAGCCAATTATCACCTGCTGAAGGTCCGCGACCGAGATGGGATCGATTCCGGCGAACGGCTCGTCGAGGAGCAGGAACAAGGGGGAAATCACCAGGGAGCGGGCGATCTCCACGCGCCGCCGCTCCCCTCCCGACAGGGAATATCCCCTTGTCCCTTCCACGTGCGAGATCCGCATCTCCACGAGCAGTTCCTGTAGTCGGTCCTCCCGCTCCCCCTCCGATAGGGACGTCTCCTCCAGGAAGGCGAGGATATTCTCCCGGACCGTAAGCTTCCGAAAGACTGACGGTTCCTGGGGCAGGTAGCCAAGCCCCATCCTGGCACGACGGTGCATCGGCAGGCGGGTGATGTCCTCTCCGTTGAGAAGGACATTGCCGGCATCCGGCCGGACCAGCCCCACCATCATATAGAAGATGGTGGTCTTTCCCGCCCCGTTCGGGCCTAAAAGACCGACGACCTCCCCCGGGGCGATCCCGAGCGAGACCCCCTTGACCGCCTCCCGGTTGCGATATCGTTTCCGCAGGTCGCGGACAGCCAGGGACCTCAACGGCTTTCCTTTTCCCTGGTTTCCAGCAAGCCTTGCGGGTGGATGACCGCCCGGACGCGCCCCCCCTCCCCGCCCGTCACCACGGACCGGTTTTCCCGCAAATAGATGGTCACCGTATCGCCCTTGAGGACATTCTCCCCCTGCACCAGGTCGGCCCCCCCCGTGAGGACGATCCGCTGCTCCAGGTTGTAGAAGATGGCGCGAGCGGCCCGCGCCTCCTTCGCGCCCTGGATCACGCGGACGTTTCCCTCCGCCGTGATTTTTTCGATGGCGCGCACCGGCCGGGAGTATTCCGCGAACAGCCGGTCGGCGTGAAGCGTCACATCCGCCTGGTTCGCCACGACATTCCCCTCGAAGCTCACCGATTCCCTGGCACTGTCGGCGGACAGGCGGTCGGCGGTAATCTCGATGGGCTGGCGGCCCAGTTCGTCCGGACGCAACGCCTTCTGCTCTCCCGCGGCCCCGGCCGGGACCGCCAGGAACAGCAGAAGGAGAAGAAACGCAGCTCCCTCTGCCGCAATCCGCGCGAACGCGCCGGAGCGCCCCGCCTGACCGCTCACGTCCTCACCCTTGCCTTCCCGGATCAGGCTCCCCGCGGGGAAGAATTCTGCTCCTCGGGGAATCGAGCTCCATCGTGCCTTCGTGCCAGCGCCACCGCAGGTTGCTTCCCGCCACCGTCACGCCGGGGCCCGAAAGACCGGCCTCCCCGGCGGTGATCACCTCCGCCTTCAGGTCAATGCTCGCCCGGGGTGCGGAGGCGGTCCATCCCCTGGCGTTCCTTGCGGAGGCCCCCTCGGGGAGATCGATCCGGCCTTCGTTCATGTTCCAGGACGCCACGGGGGCGGTCACCACGATGGTCCCCTCCCGTTCCCTCAGCGCGAGGGTCACGACCGAGGCGACCACCCGCCCCGCCAGGAAGGAGTAGGAAGCATCGTCCGAAACGAGCCGATAGACCGTTCCCTCCCGGCGCTCCTCGATCATCTCGACTCCGCGCAGGATGATCTGCGGCCCGTCGCCGCCCGCCGCCCTTCCGCTTCCCCCGGGGGAAAGAAGCGTTCTCCGGGACAGGTCCAGGGCCAGCAGATAGGCCCCCGCGAACATCGCGGCCACCGCCAGCGCCGACAGAAGTTTCCCGGTCACCCTCCCCCCCCTGCGCCGGAGTATTTTGCGGAGACCTTGTCCCACGCCCCGGAGGATCTCAGCACGAATTCGATGATCTCCCGCACGGCGCCGCACCCCCCCCGCCGGGAGGAGACGAAGTCGGCCTCCGACAGGACGTACTCCTCGGCGTCGGCCACCGTCGCGGCGAACCCCACCTGCCGCAGGAGCGGGACATCCACGAGGTCGTCCCCCACGTAGGCGCTCTGCTCCGGAGAGAGGCCGGTCTCGTCGAGCATCTCCCGCCACGCGGCCACCTTGTCGAACACCCCTTGCCGGACCCGCTCTATCCCGAGTTCCTCGGCGCGGATTCGCACCGCTTCCGACGTCCTCCCCGTGATGATCCCGACCTCGATCCCCGCCCGCTGCATCATCTTGATCCCGTGTCCGTCGCGGACGTGGAACCGCTTCGCTTCCACACCGTTTCCGTCGTAGAGGATACCCCCGTCGGTAAGCACACCGTCCACGTCGATCAGGAACAGGCGTACCCGGGCCGCTTTCCCCTCGGCGCCCTGCCTCTCCTGTCCCCCGCTCATCCGATCCCCGCCTTCAACAGGTCGTGGATGTGGACGATCCCCACCAATTCCTCAGGGTCGTTCTCGTCAAAAACGAACAGGCTCGTGATCGAGAATTCCTCCATCTTCCGCAGTGCCGCCGCGGCAAGGTCCGACGACGCAAGCCGTTTCGGGCCTGGAGTCATGATCTCCCCCGCCTTCGTCGTGAACAGGTCGACCCCGCGGGCCATTGCCCGCCGGACGTCACCGTCGGTGATCACCCCCACGAGGGCCCCGCTCCCGTTGATGACCCCCGTGACCCCGAGCCTTTTCGAGCTGATCGTGAAGAGGGCGTCCTGGAGCGGGGTTTCCTGGAGGACCAGCGGGATTTCCTCCCCCCGGTGCATGATGTCTTCCACCTTCTGGAGCCTGTGCCCCAGCGCCCCGCCGGGGTGGAGCATGGCGAAGTCCTGCACGGAGAACCCCTTCTCCTCGAACAGGACGACCGCGAGGGCGTCCCCGAGCGCCAGCGCGGCGGTCGTGGAAGCGGTAGGCGCGAGGCCGAGCGGACAGGCTTCTTCCCGCACTGCGGCGTCCAGGGTCGCGTCGGCGTGTTTGGCCACGGTGGAATCCGGGTTTCCCGTCAGGGCGATCAGGGAAAGTCCCAGCCTCTTGAAGACGGGCAAGAGCCGGATGATCTCCTCGGTCTCCCCCGAGTTCGAGAGGGCGATGACGACATCCCCTTTCCGGACCATCCCGATATCGCCGTGCATCCCCTCGGCCGGGTGGAGGAAAAAAGCGGGTGTCCCGGTGGAGGCGAACGTCGCGGCGATCTTCCTGCCGATCAGGCCGGACTTCCCCACCCCCGTCAGGATCACCTTCCCCGGCGCCCGCAACAGGATATCGATGGCCCGGGAAAAATTCTCGTCGAGCCGCTCCCGCAGACCCAGGATGGCCTCCGCCTCGATCGAAAGAACGCGGGAGGCACGCCGGGCAAGTTCCCCAGGCCGGTCGCTCTTGTCACGTCCCATCGCGTTTGCCCCCTTTCCGGGCGGTCGTGCTTCCCGTCCGGCCGCGGCCCCGTCCCCGGGAGCGTCGTTCTTCCGGCCCCTTCCCGGCGGCGATTGTCCCTTCCACCGCCGCCCGAACCGAAAGCAGCGAACGGACCAGCGGCTCGACGTCCCGCACGGGAAGGCTGTTCGGTCCGTCGGACAGGGCCCGCCCGGGGTCGGGGTGGATCTCCAGAAACACGCCGTCCGCACCGGCCGCCACGGCCGCGCGGGCCAGGGGCGCGATGAACCGCCTTTCCCCCGAGGAGGCGCTTCCCGCCCCTCCCGGAAGCTGCACGCTGTGCGTCGCGTCGAAGACCACCGGGCAGATCGTCTCCCGGATCGCGGGAATTCCCCGGAAGTCGACGACGAGGTTATTGTAGCCGAAGGTGGTCCCCCTCTCCGTGACAAGGACGGCGCGGTTCCCTGTGGCCGCGACTTTTTCCACGGCATTCGCCATGTCCCACGGGGCCATGAACTGCCCTTTCTTGATGTTGACGGGAAGTCCCGTTTCGCCCGCGGCAACGATCAGGTCCGTCTGGCGACAGAGAAACGCGGGGATCTGGAGAAGATCGACCACCTCCGCGGCGATCGCCGCCTGCCGCGGCTCATGGACGTCGGTGGTCACGGGCAGCCCGTACCGGCTCTTCACCTCGGCGAGGATCCGCAAGCCCTCCCGTTCCCCGGGTCCCCGGTAGGACCGAACCGAGGATCGGTTCGCCTTGTCGAACGAACCCTTGAAGATGACGGAGATCGACAGCCGGGCGGCCAGGGAGGAGAGGAACTCCGCGAGGGCGAACGCCAGTTCCCCGGACTCGAGAACGCAGGGACCGGCGATGAACACCGGGGGGGTCCCCTCCCCGATGCGGAGGCGACCCGCGATTTCCACCCGCCGGATCACGCCACCCCCTGCCGCGAATACGCGAGGGCCGCACCGATGAAGTCCCGGAAGAGCGGATGGGGGGAGAGCGGCCTCGACTGGAATTCGGGGTGGAACTGGCAACCGAGGAACCACGGGTGGCCGGAGATCTCCACGATCTCCACGAGACGATTGTCCGGCGACAGGCCGGTGATCCGCAGCCCCTTGGCGGAGAGCTCTTCCCGGTAGTCGTTGTTGAACTCGTACCGGTGACGGTGCCGCTCCGAGATCTCGGCGACCCCGTACGCTTGCATGGCGAGCGAGTTGTCGACGAGCCGGCAGGGGTATGCCCCCAGCCGCATCGTCGCCCCCTTTTCCTTTACGGCACGCTGTTCGGGCATCAGGTCGATGACCGGGCACTCGCATCCCGGGTCGAGCTCCCGGCTGGTCGCCTGCGGCAGCCCGCAGACGTTCCGGGCGAACTCGAGCACCGCCACCTGCATCCCGAGACAGATTCCGAAATAGGGAACGTGGTTCTCCCGGGCATACCGGACCGCCGCAATCTTTCCCTCGACGCCGCGCGACCCGAACCCCCCCGGGACCAGGATGCCGTCGGCCCCCTTAAGCAGCGCCTCCGCTCCCTGCCGTTCCACCTCCTCGGAATCCACGTAGCGGTGAAGCACCCGCACCGAGTGGGCGATCCCGCCGTGCGTCAGCGCCTCGTTCAGGCTCTTGTACGACTCCCTCAGGTTGACGTATTTGCCCACGATGGCGATGGTTACCTCGCCCAGGGGGTTCTTCCACTTCTCCACCATCCTGGTCCAGGGCTCGAGCCTTGGTTCACCCGCCCAGATGTTCAACAGCTCCATGATCTTGTCGTCGAGCCCCTCCTGATGGAAGACGAGAGGCACCTCGTAGACGAGGTCGACGTCCCGTGCCGTGATGACCGCGTCCTCGGTGACGTTGCAGAACAGGGCGATCTTCGCCTTGATCTCCTTCGGGAGCACCCGTTCCGTCCGGCACAAGAGGATGTCGGGCTGGATGCCGATCGAACGGAGCTCCTTCACGCTGTGCTGGGTAGGTTTCGTCTTGAGCTCCCCCGCCGTCCGGATGTGGGGGACGAGCGTGACGTGGACGTAGAGGACGTTCTCCTTCCCCCGGTCGGTCCGTACCTGCCGGATTGCCTCGAGGAACGGGAGGCTCTCGATGTCGCCCACCGTCCCCCCTACCTCCACGATGGCCAGGTCGAACCCCTGCGCCGCCGCATGGATGACCCGCTTGATCTCATCGGTGATGTGGGGAATGACCTGCACCGTTCCCCCCAGGTAATCCCCGCGTCGCTCCTTCGTGATCACGGAATGGTAGATCTTCCCCGTGGTGCAGTTGTTCTTCTTGCTCATCCGGGTCGACGTGTACCGTTCGTAGTGGCCCAGATCGAGGTCGGTCTCGGCCCCGTCGTCGGTCACATAGACCTCCCCGTGCTGGAACGGGTTCATCGTGCCCGGGTCGACATTGATGTACGGGTCGAGCTTGAGCATCGTGATCCGCAATCCCCTCGCTTCCAGGAGGGCACCGATGGAGGCGGCGGCGAGCCCTTTGCCCAGGGAGGAGACGACTCCCCCCGTCACGAAAATGTACTTCGGTTTTACCGTTTTTTCCGGGCGCATATCCTCATCTCCGCCGCACGGAGGTCCTCGGGGGTGTCCACGCCCACCGAGTCGTACGCCACGTCGACGACGCGGATCTTCCCGCCGTTCTGCAGGACACGCAACTGTTCCAGGCGCTCCGCCTCCTCCAGCGGGCTCGGGGGAAGGGCAGCAAGGCGGAGCAGGAAGTCCTTCCGGTATCCGTAGATCCCGAGATGCTTCCGGTACCTGCCGGTCCCGGCGTCCCGGAAATGGGGGATGGGCGCCCGGGAAAAATAGAGGGCGTCCCCGCGGTCGTCGACCACCACCTTGACCACGGAGGGTCGCAGGAACTCCTCCGGATCTTCCCGGACGACGGCAGCCGTCGCCACCTGCACCGCCGGGTCCGCGAGGAGAGGTCCGGCAACGGCGTCGATCACCGACGGGTCCATCATCGGCTCGTCGCCCTGCAGGTTGATGATGATCTCCTCGGAAAGCCCCCGCGACGCCTCGGCCACACGGTCCGTTCCCGAGGCGCAGTCGGGGGAAGTCATCCGCGCTTCCCCGCCGAACCCGCGCACAACGACGGCGATCCGCTCATCGTCGGTGGCCACGACCACGCGCGTGGCGCACCTCGATTCCCGCGCATTTTCCCAAACATACCATATCATCGGTTGACCGTCTATTTGGGCCAGGGGCTTTCCCGGCAGGCGGCTTGCGCCGTACCTCGCCGGGATGACCACCGCGACTCCCGGGGGGGAAACGCTCACGGGAACAAGGGAGCCGTCCGGAGACCCTCGTCCTCCGGGAAGCCCATCATGAGGTTGAAGCACTGGACGGCGGCGCCCGAGGCGCCCTTCCCCAGGTTGTCGATCGCGGAGACGACGATCAGGCGCCGGCTTTTCTCGTCGACCCGGAAGGCGACGTCACAGAAGTTGCTCCCGTATACGTCCTTCGTCGACGGGAGGATCCCCGGCGCGCAGAGGCGCACGAACGGCTCCTTTCCGTAATGTTTCCGGTAGGCGTCCTCCACGTCCCGCTCCGCGACCTTCGCCGACGCCGTCGCGTAGCACGTCGCGAGGATCCCCCGCACCATCGGGAGGAGGTGCGGGACGAAGGTGACGGTCACGTTCCTCCCGGCGGCAAGAGACAGTTCCTGGTCCATCTCCGGGCTGTGCCTGTGCCTGGGGAAGCCGTACGGTCGCACCCCGCCCTCGGCCTCCGGGTAGTGGAAGCCGAGAGACGGTCCCCTCCCGCCGCCCGACACGCCGGTTTTGCAGTCGGCCACGATCCCCTTCGCTTCGATCAGCCCGTCCTTGAGCAGGGGGTAGAGGGCGAGGACGACCGCCGTGGGGAAGCATCCGGGGACCGCCGCCAGCCGGGTCTTCCGGAGGGCGTCCCGGTGGATCTCCGGGAGCCCGTAGACCGCCCGTTCGGCCAGGTCCGGCCTTACGTGCCGGACTCCGTAGACGGCCTCGTACAGCGGGATATTCCGGAAACGGAAGTCGGCCGACAGGTCGATGACCCGGGCCCCGCGAGGAAGGATCTCCGCGGCGACGGAGGCGGAAACGGTGTGCGGAAGCGCGAGAAAGACCGCGTCCACGTCCACGGCACGAATCTGCTCCATCTTTCCGAAGATCACGTTCGGGAGCATCCCGCGGAAAGGGGGGAACGCCTGCTCGACCGGCTGGTCCGAATACTGCTCGGAGGTAAGCGCCGCGATCGTCGCTCTGGGGTGCGACAGCAGCAGACGGATGAGCTCGAACCCGGTGTACCCCGTCGCCCCGTATATGGCCACCTTGGTCATGGGCACCGCCTTCCCGGTCATGGAGTATTATCTCCCGGTTGGGGCCGGTTGCATCCCCTCTCGCACTTCCCGGCACGACCTTCACCAAAGAAAAAGGGGAAGGCGCCACCGGCCTTCCCCTTCTGGAACCGTCCGCCGGGCGAACAGCCCTGCGCGCTTACCTCTTGGAGAACTGGAACCGTTTCCGCGCCCCCGGTCGTCCGTACTTTTTCCTCTCCTTGACACGGGCGTCCCTCGTCAGGTACCCCGCGCGCTTCAGCGTCGTCCGAAGCTCGGGGTTCTCGATCTGCAGCGCCTTGGCGATCCCGTACTTGAGCGAGTCGGCCTGGGATGCAGGTCCGCCGCCCGTGACGTTGACTTCCACGTCGACGCTCTGCCGCTTTCCCGTGAGAACCAGCGGCTGCACCGCGGTCGCCCGCAGGGCAAGCACGGGGAAGTACTCCTCGAACTCCCGGCCGTTGACCTGGATCCGTCCGCTGCCCGGCGTCAGGGTGACCCGCGCAATGGAGGTTTTTCGCTTGCCCGTTGCGTAGATCTTTGCCTGTGCCATATTCTTACATCCTCTCCTGTTCGTTCACGGACAGCGGCATCGGCTGCTGTGCCTTGTGGGGATGGTCCGGGCCGGCGTAGACTTTCAGCTTCGTGAACAGCCGGTCCCCCAGCCGGGTCTTCGGGAGCATTCCGCGCACCGCCCACTCGACGAGCCGCTCGGGATGCCTCGAGGCAAGCACCTTCCCCGGAGTGGTCTCCTTCAACCCCCCGATGTACCCCGTGTGCCGGTAGTACGACTTGTCGCTCATCTTCCTGCCGGTCAGTTTCACCTTATCCGCATTGATGACGATGACGAAATCGCCGATGTCTGCGTTGGGCGTGAACGTGGGCTTGTGCTTCCCGCGCAACACCGACGCCACCCGGGTGGCGAGCCGGCCAAGTACCTGGTCCTGCGCGTCCACCACGTACCAGGCCTGGTGTGCGTCCTCCTTCGTAAAGAAGTCCGTCGTTTTCATCGGCCCTAAGCCTTTCGCTTCGAAATCAAAGGAGACATTAGATCGCACAGAATCCCTACCGTCAAGAGAAAAAGCCTGCTCTTCCGGTCATTCCCCGGGCGGGACCGGTACCTCCGGGATTCCATAGGCCACCTCCCAGAGGAACAGCCCGTGGGGCGGGGCATTGGGCCCGGCGAGCGTCCTGTCCCGCAGCCGGAGAAGTTCGCGCATCCGGTCCGGCGGGGTTTTGCCCCTGCCGATGTCCACCAGCGTCCCCACCACGTTTCGCACCATGTGCCGGAGGAAGCCGCTGCCCGTGATCACGAGGGAAACCAGTCCCGGCACGGTTTCCGCCTCGATGCCGGCGCGGAAGATCTCCCGGCCCGTCGTCCTCGCTACGCACCCCTGCCCCCGGAAGGAGGAGAAGTCGTGACATCCTACGATGTGGGCAAGACCTTCCCGCATCGCCCCGAGGTCGACAGGTTTCTCCAGGTGCCAGGCGTACCGTGCGAAAAACGGGGAGGCAACGGGGGCGATATAGAGAAAATAGCGGTATTCCTTGGATTTCGCGTGGCGTCCCGCGTCGAAGGACGGGGGAACCTCCACGGCGGAAAGAATCCGGATCTCCGGGGGGAGAAGGGCATTTCCCCCGCGGACAACCGCGTCCAGGGATCGCCTCCCGGAGTCCAAGAAATCAACCACCTGTTCCCGGGCGTGCACCCCCGCATCGGTGCGGCCGGCCGCACGCAGGCGGACCGGCTCCTGAAGGAGCCGCTCGAGCGCCTCCTCCATCACCGACTGGATCGTCGGCCCGTTCGGCTGGAGCTGGAATCCCCGGTACGCAGTCCCGTCGTACGTGACCGTCAGTTTTACGCGTCGCATCGTTCCGGAAACCCTCCCTACCCTTTCGGTTCCCGCCGGATGGCGCTCCCTCCTGAGGGCGCACAGGAGCGGCTTCGCAGCCTCGGAGGGGGACTCCGTTCGTGGCTCGCCGTGCGATGAACCCGCACGGCTGCGCTTAACCTCACTGCGCCCCCCATCCTGCGGCTGCTGCGCCGAGAATCGGGGACCCGGAGCGAGGCGGGGGGTTCCACGAGGCGGCCTGTGGAGCAAGGTTCGGCTTGCGGCGAGCGGAACGGCAACGAGCGGTCGCAGGTCGCGAGCGTAGCCTAGGGGAATCCCCCGCGAGCTAGGGTCCCCGCTCTTCAAACAGCGGCATCAAAAGAGGTCCCGGGGGTCGAAACTCCCCCCGGAGCGGGGGGCTCCCTCCGCTCCCGGCGGTGCCGCATCGATCCGGCCCGCGCGCAGCGATTACGCGTGGGCGGGCTGCAGGTGCTTCCGGGCGAGCACCTCGGCGATCTGGATCGCGTTCAGCGCCGCCCCTTTCCGCAGCTGGTCTCCGCACACCCAGAAGTTCAGGGCGTTCTCCGCGCTCTCGTCCTCG
>Ga0209521_10000367_pt1 | contig 34067 bp, 31 predicted proteins | sample Rifsed19ft4_FD_184016 | JGI IMG/M metagenome (GOLD analysis project Ga0209521, IMG submission 184016) | Soil microbial communities from Rifle, Colorado, USA - sediment 19ft 4 (version 2) | ecosystem: Environmental > Terrestrial > Deep subsurface > Rock core/Sediment | place: Rifle, Colorado...
CATAATCTCGATTCCGCGTTTCTTGAAGGCTTTGGCCAGCTCCGTGCTGACCTCTTCATCTTCCAACGGCAGGACGCGCGGCAGCATTTCCACCACCGTGACTTTGACGCCGTATGAATTCCAGATGGTGGCAAATTCCATCCCAATAGCCCCGGCGCCGATGATGACCACCGATTTAGGCTGGCGGGTTTGCAGAATCGCTTCCCAGAAGGTCAAAATTTTCTCGCCGTCGACCTTGACCCCCGGAATGGCGGCAGCAAAAGAACCTGTCGCCAGAATGACGTTTTTGGTGTTGAGTTCTTCGGTTTTACCATCCGTAAGCGTGACCACGACTTTGTTAACGGATTCCAGCTTGCCGCGTCCGGTAAAAACATCGATGTTGTTTTTCTTCATCAAGAAGCCGACGCCTTGGACCAGCCGTTTGGAGACCTTGCGGCTGCGGTCAACCGCTTTGGCATAGTCCAATTTGAGATTGTCGAAGCTGAAGCCAAACTCATCGGCGCGTTCGCGCAAGGTGTGAGCTACTTCAGCATTCTTGAGTAATGATTTAGAAGGGATGCAGCCTACATTGAGGCAAATGCCGCCCAGGAATTCCTTCTCGACGATGGCGGTTTTAAGTCCCAGTTGAGCCGCGCGAATGGCGCCAACATAACCCCCGGGTCCTGCCCCGATCACAACCACATCATAATCAGCCATGTTTTCCTCTTAGGTATCGTGTTCGCCGGGCTAACCCGGCAGGTTCAATGCATGTTTCCCATTGTACACTGGCTCAGGCAGGCCAGTTGTCCAAAATCTCAACCACCTTGGCCAGGAAGCCATCTGCCGAGGCGCCGTCGAGGATGCGGTGATCGAAGGTCAACGACAGGTACACCATGGGACGCACGGCGATGGCATCACCGTCTATCACCACGGCCCGTTTCTTGACAGCGCCAACCCCCAGGATGGCGCTTTGCGGTTGATTGATCACCGGGGTGGCGAATAGTGAACCGCTGGTGCCGTGGTTGGTGATCGAAAAGGTACCGCCGCGCACTTCGTCCGGTTTGAGACGGTGGGCGCGCGCCCGGGAGGCGATATCGTTGATGGCTCGCGCCAGTCCGAGCAGCGACAGGCCGTCGGCATTGGGGATGACCGGTACAATCAGGCCTTCTTCGCCCAGAGATACCGCAATGGACAGATTGACCTGCGGATGCACGACGACACCCTCATCCGACCAGGATGAATTCACCAGCGGGAAGGCACGCAGCGCCGCCGCGGCAGCCGCCGCGAAATAAGCAGTGTAGGTCAGCTTGACGCCATCCCGGGCAAAAGCCTCTTTATTTTTTTCGTAATGCGCCACAACTTGCTTGAAATCCGACTCCATGACGGTGGTCACATGCGGCGAGGTGTGTTTGCTTAATACCATGTGCTCGGCAATGCGCTTACGCATGGTGGTGTGCGGAATCAGGCGGTCCTCGACCTTCCCTTCGGCAGGCACAGGGGCCGGTTGTGGAGCCTGCCGAACCACCGGTGGCTGCCCTTCAGCAGGTTCGACCGCCGGCGGTTTGCCGGTACTGAACATTAGCTCTGTCGGTCTGAATAGATCGCCTTCACCCGGCGTATCCCACGGTGATACTTCGGCAGGCGCCTCCTTTGTCGAAGGACCGGAAGCCAGGTAATCCATCACATCCTTCTTGGTGATACGCCCGCCTTGCCCGGTGCCTTTGACCTGGTTGAGGTCCACCTGCTTATCTTTTGCCAGCCGCGCAACCACGGGAGAGATGAAACCCAGATCGCGTTCTGGTGCGACCGGCTGCGTCTCGACGGGTTCAGCCGCTGGTTCGGCAGGCTCACCAACCGGTGCCTGGGCTTGTCGAAGGGCATCTACCGCTGGTTCGGTAGGCTCACCAACCGGTTCCTGGGCTTGTCGAAGGGCATCTACCGCTGGTTCGGCAGGCTCCCCGACCGGTCCCGGAGTCTTTTGAAGGGCTTCCACAGGTTCGCCCGCCGGCACTTCCTCGCCGGGCTGGCCAATCCACGCCAATACCGTGCCGGCGCGGACGGTCGTTCCCTCCGGCACCAGAATTTTCAAAATCGTGCCGCCAGCCGGGCTGGGGATCTCGGTATCCACTTTGTCAGTGTTGATCTCCAGCAGCGAATCGTACTCGGCGATGGTATCGCCTTCTTTTTTCAGCCAGGTGGTGACGGTTCCCTCAACCACCGACTCGCCCAGTTGCGGCATAATTATTTTGGTTGCCATGGTTTACTCCTTCTCAACCGGCGATCAATACGCAGCCAGGTCACGCATGGCCTTGGCTATTTTGTCCGGGTTGGGCATGAACCAATCCTGCAGCGGGTGGCTGAACGGCACCGCCGGCACATCCGGGCCGCACAGACGGCGTACCGGCGCATCCAGATCGGTGAAGGCCTCTTCCGCGATGATGGCAGCAATTTCGCCGCCGTAACCGCCGGTCAGGTTGTCCTCATGGACGATCAATGCCTTGCCGGTCTTTTTCACCGATTCGAGCACAGTCTGTTTATCCACCGGATAAATCGTGCGCAGGTCGACCACTTCCACGTCCACCCCTTCGCTGGCCAATTTTTCGGCGGCCTGCAGAGTGTAATAGTGCATCATGCCATAGGCGTACACGGTCAAATCGCTGCCTTTGCGCGTGACATTGGCGGGTCCGATCGGGACGGTGAAATCACCTTCAGGCACCTCGCCGCGAATCAATCGGTAGCCTTTTTTAGGCTCCAGATAAATCACCGGGTTGGGGTCGCGCACGGCGGACTTCAACAGCCCTTTGGCATCGTACGGATTAGATGGGATGACGACCTTCAGGCCGGGGACATGGGCAAAAAAGGCCTCGACCGATTGCGAATGATACAATCCGCCGCCGATGCCGCCGCCGTAGGGTGCCCGAATGACCATCGGAACCGTCCACTCACCGTTGGAGCGGTAGCACATTTTGGCGGCTTCGCTAACAATCTGGTTAAAGGCCGGGTAGATAAAATCTGCAAACTGAATCTCGCAAATGGGACGCATGCCGTACAAGGCAGCGCCAATACCCACACCCACAATGGATAGCTCAGCCAGCGGCGAGTCGATCACCCGTTCTTCGCCATACTTTTCAAACAGTCCCATGGTCGCGCGGAAAACCCCGCCGCGCTTGCCGACGTCCTCACCGACAATAAACACGCTCTCGTCACGGCCTAATTCTTCATCCATAGCCTGGCGGATGGCATCGATCAGGGTTATTTCAGCCACGACCCACCTCCTCGGCATACACCGGGAACATGGCGTCCGCTACGTCCGGGTAGTCGGCCTTCTCGGCAAATTGCACCGCATCATCCACCATTTCTTTGACCCGCGCTTCCATCTCTTCCAGTTTGGCCTTGGTGAGCAGGCCCTCGCCTTCCAGGGTTTGTCGGGCAACGGTCAGCGGATCCGTTTTTTTGGCCTCGTCAACTTCCTCGCGCGAGCGGTAGGTGCGGTCATCGTCATCCGAGGAATGCGGCGTTAAACGGTACATGCGGGCTTCGATTAAGGTCGGGCCGTTGCCGGCACGCGCATGAGCGACAGCTTCCGCAACTGTTGTGTAGACCGCATAAACATCCGTGCCGTCCACCGATATTCCCCGCAGACCCATACCGCAGGCTTTATCCGCTGAACTGGGAACCGCCATCTGCTTATCCGCGGGCACTGAGATGGCGTACTGGTTGTTTTCAACCATGAAGATGACCGGCAGCTGGTGAATGGCAGCCCAATTGACCGCCTCATACCACTCGCCCTGCGAAGTGGAACCCTCTCCCAGGTTAGTCAACACTACTTTGTCCTCTTTGCGCATTTTGATCGCCAGTCCAATGCCGGCTGCATGCGGGCATTGCGTGGCAACCGGCGCGGAATGGCTGACGGCGTTGGCCTTGCGCAGGCTCCAGTGAGACGGCATCTGCCGCGCGCCGGAGGTGGGTTCCGCTTTCTTTCCGGTTAATGCCAGCAGAAAATCGCGCGGGGTGTAGCCCAGGCAAATCATCAGCGCCAGGTCGCGGTAATAAGGAGTGACCCAATCCTCGCCCCGCCGCAAGGCGAAGGCTGCCCCAACCTGGGCGGCTTCCTGCCCGATTCCCGAGATATGGAATGCAATTCTTCCCTGACGGTGCAGCACCCAGGCGCGTTCATCGAGCCGCCTGGAGAGCAGCATCATCCAATACATCTCCAATTTGGTGTCATTGGACAATTCCATGCCGTTCCACCTCCACTCGTTGAGTCTTTCCAGTTAATTATTTCTCGAAATAATTAACTGGTTTCGATTGTCCTCGACCTCGGCTAATGATACTGTTATTGCCGCCGTTGTGCCGATATGAATACCCATGTCTGATCCAAAATACCCATCCCGGATGTGCCCGGCCTGAAAATCCAGTCGAACCGTCCGTAACAATTCATGGAATTGGACTCCTTACGACGTAACCCCCAGCAACCCCATCGCTTCCAACATTTCAGCATTGGATGTGAATTTAAACTCTTCCACTCCCAGCATCTCAGCCCGTTCCCGTTCAGCTATCTCAAGGGCAGCCAGGGCCTCTTTGTTCACTACCGGATGCGCCAGCTGCTGAATGGCAGCTGCAACTTTCTTGGAAGCATCGCCACTATCCGCAGAATTTTCACGTAAATACTGCATCACCGCTCTGGCCCCATTGACGCCGTCCTTGCGGGCCAATCCCACCAGCCCGGTACTGGCAACCCGCGACCAGCCTGCCACAAACAGGCCTTCTAGCGTCTTGCCATCGTCCGCCGAAAAGGCTTCGTATGAGACACCGTCAACCGGATAACGCGGGTTGGGATTCTTGTCAAATGCTGAAGCGTGCACCGGCAGCCCCAGGTTGTCGTCCACCTTGTCGCCAATGGCAAAAATGACCGTATCCACGTCCAGGATGTGGTAAGTTCCCAGCCCGCGGGCTTTGGTGTCATCACCGGCAGCCACCAGGGTGTTTTCTTCAACTTCCAGACCACCAACCGCCCCGCTGCCATTATCGACCATGCGAATCGGCGAGGACAGAAACCGCAGTTTGAAGCTGGCATGCCCCAACGGCGGAGTTTGTTTTTGTTTGGCCTCGTGGTAGAAAGCTTTGGCAGCCTGCGGATCCTGTCCAAGGGCGGTCATGATATGCGCGACCCGGTCAATTTCAAACTCGATAGCTCTGACATCCAGGTTGCCAATAACGTAATCCAGTTCCTTGCGGTCAAACTTGATCTCGTCGGGTCCGCGGCGGCCAACTGCAATGACCTCATCCACATTGCGGTCGGCGATCAGGTAATGGGCAATATCCAGCATCACATTGCCAACCCCAATTACAGCCACTTTCTTGCCGATTACCAACTGGTTTTGGCTGAAGGGCGGCAGCTTGTTGTAGTGATAGACCACCTCTTTGGCGTGGTACACCCCGATGAGGTCTTCACCGGGCAGCCCGAGCCATTTGGTGCCCTGAGCGCCGGCTGTCACCAAAATAGCGGAAAATCCCATTCGCCGCAGTTGTTCAAGCGACAGGTCTGCGTTTTTGCCAACTGTTACATTGCCATAATAGTCGATATTCGGGTGTGATAAAACCTGATGGAACTGCGCGCGCAGTCCATTTTTCATCTTATATTTATTGTGGAAAATCCCATATTCAGCTAATCCCCCAGGTTTAATGTCCCGATTAATCAAAGTTACTTTTACACCCTGGGTTGCGAGTTCTTTTGCGGCAAAGAGGCCGGCCGGACCAGCGCCAATGACTGCAACGGTTTGGTTCAAAGCTTCATCCATGTCTCTTCTCTACAATGAATATATTTTTGAGATTTTTCCTACCCGGAAAATAATTATACCGTGTTTTCAACCTATGTTTATCCAAGTTATGCTATAGTCGGAGTCAAGGGGTAATATAGACCGCGATCCTGCCCGCGATACAGTCCTGACCAGGAGAACCAATGGATCCCGAACCGTGCCAGACCCGGCTGTCCAACGGCCTGACCATCCACCTCAAAGAATTGCACACGGCTCCGATCATCAGCCATTGGGTCTGGTACCGGGTTGGTTCGCGCTACGAAGCACCGGGATTCAGCGGTATTTCTCATTGGGTCGAACATATGCAGTTCAAGGGAACACCGAAGTTCCCCACCAGCCAGCTGGATAAGGCCATTTCCCGCACCGGCGGTAGTTGGAATGCCTTCACCCACCTGGATTGGACGACGTATTATGAAACCCTGCCAGCGGACCAATCCGCACTGGCGCTGGATCTGGAATGTGACCGCATGCACAACAGCCTGTTCGATCCGGTTGAGGTGGAGGCTGAGCGGACGGTCATTTTGTCCGAACTGGACGGCAACCAGAACGAACCGCGCCACCGATTAGGGGAAGCGGTGCGCAAAGCTGCCTTTGACTCACACCCATACCGGAACGAAGTCATCGGGACGAAGGAAGATTTACAACGCATCACCCGCGATGACCTTTATCGCCACTACCAGCGTCACTACCAACCGGGCAATGCCATTATCGCCATCGCCGGCGACTTTGATACCCAGGAAATGCTGGACCAGGTGACACAGCGCTATCAGAACCTGCCTGGCAGCCCGGTCGAGCCGGTTGAGGTCTCCCCGGAACCGCCAATGACCGCTGAGCGCCGGGCAGAGGTAACGGGTCCTGGCAGTACAACCTATCTGCAAATCGCGTACCGGGCGCCTGCCGCCCGTGAATCGGATTTTTTCACCTTCGGCGTACTCGATTCGCTTTTGAGCGGACCCACTAGCTTGAATATGTTCGGCGGCGGCGGAACCACCAACAAAACCAGCCGGCTCTATAAAACCCTGGTAGAAACGGAACTGGTGGTCAGCGTCCGCGGCGGGATGCAAGCTACGATCGACCCTTACACCTACGAAATCGCCTGCACCCTGCGGCCGGAACGGACCCTGGAACAGGTTTTACAGGCACTGGACGATCAGATCAAGCGGCTGCAGGATGAACTGGTGTCCGTGGATGAAATTCACCGGGCTGCCAAACAGGCGCGCGCATTGTTCGCCTACGGCAATGAAAATATCACCAACCAGGCATTTTGGCTGGGCTATGCCGAGATGTTTGCCACCTATGACTGGTTCACCGGTTATGTAGACCGTCTGACACAGGTAACACCAGCAGAAGTGCAGCGCATTGCCCAGGTTTATTTGCAACCTCAGCACCGGGTGGTGGGCGTTTACCTGCCGGAAGGACCGGGAGAGGGAACACCATGACTGTGGTCAATAAGGTCACCCGCCATTCGCTGCCCGGTCCGGAAGATATTTCGCGTACGGTGCTGCCAAACGGCATCGTCCTGCTGGTGCGTTCCAATCAGATCAGTCCATCTGTTTCTTTCAGCGGCTACCTGCAGGCTGGCAGCTTCTATGACCCGCGCGAAAAACTTGGACTTTCAACCTTCACTGCTGCCGGACTGATGCGCGGTACGGCGTTGCGCAGTTTTCAACAGATCTACGATGATCTTGAGACCGTAGGCGCCTCCCTGGGTTTCAGTAGCAGCACCCACACCGTTGGATTCGGCGGGCGCAGCCTGGCGGAAGACCTGCCGATGATGTTGAAGCTTCTGGCTGAATGTTTGCAGCAACCTGTGTTCCCCCCTGAACAAGTCGAAAAGCTGCGGGCTCAAGCACTGACCAGCTTTGCCATTCGCGCCCAGGACACCGCCGATATGGCTTCGCTGACATTCGATGAAATTCTCTTTGCCGGGCATCCCTATGCCCTGCCGGAAGACGGGTATAAAGAAACCGTCCTGGCTATTCAAGCGGCAGACCTCCCCGCCTTTCACCAGCAGCACTATGGGCCGCATGGCATGGTCCTCTCGATCGCTGGTGCGGTGACCCCCGAAGAGGCCATTGACCAGGTGGGCGAATCGCTGGGCGCGTGGACCAACCCGCAACAGCCGCTGGCGCCGGAACTGTCGCCGGTTGAGTCATTAACCCAACCGGTGCGGCGTCATATTTTCATTCCCGGTAAATCCCAGATCGATCTGGTCCTCGGCGGGCTTGGTCCAAAACGCAAGGATCCGGACTTCCAGGCCGCCTCCATTGGCAACCATATTCTGGGTCAATTTGGCATGATGGGCCGCATTGGCGACATTGTGCGTGAAAAATCCGGCCTGGCGTATTCGGCATCCACCAGCCTGAACGCCTGGATTTCAGCCGGGTCCTGGGAATTCAGTGCCGGAGTCAGCCCGGAAAATGTCGGAAAAGTGATCGATTTGATACTGGCAGAGGTCGACCGGTTCACCACTGAGCCAGTCAGCCAGGAAGAATTGCAGGACACGAAATCAGCTTACATCGGCAATTTGCCGTTGGGATTAGAATCCAACGCGGGAGTCTCCCGCAGCATATTAAATATCGAACGTTTCCAGCTGGGACTGGATTACCTGCTCAATTACGCCGCCAGTATAGAAAAAATTACGGCAGAGTCGATACTGGAAACCGCCCAGCGCCACCTTAACCCGGCCATTTTTGTCACCATTACCGCCGGTCCGCAGCCAATAGAGGTAGGATGATTTTACGAACTGGTGTGGATATTTTGGAAATCGACCGTATGGATTCGGTGTCCCCGGCGATTCGCCGGCGCTTTATCCAGCGGGTATATACCCCGGCAGAACGAGAAATCCTCGGCGAGGATAATGAGGCTTTAGCCGGGCGGTTCGCCGCCAAAGAGGCCGTATCGAAAGCGCTTGGATCAGGCATCGGATTCGTCCGCTGGCAGGACATCGAAGTTTTGAACGGCCCCTACGGCGAACCTGTGCTCAACCTGTACGGAAATGCGGTTAAAATTGCAGAAGCACTGGGCCTGGATACATGGTCTGTCAGCATCAGCCATTCACGCAACCATGCGGTGGCGGTGGCGGTAGCGATAGGCCAGGATGGACCAGTCACGGACAGGCATGAGAATCCTGGCAGTCAGTGATATTGAACTGAGTTTCATCTACAGTCTGCAGCTTTCGCAGCGGTTCAAGAACGCCGACCTGCTGTTCAGTTGCGGCGATCTGCCGTATTTTTATCTGGAGTTTATGGTGAGCATGTTGGACCGCCCGCTGTATTATGTGCGCGGAAACCATGCCCACGCCAAAGAATACACCACTGCCGGCGTGCGCCGAGAACCGTTGGGCGCAATAGACCTGCACCGCAAGGTCCTGCGCTCGGAGTCTGGTCTGCTATTGGCAGGCATCGAAGGATGCAACCGCTACAACAAAGGACCGTATCAGTACACGCAGGGCGAAATGTGGCAGATGGTCCTCGAGTTGGCGCCCCGCTTGATGATTAACAAAATCCGCTACGGGCGTTTTCTGGATTTGTTTATCAGTCACGCCCCGCCCTGGCAGATTCACGATCAGGATGACTGGCCGCACCAAGGCATTAAAGCTTTCCGCTGGCTGATTCAGGTTTTTAAGCCGCGCTACCACCTTCACGGTCACATCCATATTTATCACAACAATGCCGTGCGTGAGACACAGATCGGACCGACAACCGTTATGAACGTCTACGGATATCGGGAATTTGAAGCCAATTTTTCACAGGATGAGGCAAAGATCGCGAAAAGCCACGAGGATCGTTCTCTTCCTGAAGGTTATTAATCATGAGTGATCCAGGTGAATATTCTTCCAATCTCAAACAGATCGCGGACTCCGAGTTCGATACAGCCTTGAGGCGCGGTTTTTGGCGCAGCGTGCTGAATTGGTTCAACAAACGTAACAACAACCTGCTGCCTTTCGATGAAGTCCGTAAAGTCCTGCCAATTCATGGGCAGTATTATGCTGGTTTACACGAGATCCAGCTGGACAAAGTGGTCGGCAGTGTGGCGCGATACAACGACTTTGACCGCGCTTTCCTACCCCGTCAAAGGCACATTCGCCAGCGCTGGATTAATATCGACATCGCAAAAATGACAGATGTCGTCTTACCGCCGATAGAAGTTTATAAAATTGGCGAGATTTATTTCGTGAAAGACGGAAACCACCGCGTATCGGTCGCCCGCGACAAAGGACAGGTTTTCATCGATGCGCAGGTCACTGAAATCGCGACTCAGGTAAAGGTGACCAAAGATACTGATATCAACACCCTGATTCGCGAACAGGAACGTTTGGAGTTCTTCGAAAAGACTCAATTATTGACGATCCGCCCCGCTGCCAGAGTCGAATTATCCATCCCTGGCCAATATGGCAAGCTGCTCGAGCACATCAGTGTCCACCGGTGGTTCATGGGCGAACGCTGGCAGCGCCCCGTGCCTTACCCGGATGCCGTGGCAGGCTGGTATGACGAAGTCTATCTCCCGTTGGCAAAGGTCATCGAGGAACAAAAAATCCTCAAAGGGTTCCCCGGCCGAACGGTGTCTGACTTGTACTTATGGGTGATCGAGCACTTATGGTATTTGCGCACACAATACCAAAAAGATGTGTCTTTGATCGAAGCTGCCGCGCATTTTGCCCGGGAATTCTCTCGAACACCGCGCAGCCGCCTGAACCGCATGTTCAGTAAGCTGGCTGAGATCATGGCAGACCAGACATCGGTTGAAATTGGCATGCTGCCGGAAGATCTGATGATCGACGGCGGTGAAAACCAACCTAAAACCAAAAATTCATCCGGGGAGTCGGACTCCCCGGATACAGAAAACGGTTAATCGTTTTTGCCGATCCAAAAGTGATGCGGCAGGACGCGGGTATTGGTACGAATTTCCACCCCGTTGCGCTTACCCGCGTCGCTTTTAAGCATGCTTGGATGCACGAAACACAGGTCCGGTTTGGTGCCGTATTTCTTTTGATAGAAGTCCACCGCCTGAACAATTTTGCTATTCAAGTCGGATTTGGGGTCATTGTCGAACCATAACATTCCAGTAACCATGGCAGCCTCCATTGATCAGTCCAGGGTTTCAGGCAGGTAGAATTGCAGCCAGTTTTGCTGCAAGCGGACCGCGAAGCGTCGATTGACACCTTCCGCGGCCAATTTTTGCAGCGGCGGGGATAACAACCGGCTGGCGACCTTCGGATCGTTAACCGTGCCGGTGACACGCGTGCGGAAAAGGTCGGCATAGTGGCGCTGCTCCAGCATGGAAGCAGGATCAAGCGTTGCCACCGTCCACACCTGCTGGCGGGCGCCGAAGCGAACGAGCCATTCGAAGTTGGCACGCAGGTCGAAGTCCATATGCGGCAGCGTGTCCATACCGTCGAAAAGCAAGACGTAGGCAGTGCCGACCCGTCCGCCATTTTGCCTTCCCTCGACCAGGTCGCCGAGATGGTAGATCAGATCCGTCGCGGTGTTCTCAATGTTCGAGGAGATGTTCATGAAATGAGCACTATAACGCGCTTCTTCTTCAGCCCATTCGTCCGGTTTGGCGCTGATGACGACAAAACGCACGTCCTCGGGCTTGTTATGACGAGCCAGGGAAACAGCCAAAGTCTTTAGCAAGGCCGTTTTGCCGGAAAACCGGTCTGCCATTACCAGCAGAGAGGCTGGCCGCGGATCTGTCAGGTTGAACAACAGCGGCATGGAGTCTGCGGTCTGTCCCAGGATGCCGGTGCGTTTGGGAATCTTCGGCAGCCGCCCCAGCAGCTCGCTCAAGCGATAGGGTTCTGGTTGGACGGTTGCCGCTGCCGGTTGGTTTAACTTCCAATCCAAAGCCGGATGAAGGCCTGAGGGTTTTGAGTGAGATCGGACGATCGGTATTTGTAACATCGCTGCCGCCTTGTGATCGAAATAGAAATCAGAAATATTGTTCTATACCGATATTATAGAACATATTTTCAATTTGTCAAGAATCATTATTGGTTTTTCTGAAAGTTCATTTCAACCGTGGTTGAGCCTACCGATGGGTAAAAATCGTGGTAATTTTTGAAATATTGCGGTATCCTTAAGGCTGTTCCAACTCTTTCATACCGGTCTGGGGGTCATTCACCTTCCTCACTCCCCATCCACCAGAACCAGGAGGCTGCCATGATTAAAGAAACCGTAAAAGATGCCGAAAACCGGATGAAAGGTGCCATTCAAAGTCTGGAAGAAGACTTATCAGGGATTAGAACCGGGCGGGCAACCCCGGCGCTGATCGAAAAGCTGCCAGTGGAATATTACGGCGCGCCTGCGGCACTCATGACGCTGGCGTCCATCAGCGTCCCGGACCCTCGGACCTTGCTGGTCAAGCCGTTCGATCCAACGACGCTTAAAGCGATCGAACGCGGCATTATTGTCTCCAACCTGGGACTTAATCCGAACAATGACGGTAAAACGATCCGGCTTAACCTCCCCCCGCTGACCGAGGAGCGCCGCCGCGAATTGGTCAAAGTGGTCAACCACCGGCTGGAAGAGGCTAAAGTCGCCACCCGCAACATCCGGCGCGACATCATTAAGGATTTGCGCGAATTCGAAAAAGAAAAACTGATTTCTGAAGACGATCTTAAAAAAGCCGAGGAAGAACTGCAAAAACTGACTGAACACATGGTGGACGAAATCGAAGGTATCGGTCAGAAAAAAGAAAAAGATATCATGGAAGTCTAACCATCCTTCTATGACCCCTGAGTCGTCCTCTACCCTGCTCGAGCCCATTCAGAAAGTGCCTGGCCACATTGCGATCGTGATGGATGGCAATGGCCGCTGGGCTGCTTCCCGCGGATTGCCGCGCCTGGCGGGTCACCGCGCCGGCACCGAGAATCTGCGCCGGGTCATTCGTGCCTGTGTCGAATTCCAGGTTCCAATTTTGACCATTTATGCTTTTTCCACCGAGAACTGGGGACGTCCCAGTGAAGAGGTGGAAGGGTTATTAATGATCCTCGAGGATGTGATCGACCGCGAGTTGGAAGAATTACATGAGGAAGGGGTGCAGCTGCGGCACATCGGCCGGTTGGACCGGCTTAATCCGCGCCTGCGCGAAAAAGTCCTGCATGCGGTTGAGCTTACAAAAAACAACGATAAATTGATTCTGTGCATTGCCTGGAATTACGGCGGGCGGGATGAAATCATTTGCGCCATTCAGAATATGATTGGCGACAGCGTCAAAACCGAAGCAATCGACGAGGACCTGGTCAGCCGCTACATGTTCACTGCCGGCATCCCCGACCCCGACCTGATCATCCGCACCTCCGGCGAGATGCGCATCAGTAATTTTCTCATCTGGCAGTCAGCCTATTCGGAATGGTACATCACACCTACACTATGGCCGGATTTCGACCGGGTGGAGCTGCATAAGGCGCTGCTGGATTATTGTCAGCGGGACCGCCGTTTTGGTAAATTATCCAACGCCAGCGAAAAGGATTAACCTGGATGCTGGCAAGTCGCCTTAGAGTTGCCATCATCTTCATCCCCATCGCCGTGACATGCGTGGTGCTGGGCGGTTTTTTCTATCTCGCACTCATTCTTTTCATGTTAGGCGTGGCAGGCCTGGAATTTGGCCGTTTGTTCAAAATTGGCGGCTATCAACCTGCCCAATGGATTCTGGTGCCCGGTGTGATCCTGATCGGCCTGGCGCGTTATTTTCTGGCATTCGAATACAGCGACGCCATTCTGGCCGGGTTGGTTATGATATCCATGGCGTATCACACCATCCGCTGCGGGCAGGGCTGCCAGACCCCGGCGAGCGATTTTGCCATCACGGTTGGCGGATTGATGTACGTCGGCTGGCTGGGCAGCTACCTGATTAGCCTGCGCAATCTACCAAACGGGATGTGGTGGTTGATGCTGGCAATACCCGCCATTGCCATCGGCGACACCGGCGCTTATTTTGTTGGGCGCCATTTTGGCAAACACAAGCTGGCGCCGCATGTAAGCCCGAATAAAACCATCGAAGGATTATTCGGCGGGATTGCGACCACCATCCTGAGCGGGATTCTACTGGCGCTCCTATGGGGTACACGCACCGATGTTCTTGGCTGGCAGCAGGGGCTGGTGATCGGGGTCGTGTTGGGAGTGCTTTCACCGCTGGGCGACCTGGGTGAAAGCATGCTCAAGCGCCAGGTCAATGTCAAAGATTCCGGGAAGATCTTCTCCGCACACGGCGGTATGCTGGACCGCATGGATTCCTGGATCTGGGGCGCGGTGATCAGCTATTATCTGATTACCTGGCTATGGTAAGCGATAAGATAGGTGAATGTGACACAATTATTCTGAACGTATTCGTGGCGATGAGGAGGATAAACCAATGATTGATACCCGCCCTTCCCGTAACCTGGCGCTCGAACTGGTGCGTGTGACCGAAGCTGCGGCCCTGGCTGCCGGGCGTTTTGTCGGCCGTGGAGATAAATACGGCGCAGATAAAGCCGCTGTGGATGCCATGCGCCTGATTCTCAATACGGTTTCAATGGACGGAGTTATTGTCATTGGCGAGGGCGAAAAAGACAAAGCGCCCATGCTCTACAACGGGGAGCGCCTTGGCACCGGCGAACCGCCCCTGGTCGATATCGCCGTCGATCCGATCGACGGCACCCGGCCAACTGCTCACGGCTTGCCCAATGCTATCGCCACGGTAGCGCTGGCGCCGCGCGGCACCATGTTTAATCCCGGTTCGCTGGTTTATATGGACAAAATCGCGGTCGGGCCGGAAGCGAAGGATGTGATTGACATTGAGGCTCCGGTGGAAGATAACTTGCGCCAGGTAGCCAAAGCCACCGGGCAGGACGTCGATGACCTGTTGGTGGTTATATTGGACCGTCCGCGCCACGCGGAATTGATTTCCCGGGTACGCGAATTCGGCGCCCGCATCACCCTGATACCGGATGGCGACGTTGCCGGAGCCCTGATGACCGCCATGCCAGGCACCAAGGTTGACCTGCTGCTGGGAATTGGCGGCACCCCGGAAGGAGTCCTGGCTGCCTGCGCCATGCGCTGCCTGGGCGGAAACATCCAGGGTAAGTTGTTTGCCCGCGACCCGGAAGAACGTCAACGCGGCGAGGCTGCCGGCTACAACTTCGATAAAGTGCTCACCCTCGACGACCTGGTGTCATCGGAGGATGTGTTCTTTGCCGCTACCGGAATCACAGACGGCGAGTTCCTGAAAGGCGTGGACTATTTTGCCGACGGAGCCACCACCGAATCAGTCATCATGCGCGGATTGACCGGAACCAGCCGCCGCATCATCGCTACTCACCGCCTCACCAAGCTTTCGCAAATCAGTCTGATCCCCTATTAGGCGGAGCTGACTTAAAACCAAACGAGACCGGGCACGACCGTCCGGTCTCGTTTATTTCGCCCAAGAGTATTGGGTTATTTGATGGCGTAGGACATGCTGGCTTCCATTTGGATCACCAGTTGGCCAGCTGCAATCGGGGTTCCCGCAGTCACTGCCGCCGCGCCGCCTTTAGCTTCATAAACCGGCTGCGGGCCGCCTGAACTGTAAACATTCACCGAGTACAGTTGACCCAGCGTCACGCCAGACAATTCTGCCAGTTCCTGGGCCTTGGACCGGGCATCTTCAACCGCCAGTTTACGGGCTTCGGCTTCCGCCGCGGTGGAATCTTCCAACCCAAAGCTGATGCCATTGATGGTATTGGCGCCCGCCTTGATGACCGAGTCGAGCAAGCCGCCAAGGTTGGTCAGATTACGCACCTTGATGTACACCGTGTTTTCAACCACATACACGGTATCCATGGGAGTGCCGTCCGGGTTATAGTTTTGCTGCGGGTACACATTGAAGGCCGTGGTTTGAATATCTTCCGGCGCAACACCCATCTCCTGCAGCGTAGAAGCAATGGTTGCGGCCTGATCATTATTCTGGCTCAAGGCTGATCCAACATCAGGTGCCTGGCTGCGGACACCAAGATAGACGTTGGCGATATCCGGCGCGACATACACCTTACCTGTACCTGAGACGTTGATCATTGGGACCTGGTTGTACCCGTTATTCACAGGCACACTTCCCTGGCAAGCCGCCAACAGGCTAACGATGATTAGTCCGGCTACTACTACAAAAATTTTGTTTCTCATTCTTCCTCCTATGCACAATGGCATAATATTGATTATAGAACAGAGACGGTCATTTGTTGATTAATGTTCCCGTCCGACCTATATGAATTTGGAGGAATAATACCTGGTTATTTCACCGTTTCCAATGAAACCAGGCCAATCGGTTGTTCAACGGACAGCCTGATTTTGGCATTCGCGGCTGTGGCACCCGGTGAATAGATGACTTTGCCGTTTTTCACGAACCCGGCCGGAAAACTACTGGTCGAGATGACCGTGTCCATCCTAAACTCCACCAACGCACCTTCGGGGACGAAAATGCGAATTCTGCCAACGGGATTTTCAAGCCGGCCTTCGAAGACGTCCTCCGAATCCAGGGTTAACTCCAGCGAGCCAACGGCTACGGTGGCATTCAGTTCGTCCAAATCCAGCCCGGTGAGGTCGAGTGCCAGACTGCCCGCCGCGGTTTCCGCGTTAAGCGTCAAAGGCACGTCATCTGTAAGTTCCAGAGCCCACAATGGTTCTGTCCAGCCGCCCGTCCAGGCAACCGGGCCGCCGCCTGAGGTCGACAGGTTGAAGCTGCCGTGTTTGGATTGCACATCATAGTCCTGTGACAGGCTCATTGGGCCAATCAATTGGGTGGTGCCTTCCAGCAGCAAGTCTCCGGCAGCGCCCCCGCTCAATTCCAAACGCCCCACTGGATCTGTTATTCGCACATTGGCGCTGGTGGCACCCTGCAACGGCTGCGACACCGCGGTGCTGCCTAATTTGGCATTGGGAGAGTTGCCAATGGCATACCAGGCCACGCCCGCCATGATCACCAGCGCGATCAGCACGCCGAGGATGGCTGAACCAGCGCCGCGGCCTTCGAAAATCAGGTCAAGCCCGATAGCCACCAGGATCAATGGCCACATGCGCAGCAGCAAAGCCCAGGAGTTCCAGGGCAGGAATCCAAAGTTCGCCAAAAGGAACACCGTGCCCAGGCCCAGCGATATGACAGCCCAGACCCAGCCGCGACCCTGAATGATATTGTCGAGTCCGCCGATGATAAACAGCAGGGGCCAGAGTTTGAGCAGCAGTTCGATAAAGTTCCCGGGCAGAATATTCAACGTGTTGAGCAGCAATAAGCCGCCCACCACGATCAGGATCAGCGCCCAGAAGATACTATGACGGCGTTGTTTGTCCATCACCAACCCTTTCTACTTAAGCTTTCTGACGAAACGCGCGCAGCACGAGATAACCACCCAACAGAATGACTGCAGCCGGCATTATGAAACGTGCCCAGTCATTTTCGCCCATTCCCACGATCAGTCCCACCAACAGCATGGCTGCGGCAGGGATTAATGGCCAACTCATACGTTTGCCATTATCAATCGGCAGCAAGGCGATCAGGCCAAAGGTGGCTGCCAGACCCAGGAAGAATACGATCACCGGCTGACCCATCACTCCTTCGAGCATTATCAAGGCAACCAGCGAGAACATGACGCCCATGGGGATGATCGCCCACCAGAAGGCCCGATTGAGCAGATAGACAACCAGGAAACTCAGTCCAATTCCACCCAGAACCAGAGCGCCGCCGTATTGACCGGTTACATTGGGGGCAAGAGATTCCAACCCGACCAGAGCAGCAATGCCAAGCAAGGTGAAACCCGGGATTGCCGCCCACCAATTGCTCTTATTTGAAGCCATGACAAAGACAAATGCTAAACCGCTCAGACCGAGCAGCAGCGCCCAGACGATTCCGCCCAGGTTATAACCGGTAATGGCATTGATCAGTGCGACCACGCCGGCAACCACCAACAATCCACCTACCATCAAACGCCAACGCATAGGGTTCATTTCAATCTCCTCTTTCAAATTAAGCACTTTTGATTTCAATCGATCCGACGCCAGCTTCAACCAGAATCTGCACCCGGTTGGCAGCGCTTTCGTAACCAGGAGTCTCGTAGGTCGAGCCATTGAACGGGAAACGGGTGGTGTCAATATTAGTGCCGACCAACCCACTCTTCATACTAATTCGGCCAGCCACACCCTGCGGCACTCGCAAAACGACCGAGGCAGCTCCGGCATGGACATCTACATCCGAAAAGCCGGCATTGGCAGGCAGGATGATGACCGTCGAACTGGCACCCGTCTCGAGTGTCAATTTGCTCACGCGCAGCGTGCTCAGGTCAATTCGGCTTTCGCCGGCCCCGGTATGCAACCGCATGTCAAGCGGGATTGCATCTGTCAGGCGAAAGTCCCAGCGAAACCCTTCGTGAACGAAGCCAGGCGGAATCCCCCAAACAACGTTCGCCGGCGGAGAAAGCGTCAGACTGCCGCCGCTGCCAATTTTTTCGAAGCGGGAATCTACGCCGCCGCTGAAAGTACCCTGGAGCATGTGTCCGGCAGCTGCGCCGCCCGCGATATCCATGGTACCAGCCCCGTGATTGATATCGACAACCGCTTGCTGGATGGATTCCAACGGATAATCCAGATTGGTAACTTGCTGATTGCGCTTATACAGGGCAGGGCCGAGCAGCATCCACGCCCCAACGAAGATCAACACCGCCGGCCAAAAGACCAGCCACACATTCCAGGTGATGATTCCCAGGCTCTGCAGCAGCAGAAGCCCGCCAACCAGCACGAATACCCCACCCCAGAACAATCGACCACGCATATTCACCTCACAATCCTTTCAATGTACAACCCGATTTCGGTTAAAACCCCGGAGAAATCCGACCAGCCGGGGAAAAGATTAAGTTGTGCGACGCTGCCAGCCGGCTGCCCGCCAGGAGAGGCGAGTAACAAGAATGCCAGCGCCAGAACTCCACCAAACAAAATTAGTCCAATCCCCTGACGGCGGGAAAACTGCCAGCCATGTCCGCGGTTGATCTCAATTAACATACCTATGCCTGCCAGCGCCGGCGCCAGACCCAGAACGGGCAGCCATGCAACCTGACCTGGTTCGCTGATCCTGATGAGCAGGGCGGCGCTCAATCCCAATAAAGCGCCGGCTTTCGGGAGGATACCGGGAACGGCAGAATGCCAACCATAGATGAACAATCCCAATCCGCTAGCAGCCAGCAGGGTGGGCAAGATGGTTGGGGTCCACCATTCGGAGTGAATGGGCAAGACGCTGGTTGTTAAACGCCACAGGCTTACGATGAACAAAGCTCCCAGCACCCCATACCAAACGAAAGACCTGCGAGTCATAGGATCACCCTATCCCCCGCCAGGCGTCCGACATTGGCCTTTATGGTGTACGATTCGACATCATGGTATGGCAACATGGTATATAAATAACGGTTTTTTCTGAGAAAGGTTGCAAGATTTATCTGTTTTCTAACGTTCGAGATAGATTTCTGTTTTCCCGCAATTTCTGTGTGCTATTGCAATCACGTAATAATTCATTACAATTACCATACGAATTGGTTTATTGTTAGGCCGGTATTCAGGGGGCTAATTGTTCAAACGCGGGAACCTGGCAGATTTGCGAAGACTGTTCTTGACCTTTCTTATTCTGACAATTTTTGTAGACCTGCTGTCTACTTTTCGGCAAGTTCGGGCAGGAAATGTTCTTCTGGTTCCGCAGGATTATGCGACGATCCAGGCGGCGATCAATGCCGCTGCCAATGGAGATACCATCCTTATTTCTCCTGGGATTTACTATGAGAATTTAATATTTGCTGAAAATAAGGTCGTTACCCTCGCCTCACTTTTTTTGACCACCGGCGACCGTCAATATATTGACAGCACCATCATCGATGACCAGGTGCTAGTAAACGGTCAGCCGCAGAATCCAATCGTCCCGGGACCCGATCCTGTCATTCGGGTTGAACCGACAGCCCGCGTTGGCACCACTATTCAAGGGCTCACTTTAAGAAATGGGACGGATGGAGTCAAAGTTGGGAGAGATTTGATCAAGACATATGTGAAGGTTGATATCCTTGATAATCACATCACCGGCACCGCTGACGGTGTCGACTTGACCAATTCCGGTGGGATTATTCGTGGAAATCTGATTGATTCTAACTCGGATGACGCCATTGATTTCGATGAAGATTGCGATGGACTGATAGAAAACAATATTTTGCGCGACAACAGAGGCGATGGCATGGAGCTCCGCTTCTATCCATATACCGGACCGACCCTCAACATTATCATCCGCAACAACCAGATCATCAACAATAATTCGGACGGCATTCAACTCATTTGGAACAACGTCGGGGAATTAGTAGTAAGCGATAGATTCCTCACCATCGAAAAAAACTTGATATACGACAACCGCCAGGCTGGTCTGGGCTTAATGGACAGTGCGGTTACGAATGAGGATTATCGTGGAGCCAGCCTGAAGGAACGCATTCACCTTTTTAACAATACGATTATCAATAATAATTACGGGGTCTCCGGCGGCGATAACATGGTGGTCGTGAACAACATCATCGCAAATTCCAGGGCGAAAGGTGTCAGCAATGTTGATGGGAAATCCACGCTGGCGTACAACGTATTGTGGAACAATGTCGTCGAAAATACCGGAAGCAACGTTGATGAGACTACGACTCTTTACACCAACCCACTCTTAGATACAAACTTTGGCCTCCTGCCTGGTAGCCCGGCTCACGACTCTGGCACGGACCGCTTTGATTATGCGGGAGGCACGGTCCTGAACTACCCGTCTGGCAGCTACTTTGGGATGGCGCCCGATCGGGGCTGGAAGGAGATGAATTTTTCCAATGAACCAACACCCAGTGATATCCCCATCCCTTCGCCCGTTGATACCGCGATCCCAACGCGTACTTCCACCTCCACTCCGATCAGCGGCAATACGTTCACTTTTACACCGCTCGATGATGCCACCATCAGCGACACTAACCCAACTACGAATTACGGATCCGATGTCCAACTGAGCGTGGATAATTCTCCCGTCGAAAACTTTTTGATTAAGTTTCAGGTAACCGGTCTGAGCGGGCTGGATATTTCCAAGGCTACCGTGAAACTTTACAACAATAATGCTTCGACGAAAGGAGGTGACTTTCACCCGGTCCTGGACAATTCCTGGAGAGAAGAAACCGTAAACTGGAACAATGCACCGGCAGCCGAGACAACGCTGATAAAGTCGTTAGGGTCGGTAGTGGTCGATACCTGGATTTCGTTGGACGTAACCTCGCTTATCACCGGTGATGGGATCTACACATTAAGAGGCTCTTCCACGAGTACCAACGCCGCAAAATATTCCTCCAAAGAAGGAACGCAGCCGCCTGTACTGGAAATCGTTACCTTGAGAGAAACGACTCCAACTCCTCTTCCACCAGCAGGAACGATCCGTTTTGCCGTGATCGGCGATTATGGCGACCATACTCAGGACGAAGCTGATGTCGCCGCTTTGGTGGATAGCTGGAATCCAGATTTTGTAACGACTACAGGCGACAACAATTATCCAGTTGGAGCACCTGAAGTTATCGACCAGAACATCGGCCAATACTACCACCAGTATATTTACCCCTATTCGGGCAGCTATGGCCTCGGGTCATCGACCAACCGCTTTTTCCCGTCAATCGGCAACCACGACATGGATACGAATTCAGGCCAGCCATATTTGGATTATTTTAGTTTGCCAGGCAACGAGCGTTATTACGATTTTATTCAAGGTCCGGTGCATTTCTTCATGCTGAACAGCGACCCGCGCGAGGTGGACGGGGTTAACAGCGGCTCGATCCAGGCACAATGGCTGCAAGCCGTAATGGCGGCGTCAACCGCACCCTGGCAGGTGGTTGTATTCCATCATGCCCCCTATTCTTCTGGATTGCACGGTTCTACTACCTGGATGCGCTGGCCGTTCGCGGAATGGGGCGCCGACGCCGTCCTATCCGGTCACGACCATACTTACGAACGGTTGATCGTTGGCAACCTGCCATATTTTGTGAACGGATTGGCGGGGGGCAACCATTACAATTTCGGGACACCACTGCCGGAAAGCATGTTACGCTATAATGCCAGCGCTGGAGCCATGATTGTGGAAGCCAGTGAGACGGATCTCAATTTTAAATTCTATTCGATCACCAACACCTTGATTGATGCTTTCAGCTTGAATCAACCTCCACCTATTACCGAAACCCCTACCCCAACCGCGACCACCGTAATACCAACGGACACGGCAACGGTCACCCCGACGCCCAGCGACACGCCAACCATTACACCTTCACCCAGCGAAACGCCAACCAGGACGCCTACGCCGACCGACACCCTGGAACCCACATTCACCGCCACCAGCACCACACCGGTACCGCCGGTGCAATTTATTTATTATCTGCCAATCATTTTTGTGCCGCGAGGATCTCAATTCCACCCTTGACAAACGCATATTCCGGTCTATAATCAGACTTTAATTATGGGAATTATGATTAATTTTCACACTTCAGGAAATTTGAATTGCATGTGTCTGGGGCGGGGTTAGCAAACCGCTGCCTGAGACAGATTGACCGATTAATTCGCCAGTAGATCAAAGCAGTGGACTGCAACCCCGCAAGCAGGTATTGCGCGGTAACCGTCCGCTGCTTTTTGTTTTCTACTGGCTTTTTGTTTACTTACCAACCATCACCGAGGAGCTTTTCATGAAAATCGCCAACAACGTCACCGACCTGATCGGCAACACCCCGCTCGTGCGCCTCAACCGCATCACCGATGGCGCCGTTGCCCAGATCGTCGCCAAACTCGAATTCTACAACCCGGCCCACTCGGTCAAAGACCGCATTGGGGCTTCCATGCTGGACGCCGCCGAGCGCGACGGCAAGATTAAAGAAGATACCATCATCCTGGAACCCACCAGCGGGAATACAGGCATCGCTCTGGCCTTTGTGGCTGCCGCCCGCGGCATTAAAGCCACGCTGGTGATGCCCGAATCAGCCAGCAAGGAACGCCGGGTCCTGATGCGCGCCTACGGCGCTGACCTGATCCTGACCCCGGCGGCGGACGGCATGGCAGGCGCCATCCGTAAAGCCGAGGAACTGGCTGCCAGCGATCCGCGCTACTTCATCCCGCAGCAATTTCAAAACCCGGCCAACCCGGAAATTCACCGGCTCACGACCGCGGAAGAGATCTGGAATGATACTGACGGCAAAGTCGATATTCTGGTGGCTGGCGTTGGCACCGGCGGCACCATCACCGGGATTGGCGAGGTCATCAAGGCCCGCAAACCGGACTTCCAGGTGGTGGCGGTCGAACCGGATGCCTCGGCGGTGCTTTCAGGCGCGCCTAAAGCCCCTCACCCCATTCAGGGCATCGGCGCGGGGTTTGTGCCGGATGTACTGAACACCAAAATTTATGACGAAATCGTACGTGTCAAGAACGAGGATGCTTTCCGCACCGCCCGCGCCGCCGCCACCCGCGAGGGATTATTGGTGGGCATTTCTTCCGGCGCGGCAATTTGGGCAGCCATTGAGGTGGCAAAACGCCCGGAAAACGCAGGCAAATTGATCGTGGTGATCATCCCGTCCTTCGGCGAACGCTATCTGAGCACCGCTTTATTCGCGGATCTGGTCGACTGATTCTCCACTCCCTCTTATTGTTAAATCGCACAGGGACAAGGAAGGCGCAATATGGTAACGTTTTTCAAGAGTATAAAATCAGATATCCAATCTGCCTTTGACCGTGATCCGGCAGCCCGCCGTCCGCTGGAGGTGTTTTTTGCCTACCCTGGGTTGCATGCTTTGTGGGGGCACCGCATCAATCACTGGCTGTGGGTGCATCATTTCAAACTGTTGGCCCGCTGGCTGTCGCATGTCAGTCGTTTTCTGACGGGTATCGAGATTCACCCCGGTGCGGTGATCGGTCATAAATTGTTTATCGATCACGGCATGGGTGTGGTCATCGGTGAAACATCTATCATCGGTAATAATGTGACGCTGTATCACGGCGTTACCCTGGGCGGCGTCAGTCTGGAAAAGGGGAAACGCCATCCCACCATCGAAGATGATGTGGTGATCGGCGCCGGCGGCAAAGTACTGGGCAACATCATCGTCGGGAGCGGCAGCCGAATCGGCGCCAATGCAGTGGTAGTGCATTCGGTTCCGCCAAACTCAGTGGTTGTGGGCGTTCCGGGTCAGGTGATGGTGCGCACCAAACCACAGCATCAACCCGATCTGGATCATGACAAGATGCCGGATGCGATTGGTGAGGCCCTTGGATCGGTGTTAGCCCGCCTCGAGGTTTTGGAGATGCAGGTGCACACCCGTCAACTGGAGAGCAATGGCGGCAACGGTCACGGAGATGGCAAAAACGGCGCCTTCGACCGCCACATTCTGGAACATCCGGTGCTGATCCATGCTCCGGAACACGGTGTGTGGCGCGGCGACGATTTTTCTATCTAGCCGGGCTCAGGGTTTTTTCCGCAGCGAGGAAATGACCACCATCAGCAGGCCAATCCCGCTGACGGCGATAATCCCGATTCCCAGCACATTGCGCTGCGCCCAGTCCGGCGGGGTAAAGTTGAACAATGGACGCGGCGTGGGCGTTGGTGTTAGCGTCAGGGTAGGGGTCACCGTCGGGGTTTTTGGCGTGGCGGTGGGCGAAGGTGTGCGGGTTGGCGGGCGCGGCGTCTCTGTGATGGTGGGCGACACCGTAGGCGTAAACGCCGGCTGAATAATCAGCTTTTGACCGATGGAGAGCACCGGGTTGGCGGGCAGGGCGTTCAAGGCGATCAGGTCGGCAATTTTGACGCCGTAAGCAATCGCGATGCTCCATAAGGCCTGCCCGGACATGACCTCATGCACGATCGAGCCATCGGCGCCGGGGGTGGCAGTTTTCACCGCCTGCACCACGCCGCTGGTGGCAGCCGGTTGGCCGGTGCCGGGCGCAGCGGTACTGACCGGCGACGAACTGTAAGAACCGCCGGAAACATATGCGGCGTGAATCACATAAAATGTGCGGCCATCCACCACCGTTACCCCGCCGCCGATATGGGTGTATTTAGGGTCGGTCATAGGCATCATGTGGGTGGCGTCAGCCCAATAGGTATACACCACCGATTCAACCGTCATGGTCTGGCCGCAAGCAATGTTCTCAGTGGCAAATACAGTTCCCCCGCCGCCGTAGCCGGCAGCGGTAATCCGCCCGGTGGCATTGCCAATGTGCGAGCAGCTGCCGTTGGCAGCCATCACATCCGAGGTAGCCTGGGCAGTGCCCATGAGGATCCCATCAATTTCCAGTGCCGGCAGTCCCTGACCAGTGCGCACGGCGTTGACCGTGGCGACCAGATCATAAGCTGTGTTGCCCTGAGCACTGACCGGAGAAATACCAGGCAGGCAGACCAGCCCGAGAACAGTCAATATTAATAAAATATGGGGGATTAAAATTAAGCGGCGCATCGCGATGATTATAATCGATGCGCCGCAGTCTCGATTTCGGTTATTTCTATTAGTGCAGCGTTCGCTCACCGTTGCCGTGCCCCAGTTGTTCCGCCACAATCAGGAAGTCATTGGCGGAGATCATGCCAACCACCGTTTCATTATCGTCCGTGACGGGTAAATGGTGAATGCGGCGGTCTTTCATGACCGTGGCGCATTCGACAATCGTCATATCGGTGGTGACGGTGATCAATGGGGTGCTCATGATTTCCCGCACGGTCACCTTGGAGGGATCACGTCCCTGGGCAACGATTTTGTCGCAAATATCGATCGAGGTGATAATACCGTAGTCCGGCGACTCTTTGGTCTTCTTGGCAATCAAGTTGTTGACATACCTTCTGCGCATCATTCCCAATGCTTCAGTGATGGTACTGTTTGGATCGACGAAAACGACCAGGTCGTTCATCCAATCGCGCACGGTATTGGCCATAACACCCTCTCCTTGAGAATTGGTTGTTGCCTTCGATTGCAAGTTCACAACCCCAAACAGTATTTTTCTGGGCTGTTAAAATCAGTATAGCATATCGAAAATAAAAGACAACCTGCTGAAAATCAGGTGATTGTCGAAATTAGTCAGGGTTTTTACCCTGCTTTTTGCCAGTCCCAGGCGCGAATCGTGTCGAGCGAACGGTGAGCGGTGAAATCCAATTGAACCGGACAGATGGATGCATAGTTCGCTGCCAGCGCACCGATATCCGTTCCTTCATCTGGAACACCTGTGGGGGCTTCGCCGCCGATCCAGTAATAGGGTTTGCCGCGCGGATCCTCGCGCGAGACCAACACATCACGGTAGATGCGCAGTCCAAGGCGGGTAACAAGCTGTCCTTTGATTTCGCTGGCTGGCAGGTTGGGGATGTTCACGTTGAGAAATACATTTTGCGGCATACCGTTTTTCACTGCCACAGCCACGATTTGAGCCGCAATCTTGGCAGCGGTGTCGTAGTACAGCAGTGACGGACCGTTCTCGCGGGTATCCAATGAGAAAGCGAAGGAAGGAAGGCCCCAAATTGCGCCTTCCATGGCAGCCGTAACGGTGCCGGAGTAGGTCACGTCATGACCGACGTTGGCGCCTGGATTAATGCCGGAGACGATCAAGTCTACCGGTTCAGGCAGCAGCCCGAGCAATGCCAGCGCCACACAATCCGATGGAGCGCCGTCGGTGCATAGCGCGGCAGAACCGTCGGCTAATAGTGTCTGGCTCACGCGCAGCGGCCGGTGCAGTGTCTTGACGTGCCCCGATGCGCTCCAGTTGCGGTCCGGCGCCAGGACCGAGACCTTGCCCAGCGGCTGCAGTGCCTGAGCCAGCGCCAGCAAGCCCGGCGCGTTGACCCCGTCGTCATTGGTGACCAAGATGTGCATGTTGTACCCCGACAGAACGAATTTTTTCTTCCAATAATTGTGGTGAAACAATAACGATTATATCCTGCCCGCGGGAGGTTGGGTCTCGCTTCACGCTTTTTTTCAATGATATGGTGTATCGAACCTTTCGACCTAACGCCTCTATGTGGAGATAAAAAAACCCGCGGCACTGGGTGCCGCGGGCAGGTTATTAATTGTCGCGCATGATTTTAGCCCGGTCATGCCACCAGTCGCCAATTACGCTGGCGGCAGCCTGGAACAGGTTAATCGAAGGGCCGCGCATGGGGATTTCCAGTTCGCGCTTGTCGCACACCGTCGACAGGTTGGCGTCATCTACATGGTGCTTCAACTCATTTAAGTGCTGCTGGCGTTGTTCGCCTTCCGGCACCGTTTGCACGATGTGGTCGATCTCGCCCATCAGTTCCACCGCCCGCGAGATCCGCTGATCGGTAGCCTGTACCTGGGCTGCGTTCAACACGCCAAATTCGCCCTTCATCAGGTTGAGTTGGCGGCCTGCTTCGTAGGTTGCGTTGGCGATCTGATCGCGATTCATCCAGATTGTCTCGTAATTCAGCACATATTTCCAGGACGGCGCCAGCAGCTGCTTGCGGTGCTCTTCCAGCGTGCGGGCAAATAGTTTGTAGCCGTGTTTTTCGGGTTCTTCGAAGGCTCGGCTGCCAGGATCGACAAAGGGTGCCAAAGGCGAGATGAACGGGATCACGCGGTGCTCGCCGCCGCGGTCATAGCGCCGCAGCATCTCACGCGAGTAGTCCACGGTCCCCATCACCGACTCGTACGTCTGGCCTTTGAGGCCTACCATGAAGAATAAATCCAGGCGCTTGCAGCCGGCATCCAGCGCGTCATCCATGCTGCGCTCGATATCGACGGTGGAATACGGACGGCCGAAGGCTTTGCGCACCGGTTCGTCATGTGATTCCATCGAAATCTCGACGGTGAAGTTGGGCATCGCTTTAGCTACATCCTGGAAGAACTTTTTCGGTGCAGCATCGAACAATTCAATGAAGACCGGCTTCTTATACCCGGATATCGCATCCAGGAAGCGGCGGGTGTAATCTTCACCAGGCTGGCGGATATCGCCAAGAATGAAAACCGGACCTTTGGAGTAATCGCCGATACGGCGAATATCCTGCGCCAGTAACTCCGGGGAGCGGTATGCCGGACGCTGCCGGTTGGAGATGCCGCGGAAAGCGCAGGCAGACCCGCCGCAGGTGGTGCAATTGTAGCGGCAGCCGCGCACGGTGAGGGCTGCGGTGATGGGGTACTTCATCCAGTTGCGGAAAGGCTTGTAGCTGGCCAGGTCGCGGTAACGGACAACGGAACGCAGCACATGGGTGTAATCGATCAGCAGATCATCCAGATTGTCCGGGCTGTAGCTGATCGGGTTGGCGTGCATCTCGCCGTCACTGGTTTTGTACACCAGATTCGGGATGGCTTCCAGACGGTTGGCGCCCAGCGAAAGCGGCTCCGGCCGGATTTCGCCGCCAGCCCGCAGATACTGCATCAGCAGCAGCAGCGGGTATTCAGTGGAGTCGCCGCGAATGATGAAATCGACCGAGGGGTAATTGATTAATTCTTTATAAAAATAACTCGAAGAGAACCCGCCAAACAGCACCGGCGAATTGGGGTGATAGCGTTTGACGATCTTGGAAATTTCAATCGAGCCGTGGGCATGCGGCAGCCAGTGCAAGTCGATGCCGTAGACCATGGAATCCAGTTTTTGGATGTAATCTTCTACGTCAAAATTTTTGTCATCGAGCATGCGCACCGCCAGGTTGACGATGCGGGTTTGCAAGTCATGGCGTTCCAGGTATTCCGCCATGGTGGTGAAACCAATCGGGTACATCTCGAACACCGGGGTCGACGGCACCAGGTCGCTGACCGGGCCGTAAAGAATCGATTCGCGGCGGAAATCATAAACGCTTGGAGCGTGGAGAAAGGTCAAATCGGGAGTTGACATGAAAAATCCTCATAGAGTGGCCTGCACTATTGGGTACTACCACTAAAATAACTACCATTATTAAAAAAGCGTTCGTTCGAACGCATATCCATTTTCGCCAGGTTGCCTTCTGGCTGAATCGCTAAGCACGCGTTTCTTGAAATACGGATAATTAAGTATGTATTGTAATTGGTGCTGTTTTTCACAAACGCAAATCATTATACCATTATCAAATTGCTATAGATTACTATACGCCAAACTGAGGAAAAAGATACTATAAGATGTATGCAAAAACTATGACTTTTTTATGGATTAATTTGACATTCTTCACCTGATTAAAATAAAAGAACAGCCGCCAGTAAGCGGCTGTTCGATACCGTTAATAAAGTGCTTTTGGCACCGATAAACAATCGTTAGGGAATGGACTCTGCCATGACAGGCTGGCGCAAGCTCTGCAATTCCAACTCCACCGCGGCGATTTCGGCTTTCAGATCGCGCAGATAATTTTCCAGGCGAACGACATATTCGTCGCGTGTGAGTTCAACGACATCGTTTTCTAATTCGGCAGTCTGACAGCCGCATGATCCGCCACAGGCACATTCATGGTCGTGGGACATAGCGTAATCTCCTTTGTTGGTCTGGTCGGTAATCTTGTCAGTATTATAACCAATTTTATCGGATTTGTAAAATTACATTTTATATGATGCTTCAAGAAAAATCTGGGAAAGATATCGAATTGTTCATATTGGTCAAACAAATCTGGCAGAAAACTGGACAATCCTCTTGAAATACTTTGTCGAAACAATATAATATTGATATAGATGATAAAATTTATCCACTAGTGAATTAATTCACGCTATCCAATCGAAAGACATCGTTACCCAATCCCGTTCGGCGTTCCACCACCGTGGCAATGAGCGTTCCTCGCCGCTTTTGGATCCGCCTACCGGTTGAGTTCGCCGGACAAGAATTCCCTTCTTATTTACTGATTGTTCATAACACAAAACTATTATCGGTTCTGATAAATCAAAGTTTTCTCGTATCCCTCGTCAACTTGAGTTAAGAGGTGGGTAATGAAAAACGAATCAGAACCCCTAAACGTGCCCTGGTGGTTGCGCTTCGGCATTCTATCCATTTTTGTGATATTTCTTCTGAGTTTATCGGTTCAACCAGTACAATCCATTATGGCGGGTTATGGATTGACCTGGTCTATCCTGATTTCAGCCCCGGTGAAGCTTACAGTTTGCTGGGAAATTCCGTCTGCCGCTGAACCTCTCTCTTTAGAGGCCGATCAAACATCCGGAGCAATTCGCCGGGAATGGGTAAGATTGGCTTTGAAAAATTCCTGGGAACGGTACGCGCGAGTGATATTTGTGGGATGGGAGCAGTGTACAGATGAAGCGAATGCAGCAGACCCCCCATACACATTGGGTCCAAGGCGCCCGGGAACGCTGGATGAGAATCTGAAAATCGAAATTGCCTATTCAGGTTCCAGTCACAACTGGGGTCATGGTTCCTGGGGAGATTACAAGAAATCTGGAGTGACGCTAAACCTGCACTGCAGTTACCCCAGTCTCAAATCCTGCATTGAATACCTGACAATCCACGAGTTTGGTCACACTTTGGGTTTCTACCATGAAGAGGAGCGCAGTGATTGGCCAACCAACATCCCCAATTGTCCTCGACAAACCCATCCTCCCAGCGATCCGTGGTGGCCAATTCCTACCGAGATGCGTTTTGGCGCGCCGGATCCTACCTCCGTCATGGCATACTGCTCTGATTGGCCAACCAAACTGAGTCCCAAGGATATAACCGGTGTTCAGCACCTATACACACGGCGAAACCCTGGGACATTGTTATCGGTGCCGGCATCCCTTTGCCTGAGCGGCCATGCCAACGGTCAAAATGGAAGTGGAACTTTTGGCTGGGAATGCGATGAGGCCTACCAGGATCAGGATTGGGTTTATGACCGGTCCAAATTTGCTCTCTCCATCGTTTGGCCGGCTGATCCACAGCAAACACGACGCTGCCTGGATGTTGATACCAACACGTATTCCAAGGTCCAAATTTGGGATTGCCACTATGGACAAAACCAGCAATGGTCCTTCAAAAACGTTGAACTTCGCGGATATGGCGGTCTGTGTATTACACGGCCTAACCAAGGACCAGGCCCAGTAATTATGGAAGCCTGTTCTGGCAGTCCAGAGCAATTGTGGCGGATTGAACCTGGCAGCATAACCGAAACTTTTAACATTAAGAGTAATAACGGAGTGATGTGTTTATCAACCACCCCGATCAGCGGAGCCGATATTTCGGTGGATTATTGCTCACCCCCTGCTAAAGTGTTCTTACCCCTCATTTCGAAAAGTAGCGGAACCTTGTCGACGGTGAGCAGCCAAACCAAAGAGATCCCAACACTAATTCCTTTGCCAGTTCGTGATTTTTATTTAATTCCGGGTGGACAAATTGGCCTTTCCGGTGCTGCGGGAGCGGGGTTGTGTGCCGATGTGGCTGATGTTTGGGATTCTGATTTTCTACAGGGAATCGGCGGACCTACCAGCGGTCAGCGGGTACAGGTGTTTTCATGCAATTTGTCTCAATATAACCAACGGTGGAATCTGACCGGAAATGTGGTGTCTGGAGGAAAATGCTTATCCATAACCGGCAGTAAAACGATCAACGGTGCTGGTACAGCTGTGGTGACCTGCAATAGTTCTGACGACCAGAAGTGGGATTATTACTGGTAATTCGCAGTACCAGAAGTGAATCACTTAAGATCAATTTCTGGATTCTCTGATGCTTCTGTGTTAGAATTGTCCGGCTTTGCAACTGGCAAAGCAATTTCACACGCTCTCCGACCGACCCTGGCGTGCTGCCAACGCGGTTCAGGTTCGGGATGACGGGAGCGGAGGATCAAACGCAAAGGAGAACTTTATATAATGGCGTCTATTATTTCCATGAAAGCTTTGTTGGAGAGCGGCGTGCACTTCGGTCACCGCACCAACAAATGGAATCCAGCCATGCGCCCGTTCATTTTCACCGAGCGCAACGGAATCCATATCATCGACCTGCAGCAGACGGTTAAATCCCTCACTCAGGCCTACCAAATGGTTGCCAAAGTAGTCGCTGACGGCGGCACAGTTCTGTTTGTTGGAACCAAGCGCCAGGCGCAGGAAACCATCAAAGAAGAAGCCACCCGCTGCGGCATGCCCTATGTGACCGAGCGCTGGCTGCCTGGCACCCTCACCAACTGGGTTACTATCTTCGACCGCATCCAGGAAATGGAACGGCTCGAAAAAATGCATGTGACTGGCGAGATCGACCGCATCACCAAAAAAGAAGCCTTGCTGATCGACCGCGAGATCTCCCGCCTGAACATTCGCTTGAACGGCATTCGCACCATGAAACGCCTGCCCGAGTTGGTATTCATCGTGGACGTCATGCGCGAAGACACCGCCGTACGCGAATCCAATTCGAAGGAAATTCCGGTTATCGCCCTGGTGGACACCAACTGCGCCCCCGGCGGCGTCGACTATGTGATCCCCTCCAACGATGACGCCATCCGCGCCATCAAACTGCTTGTTGGCAAAATCGCGGACGCTGTGCTGGAAGGCAAAGCCATGCGCAAGGACGAAATGCAGGAATCGGAAGCTGGCGAAGCTGTTTCTCCCTCCACCCCGGCTGCCCGCGTCCCGCGACGCCAGATGCTGGAAGAAGAAGTTGACGACGAAAGCCTGCTTGGTGCATCCACTCTGGCTAAATTAAGCCCCAAAGTGGAAGCGGTTGAAGAAACTCCTGCCGCCGAACTCGCCGAAGTTGTTGAAGAGGCAGCTGCCCCCGCGATAGCCGAGGTTGTTGAAGAAGAAGCTGCCCCCGAGGTAGCCGAGGTTGTTGAAGAAACTCCTGCCCCTGTAGCCGCCAAGCCAGCCAAGAAAGCTGCCGCCGCGGTGACCGAGGTTGTTGAAGAAACTCCTGCTCCCGCAGCCGTAAAGCCAGCCAAAAAAGCTGCCGCTAAAAAAGCTGCTGCGGTTATTGAAGAAACTGCCGCACCCGAGACCACTGAAGCTGCTGAAGACGAAAAAGCTGCCGAATAACAACTGGTTGCAAACATAGCGATCGAAATCAACGTAGAGGAAATTCTAAATGGCAACAATTACCACCGAAATGATTAAAAAACTGCGCGAGGCAACCAGCGCGGGGATTCTGGACTGCCGCAAGGCACTCGAGAGTGCAGACGGCGACTTCGACAAGGCGCTTGATTTTCTGCGTGAGAAAGGTCTGGCAACTGCTGCCAAGCGGGCAGCACGTCAGGCCTCGGAAGGCGTCATCGACGTGTACTCGCACGGCAATGGCCGCGTGGTTGTGATGGTGGAAGTAAACTGCGAAACTGATTTCGTTGGCCGCAGCGAAAAATTCCGCGAATTTGCCCATGAAGTTGCCCTGCAAATTGCCGCCACCGCTCCGCAATTTATCCGCGAAGAAGATGTGCAGCAAAGTGTGCTCGACCACGAGGCGGAAATCGCCACCGCGAAAGCCCGCGAAGAAGGCAAGAAGGATGCGATCATCCCCAAGATTGTCGAAGGAGCAGTCGCCAAATTCAAGGACGAGTTTATCCTGCTGCGTCAGAAATACATCCGCGATGACAGCAAAACCATCCAGGATCTGATGAATGAAACCATCGTCTCAACCGGTGAGAATATTGTGATCCGGCGCTTCGCGCGCTGGGCACTGGGCGAGTCAACGAACGAAGAGTAAATCGGAAAAGCCAACCGCAAGGTTGGCTTTTTTCAACCCCCAGGCATTCAAATATCGGACAGGCAAAGGAGCATAGATGGACGGTCTAAAATACCACCGGATCTTGCTAAAGTTGGGCGGCGAAGCCTTATCATCGCCAGAGGGAAGCGGCATCGACCCTAAATGCGCACAGGATATTGCGCTGCGAGTGCGTGAAGTGCGTGAAATGGGCGTGGATGTCGCCATCGTCATTGGCGCCGGCAATTTGTGGCGCGGCAAAACCGGTGACGCCCTCGGCATGGACCGCGCGACTGCCGACTATATGGGCATGCTGGCGACCGTCATGAATGCACTTTCACTGATGGATGCGCTCGAGAGTATCGGCGTGATCACCCGGGTGCAAAGCGCCATTGAAATGCGCTCCGTGGCTGAACCCTATATCCGCCGGCGCGCCATCCGTCACCTGGAAAAAGGCCGGGTGGTGATCTTCGGCGGCGGCACCGGCAATCCATACTTCTCCACCGATACCGCGGCGGCGCTGCGCGCCTGCGAGATCGATGCGGATGTGCTGATCAAGGCAACCAAAGTGGATGGGGTGTACGACAGCGATCCGCAGAAAAATCCGAATGCAGTCAAGTTCGAGAAGTTGAGTTACATAGAGACGCTAAACCGCCGTCTGGGAGTTATGGACAGCACCGCCATCACGCTGTGCATGGAAAAT
>Ga0209521_10000369_pt1 | contig 34054 bp, 30 predicted proteins | sample Rifsed19ft4_FD_184016 | JGI IMG/M metagenome (GOLD analysis project Ga0209521, IMG submission 184016) | Soil microbial communities from Rifle, Colorado, USA - sediment 19ft 4 (version 2) | ecosystem: Environmental > Terrestrial > Deep subsurface > Rock core/Sediment | place: Rifle, Colorado...
GGCGAGGCCTGGGCAGTACTCGGACCCTCCGGCTGCGGTAAAAGCACCCTGTTGAATATTTTGGCAGGGCTGGTTCAGCCGATAGGCGGTTCGGTGCGGATCGACGGTCAACTCTTAACCCGCCCGCGCCCGCAAACCGGGCTGGTCATCCAGGATTATGGCCTGCTGCCCTGGGCAACCGTGCGCGAGAATGCCCGTCTGGGACTGCGGGTGCGCAATTACTACGGCCCAGACGGCATCCATGCCCCAAACGGCTACATCCGCGGACTGGATGTGGAACCCTGGCTCGAACGTCTGGGGCTGCTGCCGCAAGCCGCGCAATTCCCCGGTCAACTTTCCGGTGGTCAGCGTCAGCGTACTGCCATCGCGCGCACTTTAGCGCTGCAACCGGATCTGCTGCTGATGGACGAACCCTTTTCCTCTCTGGATGCCCCCACCCGCGAAAGCCTGCAGCGCCTGGTGTTGGAATTGTGGCACGAGACCGGGCTGACGCTGGTGACCGTCACCCACGCCATAGAAGAAGCCGCGGTGCTGGGTCAGCGCATTCTGCTGCTCAACCTGCCTCCCAACACCCAGCCGCTGATCATCGAGAACCCCAACATCCTCCAGCCAGGGTACCGCGAATCGGATGAATACGTGGCGCTATGCCGCAGCCTGCGTGCCCGCATGGAGACCGCATGAAGCGCCGCGACCTGCTGCTGGCTACCCTGGCGTTGATCGTGCTGTGGCAGATCGTCGCCATGCTGGTCCACCAGCCGATTTTGCCAACGCCCATTGCGGTCGCCGGCGCGTTCGTCAAGGAACTGGGCCGCGACTTGGTCGGGCATTTTCTGGCCAGCCTGTGGCGGGTGATCGCCAGCACATTACTGGCCATATTGCTGGCAGCCCCGGCCGGGTTGGCGCTCGGCCAATCCAAACGCGCCAACGATTTCTTCGCGCCGCTGATCTACATCCTCTATCCCATTCCCAAAGTGGTGTTCGTGCCGATCGTGCTGCTATTCCTCGGCATCGGCGATCTGCCCAAGATCGTGATCATCTTCCTGATCCTGTTTTTCCAGATACTGGTGCTGGTACGCGACCAGGCTGCCAATCTGCGGCCCGAATTAATTCGCAGCGTGCGCAGCCTGGGTGCCGGACGCATGGCGCTGTTCCGTTATGTGTATTTGCCCGCAAGCATCCCCGGCATCTTGACCGCGTTGCGCCAATCGGTGGGTACAGCCGTGGCGGTGCTGTATATCGCTGAATTGTTCGCCACCCAAAAGGGTTTGGGTTACTACATTTACTTAAATGGAAACACCCTGTTCAATTACCCGGCCATGTATGCCGGCGTGGTTGCCATGAGCCTGCTGGGGCTGGGGCTGTATTTCGCGGTGGACTGGCTGGAGCGCAAGCTGTGCCCCTGGCTGTACGTCAACTGATCAGCGAACCAGGCGGCTGACCACCAGCCCGATGCTGTACAGCACGCCAAACAACAGCACCAGCTGACCGGTATCGGCAAGGGATTGATTCAATTCGCGTCCGCGCTTGACCGCTACCTGGCGCGTCAGAATCCAGGCGCGCGGGGCAGAAATCAGCGCCAGCAGCGCCCAGGGGGTCACAGCCCGGGAGAACACCGAAAATCCCAGCGCGGCATAGGCCAGCAGGAACAAGGTGTTGTATTCGCGCAGCGAACCGCGCTCGCCCAGCCGCACTGCCTGGGTACGCTTGCCCGAAATCCGGTCGCTCTCCAGGTCGCGCAGGTTGTTGACCACCAGGATGGCGCTGATCAATAAGCCAATTGAAATGGCGGCATACAACGCCCCGGCGCTGACCGTGAGCGTCTGCACAAAATAGGTGCCGCAGGTTGCCACCAGGCCGAAGAAGATAAAAACGAAGACTTCGCCCATCCCGTTGTAGCCCAGCGGGTAAGGCCCGCCGGTGTAAGCCAGGGCTGCCATGATGGACAGGATGCCCATCAAAGCCACCGGCGTTCCGGCAACCAGTACCAGGTAAACACCGATCAGGGCTGCCAGCAAAAAGACGACTACGATGCCGCCCAGCACCTGCCGCGGCGTCAGCAGCCCGGATTGCGTCACGCGCAGCGGTCCCAGGCGGGCGCCGGCATCCGCGCCTTTTTTGAAGTCGAAATAATCATTGGCAATGTTAGCGCCGATCTGCAGCAGTAAAGCGCCAGCCAGCGCTGCCAGCGCCGGACCGAGGCGGAAGCTTCCGTCGGCAAAGGCTGCCGCTGAGCCGAGAATCACCGGGGCAGCCGCGGCGGGCAGGGTTTTGGGCCGCGAAGCGATCAGCCAGGATTTCCAAAAACCGGGATGGACTTCTGGGGCATGTTCGAGGGTCATAATGGGATTTCCTGCGCGAATTATATTCGCTTTTCGTAGGTTGGGTTGAGCGAATCATTCAATAATGATGATCGGTCAATAAGTCAAGCGAAACCCAACAATCCAGAAAATGGTACTTGCGCACACAAACACCAAGTTTGTGAGCCATAATAGTTTGCGGTTTAACTTTGCGGTAAAATAGCGGTATATTTGTTTGAAATAATTGAGGAAAATTCAAGGAATTATTGTATGCTTCGTGTTCTCAAATTATCGGTATGGACGCTAACTCTGGCGCTGGCATTTGCCTTATTGAGTGTGACGCCAGCTCAAGCCCAAACCTCCACCTCTTTCGCTGGTCAACCGCTTTGCCTGCCTGAGGCCTATCTCTACGACCCGGTTGACTGCCTGGTGCAGGGTCCGGCGGCGCAACTAACCGAAATGGCCAAAATCGGGCTGAGCGTACCACTGCGCCCGCTGCCGGCGGTCAAACCCGACCCTGGCTTGAATACCAGCCCGGTGTCCATTGCCCGCATCAACCTGGAAAAAACAGAATCGGCTCCGCTGTATGCCACCTTCGATGACGCCACACAGCAAGTCAATTCCGTGCGCTCCATCGCACCCGGCGCGCTGCGCTATGTTTCCTTCATCAACATCGACTATTACAATAACAAGCCCTATGTGCAGCTGCGCAGCGGTGAATGGCTGCGCGCCTCGCCAGTGGCGATCAAAGACTTCCAGGGACTGGAATTTAGCCGTACCCCGCGCAATTCCTTCGGCTGGATTGTGGATGCCGCTGAAGTGCGGGCTGCTCCCACTTATTCAGCTGCACTGTTGGAAAAAGTTCTCCTGCGCGAGGACGTCGTGCAAATCTATGCCGTTCAGCCAGCGGATAAAACCGACTGGTATATGATCGGTCCGGGGCAGTGGGTGGAACGCCGTTTCATCCGCCAGGTACGCATTAACACCACGGCACCTGAAGGCGTTACCAATGGGCGCTGGATCGAAGTCAATCTGTACGACCAGACGGTATCGGTCTATGAGAATAATCAGCTGGTATTTGCCACCCTGGTGGCAACCGGCATCGATCCATTTTTTACCCGGCCAGGATTATTCCAAATCTATATCAAAAAAGCCACCGAGACTATGTCCGGGGCCTTCGAAACTGACCGTTCCGACTATTACTACCTGGAGGACGTGCCCTGGACTATGTATTTTGACCAGGCGCGCGCCTTACACGGCGCTTACTGGCGCGCCTGGTTCGGTTATGAACAATCGCACGGCTGCGTCAACTTCTCGCTGGGCGACTCGAACTGGCTGTTCCAATGGGCGCAGGAAGGTGACTGGGTATACGTCTGGGATCCTTCCGGGCTCACCCCCACCGACCCCAGTTATTACGGCGCCGGCGGGGCATAGAAAATAAAAATCAAAGCGCAAATATCCCATTCATTGCGCCCGGACGGAGCGATTCGTATGATGTAGCGCAAATTTTCAATTTGCGTACGCGAAATATAATTTCGCGCTACATGTATCGTTGCGAATAAACTGATCCACCTATCGGTCAATCATCGAAAGAGAATAAACGGTTTATACCGCCGTCTGGTTGTGCCTTTTGGCGCGGCGGTAGAGCAGCCAGATCACCCAGGCGGTGATCAACACGAGCAGGCAGGCGATAAAAACCGGCACCACCACTGCCAGAATGGACACCACCGTCGAGAGCAGGTCTTCCGCCATGCTGACCGGAACATTGCCGGCTCCGCCCGTGGTGACGGTCACTGCCGGACGCACCGCCAGGGTCTTGACGGCATTCACGCTGCCGGCTACCAGCAAACCGAGCCCCAGCGAAAGCACTGGATGCACATCCGTCACAAGGTTGGCGCTGGCAGCGAAGACAATCGCGCCGGCTGCCGGACGCACAAACGATTGAACCAGGTCATTGACGTGGTTAACCGCCGGGAATTTGTCGGCAAAAAACTCGATGATGGACAGCACCACCAGCAGCCCGATGGTCCACCATGAGGTCAGCGCATCCCATGGCGACTGCAGCTTGAGCAGGTCGGTAAAGCGCGCCAATAACGCCACCACCAGCAGCGGAATATATGCGTTCAGACCGGCACTGGCTGAAAGCCCAAAAGCGGATAAAACCCCAAATAACTCCAACATCTCTTCCTCCAGGGTGATAAACCCTATAATTGAAACCCCGCCCAGGTGCCGGTGAAGCGGTAACGCAGCAGGTCGATCAGCCCGATCTGCAGCATGGCGGTGGTGAAACCAGCCAGCAGCGGAAGCCAGGCTTGCTTAAGACGGGAAAAACTATTCTCCCTACGGAAAATAATAACCCATAACAGGGAATAACACATCCCCAGAATGACCGGTACGGTCAGCGCGCTTAAAATGGCCAGAAGGAACAACAGCGCCGGAATATCGGTATAGATTAACAGCGCGGTGAGCGCTGCAATACCCAGCACCGCCAGGGCTTTTGACCAGCGGTCAATGGCGGACCGGTCATCGCTGACCGTCCACAGCGTCTGGTGAAATACAGGCAGCAGATACAGCGGCACCAGCATACCCAGACCGGCGCCGGTCATCAGGCGTAGAAAATTAGTGGGCGGGTAAAGTTCATTGACGCCGGGGAACATCCCTAGCGTCGAGTTGATCCCGTCCAGCGCGAATGTCAGCGCCAGAATTCCGAGGGGCAGCGCGATTTTCAACGGCGGGAATTCAGTGCGGCGTCCGTAGGGCAGTTGGAACAACAGCCCGGTCAGCATTCCCAGGTACATGCCGGTACAGCGGGCGCACAACGGCATTTGCCGCCCGGCAATGGTGAACGAGCGCTCGGCAATGCGGTGGCAGACCGAGTAGCCAATCGCATCGGCTTTTCCAAGCACCCCCTCCGGGGTCAAAATCAACCAGGCGCCAAGCAATGCAATTGCTGCCAGAATCAATACCCCCCTGGCGATGAATAAAATTTTTGCCTTATTGATCATGGTGGGCTAAATTATACACTCGTGCTGGCGCTAACAATAACCTATGGAACTCCTGGTTCGGTCAAAACGTCCTACCTTCAACTATATACGGTGATTCAACCGGGTGGTTGCCAAATGGTCGACTTGGCAGTATCATCCAGGGGATACCGCGCATTACTCTCAGGGAGTGGATATGAAACAATCTCGTCTGGTCATCTTGCTTGTCCTTTTCAGCATTCTACTAACCGCCTGCGGCGTGACCCCCACGCCTACCGCAACCGCCACACCTACCGTCGGCTTGCCGACCGCCACCGCCTTCCTGCCGCAGGACACCCCCACGCCGGCACCGACAGCAACCACCGAGCCGACCGCAACCGCGACGCCGCTCTACCCGTTGGAAGGACTGGGACCCGACAACTTCCCCGAGGACGTCAACCCGCTGACCGGCTTGAAGGTCGACGATGTTTCTATCCTCAATCGCCGCCCCATCCTCATCAAAGTGCAGAACCTGCCGCGCTCCGGCCGGCCCCAATTTGGTTTGTCGCACGCGGATATGGTTTTTGAATACTACAGCGAAATGGGCACCACCCGTTTTGCCGCGCTTTTTTATGGTGAAGATGCCGAGAAAGTGCGTCCCATCCGCTCCGGCCGCCTGATCGACATCAATTTGATGCGGGCCTATAAACCCATCCTGATTTTTGGCAGCGCCAGTTACCAGGTGTATGATCGTCTCATTAAGGAATTTGGCAACCGGCTGATCCTGGAAGGCGCTGGCACCTGCCCGGCCATCTGCCGCGAAAACGTCAGCGGCAACAGCTACCTGATTAGCAATACCACCTCTCTGGCAGCTTTGTTGGAAAAACGCAACGTGGATAATTCACGCCAGAACCTGGACGGCATGCTGTTCAAACTGGAAGCTCCAACCGCTGCCCAGCCGGGTGAACAGGTTTATGTGCGTTTCTCGGCTGCCATTTACAACCGCTGGGATTATGACCCGGCCAGCGGCAAGTACCTGCGCTTTTCGGATGCAGCCAATGACATTGGCAATAACAATCCGGTCTACGAGCAGCTGACCGACGCTGGCACTAGCGAGCCGATCGCCTTTGAAAACGTGCTGGTGATGTTCGCCCGCCATACCGACATCGACCCGCGCCCCGAGGTCGAGCTGCTGGAGGTCAATATGCAGGGTACCGGAGACGCCTTCCTGGCGCGGGATGGCAAGGTGGTGCCCGTCAAGTGGCAGCGCCTGTCTGAGACCGATGTGATCACCCTGGTGGATGAAAATGGCGACCTGGTGCCGTTCAAACCTGGGCGTACCTGGGTTGAGGTGCTGACAGCCAACGCCACCTTCGAGCAGGACGGCAACTCCTTCAAGTTCACCCTGTTTAAGGATTGGAATTAGCAGCACCACCCTGACCCGGGCAATTTGAGCGTGGTGAATTTAAGATTGGGTCACTTGACATTGCCAATAAACTATGCAATACTTTTGGTACGTTGATCGCAAGGTCGACGTTCCCTTTTCCGCCATCCTAACGATGAGGAGGTGGTGTCAGAATGACAGATCGTAGTAAGCGTCTGGCTGCGGCATCCCTCCTCGGTATCCGATAAGGTTGCCGCAGCCCAAATACACAGGAGCCGCCCCTCAAGGGCGGCTCTCTGGTTTATTGGGATCGTTTCCCGTAGCGGCACGGGGATGTACACAATATGGTGAGTTTTATTATTAACCCCGTGCCCGAGAAAATTCGAAAACGGGCACGGGGAGTTTTGTATATTTACAGAATTTTTAAATCCCCGTGCCCCTACAGATCAATTATTGGGTTGTAGGGGACGGCTTCCACGCCGTCCTGTTGCAGGTGTTGGGCAAGTGGCGGGATGGGGTGGACCCCATCCCCTACGGATCAATCCAATCTCCCACACGCTTCCACCGCCAGCCAGAACATCAACTCGCGGTCGGAGGTGCGGTCATACCAGGCGCGTTTATCCCAGCCCTCCGGCACGACCAGGTCGCCGCCGTACACCAGCTGACCCAGCGTTACGCCGCGGAACTGCGCCACCGCGAACAGCGCCGCCGCTTCCATTTCGACAATCGTGCAGCCTTCCGCCATCCGCCGGTCGCGCCGCCCGGCTGTCTCGCGATAAATCGCATCCGTTGTCCAGGCTTTGCCGGTGCGGTATTCCAGCCCGCGCTCCTGCAGCACCCCCTCCAGCACCGCCACCGCCTCCGAACTGGGGACCACCTCGCGCGAAGGCGGCAGGTAGTGATAAGAGGTGCCTTCATCGCGCACCGCACTGGTGATTACCAGAGGATGCCCGGCAGCGATGCCTTTATCCAGCACCCCGCAGCCGCCGCACACCATGAATCGCTTTATGCCCATGGCAATTATTTCTTCCAAAAATCCGGCTGCCAGCGGCGCCCCAACGCCCGGCTGCAGCACCAAAAATCGCTTCCCATTTTGCTCGAGCAGATACAACGGATTCGGCCCAATTTCCGATTTAATCTGACCAATCCTGCGCAGGACCTGTTTTTCAGCCAGGTCGGCAAGTACTTCGTGGAAAAAACACAGTACCGCGTGGTCAGGCACGGGTTCGCTGGTCGGCGGAATGTATGGTTCCAGAATAGCGGTGGGTGCGGGATCAAACTCAAGGATGGGGCTGTTGTGATTCACTTTTTGTACCTGTTTTCCGGAAGATTTTCGAGTTCGCGCAGCGCGTCGTTAGCAACCCAGCGTGCTGCCGGGGAATCGATCGATAATATTGATCTGGCAGTCTCGATGGCAGCCTGTTTCAGCGCCGGGTTGCGCTTGCCGATCTGGCGCAGCGCCCAGTTGACCGCTTTTTTGACAAAGTTGCGCTTATCGGCAGCCTCGCGCTGAATGACCGGCAGCAATTCCAGGAATTTCTGGTCGGGCGCCTGTTTATCGTGCCAGGCCAGGCAGGCCATCAGCGCAAAGCCGGCGCGTTTGACGAATTCCTCTTCGCGGGCAGCATATTCGACGGCTTTTTCGAAGGCCCAGGGGGTCTTGTCGAATAAATTCATGCACACCTGGTCGCAGACGTCCCATGAGTCAAAATCCAGCACCCAGGCATCCATCTGCTGCGGGGTGACCCTGGCGGGATCGCCCACCAGCGCCGCCAGGATGCGCGCTTCGTGAATCCGGCTGGCCCACAGCTCGAGTGACAGCTGCTGGTCGCGGCGGCCTTTGGCTAGTTCGCGTAATTGCGGCATGGAGACGCCCAGGGTGTTGGCGGCGTTGATGCCAAAACGCGCCATGCCGGCGACGTTGACCGGGTTGCCCATCTCATGCAGGTTGTCAATCAACTGCACGGCTGTGAGGGGTTCTGGTTTCATGCTTCCTCTCAGATCAGTTCGTTTAGCTGGCGGGCCCGCCCGCCCATTCGATATCCGTCACGGCGGCGAAACGCTTGCGCATGACTTCCAGCGCCTGCGGATTGTTGTCAATCAAGATGAAGCGCCGGCCCATTTCCAGACAGGCTGCGCCGGTGGTGCCGCTGCCGGCAAAGAAATCCAGCACCATACCGCTCGGGGTGGAGGAGGCGCGGATGATTCGCCGTAAAATGCCCAGCGGCTTCTGGGTCGGATAACCGGTTTTTTCTTTGCTGTTGGTGGGCACGATGGTATGCCACCAGGTGTCGGTTGGCAGTTTGCCGCGTGCTGCTTTCTCTGGTCCTACCAGGCCGGGCGCCATGTAGGGAATGCGGTCGATGTCATCCACGTTGTAAATATAATTCTGCGGGTCTTTGGCATACCACAGAATATTGTCATGCTTGGCTGGCCATTTTTTGCGGTTGCGCGCGCCGTAGTCATAGGCCCAAATGATCTCATTGAGGAATGACTCGCGCCCAAAAATACCATCCAGCAGGATTTTGCAATAATGCACTTCGCGGTAGTCGATATGAAAATACAGGCTGCCGTTGTGTGTCAGCAAGCGGCGGGCTTCCACCAGGCGCGGTTCGAGGAATGCCAGGTAATCATCGAACAGGTCGTTGTAGGAATGCGTGCCCATCTTGACCGTCTCGTAGCGCTGTCCGGCAAAACCGGTGCGGTTGCCATTTTCATTGCGCTCGGTCTTAATCTGAGTACGCGCCTGCGTCTTGCCGGTGTTGAAAGGCGGATCGATGTAGATCAGCTCGACCGATTCAGATGGTAGGGATCGCAGGATGGATAAATTGTCACCGAAGAGGATGCGGTTGGGAAGCATGCCTCCATTTTAATCGAAGCCGCCCAACCAAGGGCTGGGCGGCAGGGTGCAATATCCAGGGTCAAGAAATTTTCTTACACCGGCGAGACCCAGTTGCCGGCGCGCATCAACGGCTCGACTGTGCCGTCTGCCAGCACACCGTCGATATCCATTTTGTCGTTGCCGACCATGAAGTCGACATGCGCCAGGCTGCTGTTGCCGCCAACCTCGGCAAACTGTTCCGGGTCCATTCGATCTCCGCCGCGCATGGTGAAGTTATAAGCGCGTCCCAGAGCCAGGTGAGAGGCCGCATTTTCATCGAACAGGGTGTTGAAGAACATGATTTTGGCCCGTGCAATGGGTGAATTCTCCGGCACCAGCGCCACTTCGCCCAGCCGGCTTGAACCCTCGTCCATATCCAGCAGGTTCTTCAGGGCATCTCCGCCTTTTTCAGCCGTGTAACCCACCACCTTGCCATCCTTGAAGGTCAGGCTGAAGTTTTCGATCAACGTGCCGGAGTAGCTGAGCGGCAAACTGGAGTGAATCACGCCGTCCACGCGGTCTTTATGCGGCAGGGTGAAGACCTCTTCGGTCGGTATGTTGGGAACAAAGGCAATACCATTGAGGGCGTCACTGTCGCCGCCAAACCAAATATGACCTTCCGGCAAGCCGATGGTCAGGTCTGTGCCGGGACCGCGATACTTCAGTGCGGTGTAATTCTTGTTATTTAACATATCCGTGCGCGACTCCAACTGGCGAATGTGTTCTTTCCATAGTGCCACCGGATCATCGTGTTTCAGCCGGGTCACCTCGAAAATGGCGTCCCATAATTTAGCCATCTGCTCATCCGGACTTATGCCTGGGAACACTTTGGCTGCCCAGGATGGAATCGGGATGCTGACCACGCACCAGTTGGTGCTGTTTTTGGTGATCAGTTCAAAATAAGGCCTGGCATGTTTAGCGGTGGTCTTGGTGGCAATCCCCACCAGGTTGGAATCCTGATCCTTGAGTAAATCCGGATTTTCAGCATAAATGGAAAGCATGGCATCGCCGGCTGCGGCGTATTCTTCCAGCACCTTCAAGCGGTAGGCAGAGATTTCTTCAAAGGAATCGCGCGGGGCATGCTCAAAACGCGCCAGGGTGATGTCCTCGTCGCTGTAGAGCACGTCCACCAGGCGGGCGCCGGCCTTGTAGGCGCTGACGGTCACCAGGCGCGCCAGTGGTGCAGCCTGAATAGGGGCGCGGATAATTAATTTTTGCCCGGCCCGCACATTTAATCCAACATGCACGATCAAGTCAGCATACTTTTGCAGAGTCGTTTCAAAATCGAATGCCATGCATATCCTCCCAGGAAATCAGTTCGTCTCGAGAAATTATATCCCGAATGGAAAAACAGGCCTGGCTCTTTCTGTGGATTATCTGTGAATGGCTCCCGGTCGATTGTATCCAGCCGTCAATCAGAGTATATTCAAGAGAGATATTATTCATAGGAGGCAAATTAATGCGTAGTAAATTTCCGGTACTGCATGTCATTGTGTGGATTTTTCGGATCCTGGGCGTTTTAGTCCTGATCATGTCACTGGTGGCCGGGATTGCCGGGCTGGTGGGCGGATTTACCCGCGGCTTTGGCATGATGGATCGCTATCAATTTGGCCCGATGATGGGTTACCGCGGCGGCTTTGGCATGTTCTTCGGCGGATTGCTGAGCGGCATCTTCCTGTATGGCTTTGGCGAGGTGATTGCCGTGCTGCTCTCCATTGAGGAAAATACCCGCTCGAACCGGCGCCTGGCGGAAGAAAAACCGCAAGTGACGCCCGAGACGCCCGTCAATCTGGGCTAGGTCAAACACAAACATCGCAATTTCTTTCATCCAGGGGCGAATATTGTCAATTCGCCCCGGTTTGATTTAAAGCCGCAATTCTCGTGAGCGAATTGATGACCACTTCATTCGACTATCGTGTAGAATCAACCCAGGTAATTTCTTAGCCAGTCCTGCGGAATCAGACCAAGAATGAGCGAATCGAACCAACCGTTGCGCGTGACCGTCTCCTCCGATCAGGCCATTTTCCTGCGCGGAATGGCAGCCATTTTGCAAACCATCAAGAGGGTGCAATTGGTTGGCGAAGCCCAGAACGGGCATGATGCGCTCCAGCTGTGCAAACTCACCCAGCCAGATGTGCTGCTGCTCGACCTCAAAGACCCGGTGGAGGCACGCCGGCTGGCGCTTAACATTCACCAGGAATGCGAAAAAATTCGCATCATTTTGCTGCACGCCTGCCCGGAGGATGAGCCGGCACTGGAAGATCTTGCAGCCCAGCGGCTGTATCTTTTCTCACGGGATGTGTCGGAGGAAGAGTTCAAAGCCGCCTTCGAACGGGTCAGCCGCGCGCCGTTGACAGAGGTCGTTATGGCAACGCCTGTGGTGGTACACACAGACCCGGTGCAGCCTGCCCCAGCCAGTCAACCCGCAAAACCGACTGCTCTCAGTCCAACCCGCCCTGGCGAATTGATGGCACGCGAACTTTATATGGCAGGCAAAATTCAAGCCGATATCCTGCCCGAGAAAGCGCCGGTGTTGAGCGGCTGGCAAATTTCGGCTGAACTCGAGCCGGCGCGCGAAACATCCGGCGATTTTTATGATTTCATTCCGCTCACTCAGCAAAAATGGGGGCTGGTGATCGCGGATGTGTCCGATAAGGGCATGGGTGCCGCGTTGTTTATGGCTCTGTCCAGTTCGCTGGTGCGCACCTATGCCGCCCGTTTCCCCACACTGCCATCTCTGACCATGAGCGCGGTCAATGAACGAATTCTGACCGACACGCGCGGCTCGATGTTCGTCACCTCGTTCTTTGGCATCCTGGAGCAGCACACCGGACGGTTGATCTACACCAATGCCGGGCATCCCCCGGGATTCATCATCAGCAACCCGCGCGGCAAAAACCCGATCACCGCGCTGCGTCCCACCGGCATGGCCTTGGGCGCCAGCGAGCAGGGCCGCTGGACGCAGAAAGTCGCCAGGCTGGCACCCGGCGACCTGTTGGTGTTGTATACCGACGGTATCACCGAGGCTGCCAACCCTGAGGGTGAGATGTTTGGCGAAGACCGTCTACTCGATATGATTCTGGCCAACCTGCAGCGCAGTACGAACGATATCAAACACCTGCTGCTGGAAGAAGTGCACAACTTTGTGGCTGGCACCCCTCGGCAGGATGACATTGCGCTCATCATACTGCGGCGCGAAGCGTAAACCCCCTGAATTTCACATTCCCCATCCCTTTGATACAGGACAACTCCTTGCCTGATTCCGCAGGTTGGATCCTTAATTTTCAAGCGCCGGTGACTGATCCGGCGGATTTGATTCTGCAGGCGGGTGGAAAAGGCGCCAATCTGGCCCGCCTGGCGCAGGCTGGATTGCCTGTTCCTGAGGGCTTTATTCTGACCACCGCCGCCTACCGCGACTTCGTTAACACCAATGGGTTGGCGGACCTGATCTTAACAGCCCTGCCGCCGGGCGGATCGATCGGCCCGGACGCGCTGGAAGAATCATCGAGAATCATTCGCAGTCTATTCGCAAGCGGTCAAATGCCCCCGGCGCTTGAGGCTGACCTGCGTTTCGCCTATGCCGCTCTGGGGTCGCCGCCGGTGGCGGTACGCTCATCTGCCACCGCGGAAGACACGCTCGAGCTTTCGTTCGCCGGTCAGCAGGATACTTTTCTGAACGTCATCGACGACCACAGCCTCCTCCAGGCAGTGATCGGCTGCTGGAGCTCGCTGTGGACGGCACGCGCCATTGGCTACCGCACCCATAACCGCATTCCCCATGCCGGATTGGCGCTGGCGGTAGTGGTGCAGCGCATGGTACCCAGCGAGGTATCGGGGGTGCTTTTTACCTCCAACCCGTTGACGGGTCTGCGCAGTGAATCTGTGATCGACGCGGCGTTTGGGCTGGGTGAAGCACTGGTTTCCGGTAAAGTCGAACCCGACCAGTACCTGGTTGATACAAGCAGCAACCAGATAACCCGTAAAACGCTCGGCGCCAAGGCTCGCGCCCTTCATTCACAGTCCACAGGAGGCATATCCTGGGATGAAACCAACCACAGCCAGGTGCAGGCACTCCCCGACGAACAAATTCTAGCGGTAGCACAGATGGGCGAGCAGATCGAAACCCTTTACGGCCTGCCGCAAGACATCGAATGGGCCTGGGCTGACCAGAAATTGTATATCCTGCAATCCCGCCCGGTCACTTCCCTGTTCCCTATCCCGCCCGGACTGACGCCCAACCCATTGAAAGTGATGGTGTCCTTCGGCGCGGTGCAGGGGTTGCTGGATCCGATCACCCCACTGGGCCGCGATACGTTCCGCTACATTTGTAGTTTCGCAGCCGGCCTTTTTGGGATCAAGATGACGCCAGAGAACCAGACCATTGTTTTCACCTCCGGCGAGCGCTTATGGATGAACATCACCACACCATTTACCAATTCGGTCGGCCGCAAAGTAATATTAGGCGCTATTGCACTGGTTGAACCTGGCGCCCGCGAAACACTGAAAGCGCTTAGCGCCGACCCTCGTCTGCAGCTCGGTAAACCTGGAATTAGCTGGCATGCCCGGCGTCAGATCGCGCATTTTGCCGTGCCGCTATTCGGCAACGTGCTGCTCAATCTGATCGCCCCGGCTGCCCGGCGGAAATCCATCGTAGCCCAGGGGGAAGCGCTGCTGGCAGAGGTCCAGACGGAGATTGCAAAAGTCGAAGGCACTCCCCGCGAACGGTTGGGCTTCCTGTCTGCTTTGTTACCTCAAGTTGTCGATGTTCGGTTGCCGCGCCTGTTCATAAAATTTGTCTCAGGGGTGGTTACCGCCATGGCGTCGCTGCAGGCGGTCAATAAATTGAGCCACAGACTTGCGCCTGAAACCAGCGAAAAATCCGACCAGCTTTTCCAAAATCACGTCCTGGAAATCATGCGCGGGCTGCCGCACAACCCGACCACGGAAATGGATTTGCTGCTGTGGGATACCGCCCAGGTGATTCGTTCCGACGCAGCACAAATGGAATATTTCCAATCCAAAACGCCTGTTGAACTGGGGAGGGATTGGAAGGACGGGAAATTTCTACCCGCGGCGAAAATTTCGCTTCAGCCATTTTTAGACCGCTACGGCGGGCGCGGGCTGGGAGAAATCGATCTTGGGCGCGAACGCTGGGTGGAAAACCCGACGCCGGTGTTCGAAGCGCTGACCGGCTACTTGAAAATGGACGACCCGGCTCTGGCGCCAAATGCCCTGTTCGAGCGCGGTGCCGCCGCTGCGCAGCAAGCCATCGATCAAATGGCACTTCAGCTGCGCTCAACGCGCGGCGGATGGTTCAAAGCACTTTTGCTGAAATTCTTCGCCAGGCGCGTCCGCCGTCTGATGGGCATTCGCGAAAGTCCAAAGTTCTTTGCGGTGCGTCTGTTCAACCTGATCCGCCAGGAATTGCTTAAATGCGGCGCGGAGCTGGTTGCTGCGGGCAAATTGATCCTGTCCGATGACCTGATGTACCTGACGTACACCGAGATGGCGGATTTCGCCAATCAGGACGATTCAACCGCCTGGCGCGAGCTGATCGCCAGCCGCCGCCGCGCCGCCGAGCTGGAAAAGCATCGCCGACAGATTCCGCGCCTGCTGCTCAGCGATGGGCGCGCTTTCTACGAAGGCATTCAAGCTGCTGAGGGATCGACTGCCATTGCCGGCAGCCCGGTTTCACCTGGCAGCGTCGAAGGCAGTGTGAGGGTGGTGCTCAACCCGCACCATGCCGACCTGCAGCCCGGCGAGATCATGGTCTGCCCCGGCACCGACCCCTCCTGGACGCCCCTGTTCCTGACCGCCAGCGGATTGATCATGGAAGTCGGCGGCATGATGACCCATGGAGCGGTGGTAGCCCGCGAGTACGGCATTCCCGCCGTGGTCGGCGTGGACCGCGCCACAGAGCGGCTATCCACCGGTATGCGCATCCGTCTGGACGGCTCGAGCGGCCAGATTGTTATTTTGGAGTAAGGGACCTTGTCATCCTGAGCGAGCGGTCTCTGCGAAGCGAAGGATCTCTCCTGAGTCAGTCCGAGACGTTTCGGGCAAAAGCCACGCCCTCAATCACAGATTGCCCTGTGGGCAACATGACAGACAATAAAAGGCGAGCGGCCTGCGTAATACAGACCTTGTCATCCTGAGCGAGCGGTCTCTGCGAAGCGAAGGATCTCTCCAAAGTCAGTCCGAGATGTTTCAGGCAAAAACCAAGCCCTCAATCACAGATTGCCCTGTGGGCAACATGACAGACAATAAAAGGCGAGCAGCCCGCGAAACACAGACATTGTCATCCTGAGCGAGCGGTCTCTGCGAAGCGAAGGATCTCTCCTGAGTCAGTCCGAGACGTTTCGGGCGAAAACCGGCCCTCAATCACAGATTGCCCTGTGGGCAACATGGCAGAAAACCAAAACCTCTCCCCGTTTCGGGGAGAGGTTAGGTGAGGGGTCCTATATTTGTCGATTACTTCACCGTAAAGGTCCCGGAGACTGCCTCGACGACTTTGATCAGGTCGGTGGTCAGCACACGCACCTGCCACTTCTCACCAGCTTTGGCGCTGGTCGGCAGCGTGACCTCGATCCTCAGGTAACCCAGGGTATCGGTCTTGCCGTCCACTACCACAACCGTGCTGGTGCCCTGCAGTTCCAGGCGTACATCCACGTTTTGGCTGGCGGGGAAGCCGTCAACAACCACCACAATCTTGCTGCCCGCGGTTCCGGTGTAGGGGATCAGCGCGACCGCGGCTCCTGCCTGATTGGCGGGGATGGTCAGTACCTGCCCGGGGATGATCACGTTAGGGTTGGTGATCTTCGGGTTGGCCGCGATGATGGCTGCCACGGTGGTGTTGAAGCGGTTCGAAATCTTGAGTAAGGTATCGCCGCTAACCACCGTATAGGTATTTTTGTCCACGGTTACCGTGCCAACTGTGAAAGTATTGGAGGTGGCGAATTCAGCCGTGGCAGCGGTTTGCCGCACCACGAAGAGGTAGACTTTGCCGCTTTGAGCCGTGGAAGGGACCGTCACTTTCTGCAGTACTGCACCATGGCTATCTGTTGTCACCTTGCCGATCGATTCGCCCTCGGTGCCTGTCAACCCGAAGCGGATATCCACTTCACTGGAGGGCTTGAAGCCAGTGGCGCCCAGGGTGATTACATCACCCGCTTTACCGCTGACCGGTGTGATTCCGACGGTGCGAACCTGAGCCGCGCCGGCTGGCAGCTTGATCTGCTGGCCTTTTTCAATGCGGTTGGCATTGGTGATGGTCGGGTTGGCAGTCAGCAGGCTCGAAAGGGTCACTTTGAACAGAGCAGCGATGCCGCTAAGCGTGTCGCCCGGTTTGACGATGTAGACTGAGCCCGCTACTACGGAAGGCGTAGTGCCGCTGGGCAGCTTGAGTACCTGGCCGGGGTAAATGATATTCCAATTCGTGATGCCCGGGTTGACCGCCAGGATGGCGGAAGCAGTGGTACCGCATTTCTTGGCGATTGAATTCAGGTAATCACCCTTCACCACTGTATACGTTGTGCCGCAGGTGGTCTGAGCTGCAACGGGGTGAGTGGCGAATGTGCCAGCCAGTAAAACAACAATAAATAATGCGATCAGTGTGCGTTTCATGGCTCCTCCTTAAAGTGCGAGCCGGTACAAAAAGTGGTTTTTCAGGCAACAACTTGCCACAGAATAGACGATGAGGATAAAAAATAGTTCCAGCTTAATTTGACCAATTTTATGAATGGTTTGATTATTGGTCCCTTTATTAACATGTCCCCAATAAATTTCGGAGACAAAAATTAATTCCTCTCCCTTGCAGGGAGACGTAAGGCGAGGATCCTGCTTGCACGGTCGAACTGACAGCTTGCCCCGCAAATGAAAGTCTATTTCGGCAGGCGGGTTTCAAACTCGCCCTCCGATCAAAAATATTCAGTGTTTTTCCCGAGGTCGTCTTTGTAACCTTGGCAGCCACGGCGGCACCGATAGTTTATATTGCTGCCACTGCTCCCCAAAAGCCGCCGCCAATGCTTTTTCTTCCCGCCTGGCACGCAACCTCAATCCTAGATACATCACAATTATGAATACCATTGTCCACGTGCGGTATAGGAGTGTCCCGCCCAGTCCAATCAAAAGAATTCCCAGGTACATTGGATGGCGCACAATCGCAAATGGCCCAGTGCTGATTAACACTTGGTCAGCGAAGAGGACCGCCCGCTGACTGGTGGAAACAAAATAATGACGGCCTAAAGTTAATCGGCCCCATATAATCAAGGCAATCCCGCATAATAATAGGGGAGTTCCAATCGCCAATCCAATGATTCGAGAATTTAGCGAAAAGTTAATAGGCAGCGGTTTCCAAATCCACCAACAGAATGCAGCAAAAACAGCCGAGCTCAATATATAAAATAGCGGCTTTATGCGTAAATCTGATCTTTGGTCTGTCTCCTCACCTCTCAATCGCTTGATCCCATCGAAAATTCCCACAAGAATGATACCGAAGGCGCAAAGTATCACCACCGCGGCCAACCGACCCACCCACAATTCAACCTGACTGAATGTTTCCATTTTTCCCCACCGGTATTAAAAGGACTTTGCAGAACCTTTCTTTGACAATAGCAGAAATCCTAAACCCACACAAGTGTGCGTGATTAATTTGCGATTCTTTGCTAAAATTATAAAAATAGTACACAATGACTGCTCCACACGGAACCGAGGTGCGCATGATGGAAATGGAAGGGGAAATACAGCCGGTCGGTGAGTTGTTCCAGTCGCCGGATGTCAACGCCGCCCGCGAGTTCTTCCGCCAAAAATCGCGCGCTATGACTGATAAACGCATGAGCGTGCCGGAAGCTGTGGCAGCCTTCATCCACGACGGCGACTATATCGCCACCGGTGGTTTTGGCAGCGTGCGTTTCTCTTCCGCCGTGCTGCACGAAATTGTGCGCACCCGCAAGCGCAACCTGGGTTTTTCCGGGCATTCCACAACCCACGACTTTCAGATTCTGGCCGCCGGCAAGGTCATTGACCGCTGCGATATTGCCTACGTAGTTGGGCTGGAGCTGCGCGGACTGTCGCCCAACGGACGGCGCTTCATGGAAAGCGGTGCCGTGCGCACCACCGAATGGAGCAATGCCGGGTTGGGCTGGCGCTATAAAGCTGCTGCCATGGGCGTGCCCTTCCTGCCGGCGCGGGTGATGCTGGGCAGCGACACGCTGCGATACAGCGCCGGACGTCTGATCAGCGACCCGTTCACCGGTCAAAAACTGCTGGCAGTACCGGCACTGTACCCGGATGTCGGTATCATCCACGTGCACCAGGCGGATATCTACGGCAACGCCCAGATCGACGGCATCAGCATCGTCGACCTCGACCTGGCCAAAGCCTCCAAACGTCTGATCATCACCACTGAGCGCATGGTCGAAACTGACGAATTCCGGCGCGACCCGCGCAAGACCTCCATCCCCTTCTGGCAGGTAGATGCGGTCTGCCATGTGCCGTTTGGCTCCTACCCCGGCAATATGCCCTTTGAATACTTCTCGGACGAGCAGCATCTGGCCGAATGGGTCAACGCTGAGCAGGATGAGGAGTGCTTCGACGGATTTCTGGAGCACTTCATCTACGACGTCCCGGATTTTGAAACCTATCTCAAATTGGCTGCCGGCGAGGAGCGCCTGGCGGAACTGCGCAGTCTGGAAATTCTGAAACGGACGTAGGCGAAACCATGGTCCTAACAAACACCCGCTACACCCTGATGGAATTGATGATTTGCGCCGCCGCCGGCCAGTTGGAGGACAACAAGACCGCGGTCATTGGCACCGGCGCACCGCTGGCTGCTGCCATGCTGGCGCAAAAAACCACTGCCCCCAACCTGGTGATCCTGTTCGAAGCCGGCGCCATGGCGCCTATCCTGGAACGCCTGCCGATTTCCGTCTCCGGCTCCGAGACGCAGACCCATGCCCTGGTGCACGGCAGCATGGACGAGGTCATGGAAGCCTGTCAGCGCGGGCTGGTGGATTACACCTTTCTGGGCGGGGCGCAAATCGACATGTATGGCAACCTCAACTCGACGATGATCGGCGGCGACTATCGCAAGCCCAAAGTGAGGCTGCCTGGCAGCGGCGGCGCCAATGACCTGGCTTCGCTGTGTTGGAAAACCATGGCAACCATGCAGCACGACATCCGCCGCTTTGTCCCCAAAGTGGATTTCATCACCTCGCCCGGCTACCTGAGCGGTCCCGGCGCGCGCGAAGCTGCCGGATTGCCGCCCGGCACCGGTCCTTACAAAGTGATCAGCACGCTGGGGGTGATGGGCTTCGACACGCAAAGTAAGCGCATGCAGGTCGAGTCGCTGCACCCCGGCGTCACCCGTGAGGATATCAGCGCTGCGACCGGTTTTGAAATGCTGTTCGCACCCGAACTAAATATCACGCCTGAGCCTACGGAGCTTCAGCTCGAGATCCTGCGCACCCAGGTGGACCCGAACGGCATGATCCTTGGCAAGCCGGAACGGCAAAAAAAGGGATGAAAAGCCGGATATTTCGGGTGATATCTCAATAAATGTTAATTTGATTGGTATAAAATATCATTATAGGGACACTTTAGTTCACGGCATCGAAAGGACAGCCCAATGGATTTCAAGTGGACGGAAGAACAAGAGCTGCTGATCCAGAGTCTGGAAGAATTGCTGCAGCGCGAAGCCCCTGAATCGCTGATGGCGGAACTGGATGCCAAACATGAGTTCCCCTTCAAGTCCTGGCAGGCCTTAGCCGATAACGGCATCCTGGCATTGGGTATCCCGGAAGAATACGGCGGCGTTCCAGCCGACATCACCACACTGACGCTGGTTTGCGAGACGCTGGGCAAATACGCCCTGCCGTTGGGCATCATCTACTCGCTCGGTATCATCACCATCCGCGACATCATTCAATTTGGCTCGGATGAAATCAAAGCCGAAGTGCTGGGGGGATTCGTACGCGGCGACCTTCCAGTAGCGCTGGGCATCACCGAACCGCAGGCGGGTTCGGACGCCGCCGCCATGAAAGCAACCGCCGTGATCGACGGCGACGATGTGATTCTCAACGGGCAGAAGATGTACTGCACCCTGTCCAAAATTACCAAATACATCCTGTTCATGACCCGCGACTCGGAAGGCGCCAACCCATACGCCTCCATTTCCATGTGGCTGCTGCCATCCGACACGCCCGGACTGCGCTTCAACCTGCTCAACAAAGTCGGCTGGTGGACGGTGCCAACCTACGAGGTGTTCATCGAAAACGCGCGCGTGCCGAGTAAAAACCTGGTCGGACAGTACAACTCCGGCTGGCCTCAGTTGATGGCCAATTTCGAAATTGAGCGGCTGGCGTTGTGCGCGGCATCCGTCGGCGCCGCCGAGGCCGCCTTGGACGATTCGCTTTCCTACGCTAACCGCCGCGTGCAATTCGGCAATCCGATTGGCAGCTACCAGGCTGTACAGCATATTCTGACCGACATGGCCATCAAAAATGAAAATATGCGCAATTACATTTACAAAATTGCCTGGATGATGGACCAGGGTATGTCGGTGCGTCACGAGCACGCCATGTGCAAGCTGTATGTGGCCCGCGCCGCCTGCGAGGTGACAGATTCGGCCATGCAGATCATGGGCGGACTGGGCTATATGATGGATCACCGCGTGCAGCGCCTGTGGCGCGACATTCGCCTGATGCGCATTGGCGGCGGCACGGATGAGATTATGTACAACATTGCCGGGCCACAGCTGCTCAAACAGGCACGCAAAGGCTAAATGCACCTGCTCATCATGGAGATTGTATGAAAATTGTGGTTTGCGCCAAACTCGCCCCCGACGCGAGCGACATCGAAATCCGCAGTGACGGCACCATTTCGCTGGAACGCGCGGAATGGCGCATTGGCAGCTTTGACCTGCAGGCTATTGAAGCAGCGGTACGCTTGAGAGAGCTGCACGGCGGCAGTGTCACCGCCCTCAGCATAGGACCGCTGCGCATCAACAATTCAAAATTGCGCAAGGATTTGCTCTCGCGCGGGCCGGACGATCTGGTATTGGTGGCAGATGACACCCTGGCGAACGCGGATACAGCCGTGACAGCCCAGGTGCTGGCAGCAGCCATCCAAAAGATCGGCGCTGTAGACCTGGTGCTGACCGGTGAGGGTTCGGCCGACCTGTATTTTCAACAGGCCGGTCTGGTCGTCGGCGAGCTGCTCGAGCTGCCGGTGTTCAATGCCGTCAGCCGGATTGACGCCAACACAGGCAGTCTGCGGATCGAGCGCAGCCTGGAAGATGAAACTGAAGTGTTGGAAGTGCCGCTGCCAGCGGTGCTGGCTGTCACCACCGATATTCACACTCCGCGGCTTCCCAACATGAAAGAGATCTTGCTGGCAGCCAGGAAACCGGTGCTGGAGTGGAGTTTGACCGAGCTGGGGATGCACGACGCTATAACACCCCGCGTGGAAACTGTCAGCCTTAAAGCGCCGCGGCCAGTGGAGCGCAAACGCATTTTGATCGAAGGCAGCCCGGACGAAGCTGCCCAGGCTTTGGTCGCACATTTGAACAAAGAAGGCGTTCTGTAGAGGCGCGCATGGCGGAAAACAGCGATATTTTCACCTTCTCCGAAAAACCTGCCCTGCAGGCTGAACTCATCTCAGCCGCACACATGTTAACCGCACACAACAGCGGTCAGGTGATCGCGCTGGTGCTTGGCCCGCGCTCCGATGCTGAGTTAGCCCTCAAACAGGGTGCGCAGCAGGTATTGTGGCTGGGCGAACTGCCGCCTGACCGGCTGGTGGAAGATACTGTACTAACCATAGCCGCTGCCATACAGTCGCAACAGCCATTTGCGGTATTAATCGGTGCAACCGCCCGGGGCCGAGCCATTGCTGGCAGACTCTCGGCGCGTTTAGGCGTGGCTGCGCTGACGGATGTGCTCGAATTTCAGTGGGAAAAGGACGATTTACTGGCCCGGCACATGGTTTTTGGCGGAGGCGCCGTCCGTATCGACCGGCCGTTGACCCAACCCGTTATTGCCACCATTGGCACCGGCGTTTTCGACGCAACGCCCGCCAAAACCGGGGATGCCGGCGCAATCAAGTCTATCGATTGGGTCGATCCTGCCTGGCAGGCCAAACTGATTGAACGCCGCGCCCGCGGCGGCGGCAGCGTCAACCTGGCGGCAGCCAAACGGGTGGTATGCCCGGGACGCGGTGTGGCGCAGCAGGAAGACCTGGCAATGATCGAGGAGTTGGCGCAAACCCTCAGCGCCGAGGTAGCCTGTACCCGCCCGCTGGCTGAGGGGTTGGGCTGGCTGCCGCGCGAGCGCTACATTGGCATCTCCGGCGCCATGATCAAACCCGACCTGTACCTGGGGGTAGGTGTCTCCGGGCAGGCGCAGCACACAATAGGCATGAGCGAATCTCGGGTGGTGGTTGCCATCAACAAGGACCGCGATGCCCCGCTGGTTACCCAGTCGGATTACGCCATCGAAGGCGATTTATATCAGGTGGTGCCTGCCTTGATTCGCGCGCTCAAAGCGCGTAAAGGGAAGTAGCTGTGGCTGAAGATATCTTCGATGCCATCGTCGTCGGTGCCGGAGTGGCGGGCAGCAGCGCCGCCTACCGCCTGGCCAAAGCGGGCCTGCAGGTGGTGCTGATCGAACGCGGACCGTTCCCCGGCAGTAAAAACTTGAGCGGCGGCGTGCTTTACGGCCGCATTTTGCATGAACTGATCCCCAATTTTTGGGAGACTGCCCCGGTGGAACGCGCCATCACCAATCAGGTGGTCAGCTTTTTGAGCGCCGACTCGTCTATCAACTTGGATTTCAAGACCGAGCGCTTCAACCAGCCGCCGTATAACGGCTTCACCGTCTTGCGCTCCAAATTTGACCGCTGGCTGGCAGAACAGGCCGAAGCTGCCGGCGCTATGCTGGTGCCGGGCATCAAGGTGGACGGGGTCGTCAAACGCGACGGCAAGGTGGTGGGCGTCAGTGCCGACGGCGAGGAAATGCTGGCACGCGTGGTCATCGCCGCCGACGGCGCTAACTCGTTCATCGCTCAGCAAGCCGGGCTGCGCGACCAAATCCCCACCGCGCATGCCGGTGTCGGCGTCAAAGAGGTCATCGGCCTGCCGCGCGAAGTAATCGAGGAACGCTTTCATTTGAGCGGCAATGAAGGGGCAGCCTACAACATCGTCGGGTATGCCACCCGCGGGGTGCCCGGCGGCGGATTCTTGTACACCAATTTGGACAGCATCTCGATCGGGCTGGTCATTCACCTGGACGCGCTGGTCGAACGCCAACTCAAACCCGCAGAAATATTCGAGGATTTCCTGGCGCATCCCATGATCGCACCCTTGATCAAGGGCGGCAAGCTGCTGGAGTATGGCGCGCACTTGGTGCCGGAGGGCGGCTTAAAAATGATGCCGCCGCTGGCCGCTGACGGACTTTTATTGGTTGGAGACGCAGCTGGTCTGGGCGTCAACAATGGCTTCGTGGTGCGCGGCATGGATCTGGCGATCGGCTCGGCGTTGGCGGCTGCGAATACGGTCATTAAAGCGCACCCCGACAATGATTTCAGCGCCGCCCGGCTGAACGCTTATCCGCGGCGGTTGAAGCGTTCCTTTGTTTTGCAGGATATGCACACCTACGCCCGCGCAGTCGATTTCATGAAAAATGAGCGCCTATTCGAAGCCTATCCGGAGCTATTGGCCAATGTGCTGACGGACATTTACCGTCAGGAAGCGTTGCCAAAGAAGAATCTGGTGCCAACGCTGCTCGACAATCTCAAAACCTCGAAAATCTCGCTATTTAACCTGGTGAAAGACGTGCTGGCAGGAGGGCGCGCTGTATGAACCGCTTACCGGTAACCGAGAAATTAGCAGTTAATAAATATGAACTGGACGAAGGCCACCCGCATATTGAGGTGAACGAGGAAGTATGCCGCGCCAAATGCGCCAATCTGGCTTGCCTGTACGTCTGCCCGGCCAATGTCTACAGCGAGCAGAACGGCAAAATCGTGGCGGATTGGGCCGGCTGTTTGGAGTGCGGTACCTGCAAAGTGGCCTGCCCTTCCGATGCGCTGAAATGGGTGTATCCGCGCGGCGGTTTTGGCGTCATTTATCGCAGCGGCTGAACCGCTTCGGGGGTAAACGTGGAAATCCTTCAATCCAGTGTGCAGGTCAACGACCCGGAATTCAAAACCAACCAGCACCATCACCGCGGGCTGGCAGAAGAATTGCGCCAGCGGCTGGCGCTGGTGCGCCAGGGCGGCGGTGAAAAGTACCAGCAGCGCCAATCCGCTCAAGGAAAATTGTTCGTGCGCGAACGCATCGACCGGTTGCTCGACCCGGGCTCGCCATTCCTTGAGCTTTCGCCGCTGGCTGCCTGGGGCGTGTATAACGATCAGGCGCCTGGCGCGGGCATTGTCACTGGCATAGGGCGGGTGGCAGAGCGCGAGGTCATGATCGTCGCCAACGACGCCACGGTCAAGGGCGGCACCTATTTTCCGCTGACCATGAAGAAGCACTTGCGCGCTCAAGACATTGCCGAGCAGAATGCCCTGCCGTGCATCTACCTGGTTGACTCGGGCGGCATTTTCCTACCGATGCAGGATGAAGTCTTCCCCGATTCGGACGATTTTGGCCGCATTTTTTACAACATGGCGCGCATGAGCACGAAAGGCATCGCTCAAATCGCGGTGGTCATGGGCTCCTGCACCGCCGGCGGCGCCTACGTGCCGGCTATGAGCGACGAAACCATTATCGTACGCGGCACCGGCACCATTTTTCTGGGCGGGCCGCCGCTGGTCAAGGCCGCCACCGGCGAAGATGTAACCGCCGAAGCCCTGGGCGGCGCTGACGTGCATACCCGCCGCTCCGGTGTGGCTGACCACTTTGCCGAGGATGACGACCACGCGCTGGAGATCTGCCGCAGCATAGTGGAAACCCTGCCGCGCAGGGCTGGCCGTCTGGCTGGCACCTGGTTGGACGGATTGGATTTGACTCCGCCGGCCGAACCGCTGTATTCGCCAACCGAGATCTACGGCATTTTACCGGCTAATCCGCGCGCCGCCTATGACGTGCGCGAGATCATTGCCCGGCTGGTGGATGGCAGCGCCTTCCGCGAGTTCAAAGCGCGTTATGGCACCACCCTGGTATGTGGTTTTGCCGCGATTCACGGCTACCCGGTTGGTGTTTTGGGAAATAATGGCGTACTGTTCAGCGAATCAGCTTTGAAAGGCACACATTTTATCGAATTATGCGAGCAGCGCGGCATTCCGCTGCTATTCTTGCAAAACATCACCGGCTTCATGGTCGGCAAGGAGTACGAAGCCGGCGGAATAGCCAAGGACGGCGCAAAGCTGGTGCATGCCGTCTCGACCGTCTCCGTCCCCAAGCTGACGGTGCTGATCGGCGGGTCCTTCGGGGCCGGCAATTACGGCATGTCTGGCCGGGCATTCAACCCGCGCTTTCTGTGGATGTGGCCGAACGCGCGCATCAGCGCCATGGGCGGCGAGCAAGCCGCCAACGTGCTGCTGACCGTCAAGCAAGACCAGCTGGCACGCGAGGGCAAGGCTCCCCTGGCTGCGGCAGATGCTGAGGAATTTATGCGGCCGACGCTCGAGGAATATGAGCGCGCTGGCAATCCATATTATTCAACCGCCCGTCTGTGGGATGATGGCGTGATCGATCCGGCTGAAACGCGTCAGGTGCTGGGTCTGGCGCTCGCGGTGGCGCTCAACTCACCCCGCATTCACGGCGGGTTCGGCGTTTTCCGCATGTAGGCGGTTTATGTTCACTAAGGTGCTAATCGCAAACCGGGGAGAAATCGCAGTGCGCATCATCCGCGCCTGCCGTGAACTGGGCATTACCTCGGTGGCGGTCTACTCGGACGCCGACCGGCGCGCCCTGCACGTGCGGCTGGCTGACGAGGCGGTGCACATTGGCCCGGCGCTGGCGGGTGAATCGTATCTGGCGGGACAAAAATTAATCGAGGCAGCACTGGCAGCGAACGCGCAGGCTATTCACCCCGGTTATGGATTCTTGTCGGAAAATGCGGATTTTGCACGTGATGTGCAAAAAGCCGGACTGGTTTTCATCGGCCCGTCACCGGATGCTATGGAAGCCATGGGCGACAAAGGCCAGGCCCGCTCGCGCATGCTGGCAGCCGGCGTTCCGGTCGTGCCCGGATACCAGGGCCTGGACGATGATTCCGCGCTGGAACGCGCCGCGGTTCAGGTGGGTTTCCCGCTGCTGATCAAAGCGGTCGCGGGCGGAGGCGGCAAGGGCATGCGGGTTGTGCGACAGCCCGAAGAGCTTCTCGAGGCCGCCGCTGCCGCCCGGCGGGAGGCGCTGCATGCCTTCTCGGATGGACGCTTGATCATCGAACGCTACATCCCGCACGCCCGGCACATCGAGTTTCAAGTGCTGGCCGATCAGCATGGCCATATCGTGCATTGTTTCGAGCGCGAGTGCTCGCTGCAGCGGCGCCATCAAAAAATCGTCGAAGAGACTCCTTCGCCTTACTTGACGGATGCCCTGCGAGCACAAATGGGTATGGCTGCCGTAGCTGCCGCCCGTACTGTCGGCTATACGAATGCAGGAACGGTCGAGTTCATCGTTGACCCGCGAACGGGGGATTTCTACTTCCTTGAAATGAATACCCGCCTGCAGGTTGAGCACCCGGTTACCGAGATGACCGTCGGCCTGGATTTAGTTCAATGGCAGCTGCGCATTGCCGCCGGAGAAACCCTGTCCTTCAACCAGGCGGACCTGACGCAGCGCGGGCATGCCATTGAATGCCGCCTGTACGCCGAAGATCCCGCCAATAACTTCCTGCCCGCCACCGGCCCGCTGCTGACCTTTGCCGAACCGTCCGGACCTGGCGTGCGGTTGGACAGCGGCTACACCAGCGGCGATGCGGTCACCATTCATTATGACCCGCTGATCGCCAAATTGATTGTCTGGGGCGAGGATCGCCCGGCAGCCATGCGGCGCATGTCCGCGGCGCTGCGCGAGACCGTGCTGCTTGGCGTGACGCACAACGGTCAATTCCTGCAGGATGTGCTGGCTGACTCCCAATTTGCCGCCGGAGATTTTTACACCACCTGGGTTGAGGAACGCTTTGGCGGTTGGCTGCCGCCGAATTGCGGTCTGCCGCCGGAAGTTTTAATCGCCGCGGCGCTTTCCCAACCGCTGGCTGTGCCGGTCAATTCGAGTGAGCCCGATCCCTACAGCCCCTGGCGGGCAGCCAACCGCTACCGGTTGGGACAATGACCCAATTGGAGAAACGCTGATGCATTTTCGCTATCAATCCGGGCAGCAGCTGTCGGATATCACACTGGAACGCGCCGGTGACGGATACCAGGCGGTTATCGACGGTCAGACCTATGCCGTCGAGGTGATTGACCAGCAGCCCGGGATTCTCAGCCTGCGCATTTCCGGCCGCCCCATGACCTTTTATTGGGCGCAGGACGGCTCTCGTAAGTGGATCTCGCAAGGCGGCTGCACCTATTGGCTCGATCCGCCCGCGCAGCGCGGCAGCCACCCGGCTGGAGAGGTGGATGGCAGCACCGCCGTCTGCTCGCCCATGCCAGCCCAGGTGCGCGCCGTGCAGGTAGCCTCCGGCGACCTGGTCGAACGCGGGCAGGTGCTGATGCTGCTGGAAGCCATGAAAATGGAAATACAAATCAAAGCGCCGACCGCGGGAACCGTCAAAAAGTTGCTGGCAGAAGCCGGGCAAACCGTTGACCGGGACCAGACCCTAATCGAGATAGGAGAATGACCCATGACCGGCAAGTATTTCGAGGACCTCGAGATTGGCCAGAAATTCCGCCACGCGCAGGGGCGCACCATCACCGAGGCAGATAACACCTTTTTCTGCGCCCTGACCATGAACAGCCAGCCGCTGCACCTCAACGCCGATTATGCTGCGCACACAACCTTTGGCCAGCGCATCGTCAATGGGCTGCTGACCATGTCACTGGCGGTTGGCCTGACAGTCAGCGACCTGACCGAGGGCACCGTGGTCGCCAATCTAGGATATGACCGCGTCTCGCATCCCAACCCGGTATTCCACGGCGACACGCTGTACGTCGAGAGCGAGGTGTTGGATAAACGTGAATCACGTTCCAACCCGGACCGCGGCGTGGTGCGATTGAAACACATCGGGCGCAAGGCGGATGGCACGGTGGCGGTAGAATTAGAGCGCACCGTGCTGTTTCTCAAGCGGTCTGCCGTTATGGAGGAAAAATGATGCTGCGCTCGCGCCGAGCTTTACTGTACGTCCCAGGTGACAACCTGCACATGGTCGAAAAAGCCGCTGCCCTCGGCGCCGACTGCGTCTGTCTGGATATCGAGGACGGTGTGGCTTTCAACCGCAAGGCTGACGCACGGGCTGCCATCGCCGGAGCGCTGCCGCGCCTTGATTTTGGCCGGTCGGAGCGGCTGGTGCGGATCAACCCGGTCGGTTCAGGCCTGGAACTGGATGATTTGAATGCGGTTTTGCCCGCCCGCCCGGACGGATTGGTCATCCCCAAGGTGCACAGCGCGGAACAACTGCATTGGGTTTCAACTCAGCTATCAGCTGCCGAAAGGACCTATGGCTGGCCAGCGGGAGGAATCATTTTGATCGCCCTCATCGAGTCGGCGCGCGGTGTGGTGAACTTAAAGGAGATCGCCGGCGCTGACCCGCGCCTGCAAGGCCTGATTTTCGGCGCCGAGGACCTGGCTGGCGATATCGGCGCGGTGCGGACTCAAGCCGGCTGGGAAATTTTTTATGCCCGCTCCGCCGTCGTCACCCATGCGGCAGCTTTTGGCTTGCAGGCCATCGACATGGTGTGGATGGATCTGCACGACGTCGACGGGTTGCGCCAGGAGTGCCAACAGGGGGCGCAGATGGCATATTCGGGCAAACAGGTCATCCACCCCAACCAGGTTGCCCCGGCCCACGAAGCTTTTTCGCCATCCGATGAGGCTATTGCGCAGGCCCGCCGGGTGGTCGAGGCTGCGGCACAGCAGCAGGAAGCCGGCAAAGGCGCCTTCGCACTGGATGGCCGAATGGTGGACATGCCAGTGGTCAAAGCCGCGGAATGGGTGTTGGCACGAGCACGGGCGGCTGGCAAGCTGGAATAACTGCTTATTCGTCGCCTGAAGGCTGAGAGTCAACCTGAATCAGGCGCTTAAGCAGCGTGTAATAGGTGGTAGGGCTGTTATACACAACCCCATACCACAGCCGGATGGCGCGATAGAGGTCCTTGGCGGTCCAATGATCACCCCCGGATGTCTCGCTGCCCGGAAATGCCTGGGCGGGAGTGGTGGTTGCCAGGCGCCGCGCCAGGTCGACTAGTTGAGACTGCGTAAGGTGTGAGTCGCGTCCGCCGTGACGCCCGCGGCTGATCAACGCTTCTTTTCCACCGCGGCGGTAGATGCTGCACCAGTGCTGCAGGCCAGAGCGGCTGCAATGATAGCGGGCAGCCAACTCTGCCCATGGTACACCGGCGGAGTAGGCTACTATGGCGCGCAAGCGGTCGTAAGCCAGGTCGCCGGTAGCAGATTCGAGTACGTCTGAGAGATCTGCCACCTCGACTGGCGTTAAGTGAAATTTGCGCGTCGCCATACTCACCCCCTAAAAACCTGTATTAGAGATGGGGCACCATCTGTGCGATGCGGCTGTTATGTTTTTCTGGATGTCCCCCCAGTCCACCTCCATTATATGCTTAACTTTTCAAGATTGCATTCGTCATACCAGGTGAAGTTGAAAGTCATTTAATGCAATTTCAATTTTCCATCTTGACACTATTACGTAATACTGTTATACTACTGACATAACCTTTCTCCCAAGAGCGCCATGGACACAGCAGAAGACCTTCTCATCCACGAATTAGCCGACCAGGCCGGTGTATCGGTACGCACCATCCGTTACTACATCTCGCAGGGATTGCTGCCGGCGCCTGAACCCAAAGGCCGCTATGCAACTTTCAACGAGGATTACCGGCTGCGGTTGGAGTTGATCCGCCGGCTGAAAGAAGCCTTCCTGCCGCTCAAGGAGATTCGCGACCGCATTGCCGGATTGGACCCGGCTCAGGTGCAATCATTGCTCGACCAGTTGGAAAGCGGATCGCCGAATATCAACCTGGAGCAGAACTTTATGCTCGCGGAACCGCCGCCCGCTTCGTATGGCCCGAAACCGTTGAGCAATGCACTGGATTACCTTTCGCAGGTGATGGGTACGCAGGGCGCCACCCGTTCGCGCCCCAGATCCAATTCACCGGTCCCGCCGCCCACCGTCCGACCGCAGACGCGCAGCCCGCAAGAGGTGGAGACCTGGCAGCGGATTGTACTGGCGCCCGGGCTGGAGCTGAACATCCGCACTTCTGAGGAGCCTTATTTCCGCGAGCGCATCCGCCAGATCGTCGAATTTGCCAAAATTCAATTTTCTTAGTTTTAGGGGAGGATTACCATGTTAATGTTTCAGATGTTCCATGTGACTTTACAAAGCGAAAGCCCGCTGATCGCGCGGCAGACACCCACCCAACGGGTGCTGGAACTGCGCGTCCGCCCGCCCGAAAGTCAAAAAACCAGCCAGCGTACCCCGCTCAACCTGGCGCTGGTGCTCGATCGCAGCGGTTCGATGTCGGGTTTCAAGCTGGAATACGTCAAGCAGGCAGCGCAGCACGTTTTAGAGCTGTTATCCCGCCGGGACCGGGTCGCCCTGGTAACCTTTGACGACGAAGTGACCATCAACTTGCCGACCACATCCATCGGCAGCCTGCCGAAAGCTGAAATCGCCAACCGCATCGCTGCCATCCGCTCTGGCGGCAGCACCTTTCTGTCCGGCGGGTGGATGCAGGGCTGCCAGGAGGTCGCTATGAACGGCAATACCGGCGGACAGGTCAACCGGGTCCTGCTGCTCACCGACGGCGAAGCCAATGTAGGCATCCAGGATCCCGAGACTCTCGGGATCCATGCCCGCGAGCTGGCACAGCGCGGCGTCTCCACCTCCACTTTTGGCGTCGGCGAGGGGTTTAACGAACACTTGCTGGAAGGCATGGCTAACCACGGCAGCGGTAATTTTTACTATATCGCCAACCCCTCCGATATCCCGTCCATTTTCGCCCGTGAGTTCAAAGAACTGTCCGCGGTGACGGCGCGCAATGTGCAGGTAACCATCACCATCCCGGAGCATGCCTCGGTGGAAGTGCTGGGCGGCTGGCGCCACGTGCGCGATGGCAATCATCTGCAACTCTTCCTGGGCGACCTGGCAGCCGGGCGCGACCAGGAAATCTATCTCAAGCTGCTGCTGGCGCCGTCAGACACGCTAGAAAGTCTGGAAGTTAAGATATATGCCACCGGTTCAGGTATCAATGAAACCGACCTATCCGACGAGACCGCCCTGCAATTCCGCTATGCTGATGCCGACGATGTAGCTAAAGTTGCGCCGCTGGCGGACGTGATGGAACGCTTCTCGCGGGTGCATATGAGCGATCAGACCACCAGCGCGTTGAAACTTGAGCGCAACGGTGAGCGGGAAAAGGCGCGGCAGGTGATTCTGAGTTCGCTGGCAGAAAATCTACCGAATTTGCCACCCGACCAGGCACAGTATTACGAGGAAATGGCCCAGCGCATGGAGCGGGGAATGGCGGAGAATGACCGCAAGACCAGCCAGTACGCCGCTTACCAAACCAAGCGCCGCCGCGAAGACGTTCAATAACCAATTCACCTGGCAGAAGAGGGGACCTGCCGAATCGCTCCCGGATGAGGGTAAAAGCTCATTCGGGAGCGGATTGTATTTATTGACACTCGGGGAGAGTGCGGTATAATACGGTCGCTATTGGCTCACTAGCTCAACTGGCAGAGCAATTGACTCTTAATCAATGGGTTCAGGGTTCGAGTCCCTGGTGAGTCACCTAAATAAAAGTAAAACTCTTGGGTTCGGCGTCCCTCGCGTAGCATCCTGACCGGATCGAAGGACAAATAGGGGTTGTTTTCGAGTCCCTGGGGAGTTGCCAGGAATTTTCTTTCGTAATGCGCTCCAACAGAATAGGTCGTTATGTCTCCCAGCACAGACTTCACCAGTCTGTCTCACTCGCCGCTTTTCGGCTCGGGGGAGCAAAGGTCGCTTCCGAAAAAGTCATCTCAGCGAAGTTTATTCGGTTGTGACTACGAATGGACAACAACCTTTGTTGGTTGTGTAATTTCTGGGAAATGGATTCTTATTTCTTGTTTGCAGGCGTCCCACCACCAACCGAGTTTTTTGCTTAGGTAATCTTCCGAATTTAACCGATCCACATCCCCTCCATTGATACCAACAGAGGTCGGTTCATGGGAAAAAATAACCAGATCCACCACCGAGGGTATTGCCGGCAATTGAACCTCTATCGCTCTCTGTGCCTCTTCAGCATTAGCTGAGATCCACAAAGGTTCTTTTCCGCTGGTTAGCCGAATCGGGGATTCGATTTTGTCATCTTCTGGAAAAATTCGGAACGTAAGGTGCTTGAACCGTTCTGTATTATTGCCAACTGGACTGCCTAATTCTCCAGATTTGTCTAAATGAAGAGCTACAATACTTCCCCTTTTCTGGAACACAGGTATGCGATCACGCGGGACACTCATAATAATTTTTCTTGGTCCCTCATAGGACTCGCCAGTCCAAAAATCACGCCATTCTCCCTGCGGCAGGTAAACCGACAAATCGGTGATACCTTCCCCAACAACGGGAGCGATTAAAAGAGCTTCGCCAAACATATACTCATACGGGAATTCCCGGCAGCGTTCATCTGTTGGGTGATCCAACCATAACGGTCGCATGAGCGGCAAACCTGTACGACTGCTTTCCCAGGCCTGGCTAAGTATGTAAGGGATGAGATTCATGCGCAGGTTGGCGAATTGCCGAAAAATTGATAGTACATCCGGGTCGCCAGACTGATCTTGAATGTTCCAGGGTGTACGGTCCCGGCTTGGGATCCGTCGACCATTACCATCCGAGTGGTACTGCATAATCGGACAAAATACTGAAAATGCTGTAGCCCGAAGATAAAGCTCGCTGGTTGGAAGGGGACCAGCAAACCCGGCAATGTCCCAGCCTATAAACGGCACCCCGCAAAGTCCAACATTGAGCATCGCACGAATGGATGCGCGATAAGCGTCCCAGGTGGAACTCTCATCGCCAGCCCAATGACTTGGTACCGTCTGACTGCCAGTATAACCTGCCCGGCTGAACAGCACATGGTCCTCGCCGCGGTGGGATTCCAGAAACCGTTGGTAGGCAGCTTCGTAAGCAAGCGGGTAGGGATTAATTCCGGTAGTACCGCGCAAACCATTGAAAAACCGGGTTTCAACATCCCAAATGTGCTCGCCGCCATCCGTCTTAAATCCATCCACCCCCATCTCGGTTACCAGATACTCGCGTTTTTTGCACCACCACGCGGCAGCTTGCGGGTTGGTAAAATCTAAAACCAGGCTCCCGGCAAACCAAGGCATGTGCGGTTCTACGCGGTGCGGACTGCCGTCGGCTTTACGCACCACATATTC